>Ga0307509_10003006_pt1 | contig 26368 bp, 25 predicted proteins | sample 10_EM_MG_FD_202245 | JGI IMG/M metagenome (GOLD analysis project Ga0307509, IMG submission 202245) | Populus trichocarpa ectomycorrhiza microbial communities from riparian zone in the Pacific Northwest, United States - 10_EM | ecosystem: Host-associated > Plants > Roots > Unclassified | place... | reverse complement strand
CGCCCGCCGCCCCCCCCCCCCCCCCCACAAGAAATCATAAGTAGTGCATCTCGAAGAAAGGCTCTGGAGAGATCTCTCAGACTGCAACTGCCCACGAGAAAGATTAGCAAACGAGGAAAGTACAGGTAAAAGTGAAAAAAGCTAGGAGATCTCGTATAGGCTGTGTGGGTTGTGATAGTAAACAAACTCTCCCAAGTGACGCTTCCATCACCAATTCATATTCTCCCCTCCCGCCCAAGCAAATGAAGGTACTGTATTCTCTCCGAAATCACTAACAAGGGCAATCCAAAATTTATTCCCAAGATCATTAATGGTCTACCACAAGGATAGACGTACTTGCCCTGATTGTGCCTTTCGAGAACATCTGTCCTCGCCACGCCAGGCCCCATCAGGCCGAGCAATCTTTGAAGAATAAGTTAGCCCACATCTATTGCAAGTTTATCTGAACTATCCGTGCTAAAATCCTGTCCTTTCCAGAATTTGAACTAATAATGAGCTACAACAATTCTCCGTATTACATTTTATTACATGGAATTATTGAGAAGTATCAACAGCCTACTCAGTGGATATATATGGCGGACATCGCTCACCAGCCGAACGGGACTATATTAGCAGGATCACATGGCTAGAGCCAGCGAAATTGCTCTACCCGTGCTTCCTTTGCTGAGGCAATTGAATGAAGTCGATGAAAAGAGCAAATGTTCTACCTTCAGTGTTCTAATCATCGCCAGGACTAATCCGAGTGCTAGGAGAGACTTCTAAGATATTAACGGAACGTTGCTAATGTTTAACAGGAGTTAGTTCTCATAGCAGCATCAGATCCTGTCGATAGTTCTGGTTTGAGGGTTGGTGTTGGATGCACAGTACCAGGAACAGGTGGGAGAAGTGAAGTTTTATGGCTAGGCTAGGTTGACCGTCAAAGCCTCCAGTATCTTGTTTCGAATCATTCTCCCAGAGATGTTCCAAGATGTAAAAATCAATTGAAAACAATTCCCCGAGATTATGAGCTTGCATTCTCGGTAAATACTATATGGATAGGTTAGTGGGCGGTCTTGGGGTAGTGCGAAGAGAACCAAAAGCAATAGTGCCACGGACACAAGTCGATATAACCTACTAGGAGTCACTAAAGATCACTCGAAGTCACGTTTCTTCTCTAGAGGCATGATATAAGATGCAGGTTTGAACACCACGCTTCTATCATACTTGCACTAAAGGCACAAAATCTTACAAATGTGCGAGCTATAACCAGTCAAAAAAGCAAAAAAAAAAAGCCAAGGAAAACACCATACTCCACGACGAAAAAAGGAAAAACCCCAGAATGATCTGTGTCAAATATGAAGTCTATATAATGCAGAGCAAACAAAATATAATCGAGAGACGCAGTTACAAAAGCATGACTTGGTCGTCCTCACCTTCACCTTCAGAAGTTTCATCCTGTTTGTGGGGGGAAATTTTAGTATGATGATGCAGAGAAAGGGACGAAGGAGGAGTACCATATCGGCGGCCAAGTCTCTATGCCATATATCACACGTTCTTCCTGATATTAAATCTGCTGGTATTAGGGGTGTGGGAGAGGGAGGGGAGGTAACTATGGATGAAAGCGGCGATGGGTCGGGAGATGGTGAAGGGAAGGACGAGGGGGCTATGTCAGGGTCTACTGGTTCGGGTTTTATAGGCGCTGATAGCGAGTCTATAGTTGGATGCTGGGTGTTCGGATTTTGAGGCATTGGGGAAACTTCAGACTCTTGACTTTGAGGCTCAGATTTGATATTTGGAGTGCTGTCTGTCGGTGGGGGTGAGGCAGGTTCTACTGCGATCTCAGGGGTTTCTGACAGATTCTCTTTCTTTATCTTTAATGGCGGGGTGCTGTGTGAAGTCTTTTGAAGGGGTGGATCTAGAGAGGCTATGTCTAACCCGGGCCCTGAATCTTCTTGCAGTTGCGGTGGTGATCGGGGTTCTGATTGAGGTCGGATTTCTGGCTGTGGGGTGAGAGGCCTGGACTGCCTCGGCGGACTAGCCTCAGGATCTTTTGTCTCTAGAATACTCTCTTTAACAGCAGTAGATACTCCCTCCAATAAACTTCCATGTCCATTGACAAGTAATGATGCGTCTTCAGAGTCCTCGAGTTCATCTTGCGTCTCCTCATCGTTGACTAAAGTTGTCTCGTCCGCCAAACCAAAGCTCTCATCCGATCCCTCATCCACTTCACCCAATCCATCACCATCCAACTCCTCATTTGACCGTCCATCGTCCCCATCGGCTGTATCCATCAACACACCACCCCAATCGCCGAGTAGTTTTTCTACCAACCATGGATGCCTCATCAATTCTTTAACAGTCTTCCTCTTGTGCACTTTCACCTCCATCATTTCCATCAAGAACCCAACAATCTCGGCCTCACCCGTTTTCTCCGTCAACGAAGACCTTAGAATACCCTTTCTAGGCCGTCGAGGGATCTCCTTGGGCGTATTTTCCTCTGGTTTGGCGGTCCTCGCGACATACCACCTTTCTGTGGTCTTTCGCCTCTTCTTTTTCGGTGGAAATGGAACAGGCTCGAGCGAAGCCTCGTCGTATGCATCCAAGTAGTACATCCCACACCGGTACTCCATCACACTCCCCACTAGTTCTATAACCCGGCGAACCATGCCTTCACGATCTTCTATATGGCTCCTAACCAATTCGACCCCTGGCAGCCCCTCCCCAACGACCTCACCGTCAAGTAATAACTCCACAGCGATGACGCCCGCGCTCCAAACGTCCATAACGCGACTTAGGGGTCCCTGTCCCAGAAGAATTTCCGGAGCGCGGTAGCATACGCTTTGGACGCCAAAGTCGTCTAGGTAGGCTTCTCGGTCTTCGGGGCGAATAGTGTTCCCCAGATCAATAAGTTTAATTCTATTTGAGGACGGTAAAAAAAGCATGTTTGCGGGGGTGAGATCCGCATGTATGAGGTTGTGGGAGTGAAGCGACAACAGCCCAGATAGAAGTTGCAGTATTATCTTCGCGAGGGAAAGGTGTCTAGCCGGACATGCAAGTTTCGAATGTGCCTCCTCGCAAAAACATCCCACCAGGGCAACCGGGCGACCAGAATCTAAACGCTCGAGGACAAGGTGAAAGTGGCCGCTTTCTGCGAGGAAGCAAGATATCGGACAAATGATGTGGCGGGGGTGCTGGCCTTTCGAATGGAGGTATTGCAGTAGTGAGTACTCGTTCTCGCCGATCGCCCGGAACGGTCGCTTCAGTCGCTTGATAGCTACGAGTCGTGCACTGCCCGGCACATCTAACTCCTTTGAAACATGTTCGGCGAGATATGTCGTTGAAAAGTTGCCGTGACCAAGAACTGAGAGCATCCTATACCCGGAATCCAGCAGCGCATCTTCCAACACTGATTCATCCCCCCCCTCCCCCCCCTCTCCACCCTCCACCCCTTCCTCTTCCTCCACTATTTCTTCACCCTCCCCCCGCTGAGGGTTCTCCAACGGCCGTAACAAGCGCAGGTTATCCGGATTCTGAACCTCCCAACTAAGCGCACAATCTCTCTCCCTTCGAGAATCCTCATTCCCCCGCCGATCTGGGGTAGACAGTGGTGTGGGCATATCTGAGGTAGGAAAAGTAGTCAGTATTCTTGGCTCCGGAGGGGTCAAAACTGTGTCAATTGATGATCCTAACCCTTACCCATCATCTGCTTCCACCCTCCGGCCTTCCTCCTTTCCCTCAGATTTTGTTTAGCGATAATTGTATTCTCCTTACCCGAATCTATTCGTCCGCCTCGAAGTAACATAATGGGCTCGCGGGGGCATGGCGTGGGGTTGGCATTGATGGACGGCTGGGGAAATGGGTTGTTGGCTCATTGGGCGCGTGCGAAATTGGAGTGTCGATCGGTTGTGCTGCCCTTACTCGGGGTGGTATTTGGCATGTTGGCTGGGGCAGCTGGGGCAGCTGGGAGGTAAATTACTACGCTGCACTGGTAGGCTGAAAACGGTTGAACAGAGCCTTGATGTCAAAGTCCGATTAGGTTTGCGAACTATTTCTATTTTCATGAATTTGTGAACCCAAACTGCGCGCAAGCATGCCACAGCTAATTTTCTAAAAGTCTGATCACAGCGCCCTTAAGATAGGTTGAAAGGATGAATCCCGTGTCCGCCAGTGGTCAAATCTAACGCTTGCCGTATACTTAACACTACAAATCGATATTTTCTAACGCCTCTCATAGGCTGTCGAATTCAATACAGACGTGAAAATCTAATATTATGATAAAAACGGCCGTGACCAAGTACAAATATCGATCCCGGAACCCTTTATTTGTACCAGAGACTCTTCAAAGGTGATCAAACGCACACGGACACCAGCCCCACGGAATAGAAAAGCATTGCAAATTAAAACTTGTCCCAATTGTCATCATCCCAAGAATCGTCCTTCCTTCCGCTTTTCAACGCCATAGTCCCAGTAGCGGACGGCTTCTTGGGCGCCATACTTGTAGGGGTGTTTTTCTCTTCGCCGAAACTATCCCAAAAGTCTTTATACTCTGGTTCGCCTCGGGCGATAGGTTTGTATTGAGGACCTCCGGAATTGTCCACAAACCTGTTGAGACTCTCGACACCGTACTTTCCGGTTTCGGTAACCTTCTGCCCCAAAGCTGCTGCGTGCTTAGTTAGGTCTGCCTCTGCAATTTTCTGCGCGGTTGGTTGGATAACAGCTTGGTTGACAGTTTGAGCTGTCTTGGTTACTTGTGTGGTAAAGAAACCGAAACCTCTAGTCAATGCGCCAACTGGGTCTCTCGAAAACTCGTCAAGGCCAGGTGCAGAGCTGTTGTTAGCTGACATATCTGGCGCGGGGGTTGAGCCGAAACCAGCATATTTTCCGCCTTGTGATGGTGGGAGATCCGCCGAGCGGTTTGCATTTTCACTCCCGAGCCTAGAGAAATAGGCCTCATTCCGTTCTTTACTTGAAGCATTGACCGAGGCCGGGGATCCAGAGCGAGCCGAGGACAGTGACGTTGTAGAACGATTATTCTGGCCTTTCGAAGCAGCAGAAGTGGGTGCTTTAGGGCGATCTGCTCGTACCCATTCTCGGCCTTCAACGTCTGCCGTCAACTTCATCATGGTATTAATTTCGCATAACCTGAAAGCTCGGAAGGTCTTGAGGCAAACCTTTTCTTTATAGTCCTCACCAAAAGAGCTTCCGTACCTCTCGCCAATAGTCATACTCTCATCAAACTCGGGGGCATTCTGAAAAAACTCTTGACACCTCTTGTTTCCTCCCTTCTCCATACGTTTGATCTCCTCATTTTTGAAAGAGTCCATTGTGATCGAGCGCACAAAGGATATATGAACACCTAGACCTCTAAAAGTCACACCAGCCCCTCCCTCCCGCAAGCGGTCAGATGCGGAGTTCCTCCTAAGTAGGTTACAAAGAGAGAAAGGAGGACTACCGGTGAACACCTGCACAAGTCAAGCAGATAAAAATCTAATCAATTGTCAGCTTATGACATCAAGGGATAGCTAAAGCTGGCGGGGACCACCGAAGAAGAAAAAAACATACCCCAAACTTCGGGCTTGCCCACTGCGGGGCTGGGGCATTACAATCACAGCAAACATTATTCCCATTTCTCTTTTGGATATCGAGGAGCTATTTTCCGTCAGAAACGAGCTCCCGGTGGGGCCCGAGGGAGAGGAAGAAGCTACCTTTCTCCTCGTTTCAGGGTCAATCTCCCAGATTTTCGACATTTGGAGGGTTTTGAGCTTGAAAAAGCAATAATCGTAGATCAAGAATGAAGATGCTAAATGCTTGGGAAAGAGGCTCGGCGTTTAGAGAGAGGACACGGTTAAGTAGTTAGAGCTGGTAAGGCAATCAGCCCTGCGCTCTTGTTGAGAGCTGCATGGCCCAAGAGGGGAGTGCAAAGGTTACCCGGCCTTCAACTCTATCGCCCAGTCCATTGTGTAGATGTGGTGGCTAACCAACAAAGCTAACCGCACCAAACGTTATCCGAACCATCACATTCACCACTCGCCATGGATTTTGCCTCAGTTATGGCCGCCGAGATTTCTAAGAAGCGGAAGCCGGAGCCCGCTTCGTCGAAATCGTCTGCGGAACCTGCCCCCAAGAAATACATGAAGCGCTCCGAAATTGAGGCGCAACGCCGTCAGGAATATGAAGAAGAGCAAAAGCGCCTCGAGAAAGAACGACGTGAGAAAGCTGAGAGGAAACGACAGGAGGAAGAAGAAGAGCGCAATCGCCGCGAGGCAACCAAGGCTAAACAAAAGCAACTCGCGGAAGAAAAACGCCGTCGAAAAGAGGAGGAAGAGGAAACAAAGCGATTGGAGAGGGAGGGTCCAGTCACAAAGGAGAGTTCAGATGGCTCAAATGAAGCAAGTAGTTCGGAAACCATGACGGAAGCTGAGGCGATAGAGAAGCTGCGGAGTATGGGGGAACCTGCTTGTTTGTTCGCCGAAACGCATTCACAAAAGGTCCGTCGTTTGAAGAGGCTTTTGGCAGCATTGGAAATAAAGAATAGGGAGGCGACACCTCCGCTGTCGGAGGAGGAAATGATACTCAACCTAGACGACATTCCAAAGGACAAAGATAAGGTGTACCGGCAACTAGCGGCATGGTTCGCCCTGGTTCTCTCGGAATGGGAGATTGCACTTGAGAGCAGGCCGGCTGCACTCAAAGACTCGTTCCAAGGGAAAGCCGCAGCAAACTCGATGATTCAGGCAAAGACGTATATGGTCCCACTATTCCGCCATTTCAAGCAAAAAGATCTGCACGAAGATATATACACGAAGGTCTGCGAAATCGTTGTGGAAGCTCAGGCAAGAAGATATGTTCGGGCAAACGATGTCTACCTAAGATTGAGTATTGGAAATGCGTATGTTTCACCGGGGTTGCCTTTCTTTTTCTCGTTCGGATGGATGCTAACTGCTTAAAGTGCCTGGCCCATTGGTGTTACCATGGTCGGCATCCACGAGCGTTCCGCACGCGAGAAGCTTCACGAGAAGGGGCTGGCGGCACATATCATGAGCGATGAGGTTACGAGAAAATTTCTTCAGAGCATCAAGAGATGTCTGAGCTTTTGTCAGACAAGATGGCCTCCAGAAGATCCATTGCAGCTTATGGGATAAATTCTGTGAAGTCTAGACTATTCCAACTTGAGGTCTTTGGTCGTTTCCTGTCAGGATGTATTTATAATTATTCCCATATATGACTTAGAATGGGAATGGGATTTTTTCCTCATTAATTACTTTCGGCTACTAGACATTTTACTCTGATTTCCTAAGATCATAGTCCCTATTTTATGACACCTCACATGCCATCTACACGCACGAACCGTCACTCGTCTCGATCTTGGTACGAGGGAAGTCATCGCTGCTCCCATCATCCCATCGATCTTCAACGCATGCAGAGTACAACCCAAGAAATACTCTCACAAACCCTGCAGAAGCGTGTGCTCAAAGAAATATATCGACTTCGCAACTCGTGTGAGAAGTTAAAATCCAGTCTATCCTAGGCACCTTATCACAAGATGACTCCGGTGTTTGGCACTCGCCAGGTCAAAAACAGCTTCACACAGATTAGCTAATCCCGGGTCCTATTGCGAAGGCGAGGTATTCCAACAACTTGGGGGTTATGAGACTAGTTAGGCCAACAGAAGACTCATACCCAATCACTCGTTTTGTCATTAGAGATCACTGTGGGGAATTTCGTCTGCGAGGCAAGAGAGAGAGTGAGTGAAGCGAAAATAAAGACTGGTTGACCGTGAGAACTATATAGTTTGTAGAAGAAAGAAGGATCAGAATTTCTCCGATGCCTCTTGTACATTGCTATTATACTTGGGTACCGGCCCACGATATTTATTACACCCACAAGAGGTAATATCTATAGACAGAGTCAACGATCCGGGTTCCACTGTATTGCCCGCCAGACATAATTTCGTCACACTGAAGCCATTTTTTCCAACAATCACTGTGGCAGTGCGCGCGATCGCTTGAATGGAGAAAAGCCGCAAGTTAATAGTCAAGAATATTGATCGGGAAAACTATTGTTGTTTTAATAACAAAAAACATGTAGCCCAGCTATGTAGTGAAGTGGCTCGGTCCTGCCATTACGACAAACCGGGAACCCTGAAGAAGGAATCAAGAAAACAAAGATCTTCACAGAAACCACAGGGGGAAGAGCAAAAGGAACAAAAGAGAGCACCAATTAGTCCAAACTGGCACTGGCCTGGAAAGACAAAAGAGCTGGGGGAAGCATTTGGGAGGAAAAAGAAACTAGATTCGAGCAATCACAAGATGAGTATGTGTTTTAGTGGTATCATATCTAGCTCAAAAGAACCTAGATGAAAAGGGGGTAACTCTAGACCGATAAACAACTCGGCCGGGACCATAGGACCAGTAACTAACTACCAGAGGAACAATGGGAGGAAGAAATGGGATTGAAGGGTTGAGTTGGTGGCCATTGCAACATCTGATCCTTGTGCTAGCTAGCACATCAAGAACCGTGTTTAAACAGATCCATCAGAAACCACATTGGTGGAACCCACCCGATCTCCTTTGTTCGCGAAGGTGTCTACGAGGAAACCCACAGTACATAATTCCCGAAGACCACGAGTCAGGAATACCCCAGGACGAGGAGGAGCGTGACAGTTAGCTTACGACTCTCTTGTGGAGATGCTTCATGGAGCATATTCCTCAATGTGCATTACTCCATGCTGTCTCCCCAGCTGCCTACAACTCCGGCAGCCCCCGCCGCTCTATCGGGCCGCACGTTAGTTCTGATGTCAATTCAATATCATACTCCACAAATTACTCCTATCTAGGGAAGGTACAGAAAGCTAGCATGAGCCCCACCTCACATGGCGCCCCAGGAAAAAGGATATTATAACTTGGCCCTGACCTTACAGTTTTACCTCTCTCTGTAGCCTAAAACAACTAGAAGGTTTAAAAAAAAGGGAAGGTGTGGTTCCATCTATCATACATATCACACTCACACCTACTGTAATGCTTTGCCCTCCCAATACCCTCGATAAACCGCTCAACTAACGCCCCCCGCCCAAGATCCATCAAAACCTCCAAAGACACAAACTAAGTTAGTCCCGAGCCAGGACTGTCGAGAGGGTGGATAGAGAGTTCCAGCCAAGCTGTCGAACAGGGGGGGTTATTCCGCCGATAATCCCATTCCAAGCTCTCATGTTTCCGTAAAAAAGCGATGACAACTGTTCAATTTCTTCGATATTCCCATTTGCCCTTGAACCAGCGTAGGTAGGCATGCAAAAACGCCTCCAAAATTGTATAATGTAACTCCAAGACAAGCAACAACATGTTGATAGGATCCCGAGTGAGATGTTATGATAATCCTTCTTTATTATATAGAACGCTTCCAAAACCCAGCCCTAGGAAAATAAGATCTAGATCTAACCTCAAATTAGAGATCAAGGAAAAGCAGGTTTCAAAGCAAGGGTAGTGAAGTAGATTTTCTACATGTTTTTAGGTTGGGGGGGGGGGGGCAAGTGTAGAACAGTGGAAACTTTTGATGAGCAGTGAATGATTATCCCCGGATGGTTGAGAGGTGAACTATTGTTATCATTCCATCGATCCTAGGGCAAAAACGTGGGTCCGGAGATTTGATACAAAGGCGAGGCGCCACAGGTGGAAAGTGAGGTGGAGCAAGCGATTGACCAAATTGCTTTAAGAAGCCGCGGTATACCTCTTTTAGGCTTGTAGAGATTGGTATCCCCCCTGGGAAACCCTCATCATCATCCTACTTGTCCATCATCATACTTCTCAGTCCTCTCGTCCCACCTCATTTCCTCTAATATCAAGGTTACTTAAATCGCCATTACCCCGAGGGGATTTACTCGAGGGGTCTGTAGCTCTCTCAAGTGCCTGGAGCCAATTCCTCACTTGGCGGGAAAGCGACAAATGAGCCAAACCCAGTGCTGGCGTGACAAGTGCAAAATACCACGATGGGCTGCAGTGAATGAACTGCACAGTCCGGGCCGCGGGCCGGAAATAATAACAGTCCCCGATTCCAGAGGCTATTCACCAGATCGCAGTGTGTTCACTCGCACTTGGCCACACAAAAGCCCATCGAGCTTATTTGATTCGTGAAGCCAATTATTAGAGTTTACAAATTCACACACACACACAAAGGCATTCGACAACTCATGATGCAAAAAACCAACACTACGGTCATACGCAGTCGTTCCGGGTACTCGCATGTTCTGAATACTGACAGACGGCCGGTTGATCGGGATTTCATATGCGTTAGGGCTTCCCAAATTGCTGTTCCCCAATCACACACACACCCAACGCCAACCGATCCAGTCCACTCGCACAAGCTTACAGTAGTAGGGAAGGTCTGTACTGTAAGCTCACAGGTCCCAGCTCATGCGTCCGTGGCCTTTTGCTCCACGCATCGTCCGAGGATCAAGGGCCTTGCTGAAATTGTAACTAAAATCCGGTTGTCCTGGTCCCATCTGCAATAAGTGATCAGAGGTGTGCTTGGAGCTGAGATTATCGAGTGAGCTTTGGTGTTTCAAGATTCATGCTTATATGCACAAGCAGCGGTTCCTACTGGTCCCAAACTGATGGGCCGGCGCTAATCGGTGAGAAAAAAATGGCGTGAGTGTTCTTGGGCCACCAAGTTTTTTTAATGCGGGTATAAACTTGGCTGCTAGCGATTGCGATTCGATGGATGGATGGATTGGATGCTGATCGGGCACTCCGATTCTATAATACGAGTACGTTTTCTATACAAGGTCCGAGCCATAATTGGGATGTGGCTCCTCCTCCTACTACTTGGTGGCTAACTCAGATCTTAGCTGGTCTAGCCCCGCCCCTCGCAAGCGCTGAGGAGTCGACTCCACTTGAAGCGCAGGGGGTTGTTATATATCTCAATTCGAGCTGATTGGTTGTCTCATCGGAAGTTCCAAATTGTGGTCGAGTGAGTTTACATGCATTCACTCCACCTAAGATCCCAAGCCTCATTAGAGTCTCGGGAATGTTCTTGTTTGGCAGTTATACTCCAAAATTTTAAGTGCTCGTAGCTGCAATGGGATCGTGTAACTTGATGGAACTTTTTTTGACTAGGCTAGAGGGACCAGTAGAAGATTTTCAGGCGAAAATCCACGATTGTGGTGGCAACTCTTACTACCGGAATGGTAGCCTTGGCTCCCGGGAAAAACCCGTGGATGCCCCATGCTAAGCTCATTGGAAGAAGAACACAAGCCACAGGAGAGCTCCCCGGTGAGATAACATTTACAGTCGCACCTTGGTTATAATGAAACTCTTTATATACGGGAACCTCGCCACTACGAATGAACCCTCTGGGGATCTACACCCCTGCTCCCATCCATACAAAACGTGCCTCACTATAAGTAAGTTCCTGCACTTGCAAAACCTGGTTATATAACGAAGGAAAAATCCAGAACCCCCGAAGTTTCCCATAACGAACGAGGTGCGAGTGTACGGAAATTCCACACCCAAAAGCCAAAGTTCATCTGATATTATCACAAAAAATGCCTTAGCACCGTAAAATAAAAAAGAACCCCCGTGGAATCAGCTATCTCCGTCGGGCAGGATAAGCTTAGTTTGACGAGTTGACAGAATTGAAAGTGCCAATTAACAAGGCCCAACAAAGTTCTGGGGGTTGATCTTATACCGTGTCGGGAAAAACGATAAACCCTTCACAGGAAGGATTTGTCTCAGAATCCGGAGATTGCGTGGCTGGCGGGGATAGTGAATTTCACGAGCTTTTGCGGTGCTGGTACAAGTATAGTACCGGTACTCAAGATCGCTGTCGTGGCACCACACTATCCCCGATGGCCGGGGTCCCCGAGGAATCTGCCCGGTACGGCGGGTGATCCAGGACAACAGGTGTCAAGGAACTTGGGACTCACAGGGATTCATATGTGACAGCAAGCAAGGTACTGTACTCGTACAAGTGTCTGGGTTATCGAGATCCGGGGCAGTGGGGGGTGTACAGTACCTGTACGTTGTTCAGCTGGACAATTTCCCTACCGTACTGGAATCTCGTTTCCGGCCGTTTTTCCGGGGCAGCTGCCACTCGGCCGATAGTTTCCGGTATCGGCACCCCGCTTGCCTCATAATTTCGATCCAGGAACAGAAGTGAGGGCTGTCCCAAAACGGAATATCCATAGATGATTCAACAGGGATACAATTATTGTACCCGCAGAGCCGTGGTTTGATGCTTTTTTTTAATAAGATTCTCGAATGGAGTTCAGGGAACCTCTTGGAGTTTGTTCCCAGTTTCATTGACCATGACTTTCTTTGCCCTCACTCCTAACTTTAGCCGAGATGCTTGGGGAAGCCCCTAGTTGGTTATGCTAGACGCGGTGGAGCGAATAGCAGAGAAGCAGCACCAGACAGCCTTGGAATAAGCCGCCTATTTTGTTCCTCCGTTTTCTCAAAAGTTCTGACTATCATGTAAGTCCCCCTTCGCTGATCTTGCAACCACCCGAGAAAGTACAGCTCACTCACTTCTTTGCCTGTCAAGTCATCAGCCAGTACAAAATTAGGGCAAGGCAAGTGCGTTATATTATTAATTTTTTTGTTCTGTTAAATGTTTATCAGCGAGGGTAACTGAATGGATGAAACTTGTGGGGTTGGGAACTTATGCCCTTGCCAAAGAATGTGACGGGAACACGCAGCCTATCATATCGTAGGGTCACCTCTAAATACAAGAAAACAAACATTGGCAAACCAAAGAAACAGAGAGTGGTGGAGGGTTCGGGGAAAGAAAACAAAATAGACGGAGGGGAAACAGGAATTAGAGGTGAGAGTGGGCTAGGAGGAGGTCCCGCAATTGAACGACGCCGAACCCTTGGCAGTATACAAGAACAGCCGTGCTCACAAACGTCGCCTATTATAATTACGGGTCGGAAGCTGACTGTAGAAAAGCCGGCGGTGTGGACGCAGGGAAAAGGATCGTACTCGAGTAGGGAAAAAACAGTTGTGGTGAGGAAAAATAAAATCAGATTGGAGGACTTCCCTTAGGAATCTGGTATAAGTTACAATTGGCCGACTCAGCCCTCAGGCTACAATTCTCAACCCATTATTAGGCCCCAGTTCTCAATGCACAAAATGAAGAACATGCTACTACCATACAGGACAAAATCCTATGAAAAATAATTTCCTACCTGCATCTATTAACTTAGGCTTCATATGTGTATGATACTTTCACCTTTCCACAATGATTATAATCTGGGAATTTGGAAAATCGGCTTTTCTTATGGGAACAACCTATAATTATATGATCCACGTTGGTGGGTCCAACCCCTCTTTAACGACGCCAACGCCCATCCGGACGGCCTTGGCACCACCCAGCCCAAGGCAAAAACTAACCCTGTTGGATGGTCTAGGCGATTGCCCAACTAGGCGACTCTAATCATCGTCTATCATATCTATCCCGCAGTTTTCACGGTGGGATGATTGGCGCGCTAGCTGGGTTAAGATTAACGATTTCGTGCAGGAGTTTGGCGTCAGAGAGTGCTCATAGCGGGGGACCGGAATACGTCTAGGTGCGCTTGGAGACTGATAATAGCCTTGTCCTAGAGCAACTGATGGGCAGGGCCTGCTGTGTAGTGATGTTAGTTCGGCCACACCCAGTGCCTGCTAATTGGTTTGGGGTCACAGAATGTCACTCGGGTAGATTAGATGTGCAGAATGGTATGAGGTCAAGATGGGATACGGTGATCTAAAGAAACATTAGAAAAAAGCAAATTTCCGCTTAAAACAGTTCATTTTATGGGTAGTTTCGATTACGCAGCATGGTGCAAGAGTAATTGTGAAAGCGACCGTAGCAGACTAATATCCCGGAGGAATTGTAATCACCTAACCAAGACCAGCACCCATCATTCCCATTCCAGCCCAGGGGCAGCGCAACAATGCAACCCCCATCCATTATTAAGCAAAAACAGGCAAGTTTTGAAAAGAAAAAGAAAAATCAAGTTGGTGCAAAAATCCAAAGCATTCACAAATCCCCATCTAGAAATTAATCATACCTCTTTGCCCTTCAGCGGTTTCTGCGCAATAATGACATAGCTACCAGCCATTAGTCCTACCCACAAAAAATCCGTAGAGAAAAAGGGCGCGTACTGCAAGTTATAAATATGTATCCGTTTATTCCTCAATTCCTTCCTTGCATCCTGGCAAAGCTTGAGTGCATCATCAGCGGGCATCCCATGAACCCTAGTCAGTAATGCCAGCCCAAAAGCCTCAAAGCTCGTCTCGCAATTCAACAGCGCAAACCTCCCCAATTCCTTCATCTTCGGATCTGACGGCCAAGGTGCCCAGGGCAACTTCAACGGCTTCTGGGAAGTATTCGTGAACCCGACTTCCTCCGCGATTCCCTTTAGGGTGTGCGCCACATTCATTACTCGTCCGATTTTAGCAGCCGCCGAGTTCATCAGCGCTAAATAGGTCCTAATCGCGCATTTTTCCGGGTAGCTGTTGTCGTCGCTTGTCACGTCGGTTGCGTATTCGCTAAGCTGCATCCAGCCACCAGGCTCCAGAGTTTGGTAGATTTGCTCGATGTATTCTTTCCAGTCCGCCAGCGCGCCCGAGAGGTGGCGGGAGTGGATGAAGTTGAAGGAGTTCTTTAATTCAAGGTTAGGCGTGGGGTCGGGTTTGATAGGTTGGGCTTTGGGGGAAGAGAGGAAGAAACCTTTGTGAATGTCCAGGGACTTGCAGCGTCGTCAACCTCGAAGCGGCAGTTCGGCGGGACCCTGGAATAGTCGCACGGTTCAGTAACTCCATTTCCCCTTTCGTTTACATCTTTAAAGCCTGCTCTTCCTTTCATGGGGAGACGAACCATTGTGGTTGAATAGGGCTAAGGTCCGTACCAATGACCTCCGCAGAAGGATATTCGCTAAGAATGACAATTCAGCAGCCATCGTGATCACCCATCACCCATCAAACGAGAGAAGCGAACCCACTTTGCCATGTCGATAGCCCAAATCCCCGTCCCAGTACCAATATCCAATATCTTTTGCGGATTGTCGCCTATAGGAGCCATATGTAGTTTCCCATCTAGCATCATGAGGTACATATGATGCATCATGTCCAGGCGGTCTTGCTCCGTCTAGAAAACCAGAAGCCCAGGTTAGTAAAATTAGACCTTGATTTGTGATGGGAGCAGAAGGAAGACCAACCTCATCGTTTGGCATAAGATAAGAGCCCTGCCGATACCGATGATACCGTCTCCCTACAAGCAAACAAACCCCACTCATGAGATAAACATGTACAAACAAAGGATGGAACAATCAAACAAACCATTCTCGTACTCGTAATCTAGGATGCTAGAATTTAAGGATGTAGTTTCGCTCCTGGTGAGGCCGTCAGCCTCTCTTTACAAGATAGGGGGACGGGAATGCTCACACGTCGTTACTAAAGTAATCCTCATCAGAGTCCTACCCTGGGTCAGTTGGGAGAAGAGATCTAGGAAGTGAATGAAGGAAAAAGTCAACAACACACATCTTGAGAACTGCCTGCCTCGAGGGGGCTAAGTTCAGGGTGGTCTCCCGCCGCAGTGCCGGTATTTTCTTCTTGGGACATGATTGGATGAGGTTGTGTTGGCCTGTGGGAGAAGGGGGCGTAGAAGGATGGATGGTTGCGTAGTGCGATAGCCTGTCACTGGCGCAACTCAAGGTATGAAGAGAGAAAGTGTACTGTACCGCACGGTACGGGTTCAGCGATGGGGTCTTTATACTTGTGATAAGAAAGAGTTTGCGCAATGTGAGAGAGGGTAGGTAGGGAGGGTGCAACGACACTCCGTTACCCACATCCCGAATCTTACTGCGGGAGCAAAAGCGAGGGAGTACAGTGCTGCGCAGTACGGTAGGGGGAAAGGACAATCTATCATACCTCCCTCCTTCCCTCCCTCCTCATGAAAGACTTCCAAGAAGCGAAGAAGAAAAAAGGAAAGATAGTGGAACGAAACGTAATCCCTGGGGGTACCGTACAGTACAGCACCAGATCTCACGCCTTATCAATAAAATACTGACTTCCCACCACCTTTACCATCGCCAGCATACTCGTACCTTCCAAGTACTCGCTGCCCGTTCAGTACCCACTAACTTCCCACCACTACCAGTAGTACAAGTGCGCAATCTATCATCGCGAGATTTCTGCAAAATGAGTTCCCCCACAAAAGTCGTGGATTTAAACAACTGCCCCTCTGGGATTTGCGAAGTGGGGTGCGATGGTATGTGTCTTAGAAGCACATGGCTCTTTGTCCAAACACCGTAAAACTCCTGGAATCTAGTATGCGATTATAAGCGGATTGAAGTGTTTTTAGTTCGTGATAGCGAGATGTTAGGTTTAGCTACTCGAGTAGAAGGGTGAATTGCAAAAAACGAGACAATGGGGTCCAACACATCCAGTGGCCTGATTATAACGTGCAGAGAGCGCTAATTGTTTCCCGGGAGATTTTTTTTGTCCCTCGAATCAGGAGATCACACAGCTAGCGAAGATGATGGATTTCAAGTTTGTAGGGTAGCCGTGGATTCAACCCATCTGTCAAACAAACCTTAGACTAACATTCGACTCCAAGGAATCCGCTCATCCTCCTCCTCCTGCCTCAGTCCGCCCTAAACTTGGAAGCCACACCAAGAATAAAAAGTCGAAGCGAGTGACTAACGGGAACCATGTCCGTCATCGCGGGCCCTTCCACAAAATACCTGCGCACTTCATTTTAAGAAGAGAATACCGCAAAAACGAAGAATGATCGAACCTTATGCCACCGTAAGACTTCCATAATTCACCTCCCCGGAAAAGGGGAGAACCACAGCCAAAAGAACTGGCTTTCAGCCTTCGGCTGAGACAAATAAAAAGAAAAGAAAAGAAACAAACCCTTTCCAAAAACAAAAAAAGTACCCCCAAGGTCCTAGCGCAAGATTTAATTACCCCACTTCATGCTGCCCAAGCAGTGTGTGTGTTGCATAAAAAAGGCTTCCAGGGTTTCCAGGGAAGGAGTGTGTGAAGCGTATCTATCATAAAACCTCACTCGAATTAAGCCTCCCGATGGTTTTGGTTGGAGGAGGAGAAACGTCTAGGGCTGGGCTCATGAGCCTCCCACGAATGAGCCAACGGAATACCTCAAGCCTCATGATGAACCACACGTTACTTGCTGTACTAGTAGGAGAGATGGGTATTAATCTCGCACGCACTCCTCCGATAGACAGAACACGATCTCATCTAGATGAGTGCCTGTATCCGATGCTTCCTTCAAGCGGAGATTTGTGCGGAAAGGCCACGACCTGCTTTCCAAGCAAGCCCCCCGCTGTGCTATCCGACCAGTACAATGTAGGTACCGGTATTTTAGGTTACAAGTCTGATGAAGGACAATCGTGGCCTGAGCGAGCAGACCTTCATTCTACTGTAACTTCTGAGAAGTATGTTTGTTACCGAGAGAGGCTTTTTTTGTAGTTTGACACTAAATATCTACCAACTCTCACTGGTCACCAAGGAAATTAATAGCAATTAACATGTCCAATGCATTCCCTTGCTCTACCGAATATTTTGAATGAAGGCTGAACCCCAATACCGGCATCTTGATGAGGAATTGAGATATTATCATACTGTTCTCTCTCTCCATTGATGTGCAGGGGATCGTCTTCTCTATCACGTAATAGAGCCGTAATTCTCATCAGAGTGGTGATCGAAAATCCTTGGGCAGTGGAAGTTGAGAATATTCTCCCGGCACAGTGGTTCGGCCGCGAGGTCACTCACCGTACCAAGGAAGGAGGGATTTTAGCATGTCTGCAATACGAGACACCTATTATTTGTGGAGTGGCAACGGGCATTCTGCGGGGAAGCTATTATTACCACGGATAAATGTACCAACTAGGGAAAACTTACTCTCATCAACTCCGAGACTACCTGTACGAGTACTGTGATTCCAAGTGTTTGGTTTAGTCTAGGAACTCTTGCGGTATGATGATGATGATGATGATGGTGCTGTCAAGCACGCGGGGAAGAGCAATTGCGCAAAATAGGCCCTGCACGGAAAAACCCGCCTTGGCAAGCCCCCACGACTCCACAGGCAGAGGGAGAAGTGCAGAGAAGAAGAAAAGGGATTACAAGACCTCTCTCCTGTGCATTTCCATCGACTGACATCCCTTCGGTGGAGGGTCTTGCAGCCTAAATTTGCATTCACTAACCGATTATCCCTGTAAAAGCTAGCCTCAGCCCGCGTTAGGTATAATTTGGCAGGTTAAGAGAATTGGGAAAAATCAGTTAATGAGATAAAACATGGCCACAGGGGTTCAGGCTATTGTGTCAGGAACGCGCTAATCTTTTGCAAGGCTTTTTGGTCTCTGAAAGCTCATCGAGTACGAGTAGATTAGCGACATGGTGGGAACAGCGAATCGAAAGGGTCTTTGCCGTGCAGTGCGGTACTGTGTCACCCAAAGAACGCTTGTGATTCGCTAGCGTCCAGCCCAGGATGGTGAGATGCCAGGACTGGCTTATTTCGGATGGGGGATATATTGAATTGCCCAGGATCGGTTTGGTTTGACAGGTAAACGTATATTCAAAACTTCGGTAAACACCAGGAAGCATACCCGTAAACGGAATTGTATGCACAAGTTAACGAGATCCAACAGGTCATGTTGACAGATGGGGATACCGTAACAGGAGAAGATTGACCCTTTCGCGTGACCATTGTCTCTGAAACCCCGGACCCGAGGCGAGCCTAAGCAGCGAATCACAAAGAAAGTTTTTATGGTAGCACCAGGATCGGGTGGACTCGTAATTTTCGGATGTTTGTGAAAACGGCTACCGGTACTATTGCACAGCGTAGCAATCGTGAGGCTCCCGCCAATGTTTGCCCATATGCAATAGCACGTTTGCTCACAAAACGCCAGGGAATTCCGGGCACATGCGTCAGCTGTGATGCCCCCATCCGCCCACAGCAGCCATGTAAATGAATTCACCCCACGGCACGGTACTCTTTCCACGATGCGAGTACGAGTTGTTCTAACAAAAGACTTGCAGTGAGTTTTATAGTTGCAGATTTCACTTTATCAGTGCATCCGTCTATCGGGGTCATCGCCCTCCATCAACCTACAGCTCTATCTAGCAACTGCCGACGAACGGGCCTGGAATACTCGTACACGGGATGGTGACCGGCGACAACTTGCTATGCTGGTACATCCGCCTCAAGCAGCGAAAAAAAGAAAGAAGAGAAGGGAATGGAGGAAAAAGGAAGAAAGGAAGGAAGAAGGAAAAAACAGACAAACATTACCTACGGAACACTCCATCCTGCCCTCTTTTTCTTCCACGTAAAGCGCAAAACGCACAACGCAAAATGCAAAACGCAGAACGCAAATTCATTCGGGTCTCCATGCCTGCTTCCTTCCCCGGCCACTCCCGCACCAAGAATTCTACTGATAGTACAGCACATGCGCCTCTTGTGCGCTTAGAGCGCCTACAACCCGGTACCACCGAGCCCTCCCTCCTCATGCGCAATCTGCCATTGGGCAATCAAACGAAACGCACATTGTGATATCGGTACTCGTAATGTCCTGACGTTTGTGAACAGGACCACTATTGCATGATGCCAAGATCCGGGCAAAAAAGCTGAATTTTGGGTGTATGCAATAGCAGTTGTGTGCACAAACGTTAGGACATTACGAGTACTGTACACATCAATTATTGCATGCAAGCAGGTAAGTTATTTGCTCCCTGGTGGGTGGCATCAACGCTGTACTCGAGCGCTCAAGCAGACCGTGCTGCGAGTACTCGTGGGTCTCAGCTGCTCGACGGCGCGGAGTACGAGTAGAGTAAAGTGGAATCAAGTGTGGGTGGGGCAGTGGTGGTGGGGGGCATGGCGCACGGGGAGAAGCGTGGGCTTTTCCGCTCGCCATGCACATACAATTTAACGGGAGAAGAGAGGGTGGGGAGAGGAAGGGGGAAATCTTTGGGCACTCCGAGATCTAGGGCCGGTAAGGTGATTCGGGGAAGGGGGAGGCCGGAGGGTATTTTGGCCGGTAGGCTACAAGGGGTACTGTGTGCCGACGAGCTATGATAGCAGCGCACTTGACCAGGGTAAGATAAGAGTCGGATATGCGCGAAATGAAAGAAGAGTGATAGCTTATGAACTACCCCAGCAGCATCCGATCCAGGGAACAAGAAGAAAAAAAATAGCAAAATGCGGGGTATCATACAAACACGAGGGAGAAGTTAAAGAACAGGTATTCAGGGCTAACGAGTCAAATATATCGCTGACTGTCCAAATTAATAGGTATGTACTTATGTATATAAAACACGTGGGTGATATTTAACTTCAGGCAAACATATACCGCACCGGTAGATCTAGCTCTCCAGAAATCAAGCAATCGGCCCCCACCGAGACCCCTCATCCGAGAGTTCTTCACTGGGATTCCCCTCCCATCCAGCGAGCCCTAACCCCACCGAAATAAACCATGCATTTTAGACGCTCTAATAACAGGGAAGGCAGATTTGTGCTGGGTGGTCGACTGTGGTTTCGGAGAACCAAAACGGGAACCCCTGAGCTCTTTCGCTATTTTCTGGACCCCGCTTTTCACCTCCCTGTTTGGAAAGATGATTGCGGGGTAAAATAGCAGGTGGGACTCTGGCTATCGTATCCTAGATGTCCTAACATTGAGTTTCAAAGTGTTATCGAAGGATCTGACCAGGAGAGAAGGTGCTTTAGCAAGCGTCCTACCCAGGAGGCACATCCTTCGAGAGTGGCATCCTTGCCGTGATAGATTTGGGGAGCGAAATAACTAAAACCTCCAGCAGAGGTTGATAACGCAAGCAAGACAGGTTGAGATAACCTACTGTGGGGCTGATTGGCAGGGCTGCTGGCTATGACTGCAGCAAATATTTCCAAATATGTTATCCTGTATTTAGTGTGATGAAGCATCTGGGGATTGGCGACTCGGAGGATATACTTCAATTCAGGATAAAGACATAATGGGACAATTTGGCTTCATGTTATACCGCCGCTTTCACAAAGTTCCTGTATTATACACAGCATGCGGCGGGTCATGTGGACATGGAGAGCAAAAGGAAAGGGAGGGGTAGCAACTCAAGGTACTAAGGGTGGGTAACTTTCAATTAGATAATATTATTATAGGAATTGTTGATTCAAAGTACACACAGTGTGAATAAGTCCTGAGTCAGCTAAAGACTACCATTTTCAAGCTAGTCAGGTGAGAGGTTTAAATACAGAAGTTCCTCCACAGTGATTGTAATCAGATAACCTGCAACCAGGATCATTGGTAGGCCATGTATAATATATGGAAGTTTTGTAATCATAAATGAAACTTAAGAGTTATAAGAAAGCCTTATTAGCATATATGACCTTTCCTTGATTGCTGATTTAATATAAAATAATCTTAAATTGAAGAAACAAACATAACTTAGGCTACCCGATATAGATACTACAAAAACCTGGAATGATTGAGTCTTATCCTAGTATGTTAATTTGAGGTAAGTCTTGCCATGGTAGTACAACCTAAATTGTGCAATATGATTTTCAGATCTTATGAAGAGTTTTCTTTATAAAATACTGTTAGGCATACCGGAAGGCTCAGCCTTCCATTAGTGAATAAAGACCTATAGTTAACCTACCTTAGGATTCTGAGTTCAAAAGGATAAGCCAACACCCTCCTCCCGCACCAGTGTTGGGACTGCGCTACACTAACAGATGCCGCCGTAGTTGCATCCCTTGACCAAAGACATGGTTATTGGAACCCTCCTCGTAACCTGGTATACGTCGCAGCTGTCTGACCGACCGGATCCCGTTCACAGAGTAGATGAGGGAATACCTTTGGCGAGCTTATGCAAGTGGTCTGAGCCAGATCGGTTCACGTCGCATAAAGTTAATGAGCACTAAAGACGAGAGTCACGAAAGTGGTCACTAAGTAACAGGACGTTTTTACGGACAATGGTTAAGCAACACATTCTATACTCCACGCTCTCACGATGCAAGTCGCAGAAGTGAATGGTGTTGTTGGATGAAGTAGTTTGAGAAATCAGACATACTCGCACTCACATACGTCACTACTATCCTTCGGATGCTGACGGAACCATACGATAACGATATGACTATGTAACGGGAGTACCCTGTAGAGAGGTGAACTCTAAGGTTGCGACCGCACCAAACACTCAAAGTAGAAGATAAAGATGAGGTAAAATAATTCAAAAGAATCAAACAGTAAAACTTAATATTATTAAGCTCAAAGCTTTACTCAATTAGTTCTCTCAAGGAAAAGTTAGTTATCGAAGTAGAATGCCAAACGCTTAAATTTAAGTAGATATCAGATTTTAAGCCTTTGACATTCACCACTACTCCGACCTTGTACGAGTACCCTGTCCTGCTCAGGGCTTGTCCGAGTTCTACCCTCCATCAGGATTTATCCCTCCGGAGGTGTCGGACCAACTCGGGTACACTTAACTCCGTTAATAGGATATGAGCTTCTGCAATGCATCTTCAATACAACCGCAGGTGGAAAAACTCTTCCTATCGAAGTCATACCAGTGGCTAACTGTTATGACAACAACTGGAGTCAATACCTAGGTGGTGGACTCACTGGCCCAGTGGTAGTTTTGTCTATACAAGCTATGCAGTCCATTATTTAATCTATACGACTATTCAATGTGATAAATTGACATGCAAGCTCCCCCGGTGAGATGTAGCCGATGGTTGGCTAAATGGGCGCTACCCATAGCCAGCCTCTTGGGACATACTCTACCGTGATAAGACTCATACCTCTAGTGTCCATTGACGACCCATAGTAATGCTACAAATCAAGGGGAGAGGGTCCCGGCTGGTTACAGAGGTATTTGTCCCAAAAGTGCCCTGGCCTCATGGGACTACCCAAGAACCACTAGGAAGACTACCCTACTACCCGTAGGCTAAGATAGGGTCCTAGGTGCTGGAGAGACCACTTATGAGCAACCCCTATTTTGGCAGTTACCCATACTCCCCTTATATATCCTGCGAACGACATTCAGTCGGACGAATGGCGACGACGTATACGGTGTGACGGCAGCCGCTCCAATGACCTCTTTTTACTAGCAAATGAGCAACTATGCAGCCGTCTGCCTATGACGCGCCGTCCCAACGCTAGGGCCAGAGGGGGGTGTTAGCAAAACCCGCCCAAGTTCAATAGGTGTTTGGGCCACCATTACTCAGGTGTGGGGCCTCCTCACGCAGATGGGTGTGCGCTTATGAACATCTAAGAGCCGATAGAATGTGAGGCAATCGACCTCTAAGTTCTAGGATGACTTTGCCGGTGAAGGTAGGGGAACTTGGACTTCTCAGTAGGGTAACTGGGGTCCATGGGCATAATGACCAAATTCCTAGGGTAGGGTAACTTTGTCCTCATATGCCATTTACTGCTCTGGGAGTCCTCCAGTCGACCACTAAGGTCGTCTCGGAGGTCCGTGCAACATTCCCATAATTCTCTTGACCTTATGCGAATGTTCTCCCGAAAGGTTACCCTGCCTAGTAGAGTGTCCAAGGCTACTCAACCATTCCCTAGACTCTAACCTAGGTTAACCAGCCATTTGTATACGAGACAATACCACCTCTGGTTACCACTCAGTATACCATCTGGGCTAAGGTGGCAGTTATTGTAGCTACCTATTGTGGGGTCGTTACAGAATATGGAGAGATAATGGACATTGGTGCGATTATCAAGACAAGTCTATCTTCTGTCTCGCAGCTGTCGAGTGCAGAACACTTCTGCAATCCTGAGAGGTTCGATAACAAAGCTGGCCCATTTGTTGGTTCGATTATGCTGACCATTCCGCTTATGCAAATGGTAAGCAAGACTCCATGATGACAAAGATGTATCGTGACCAATGGACTGATGTGTGGGAGCACGGTCAGGAATAACTCATGCTGTTGCGATTCAGAAGTCTAGTGAGATAACAGAAGTGTCAGGGTCAACTGGTGTTCGCACTTTTAGGAAAAAGCTGGAGTTGTTAGCAGGTACTTAGTTAGTATGAGAACTAGATGTAGCCCACCACTACCCAGACACAGTATATAAATCTCGTGGTGCCTCCCGAGCTATTTGAACATTATCAAGCAACGGAGAAGAGATCTTATCAATATAATAAGTTTTACGCTAGAAAATCTTTTATCATTACCTCTACTTTAAACCATCGAGTCTTCATAGACAATCTCCCTCTACAATAAAGATTATCGGCCTGAGTTATCTCGCAAGTCTTTGAGATAGGCTCCCGCCTAACAAATACATCTTTCTCAACCTCTGCTTCTGCTGACTCTACAGTATCCTCTTCTACATCAATCACATCAAGTCTGCCCTTCTCCTATTCCTGTAATTAATTAAAAAGGAAACTAGTGTCAGTGTGTATTACAAATATTTCACTATCGGAACATCTATTGATCGGAAGTGCTAACTCCATCATTCTAAAGGATTATCTGACTACCTTTGTCCAGTCTTGGAGGTGACCTTCGACTCTACTACTGCCTAGGTGGTAAGAGTTCTTCTTGTTTCAATCATGCTCACCACTAACTAAATTTTCTCTTGATAGAACTTCCTCCTGCTTATCTTCAATCTTGTTGAGCTTTGCTTCAAGAATTTTATAATTAAAGTGCTAATTAGCTAATATGTTTTTCAGACTATAGTATTCTACAGCAAAGGGAGTCTACTGTATGACGAGTCAACAGTATAATGAGTCCACTATATAGAAAGAATGGCTATACAAATAATTCCTATTGTATAAAAGCACTATGAGTATTCTCACTACACTATAAAGTCACTTTCCTGTAGACAGGCTATGCTGTGGACAGGCTTAACTGTGGACAGACTTTGTTATAGACAGACTTTGTTATAGACAGGCTTTGGTGTGGACAGTCTTTGGTGTGGACAGGCTTTGGTGTGGACAGGCTTTGGTGTTATCACAAATCGTGACTGGGCAAGGCAGATTTCACATGACTAATAGTTATTAGTCATAAGGTATGATTATGTTTCGCACTATGCAGTCAGTTGACTCATAGTTCTCACATGACTCGCATTTGTAACGACCCTACGATAGGTAGCTACAATAACTACCACCTTAGCCCAAATGGTGTACCAAGAGGTAGTCAAAGGTGGTATGGTCTAGTATACTTAGTATACAAGAATGCTGGTTCGCCTAAGGGCAAGGCCTAGGGAACAGTAGAGTGACCTTAGGCATTCTATTAGGCAGGGTAACCTTTGGGAGAACATTCACATAAGGTCAAGAGAATTATGGGAATGTTACACTGACCTCCGAGATGACTTTTGTGGTCGACAGGAGGACTTCCGGAGTGGTCAATGGCATAAGAGGGCAAAGTTACCCTACCTTGGGAATTTGGTCATTATGCCCATGGACCCCAGTTACCCTACTGAGGTGTCCAAGTTACTCTACCTTCACCAGGAAAGTCATCCTAGAACTTAGAGGTCGATTGCCTCACATTCTATAGGCTCTTAGATGTTCTTGGGCCCACACGCATCTGTGAGGGGAGGCCCCACGCCTGTATAAGGGTGGCCCGAACATACTATTGAACTTGGGTGGGTTTAGCTAACACCCCTCTCTGGCCCCAGTGTTGGGATGGCGCGTCATAGGCAGAGAGCTGCATAGTTGCTCGTTTGATAATAAAAAGAGGTCCTTGGAGCGGCTGCTGTAACACCATATACGTCGTCGCCGTCCGTCTGACTGAATGTCGTTCGCAGGATATATAAGGGGAGTATGGGTAACCGCCAAATTGGAGGTCGCCCATATATGGGCTCTCGGGCACCTAGGAGTCTATTCTAACCTACGGGTAGTAGGGTAGTCTTCCTAGTGGGACTCAGGTAGTCTCAGAAGGCCAGGGAGCTTTTGTAACAATCCTACTCTGATGGCGATTAGTTATGCAACAGGTAACGAATTACTTACTTGAGGATCTTAAACTATCTTTATGGTTCTTGTTCGTTTAAGTTATCGGAGAGTGTTCTTCTTTCCGAGATTAACTTATAATCTCTTCTTCGTCTTGGACTATTTTATAGTCTCCTTATCTCACTCCAATATCTTATTGGGGAGAGATGATGAGGGAACTTCTTCGTGACTCGATCTCTTCTCACGTGCGAGAGATCTGAGACTGTCCTTCTCTTATCAAGGCTGAGGTGGCTCTGACGCTAAGAGCTAGGTTGCTTGCATATAAGCGAGAGGTAAAGGTAAAGATAAAGGTATATTGTAGAAAAGTACTTAGATGACTGTGTGAAGAGCTGTAACTATTGTGACCGTTTTTTTTTTTTTTTTTTTTTTTAAATAATATTTTAATTTTTTATACGGTAAAAGAAATTAAATGAATATTTAAAGATATGGCCAAAAAAAAACCAAAAATAAAA
>Ga0307509_10003005_pt1 | contig 26368 bp, 34 predicted proteins | sample 10_EM_MG_FD_202245 | JGI IMG/M metagenome (GOLD analysis project Ga0307509, IMG submission 202245) | Populus trichocarpa ectomycorrhiza microbial communities from riparian zone in the Pacific Northwest, United States - 10_EM | ecosystem: Host-associated > Plants > Roots > Unclassified | place... | reverse complement strand
ATCGGAAAACGCGTTCGTGTCTTGACTAGGCAGCCTCTTAAAGAGAAAGAGAGTAGAGAAATCGACCGTGGCCTGTTGAAGTGTTTTCTCTTACTGCAAACCGTGTGCCCGGCCGTCTGTAACATGGCCGTTGAGAAGAGTGTTGCCGACCGTGCAAATGCTCTAAGCGAGGCAGAGCAAAAGTGGGGTAGGGAGAGGAAACATCATCAAAGGAAGACGAAATCCATCAACCCAGAGTGAAGAAAGCCCAAAGGGATGAACCTAAGGGAAGGGGAGTGTAGAGGAGGTATGACTCCACCCCCTAGAGCGAACTCATAACGGGGGGTGGAGTTTTAGAAAAGTGGTGATAATCTCGTGGTGTTGAGATTTCAATCGCCGGGTGTGTAAAGGAGACGGAGGATGATGTAGTTATCTTGTTGAGCAATGGCTTATGAAATTGGACATTATTAAAAGTGCATTACGAAACTTTCCGACCCTACAAACTAGATTGCGAGCTCGTGGTACTAGTGATTCCTCCCCACTTCGTGGCTCACCATCTCGATATAGTACACCTACCAGCAGAGCTCGAGTGCAGCAACCCCATGTTGCCTCTGCTCTAGAACTTGACTCTGGTGACAACACTCGTGGAGAGCACAGTACTATCCTGGTTCAACCTACCCATACTCTGACAACTCCAACCAGTGATTTGAGCCCTGGAAAAATTACCCCACGCAATAAGGCAGCAACCTTTCGCTGTCTTCTGCGGGATAGGCAGCAATGCACCATTACTGGCCGTCCGTACTGTGAGGGGTTTGGGATTGAGGCAGCCCATATCATTCCGTATGCTTTTGCTAATCAAGCGAGCTGTCGTAATCTTGATCTTTGGAAAATGCTCAAGATGTTCTATGGTGTAGAAGATACTAACAGGATGTGCACTACTCTTGCGAGCAATGTAAATAGTTTGGGAAATCTGATATCTCTGGATAATTCGATCCACTCAATGTTTGACAATGGAACATTCAAGTTCGAACCGTTGACCCTGCATCTCGAGCCGATTCCTGTGTTTAACAGCCATATTGGAAGTTCCCTCTTGCAGGTAAATTACAGAAAGCCCTTAACTACTCCTGAGTTAATCCAGTCGACAAGGATTTACAGGATTTACAAGGAAAATGAAAAGAGGGTTGGCCCACTATTTCATAAGAGTAAGGTGCCAATACTGTATATAGCTAATGCACAGGAGTATGTCAGAACGATCCCATTACCTGGATATTTTGCACTCCGCAAGTTAATATTGGACTTGCAAGACCTTTGCCCACTGAAGGATGGGGTCTAGTTTATAAACAGTCATGTCAGGTAAATTGGGAGAGATATTTTTCTTTTTTGCTCTCCAGATCTGAGAGTATTTTTTCTCTCTCAGTATTCCGTGTTCCCATATAGAGATTAGCATGATAATTGCTTTTTATTTGCTAATACTGGCTCTTGATAGCAAACCTGGGTTTTCTCTTACCAAAATACTTGAATGGTTTTGAAAACTTGGTTTGTGTTTTCACATTGTAATGTGAGACACAAGAAGGAGAATTGTTAATTCTTGAGTACTCGGAACAATCAGGTTTTTCTTGTTAGGTGCTATGTATACCTCGGGTGAGCTATATATAAGTGAATTGAAATCAATTACATCAGTTCTTACAATTAAGGTCTCTTGTCATAATAGTGAAATCTACATATTTTAACAAAACCAAGTTAACTAAATATAATGCTGAAATCAACAGAATAATTGAACATATTGTGTCATGATAGGTGATATGACGATTGAGCTATACTTTTGAAATACTTGATAGGAAAATTGAGTATTATAAGTTCCAATCAAGAGATTATATAAACCTAACGCACAAAATATGAAACAAATATTTCTCTTTTTATAAAACAAGAGGGTCTTATTGCTAGTAAATTGTCATACCGGAAGGTTTACAGGCACTATGCCCAATTCTGAAATCAGTTTGCAAAAGTAAGAAAGACTTGTTATTACTGAAGACTACACCTTGCGCTTCAATAGCTGTGGTGTGTTTTATATTATTACTATTGCCTAGCTATATAAGTTATATGAATTTTCTTTCTATTTGATCTCTCTTGTGTGGGCAAGATATTGTGAATAATGTTCCTAGCTTGGTTTTTGACAGCTTTTTCAGTGGTGGAATTCCTAAAGAGTATAAATGGCACAATATTCATTCAGTAAAGATTAAGAGCATATAATAGAATACATAAGAAAGCACAGCTATCATAGGAAAAAAATTACTTGAAGAGGTAATCATATTTCTGGTAGGATGCGACCCAGTCACGGAATTTCATCTCTGTCGATTGGTAGCATGATTTCTTCGAAAGGGTTGCAAATGTTTACTACCCTTCTTTTATTCTTGCTATCTTATTCCTGTTCTTTCTAATTTTTATATCGTACACTTACAAATAGGGTGCCTTGTATGATGAGCCAGCGAGATGTGTCCTTAAGCAGGAATTGCTGCATGCTTGGTCCTTAATCTGGAGGGTAAGATAAGGACGAGTTTTGGCTGAATGATCATGCTCTCGGTACCCTATTATGGGGTCAAACTTCTGTTCCAGAGATAAGAAAGTCACATGGTACAATTCTAGTATGATATGTACTCTTAATACTGCGTATTTTAGGTACTTTGAAAAATTGATATATTTTTAGCCATTGACTGGTGACCGCACACTATTCAACTCCATTTCACCAGCAACCACACATCTACCTCGCTCTATCCGACTACCTCTGAATCATATTTTGAGATCTCCAGAACAAAATTATGTTTCCAGCTGCTATCAATTACTCAAAGACCCCACTACACCAAGTCCTTCACGATAACACCAGCATCGAGCTTAGAAGTACTCTCGACCATGTATTTCATTACCTTACGCATCAATTCCAACAGGAGCTGAACAGCTATGCGCCTGCGGATACGAATAAATGTGATCAAGTTGTTGAAAAATGGATCGCTAGATTGAAGATGATCCGCTCAGTTCTAGCACACTTTCCCACATTCTCATCCTCGCCTGAGGTGAGCACTTCCGGTCCGGATGCTACAATACCTGATTTAACTTCAGGTGCAAGCTCTCGAAGTGTATACGATCCTCTACAAGATACTACTTGTAGTCAGGTATTAAAAGCAAATTGCTTAGCCCGCGACCAATCTCAATGCGTGATAACTGGGCGTAAGCTTTTAGAAGGATTTGACATTGAGGTAGCTCATATAATTCCGGTTGCCGTTGCAAGTCATCCTCAGTGCAGAAATCTTGAATTTTGGCAGATGCTTGAAATGTTCTATGGTCCGGAATCTACCAACACCTTGTTCACAGGATTACACAACACGATCAATAGCCTTCAGAATCTCATTTCTCTTGACAAATCTATCTATTCCAGGTTTATTACTGGCAGCTTCATCCTAACACCAAAAACACAAAAGGATTATCCAATGCACCCTCTCAATCATTACACCGGAGACTACTGGTTAGACATAGAATATTGTTCCAAGTCTGGCAAACCAGAACTCATTGAGTCAACAAAGATTCTGAATACAGGGGAGGTTGGTACTCTTTTGCCAAGGAGTAAAATACCTATCGAATATCCTGAACAGACCCCGGATCATATCGCCATGTTTCCAGAACCTTCATATTTTGCTCTACGGGCTTCACTTCTCTCGCTGAAACACATCTTGGAATACTCTATTTCCTTGAGCGAAGCACCTAGATCCTTTGCTGCTACATTAACCTCAAGTCCTATTATCTCCATCGATAACAGCGATTACCTCTCCACCGATATAGCTGCATCCTACCCTGATTGCCCTGATCCGGTATTAGCTGCAAGTGCTATCCTACAACAGCTGGTTGACTCAGGCGTTTTGGGGGGGTCATCATAGATAGGAGGATATCTTATAAACTTGGATCTGCTGCCTTCTACTAGTATGTTTACATGGGATTTTTAAATCAGTGTTTGCCATTATATTATAATAAGAGACTATACACTAACTCTTTGTCTCTAGGGTTGAGCCTTTCTGGCCGTAGATATTGAGAGGATTGCAAATTTAACTTCTGATACCACTTATATCAGCCCTAAAAGCTATACCCAGTTGTTGCAAATTTATCGGGTATTTTAGCTGTGTACGGATAGAGGAAAGGCAGAGCAGGAGATTCAGTTCAATTTAAGGAGGGCATGGGCAGGATCTTTAGTATTTCGCTATATATGTATGTTAGTGCGGAAAACAAATCACTGAGATCTTGTCTCCATATCATGTCTAGAGTTACCGAGCAGCCCTCTCCATACTATGCCCCTGCTGCCTTCCTGTTCTCTTCCTCGGACCCACAAATTACAACTCAACTCATCCCACACATACAGCTTTCACTTTATTTCACACTGGCGGTTCACAGAAAGCTCTCTCCCTCTCCCTCTCACCCTCTCCCTACTCGGATTTTCTTCCCTTTCAGCCCTCTTACAACATCTTTCCTCTGTCCCACAGCATCGACAGCCCTCCCGCGCAAGATATCTCCACTGACTATACAATTGAATCTCAATTTATACCCATTAACACTACTTTACCACCAAATTCGCTTGTGCTCTGGTTGGCAGAGGATACCACTCTTGTCTATTTATCTCCTCTTCCTATTCACCGCATCTCGTTCTTCCTAATTTTTAGTCCTCAAAAAATCGTAAAACTTGAGTCCGGGCCGGTGTCATCTCCTAATACCCCTCTGATACGCAGTGTTGTCAAATAGTCTCATCATGGTCGCGAATAAGAAAGCCGATCGCCCATTGAGCCTGTACCGGGTGAGAACATCCCAGAGGGCACGGCGGGACCCCATTGCCTCTCGGCCTGGCCATCCCAAGCTTGAAGAGAGCTTATTCAAAGTACAGAGGAAAATGGGACCATGCCGCAACTGACATAATAGCACGGATGACGCTGCAGAGGCTGCGACCCGTGATGAACCCCCCGAGGCTGCTCAGAGAGGCCCACGTAATCAGTCAAATCTCCCAACAGCATTACCGAGGGCAATGTTAAGACTGTAGCCTAGCATAGCCTTGCAGCAATGATCCCTTGGACGGCATAACCCTGGCGCAGCGGTGGATCGAAAAACGTACACTCCATCGATTCTCCAATGAACAGCAGAACAGATTCATATTGCTCTATTGAACAGACCTTAGATGTAAACTCGTGGCGGGGGCTATGTCGGTTCCTGTGTAATGTCGGGAAGAGACATACGTAGTGAGTGTAGGAATAAGAATTAATGTTTGACGTCACTCAGGGTATTCCAGTCTGCACCGAGTACTGAAGTATACTTCCCCTGCGTAACTGCGTTCCCGACATCACCCCGGAACCGACATCACCCCGGAACCGACATCACCCCGGAACCGACATCACCCCCGCTTCGAGTCTAGCGGCGGGATACATATGTCCGTTTTAGTGAGTAGTTTGGTCTTAATATCCGCAAGGATTCCATAGGAAATATCTACGAGAGGCTCAAGCGGAAGCTTTGGAAATTTGTGATGTTTGTCAGATAGATCCTCGGAGAGTCGGTAAATAGTATGGCATGAGATAAATTGCTTTGGGCGTTGATGTAGATTTCTTCTGTTTGTTTGGCTGAGCAACGAGCATGGACCTCATTTTACTAATGAATAATTAATTCCGGATGAGAACACCGCCGGAACAGTATTATAGCCGGTTTTGCAATAGACGTCATACAGGACGACACATAAGAAGGGGCTGAGAGCGATACCCATTTCACTGATGAGGGATGAGCACCCCAATTCCGACGAGCAAAAAACCAAGAGTCTATCACCCATGGTATATTAACTCAAAGCACTAAGGCACTCGGCAAACTCACATGCACAGAACAAAACTCAATCGAGTAAGCAGCCCTTGTGGGGGTTAGTGGAGAAGGAGGTATCAAGCAACCTTACTGCAAAGCTCGAAAGCACGGCACCGGCATGCTTACACCTCATTCCTCTTCTCACAATCATCTTCTCAAGGGCTGCTCTTTCTGACACATAATTCATAGGGGATCGCCTCCGCAGAACGCACCACCCCCAAGCTCTCGAATCAGAAGTATTTTGGCTCCAAATCTAGGGCTGTGGCACGGCTGCATGTGGGGCAAAAACAGCCAATTATTTTCAAGAGATTATTTCTGGTTACTTCAAAAGGTTTGAGGGTGGATTGAACTGTACCGGGGTTGTCCTATTATGAGTCCTGTAATTGGCTTAGACAACACTTGCTGACTGAGGCAGGTAGGAACTGTGAGGAGGGTTTGTTTTTGAATTTTTTGAGTCCTCATATGGGTGGTGGTACCGGGTATGACTGTTTGTTTATGTCATAGTAGATAAAGTTAACTCAATAGTTTAATGTTTGGATTTCTACTGTGGTGATTTTAATATTATGTTTAGGGTGTGAGGTAGTATTAGAGTGTTTGTTTTGTTAGTGAACCCCAGATAGGTTTAACTAGGCTAAACATATGGAATTTACTATGATACAGTTCTTGGAGTTACCCTCTGCACGAGAGTATATCCCTTCTATCACTCTTGTCACTAGCGCGTCACATGAGCAAAGATAGAATATCATACTAAATCAAAAGTCCAACAAGCTTGCCTTGGTTCATTACAACTACCACTCCCGCTCCTCAAACCATTTGAATCCGCTAACCACACACCTTTGATCCTAATAGCACTAAACTGGCATCACTTTCCCCCACACGCATTACATATTTCACGACAGAATGCCACTCATGCCGCCCTAAAGTGGACGCTCCCCAGACTTCCTCACCTCTCATAAGGAACCAAGTTCCTCCTTACCAAATCTGCTGTAAGGCCATCAACATTCGAGTCATTTTGGTTTAGTGTTCCCAACCGTCCCGGGGCCCTGCAGAGGGACTGCAAAGAGGCCAGGACGGGACGGGACGGCTATCTGCGGTCCGTCCGGTGCGGCCTAAGGGCAGATGCTATGTGGCGTATTCTTCTAGATTTGAAGGTGGATCTGGCAATGCCAAAGGAGTCGGGTGTCGATACCGTGTTTCAGTACCGGCCTCACAAAAATATTTACGCCAAGTGTGAGGAAAAATGCTATGAAGGCACAGAAACAACACATGGGTATGAGCTGTGTGTGGGTAGAGGAAGGAGAAATTCAAGCGGTTATTAAGTATAGACCGCTTGTTCTTTGAGCGAATCTTATGTACAACCTAAGTAGACAGAGTCAGGTAATGCCAGATATAAAACCGGGCCAAGCCCATCGCTCAAAATTCATAGCACCGTTTCCTTTATATTAATATTAACAAAAGCTCCTCTCCCCACTCCGCCCTTGTCAGTAGAAAACCCTCTCCAGCAGTCACTCGGACAGGGAAAATGTGAGTGAGTCCCACTCCTTTCTGTATTCTCTAATGACAATCACCGGGACTTGCTTCACTGTAGGTTACGAGATGTGGTTCCGGCTATCCCGTCCTTATGACTGTAGTTAGAACATCTGAGCTCCAAGTAGGGGAAGTATGACAAAACACCCGTTAAGCTATGTTTCTCTTTTACCCAAGGGAATAGCAGTTACTTGTTTTACACATCTCAGAATTACCAAACCAACAAGATCACTCCAGCAACCCTAACCCCCCTTCTGTCAAACCTCTTTTCTTCCAGTGAAAGCAGAACTGTAGAGCAGATGATCGAGCAGGAGAACCTCGCGATGAAGCCCTTGCCCGACTCGGAGTTTGAGGAAATTGTTCGCCTGGCCTTGATGAGAGATGATGATAATGGGAGGAGAGTCTGTATTCTGGCGCAGATTTGGGGGCAGCAGAAGGAGGGTGGGAGGAGGGGGGAGAAGAGGAGGAAGGGCCTTGCGAGCCTTTTGGATTGGGAAGTCATGAAAGTGCTGGGGGGAAGGTGAGGGCTGAGAGAGTGGAGGGCGCTGTGGAGAAGGTCTCGAGGGAAGTGGTAGAGGGGGGCATGTGAGGGGAGACACGTAGATTGAGAGCGATATTGGGAGTTTGGGTTTGGGTTTGCGATATAAATCAATAGGGGTGACGCTGGTGCCCCCTAACAATCATAGGGGAAAGTTATGATGTCTTTGGACCGCCGAAAAGTAATCACCTTCACCTGCGATCACTCGAAGCCCCGCCAGGGTTCGGTCGTGTCCCTAGGACACCAGCCCTAGAAACGGCTTTTTCACGAGCCTTACGAGCATTAGTGTTCCCAACGGGCCAGGTAGGCCAGGCCGCGGCAAAGCCTGGCCGGGCCGGGCCCGCCTATAGGCCGATAGGCTTGGTACTGTTTCGGATAAATTTTGTCTTTGCTTAGTTCCAATATTCTTAGCTAACTAGAGCTGATTCGGTGGAGTAGATGATCATCCTGTACCTAGGGGAGAAGATGGCTGGAGCTTGTATTCGCTGGGAGTCTCATAGACCATGTTCGTTACAAGGATGGTGGGTTGATGCTTGGCAGACAGGGGGGGAGGGTGAGTCTATGTACCGGTAAGGTAGTCGTTTCGCACCACTCTTTCTTTTCTTTTCTTTAACCACCAAAACCACCTCGGCGGGAAAGAGCCAGGACTGTCAACGGTCAATAGGGATAGCGAACCACAAGAGGTGGATCTCCTGTGAAAAGATAGTCGGACAACTAGGATAGGTTGGACTGTTCTCTTCGCTTTGGTCTTTTTTTTTCTTTCTTTTTCGGTCTCACGATTTTTCTTTGGTGAAGGTTCGTGAACTAGCTAGGCAACTTGAATCGATTGTGAATTGTGTGATCTGTTTTCTGTGTGTAGTTTTTGTCAGTGGTAGGTCGTGATTTGTAGTTACTTCCTTCTCGGCAGAATAGATATACCGGTACCCGATATTTCTGTTTTTCAGTACTAGCCCCATGATAGGCGGGCCTGGCCTATATTGCAACGGCAGACCCACTCATAGCGAACAGCCACACCGTATCAGTAGAAAAACTTCACGGTAAGTGTAAATAGTTTACAAAATAATATCAAAAACACAACAATTGGAATTTGTTACTTTTGGGGTATAATGTAATTCCTACTAAGGAGGTGGGGTGGGGGGAATGATTATAGGATAGGGCTACTGGTGGCTCTGGAGGTGAGTTTTTAAAATTTTGTTGAGTTGGTTGTGTATCACTCGTTATATGATTAATTAATAATCAATTATCGAAGGCAAAGAGGACAAAAATCGAATGCGAGAAAACTTGAAAGAGGGGAGGGGGTTGGGGGAGCTTTAAAGCGATCTGTTCCCAATACTAATTACCGGGCCGGTAGGCGCCTGTCAGGCCTGATAGGCTTCGTAGGCCGATCGAATCCGGCCTAGATCAGCCTAGGCTACCTTCCCGAGGGGACCGGCCCGGCCCTACAGCCTATAGGCCAGCCTACTATCGGCCTGGCCCGTTGGGAACACTGACCGGCATAGTGCCTCCCAAAAAAGCATAATTCATCTACTCTTAATCTTCCAGGCCACTAACTGTAGGATATAAGGACACTACCGTATATTTCAATCAAGGCCAAAAATATCATCCCAAACGTATCGTACAAGCCCAATCAGAAGCCCATTTGGCAACGTAAAAGAATCTTGAGGAAGGAGGACAATTTATAGTAGAATCAGAGCCCACTCCTTAGTTATCATAGCAAATTTCCATCAATGACATTATACCAGCAGTCTCGTTATCCACCACCACCTACCGGTACCCCCCGCACACTCCAGCACCCCTTTTACCCAAGCAAAAGCTCGTGAACAATCAAGAACGAATTGATCCCTATAAGCGGTACTATCCTTCTAAATCACTCGCATCAGGCCATATCCCCTTCCAACCCCGCACCGAGGCCCAAATGCAGAAGAGAGAAGAGGCAAAGAAGGGGAAAAAGAACTCACTCCTCACCAACGCCCTCGCCACCGAAGTCGAGTTCGTGGTCTTGGCCTTGATGCTCTCGTTCGCGGAGATCTCCTATTGCATTCCGAAGGCTTGTGGTTCTATAGGGGGTGGCGGTGCTCCGGCCGGCTGGGCGGAGGCAATTAACGAATGTGGCCCACTTCGCCGATTGGGGGGGGAGTACTTCTCGCTAGGAACCGGTCCTGGGAGAGGATTGCTATCGCGTTTATCATTAGGTTTATCACTATGGAAGTTAGTTGGAGGCTAGGGCTGGGATGTTGCGGGGGGGCGACTTTTGATCATGGGTATTAGTAGGTCGGAGAATATTTTTGTGGACTCTAAGGGCTCGCGAAGCGGTGGTTATAGCAGGGGTTGTTCAGGTAGTGAAATCCTAGGACGCCTGGTGGAGATGGGAGACAGGAGGGCACTGTTGGGAATAGATCTATCATTAGTGTTGTTCATAGTTGGGAATGGTGGTATGTCACTTCTGCAAGTAGTATAATAGTCGCTTGCACGGCTTCACATGTATATAGCCGATGATTTTCTCCCAACCATCTAGGTATGTTGAAACCTCATACTTCGTTCACTTATATCATACCTATCCAACTGCTTTAGGATCGGAATCTCATAAAGATTAGGAATTAAGGGAAAGAGGGGAAATTAGGAGGTTAAAGAGCATTACAGGACAATTTTGACGACCGAACGATGACGTGCATGGCAAATTTGGTGCGACCATCCAGATTAAATTCTGTTTACTTACTGTATTAATACCCTTAATGTTTCTAGAGACGCGAAATTATCCTGTCGGCAACATTGGCCTATCATGCCCTTTAAAACATAGAACAGTCACTGTGTACTACCGAAGCCGCGCTCAAAGCTGTCCAACGAACATATTCGCAGGTCTATATGACAAATGACAAGCTCGAGCTTGATCCTACCTTGATTCATGTAACCGCCCGCGATCTCATGCTCGGGGTGAAAAGAATGGTTCCGTCTTCGCAGAGATCTTCGTCTTCTGGAACAGATCCACTGCGATCATTTATTGAGCACTTGTTAACTGGTCCCCTTGAGTAATTGAAAATGTGCATGTAGGGTATCCCCCTGGAGCGCGAGCAATTGAATGTGTTGGAGGAAGATATGTAGGAGGACGACCGGGATTTGGATGGGGGCCTCTCATGGGAAAATATGATGCAGAGTTGGTATCTAGTTGGACTCAAGGAGGTCATATTAGCTAATTCGCTACTTCAGATTTCGATCAGGGTGGTGTTTTTCGCCCTCGGATGTTGATTCAAGGCGCTTCTGGAATGGGGCAACAGTATCTTGTAGACGCGCTATTGAACTATTTCGGGAAGCTGCATGTTCAGGCGTTCGATTTAGGGACCTTGGTTGGTGATTCTACAAGGGTAGGTTATTCTACAGGTAATTAGGTCTTAGTTTACTCGTTGCTAACCGGTTGACCAGTCGATTGAAAATGCTATAGTGCAGTTGTTTTTCGAGGTCAAATGGCACAAGCCGAGTGTTGTGCGAATATTCATCCCTGATGTGGATAGCTGGTATAGCTCTATTGGCCAATAAGGGTTGATCTTCTTCAAGAGTTTACTGGGAAGCATCCCTGCAATCGATCCCGATCATCTCCTTGGTGTTACAAACTCTGAGCTTGAAGATTTGGACCCCACCTGTTGCATGAGCTCTTCGGATTCTCCAAGAGGCAAGAGGGATAGATTTAGGATTCCGATGCTTAATGAGGTTTGTGTAACCTCTCTACCTTGGTAGTTTCCCCACTAACGTTACTGTAGGAGGCACGCCGGAAATGGTTTGATAGATTAATTTCGTATATTCAAAAGGCTCTTGATGAGTTCCCTCTCGATCCATCCACAAGGAGGAAGCTAGAACTGCTAGTTCTGCTAGTTGTCCGGCCACCACCACCCAGTGCTATGACAAAAAAAGAACGCAAGGCACAAGAGGTGAAGGTTATTTCCGGCATTCCCAGCGATTTTTGGCAGTCGTCAGGGGCGGCGGTTCATGGGATCTTGCTGATGAAATCTCAACCTGGAGCTGCACTGGGCGTCATTCCCATCCCTGGGTTCTCCGCTATCATGAATTATTCCTCTACGACCACATCCGGAAAGTGCAAGAGTGATGGAACGGCGGGATTGGGCTCTCAGCCATTTTCCACCTTTATAGCAACTGCAACCGAACACCCCGCCTCATCAACCTGGCTTTATTCCGCAGCTTTGGTGGAGTATCTACCGGTGAGTTTCAACTCCGGGAAACGCAAAGTTTCTTTCCCCTCACTTGCGACTTTCCATAACATGGCTAATGAACAGAAAAGAATAGTAGTCCTCACCAGCTCCCCCGACCCGGCACCTTCACAAACCTCAACCATAACGCCTGCCCCGCATTCCCAACATCCCCCTAACTTCACCTTCACAACCTCTCCCGCCTTGCTCTCAATTTCCTGGCTCTGCCCCCTCCACAAATCATGAAAATTTGCGACCCGACGCTCCTGGCGAACCTGCGCTACCGCCTTGTCGCTGAAACGGGCAAGTCTACCATCGAACAGGTGAATAGTGCTTGTATGAGGGGTGTGTGGGAAATGCGCGCTTCCTGGAATCGCAACGAGATCATCCGGGAGATCTGTGAGGTTTTGAGGAGGCGGATAGCTATGTTAGGAAGGGAAGAGGTATTGGAGACTGAGGTTTTGGGTCTGGCTAGCTGGGTTGGGCTGGGTTAGAGTTCGATTAGATGTTGATGACAAGAAGGGGAGAAGGGTCCCAGTTCCTTTTCTTCTCTTTTATTCTTCTCTTTTTTGGTTCTCGTTTTCACTTTCTATTCTTTGTGGGTTTGTTTCGTCCTCGTTCCTGCTTTGGATGCTCATTGGTCGTATCTTTCCCTCCTAAAGCTCTAGTTGTAAAGCTAATCAAGCGATTCCTTAATACAGTATAGGAGATTTGGGATGCATATTGTGGGAGGGGGGGGGAATGAGAAATAAAGTTACAGCAAAAGAAAAAATAAGGGGATATTGTTTGAAGATATTGTAACAGACAAATGTTTCTTTCGTGAGTGAAGGCTTAGTGGATCATAAATGGGACTCAATTATCAGTTGTGAGAGGTCACGCAATTAGTATCTACCTCGAGGGCTGATTGTTTGATCTTGTCTTGCTCCGATAAGTTCATAATTGGATTTGGTTACGGGCCTCCGGCCCAATTCCCTCTCCCGCGCACAGGAGTGTGGTGTGGCGTTGTTTCTTCCACCCCTTGCCCCTCTTGTTATTTACCATCTCTCTCCCGGATATGATGCCTACTACGCCTAGACCTAGAATGTACTAGAAACAAGATCGCGGGGTCCCCCATTGATGGACATAAGGGGAAAGATGGGAGGAGGGGTTGATGTCTCACTGGAGCAGGGTAGAAAAGAGGGGAAAGATGGGAAACGACATAGAATGAGAATATATTGTCTTCATGGTACTGGATGCATTGCTGCCTTGGGTGCATAGCGAGTTTGGTGGATTTTTTGGGTAATAGGTAGGGCAACAGGAAATAAGGATAATCGAGGAAGAAAGGTACAGGGTATGCCCAATAAGACAAAAAAAAGAACCAGCCAGAGTTCACATGCTCTCACTCATTGCATCACAAGCCACATTCCCAACTAAGGTATGGTGCAAAGTGTCTATAGCATGTATGATAGTAATGCGGTTAACAAATGGTACCAGTTTGAAATTCCAACCTTGGCTGCGAAGGCCACTCCCCAGTCATTATTCCCAACTTTCCCCATAATTACAGGCTTCTCAAGGCCACAGGTCGGTTGGTACAATAATGCCTTTATGTCCGCTACGGAAGCTCCGCCCATTTATCGGCACTCACGATTACAATGCTCATCAGAGAAACCGAGCTTACCAGCTGCGTTTTGGACCCTCTCTCGAAAACACCTACGAAATAATCACCTATCTCCTGCATATGAAACTTGGCAAAATCGGGTTTGAATGTAATCTTTGCGAACTGCTCTACCTTGGGGTTTGCAGTAAACCCTGACTATCATGAACCAAAATTCAGAACTCTTGTCGTTCATGATAAAGAGGTACAACTCTATGAGATAGGTATACTTAGGTGAGTAGGGGTTAATGGGTATCTATTCAAGGGACTTATCACGAGTGATATTAAATTATTGCTATGGTCTGAAGCTAGTTGTAGCAAGTTAGAGGTACTTGATGTGAATTTGTTGCTATTCAGATACTGTACATTATAATAACACACTCTCTGCATTGCTTACATCATTTTATATATCAGGATAATGGTCCATCCCTCCTGCTTGGCTGTCCCCTTTAGGTATGTTTGGTTGAAGTCGATCTCGGTGCCGTTTTCAGAAATGGAGCGAAAGGAACGACATAGTTAAGATCCCAACCCAGAACATTCTTCTCATCATAGATGCAGTTAACGAGGGCCTCGGCATCCTGTTTGATGTCATTAGTTTTAGAATATAAACCCCGAGTACGAAATCATACCTTGGTTGAATGGCACAACAATCAGCTGGGAGCCGCGCGACCCAGGTTTAGAGTACATAGCCTGGTAGTACTTGGTAACTTCACGCGAGAAGCGACGGGTGGTAACGAAGACCCTGGCACCACCGCTGATGAGGCCTGTAGAACCTCCGCTCTAATAGACCCGGCACTAGCACCAGCCATCAAAACGTTTTTATTTTCAAAAGTAACACCAGAAACACCAGAATAAAAGATGTTAGCAAGACTGCGTAGCCGAGCGCTCAAATATTGCTTACCTGGACGGCCTATTCCAAACAATCCAAATACAATCTAGTTAGCTTCTTAGAATATTCCTATCCGTTATCGTCCTTTCTCTTCAAATGAAGAAATGGAATGCATTCGACACGACCCTTTCCGAGAGACTAGGCCCTTTTGCCTCCAACTTTTTTGCTAGTCTTCGCACCCTCTGCAAACATCTGAGCTTCATTCATAGCCGGACTGCGGAAGACATTTGCATAGAGAGTCTGATTTGTAGATGGGACGATTTAGAAAGCTTGTGTTGTTGCTTGATAATCTTGTAAACCTTGGCCAAATCGTTCTGAGCTTTAGTTCGGTTGCCATATTCGGTGAGTTTTCCTCCGGTGGCCATTTCTTCGACATAATGTTCAAGTTTCCGAACGGCTGGCCTCGGTACTTCATATTACCCTTGGCATCAATGGTGGTCTGCGGTGCGGTTGGATACTCAATATATTTGTGCTCGGGAGCTGCCCCAAGGACCTCCTGGCAGTTAGCGATAAGCTGGTAACCGAGATCCTTGGCTAGGCGATATGTTTAACCGCGCTCGGTGGGGGAATTGTCGATATGATATTGCATGAACTCCACTAGGGTAGGATTTGATTGATTCATGATTCGAATGCATTGCGACACAATTTCTCGGTTGATAAGCTTGAGGCGGCCGAAGATGATGTCAGAGTACATGTTAAGCGCATCTTGTCGAGCCCAGTTCCACGATGAATCATATACCCTAACCTTCAGCGGAGAGAAGGGTGGTTCGATACCGGAGGCGTAGAATTCCCCGTGTTTAACATTCCACAAGTCAAGCTGTGCCTGGAGAAGCTTGTTGGTCTCCTGTGACACCACAATCGCCTTTTCGCCCGATTGGAGATCCATCTTAAGATATCGTGCGAGCAGCTCCAATTGTTGCTTGAAAAGTCTTCGCTGGTCCTTGGACAGGGCGTCAATTGCCGCGTGCAGATCCTTCGGAACCACCTGGTCTTGCTCATCCTGTAAATCGAAGGTAGCCGTAATGTCACAACAAATCTTTACCACGGCGTAAAGGTTATCGTTCGTAATTCTAGGTGCGGTCCAGAGGCCGGCGAGTACTTTTCCACGATTGTCGGCTGCGTATACAAACGTATCACGCCAGGCGGATCCATCATCATTCCATCAGAAGCACCAGCGGCAGCACCTGTAGCTGCAGGACCCGAGAGTGATATTCCAGCGCTGGTAGCGTGCTTTGTCACAACATCATCTAAAAATGCCTTTGCGTCGCCCTCGCTTCCTAGTCTTGCTGCGGGCTCCATTGTTATAGCCGGCATCAAGGCGCTATCCTGTCTGCCGGATTGTAGACCGTAGCGATCGGTAAGATACTTTCTTGCTGTGGTAATATTAAAGCCACTGGGCATCTTGGAAGAGATCATGGGGGTAATCATAGAACTGGATTGCTTGCCGAGCTGTCCATTGAAGGCTACCTGCAGGGCAGCTCCCAGTTCGTCAAGGTGTCTTCCGGTTTTTCGGGGGTGTTGCCGAACTCCTTTTGTAAACTTAAAATCCTATCTCGTTAGCGCAACCAAAAAAAAATAAGATAGGGAGATGGAAGGGAATTAATCTCCGAGAATCTCATTCTGCTATATACTCTTTCCATTCACTAGATCTTTGACGGCTTTGGAGTGGAATTTCGGGAAGCGGTCTTTTTCAACTTCTGGGCAACGAGAGATCAGACAATATCCACAGCTTGAACCGGTTCATCTGCAACTGCCGCCGCCGGCCCAGAGGAAGCTAGTGGAAATACTGCTGGAAGAGCAGCACCTTCGGCTGGTGCGAAAGAGGCAGGAGGGGCTGACGAAGATTCTGCGGGCTTCTCCACTTCCTCCTCAACAGGCTCGACATCGTGGTAAATCTCTTTGGCGTCTTTATTGTAGCAAGGAATCTGAGGCTGAAAGGATTGGGCAGCATGATAGGCTTCGTATTTGGCGGCTAGGGTACGTCGGGCCATTCCACCCAATGCATCTGATGGTCCGACTTTGACTAGGCGTTCAGCAGCATGTTGGGATAGAATAACATCCTGAGTTTCAATCCTGAGATATCGGGGTAATCAGCAACGGTTTTCGAATGTGAAGAAACGAGGAGTAAGGGGCTCAAACCATCTGACGGGACTTGCGAATTGGTATCATAAGCCAAAAGCTCTACCATTAATGTGTAAGCCAATTCCTGTTCGTGTTCGGGTCTCATGATGACGTTGTGGTAGGGAAGAGCTCGTAGTACAGGGTACTGTGCGATGATGAAGAAGGGGGTGGGGGGTGAGGAGCTGGGGGGAGGTGTGTTTTGGGCTTGCGCTGCGGGGGTAGTGATGGTGGGTTAAGGGGGAAGAAATGGGAGTTTGGCGGGACATCTGGTGATGGGTTTTGGTTGGTTGTTGGAGCGTGGCATTCAGGCACGCCGCACAATAGAGGGGTTTAGCCAGGCCGTGCTAAAAGGTAATTGTGCTGTTGCTAGGGGCAACCAGCCTATTCACCGTGGCAACGCCGCTAGGGCAGGTGTTTATATTTTGAGAAAAATGCACGATTTGTTAACCTGTGTTTAAACTGTGTTGCATACCGGTAGCACGGTGCTCCATTCCGTGTATCCATATAAGCAAATAGCTAAGACCGGTTAGCAAGACTGATAGCGCGGTCGGCTAAACCCCTCTAATCAATTGTGGGTTGAGTTAAGCTTTTGCGCACGGATATCTCGGATGCTTGGCAGGGAGCTGCGCCGGGATATCTATTTTCCGTGAACCCCCCCCCTTCAAGGACAATGTCGCAGACAGGGTAATGTGTTTGGTTGCCCCCCCCCCGTGTTCCTCGGGTGCTAAAAAAAAAAAGTGAACGCGCCAAGGCAGCAACCGGAAAAACCTCAGCAGCCAGTGCTTATTGTGGGTTGCTTGTTCAGTTTTGATATTTAACAACATCTCTCGGTGCCCCACGGCGGGCACGGGTCTGCCCTTTGTAGGTGTTGGGGCCTTGGTGGAGCAGGTTCGTGGACGAAAGATTGGTGGTTTGTTCTGCGATAAGAGGTTAGACCTCAAATCATAAGGGGATAGGTGGAAAGGTATGCAAGAATGTAGTTTCAGTGTCATAATTTTTAGCCTACTGGGCTAAGCTTGTTGTCGCTTTGTATAATAATTCCTATTGCCAATGTGTTTGGTATGATACCTGTACTCGGGGCAGGGATAAAATACGTGAACACTGGGGTAGTGATTGGCAACAAGCTCTATAACCAAATATTCGAGCTTAGCCAGTCAGCGCCTTGGAAAATCAAAATTCACCAATAATTTGTCTTTAAAGTGTTCTTCTCTTTTAACATATATATTAGGGCATGTACATATGGCCTATAAACATCCTACCCATCCGTCCAAAACTATGTTCACGGACTAACTCTGGTATTTGGGTAAATGGGTCAGGCCCGACCGTGGATTTATCGCGAGTTTACGGTGATACACATTGAAAAAAGTGATAGCGAATATTACGAGGCTTGTTTGCTTAATTTCTGTTTCCTGACTAACCGCTCCTTTACTCTATATTCTCCCTTCCTTCTTTACCCTCATAGACAGCACTTTCACTCTACAAACTTCCATCCTTTTTTTCCCTGCCCACAGCACTTTCACTCTCCACACACTTCCTCTCTTCTTTTTGTTCAACCACTGCTCTTTCACTTCCATCCTTGACTACAAACTTCCATCTTGTTTTTTTCCCGTACTGAACAGGTACTCTTCACACCCTTCCTTCTTTCTTCACTCTCGACCACAGCTCTTGTCAAGAAGTGTGCCTTAGAGAGAAAAAAGGTTTTCACATGACTAATAATTATTAGTCACTGGTATGTTATATTTCACACTATAAGATGAGTTGACTTATAGTACTCACATGATTAGCAATTGCGTATTATTATTATGATTTGTTGATTGGTGACTCACAATTGGGAGTCACAAATGATGTAATGACTTTTGTGCCTGAATCTAATTTCAGTCACGAGTTTCTCTCATGTGAGCACTTTACTTTCATGATTAGTTTTATAATTGATTATTGGTTTAAGGTATTTTGGAGGTAACTCGATAAGGGAGTCACTAGGATTAGGGTTGTGGGAAGTGTCTCTATTTAAAGGAGATTGGAATATCATAGTTAGAGCACTTCACGCAACCATCTAAGTACTTTCATATGAAATTGCTTTTATTGGTTATATTATAAATAAAATATCATTACATTTTTTACTCTAGAAAGCATTCTCAGCTTGTATACAAGATACAAGTCTCAATTATTAAGAAATCAAATATATATCCTTGCTATCAGATAGAGGAGAAGATAAGAGGAGCTAGAGGAAAAGCTCTATGGAATCAATTCAGATTGCCACAATCTTAATTATCTATGTATAATTAGGGTGTTACTTTGTGTAAACAAACCTCTCTAGTTGAGATTGCTACAGCTGTTACACCTCAATCCTTCTCTACACACTTCTAACTTTTTTTTCCGCCCACCTCACCTTCACTTGACACAGACTTTCTCCTTTCCTGACTCTCAACTACACTTCTTTTACTTGTACCCATCTAGACAGACTTCCATCTTTATTTTCTCCACCCACCATTGCCACAATCTATACTTTTGAAATATGTCTTCCTTGCAAGTATGTTGGTTTTTCACTCTTTGACTATTTTCAAGTACTAATGTTTGATTGTTTTGCTTTATTTCAGTGGATCCTTCTGACCACCCTATGGCTTTCGGGATGGATAATGCTATAGGGTTTGAGATAGTTAATGATATGGCCATTGAGATAGATACTTCTCCACTCTCAGAAATGTTTTTCAATACAATTTGGCTTCAAGCCAAAGATCGTCAGCCTGATATTCTTAATCATGCTTATAAACACTTTACATCAAAACTACAACTTGAGCTTTTGTTGAAGCCTCCACCCACTATTGAGGAGTCAACACAACTTGTAGATAAATCGATGGCAAATTTGGATATTATTGCATCCGCATTGGATAACTTTCCAACATTGAAATCTGGGTCTAGAGAATGTACAACCAGGAGTATGCCAGCACCCCAGACCCACCAACGAGAAACAATGACTCAATCTCAACAAGTGAAGCTTGACCAGCCAAACCATCCCCTCACTGCCGGCCCACTAGAGACAAGTATCACCTCTGCTACTGGTATCGCTGAGCGACATGCTGGAACTGTCTCCAATCCTAGTTCCGCCTGTGATATGATGCCCTTACAAGTACCCAATTTGATAAACCCAAGACTAGAAATCAGTCTTCGGCTTTCTGGTGCCTTCGCCGAGAATATAGCCTAGGTGCTGTAATAGGGTGAAATGCTAGGGACGGCTTTGCAATACAAGCTGTGCACATGATCTCATTCGCTTTGTCGAACCAAAAGTGCTGCCCTCAATTGCGGTTTTGGAGCATGCTAGAATTATTCTTTGGTTTACAGGTTACTAATAAAATTTTGGAGAATCTCTATGAGAACATCCATGGTCGAGGCAACATGATCCAACTGGGTAATTCTGTGCATGCGATGTTGGTCAATGGAAGTATAAGGTTGAAACCTCTCAGAACCCTATATGAAGAAATCCCTGTCCTGAATGACTATGAAGGGCATCACTGGTTGTCTGTCCAGTACCTATAACCATTGGAATTTCCCGAGTTAATTCAGTGAACAAGAATTCCCCAAGACCCTGTGCCTCATGTTAGCCCATTGCTGGCTGGTATTATCGTGCCTATCTTTGCTAATCCACAACATGGTGAGTATATATGCCATATTTATTCACCCTCTTATTTGGCATTGTTGTTTCTAGTTGTTGAGCTAGTAAATAAATGCTACAAAAGGGGGTAAATGGATTTAAATGCTATAGGCAAACTCTTCCTCTCCCCTAGTGAATGATTGTACGAGCTTGGCAACAAAAGAAATTGACCCCCAATGCATAAACAATAAGGTTAGAGCGAGAACAACTACAACCACCACCTAATAACAAGTGATAGAAACATAAAACAAAATAGAGTAGAGAGTAGAGGTACAGAAGTTTAATATATACAATCACCATATAGTTGGCATTCTAGCCCTTTCCTGTAATTCCACAATTCTCTCCCACATAGTATCTACAAATTGGTTAAAGTCTACCAGCTGTAGCCTGTCCCACTCCTGCTGTACCGCCTTTCTCATTTGATGAACAGTTTCAGGGAAGTAAGCTCTTGCTTTAATTCGATGCTTTATACTTCTCCAAATATTCTGAATAGGATTAAAGTCTTGTGACTCAGCAGGTATATTATGCCTTAGAATACCCAACTCTTTTTTAGACTCTGGCAAGGCCTGTTTAACCCCATGCTATTGCACTCCCGCCTCAACATACAGACCCCCAGGGGCGCGCTTCGTATACCCTTGTTGCCTCTGAAATACCGGCCCCGCCACTGACGTCAATCACTGTTCTAGACAATCTTTGCAGGAGATTCCTTTCTTTCCTGCCGGCTTCAGGAAGTCAAGCTCGGACTTCCAGTTATAATTACTAGCACCCAACACACTTACTGAAGCTCGACCGCTATGAAAGATATGTTGAATGCTGTCACAAATCGTGACTAAGCAAGGCAGATTTCACATAACTAATAGTTATTAGTCATAAGGTATGTTTATGTTTCACGCTATGCAGTCAGTTGACTCATAGTTCTCACATGACTTGCACTTGCGTATCATCGTTATGTTATGATTGGTTGATGTTTGTATAACTCACGATTGTGAGTCATAATTATGTAATGACATTCGCGCGTGACTCACATTATGAGTCACTAGTTTCACACAGGTGACGCGCTTTGCCCACCTGACATGTTTATCTGTTATGATTGGTTTACGGCATGTTGCGCAGTGACTCATAGGAGTCATCAGATGGATTTCGGGCATGACTTATTATGAGTTATAGGACCATGTGACTCGAGTTATGAGTCACCAGGGCTAGGGTTGCTGGCGTGAAGAGTCTATATAAGGAGGAGACTCGGTCACAGTAGTTAGCACAAACCATCTCCCCTACACCTCCGGCGATTGAAATCTCAACACCAGGGAAATCATCGTGGGATTCCACCACCACCCCCTCTCCTCCCCCTTGATGGCTTCTGCCTAGGGGAGCGATGCTACATCCCCTCCTCTCCCTCTGGGGTCTACCCCCTCCTCCATGGGGTTCTTGCTCCTGTTCATCGTTGACTCCCGCTCATTAAGTTCAGTTCTCCCCTTTACCCTGCACTTCCTTTGCACCTCGCTTAGGTTTTGCACGGTCGGCATTCTGTCCTCTTCGCTCACGGTCGGCGCTGAGCTTTCCAAGCCCTTTGCGAAGTACCTTTCCGTCTCGATTGTGTGGTCCTGTTGGGGAACACTTCGGTTAGTAACTTCAGCACCTCGTCTTCGCTTCGCATTCGGAAAAGCATCGGCCGCGGTTACTCTAGTCGGTCGTCTCAAGTGTTCGGAAGTCCTTCCTCCTCCTATCCCCCTGTCCTCCACTATCTTGGTCTTCGTCCCGTTGCTCGGTTACAGCTACACCCGCTTCCCCGCTGGCACCATACTGCCCCTTTTCCACGGTCGATCTTCGGTCGCTATACAAAAACCCGCCTCGGTTACGCCCGTCCTTCTGGCCGTCGCTAATGCCGCTTTGGCACACCCTCCGGTGACCTCTAGAGTCGCTTCCATACGCTGTCATCTCCTGCCATCGGGCACCGCTCCGTCCCCCGGCACAGCTCCGGCCCGCAGGCCCATACTTTCATTTCCTAGCTCAGGCTGATACACGTCACTTATCAGACGTAATTTTCCTTTGTCAGGGGTTCATATATTTCTTTTGTTCACCTTATGGTTTCAGCAGATGTCACTAAGGGTTCTCCTCTCCTTCCTGCTTGTTTCTTTCCTTTCTACTTCCTTCGGGTGTACGTGTATGTTCGTAGGATTTGGTTGGGCGATAGGCGAGATGTGCGGTTGGTGTCATACCACAGGGACTTGGGGGTTTGGATGTTTCGTGGAGTGAGGAGGGTAGGGTTTTTGTCGGCCATATCGTTAAAGATGCATGCTGTCTTTGTACCTTAATAAAACAAATGCACTTGATTTAAAAAAAAAGAGAAAAAAGAAAAAAAGAAAGAAGAAAAAAGAAAAAAAAAGCGGTCACAGTAGTTAGGTACAAACCATCTCCGCTACACCTCCGGCGATTGAAATCTCAACACTAGGGAAATCATCGTGGGATTCCACCACCACCCCCTCTCCTCTCCCTTGATGGCTTCTGCCTAGGGGAGTGATGCTATCTCCCCTCCTCTCCCTTAGGGGTTTACCCCCTCCTCTACGGGGTTCTTGTTCTTGTTCATCGTTGACTCCCGCTCATCAAGTTCAGTTCTCCCCCTTACCTGGCACTTCCTTTGCCCCTCGCTTAGGTTTTGGACGGTCGGCATTTCACCCCCTTCGCTCACGGTCGGCGCTGAGCTTTCCAAGCACTTTGCGAAGTACCTTTCTGTCTCGGTCATGTGGTCCTGTCGGGGAACACTTCAGTTAGTAACTTCAGCACCTCATACTCGTTTCGCATTCGGAAAAGCATCGGCCGCGGTTACTCTAGTCGGTCATCTCAAGTGTTTGAACTGCCTTCCTCCTCACATCCTCCTATCTCCACCCTCTTGGTCTTCGTCCTGATGCTCGGTTACAGCTACATCCACCCCCCCGCTTCCCACCCCCTAGGCTGGCACCTTACTGCTTCCTGCCCGCGGTTGATCTTTCGGTCGCTATACAAAAACCCGTCTCGGTTACGTCCGTCCTTCTGGCCGTCGCCAATGCCGTTTTGGCACACCCACCGGAGACCCCTCATCAGACTCTCCGCTATTCACTATCCCATCCTGCCATCGGGCACCGCTTCGTTCCCCGGCACCGCTCCGGCGTGCAGGTCCACATACTCACTTCCTAGCTCAGGCTGATACACCTCACTTATCAGACGTAATTTTCCTTTGTCAGGGGTTCATGCATTTCTTTTACTCACCTTCTCGGTTTTTTGCAGATGTCGCTAAGGGTTCTCCTCTCCTTCCTGCTTGTTTCTTTCCTTTCTACTTCCTTCGTATGTACGAGTATGTTTGTAGGATTTGGTTGGGCGATAGGTGAGATGTGCGGTTGGTCTCATACCAGAGGCACTTGGGGGTTTGGATGTTTCCTGGGGTGAGGAAGATACGGTTTTTGTTGGCCATAGCGTTAAAGCTGAATGCTGTCTTTGTACAATTTCTTTTTTTTTTTTGAATCATATGATTATTGTTTCAGGTATAAAATCTAGCATGCAGCGCGCGCTATGGTATAAAAAAACCTCCAATACCCCTGGGAAAAAGGCAACCCCCTAAGGCCCTCTGGTGTGGAACCAACCGCACATCTCGCCCCCAACAAGAAACCCTTGACTAGCTAAGAAGATAGACGAAAGCAATCAAATCAAAGACCAAGCTGGAAGAGTCAGGAAAACCCATGGCACATTCATCCAGACACAAAGAAAACACAAAAATCAAACAAAGCAGCAACCACTTGAGAAAGTTCCCGTACAATCAGCACGAGCGTTACCAGGCCCGGCATAATCGGAGTCGTGGGGGGGCGGAGCTTTTCGGGCCCAGTGTGTTGACAAAACCCCAAAAAGAAGAAGGAGATAGTGCAATACCAGCTTCCCAGAGGTAAGCCGTGATGGACCGTGGTCATAGTCCGAATGGTGAAGAGGTAGTTGTGGATACAAGCCAGGTAGTTGTGGGTACCAGTCAAGAAGGTGAAGAAGCAGTAGGGTGCCAGCCAATCCAACCGTGTGAGGAGGAGAAGAAGGAGGGGTAGACCCAACTCTGTGCCGTAGAAACTATCGGAAAACAGGTTCGTGTCTTGACTAGGCAGCCTCTTAAAGAGAAAGAGAGTGGAGAAATCGACCGTGCCCTGTTGAAATGTTTTCTCTTACTGGAAACCGTGTACCCGGCCGTCTGTAACTTGGGCGGTGAGAAGAGTGTTGCCGACCGTGCAAATGCTCTAAGCGAGGAGGAGCAAAAGCGGGGTAGGAAGAGGAAACATCAACAAAAGAAGATGAAATCCATCAACACAAGGGGAAGAAAAGCCCAAAGGGATAAACCAAAGGGCAGGAGAAGATGAGGGGAGATGCACTCCACCCACTAGAGGGAACTCATGGAGGGGGGAGGAGTTGGGAAAAGTGGTAATAATCTCGTGCTGTTGAGATTTCAATTGCCGGGTGTGTAGAGGAGACGGAGGATGGCTGTCTTTGTACCTTTTTTTTTTTTTTATTTTTATTTTTTTTTAGTATCATTTTAGTATTGTTTAAGGTACAAACTCCGGTATACAGATCGCTCTAAGACAGGAAAAAGGTCCTCCTAAAGTCCATCCCGCATCCCTATTGGTAAAACCCTCTGACCCTGCCCGACACCAAAGCGTCCGGTACTATGGGTAGAAACTACAGAAGAGCATACAGGCCTGAATACAATGAACCAAAAAACCTCCGCAGACGTGCAGCCCATAAGAAAACTCCCCACCCCAACAGTGAACAACCAAGGAACGTACAGAAACCTCACAAAACCCAAGGAAGAAAAATCCCAGCCGAACCCATAAGCAACCCACCCATAGCCCACGACTGACCCCATTCTGCCGCCGCAGGGGAGGGGCCAAGGAGCCAGCAGGACAATGCCGTAGGCCAATGATCATACACTAAGAGGTACGTATATATGTACCTGGGGCTCTGACGTCCCGGACCCAAGGGCAGACAAGACACCAAGAGAAACATCGGTAACCGAAACCAACACAAACGGAAGTGTGTGGTAGGGCGAAGTAGTGACCGTAGGACCACTGGAAACGAGCCCAGAAGGGAGTGCCTGTCACCCGGAGGCAACAGAGGCTGCAGGCATGAAACCCCTAACTCAAACACAGGCTAAAGCCACGCACGCAGCCATGACAATCACCCAAGCCCAGAGATCAGAAGGGAACAGAGGCCCAGGGTGTAGAAGCAGTAGGGTGCCAGCCAGAGGGCGAACCAGTAGGGTGCCAGCCGATCCGAGAGTGAGGAGAAGTAGAGAAGGAAGGGTAGACCCAAACCGAGAAGTGCGAGGGAAGGCGACCGAAGTGAGATCACAACTTTTCGACGAGGCCGACCGTACCGGACAGGACTCACAGGAGATAGTGCAATACCAGAGAGCAGAGCCACCGGGGCCACTACTTCACCGATAGCCCGAGACTGCGACCGACCCATTGACGAGGTAAGGGGGTTGCCGACCCTCCAAATGCTCTAAGCGAGGCAGAGCAAGTTCGGGGTAGGGAGAGGAAACATCATCAAGGAGACGAAATCCATCACCCAGAGTGAAGAAAGCCCAAAGGGATAAGCCTAAGGGGAGGGCAGTGTAGAGGAGGTATGACTCCACCCCCTAGAGCGAGCTTATGGCAAGGGGTGGAGAAAAGAAAAGTGGTGATAATCTCGTGGTGTTGAGATTTCAATCGCCGGGTGTGTAGAGGAGATGGAGGATGGCTGTCTTTGTACCTCTTTTTTTTCTTTTTTTTTTTTTGAATCATATGATTATTCTTTATGGGTACAAAATCCTACATGCAGCTTACGCTATGGCATAGAAAATACCCCCAACTACCCCTGGGAAAAAGCCAACCCCCCAAGTCCCTCTGGTATGGAACCAACCGCACATCTCGCCCCCAACAAGAAACCCTTGACTAGCTAAGAAGATAGACGAAAGGAA
>Ga0307509_10003004_pt1 | contig 26373 bp, 13 predicted proteins | sample 10_EM_MG_FD_202245 | JGI IMG/M metagenome (GOLD analysis project Ga0307509, IMG submission 202245) | Populus trichocarpa ectomycorrhiza microbial communities from riparian zone in the Pacific Northwest, United States - 10_EM | ecosystem: Host-associated > Plants > Roots > Unclassified | place... | reverse complement strand
GGCAAATTTTCCAGAGCTAGATGCTTAGATGTGAATGAAGCTCTGAATATGAAGATGCGTGCTTGTTTTCATGCATCTTCCACTTTCTTGGTAGTGTGAGGATGAAGCGAGTCCTCTCCCATGGCTTTCCTAGATTTTGTTCTCTGAATTATTCAATGTATTCAATGATCATATGCTGATTTTCATCTTTACTTAATGTTCTTGAACCCATATTAGTAAAGTCAAGCATGTGTGCAAAGGGAATTTAAAGCTGTAAATATTCCTATACTCTTAACTTTTCATGTATTGAGTTTGGTGTCTGTATCTTTAAAAAATATTCATATCTTTAAAATTAATATTTAAAATTATATAAAAATATTTTAAAAAATAAATAATTTAATATTTTTTAATATAAAAAAAAACAAAAACTACCGCAAAAAGAACATAATTGCGACGTCTGTGGAGTTTTCACCACATGCATAGACAGGATGATAGCTCCAGGCATGAGGATGTGTTTTAGGTTATGATAGCGGTTATGGTTTGATGAGGATGTGTTTTAGGTTATGATAACGGTTATGATTTGAAGCATATTTTATTTAAAAATTTATTAAAATATATTTTTTTATTTTTTAAAATTAATTTTGATATTACAATAAAAAAATATAAATAAAAAATTCATTTTAAATAAATTAAATTTTTTTAAAAAAAACATAATTTACATCGCATTTTCGAATACCCCGTATAAATTGTCGGTGAGTAATATTCATACACTTACAGCCTCTTGGCTCTTACTATAATTGCTTGAACTCCTAGAATGAGGTAGCGCTGGGTTCAAGGTATAGGATGGAAAACTAGCCACGAGATAGAAAAACATTATGTTTAAAAGGGGACAAAACTCAAAATTGTCCTTTTCGGAGACAAAAATAAAAAATAAAAAATAAATTCTTGTACCTTGTTCTTGAGAGGGCAAACCGGACAGAGAGACACTGAATTTAACAAAATAAAATTCCAACTTTGTCATCCAAAACTTTATGAAATCCCAAATTAAATTTTTTATTAAACAATCCTTACCATTGATTTTGTATGAATATTTTTTACCATTAGATTTTCTTAAACAAGAAATATTTAAAGATTTTCTAATTTCAAAACTATAAGTAAGAAGACAAATAAAAATAAGAGAGATAAAAAAAAGAAACTCATGATATAATAAATTTATAAATACTAAAATTAAACTATTTTATCTTTCAAAATAGAAAGATATGATAATTTGAATATTTAGATGTAAAGAGTTCAAATTTGAATTTTGTGTTATTATTTTGGTTTATTGATGATTTTTCACGTAGATTTGTGTTAAGTTATTTAGTTCTTGATATTATAGTCATTAGTTATTTAAATAAAATTTAAATTTTTTTTCTAATCTTATTCATGTTGGTCAAATATTTCACAATCAATAATACTATTTAAGAATATATGAAATATTTTTTCTAATTCACTTACGATATTGAATTAGAAAAAATATTTTTTTTTGTTTTTAAATGATATTAATTGTGAAATTTTTTAAATCTCATTCTATCTTAATTAAATATTTCATAATCAATACTATTTAAAAATATACTAAATATTTTTTCTAATCCATCTAGAGTATAATGTAGTGAAAATTAACAAATAAAAATCTTCAAATACTAAGTATAGGATTCACAAGAGTATGCATAAAGGCAAATTATACATTTTTTATACATTTGTTTTTGTATTTTTTTTCTATAATTAAACAAAGAGGACGATGAACATTTATATCATTTACATCAAAATAAAAATAAATCGATCTAGCACCACGCATCCAGTCTTTACTTGTCCCACCTCTATGATCCTGCCCTCTACCTCAGTGTGGGGGTAAGCATGTAGTTGGTCCCTACTGCCATTACTCTCACAGTGACGCTGCCCTTTGCGAAGTCACTTTCAAAACCAGGAAAAAGCACCCAAAGTTTTAGGGTTGCTACAGTATTCTGTTTAAAGTATTTTTTTTTAAAAAAAATATATATTAAAATAATATATTTTTTATTTTTAAAAAATTAATTTTGATATTAATACATCAAAACGATATAAAAACATAAAAAAATTAATTTATTTTAAAAATACTTTTGAAAAACAAAAACATATAATAAACTGATACTGCCCTTGATTTCTTCACAGGGCATGGGATTTATGGTTCAAAATTCAAATGAAATCCATATTTTAACCATAATTAAATGTGTTCTTAGAAATATGATGCACGATGGTTTTTTTAAATATTCTTTAATTAAAAATACATTAAAAATATTATATATATATATGTTTTTTAATTTTTAATATTAGCATATCAAAACCATAAAAAATCCTAAAAAGACATTAATTTTATTTTTTTTCAAGAGAAAAATATTTTAATAAACAAAAGCTACCACAATGTCAAATTAGCAAGTAACTCCTTTAAAATATGTGCAAGAAAGTCTTTTAGGTTGGATTCGCTTTTAAAAAAACATCAAATTGAATTTTTTTAGTGTTTTTTAATAATTTTAATGTAATGAAGTTAAAAATATAAAAAATATAAAATATTATTTTAATATATTTTCAAATAAAAAAATATTTTTAAACATGCTTGGAATGAGGTAATATAGCAGTAGGGAAATTAAGCAACTATACAGTTGCCCAGTGTGGATTTGCATAATTTTATACACGAAACAAATATAGAACAAAAAAATATGGCCAAGTCAAGATCATGGCAAGGAAAAAGCAAGGAGATGAGAAGAAATTCAGCAGAGCAGGCATCTGATTTCAAAGACTTTGGGGGTGTTTGATACAGTTTTCTTTTTTGTTTTTATATGTTTTTTTAAATTGTTTTTTACTTAAAAAATAAACAAAAACTATATGCAAAAAAATCCTGCATCACAGCTCATGAGGATGGTCAGGGTGTTGGGTTGGGTGAGCTGAATTTCACTGTGGATCGCTACGGCTGGGCTAAGACTTGATGGCGACATGCTCCAAGTCCAAGCCATTGCAAAGAATATTAACCAGGTGGGGTCAAATTTTGTGTGAGGTTGTGATCGATGCTAGCTTCACAAAAGCTGTAATGTATTTTTAAATAAAAAATAATTTTAAAAATAAATGTTATTATACTCTTGAATATTTTTGAAAATTGTAGCAGCAGCTGGTAGAACAGCTTTAGAAGTATTTATTATGTAATATACCAAGCATTGATTGGCTTCGCTCCTACTCAGAGGATCAAATTCAAACCGCATTCTGGTGGCGCGTGTGTATGTGTGAAAAGAACACGAGTATTTATCTATTTGCACACCCACAGAACATGGCTCAATGTGTGGCTTGCTTGTCAATATATTCAGGTAGGAACTCAATTCGATTTTCATATCTAGCACGGAAAGATCAGCATAAGTTAACTAATTTCATGCATGGATTTTTAAGCATTTGTAGAATCTCTTGATCAAGTTGGTCGTAACCCATTAATGGTTAAAAAAGAAGAAGAAGCTGGTCATAAGTTTAAAAAAACTTTTGGTAAAATAACATAAATGAAAAAATATTTAGAAAACTAGCACACTTGATCGAAATCACAGAAAACATCAATAACACGAAAGTCTCAGATAATAACTACGACATGAGAGTCGTATTCATTATTTGTGACTCGAGAGTCAAAAAATTTAATTGTGATACTCAAGTTGTAAATGTTATCTGCGACTTAACTAAGAGACACATCATGTGACAATTTAATTTCTTCTGCCATTAACTCCTTACCAAAAAAACCACAATTCACACAATTCAAATAACTAGTTTTTTAGCATCAAAATATAGTTCACATAAACAACACATAACATCTTCAATCAGAAGTAACAAAATTAGACCTACAATTAACATAACATCATTTTATTAAAATTAAACTAATTATGTCTCTATTCATAATTCTCATAACAAATAATAACATACAACTATATCTAATAACCACCCCAGCTCGTGAAAAGGCCTGGAGCACTTGTGGATGGGTTTAGAGCATCACCCCAACTCATCCAACTCGAGGACAAACATGTAACATCCGTGTGGGTGTGAGGAGGACCAATATCACCCCAGCTCGTGGATGGACCAACATCCTCAACACTTCCACAATAAGAAATCTCATCTTCCGCTAATGCCACTTCAAGACGCTCAATCTCCCTAATCTATTGAAGTCCACTATGACATAAATTGAGCATAATGTTGGCCACAATATGTCATATCTCATCAACACCTTCACGAATAGTCATTATTGCTTTCCAAGCCTCTCATATCAAGTAATGAATCTATTTACATATATTAAAAACTAATAAGTAGTCATCATCCACAATAACATTAATAATATTTAATAAATATTGTATGTAAAATAATTTTGTATATGAAATAATTTGGTCTTGGATATCGGGGCGCATAATGCATTTGATTGCGTAGATACCTTAAGAAACATGACTAGGTAAGTGTAATAAAATGACGTGTAATGAATATATATTATCTCATGTAGGTATCTACATCAATCTTCAGATATTGCTCCTAAAAAACATGATCTCTCCTAGCATCCTAAAGATTTAGATAAGATGCATGAATCACCAACCAATTCCCCTCATGCTTACCCTAACACTAATACTATGTAGCTCATAATCAATATCAATATAATTTGCAACTCATACCTGATGTGGATGTTGTTTATCCAAATCATCCCGGTAGAACTTGTGGACATGAGTGGGATTTACCGTGATATGTTAGCCTCGCACCGTCTGACATGACAAGCCACAAAGTTAGTGTAAAAAAGAATAATGGTATCGCATTGTCCGTAGTACCTGTGAAAATAAGACTTCTAAATATATGTAATGTGTATATCCGAGCATACATAATCAACTAGTCCTCTATTGCATATGCTGGGGGGTCTTACAACTTATGTCCAACCATATCAATTTGATGCAACTGCCCCTATAAACACTGACTGGACACATCGGTCGTAATAAATGATCACATAAAACATCTTTGTCAATCAACCATCCATGTCCTGTTACAAGGGCTTCATCCATCGAAGACTAGTCAACATAGCAACTTCTTATAGTATGCGTGTCATCTCACCAACACTTAGATGGAATGTGTATGTATCGCTCCTCCATTGCCAAGTCAAAGCTGTAATTAATGCATGGTCAAGATGTATGTTACGCAACTAACTGATCTAAAAAAAACTAGCCTCGATAACAAATGGGTGAACATGCTCACGTAACTCTATCAATGTATGATGTTAAGGTGTTACAGGATCACTGCCATAAAAATCAAGCAATTTAGTTATTTAAACAATTAAAGTAGTTAAAATTTAATAATTTACAATACTTAATTACAATAATTATTTAAAAATGATATTAATCTAAAGACTTGACCTTTCCCTTTCAAACATCATCTGAATGATGTTGATCCTACATATATACAATCAACATATCATCAGGACCTGCCTTAATAACCAGGTGGAAGCAATAGAACCTCCTCTAGTCCAAACCATGCCTCCATTAAGGTCTTGTATCAACTAATTATTAGCCTTTACAATACAATTAAACATCCATAAAGTTGAATAAAAAACAATAATTGAAGTTTACATAATTTTCCATAATCACTTTCCATAATACCTTGAATCATTGCAACACCTATACTTAAATCTTTCTTTATAATTATCAACGTCACCTCATCAATGAGATCTGAGTCAATTTGACAATGACGTTACAAAATAAAAGGGTTCCGATATATGTGTGACCTTTTTAATCTTGAGATTTCCCATGAATTAGATTTTTGGTGATATCTCTCATACAAATACCTTTTATAAACTAGTTCTTGAATACATTGCAATGAAACATAAGTTTTAGTTGAATGATGGACCTTGTACTGCAATGAATTTTTTATATGCCATTGTTTTACTACAATAATACATTCAAACTTGTCTCTAATTTTTTTTCCAACCTCTAATTCATCAACTGATAAGCCTGAATCCCTATGAATATTAACCTAGTCATTGCATAGGTGTTGGTCATTCCTATTCGCAACCTCAAATTCAAGAGCAGGGGAAGCCATGTATTGATTGACAGGCTCAACTAACTCAACATCCTCATCTTCACTATCTTTTTCATCTCCCTCTTCAACCTCAACTTTATCAATGTGATGGTCATCTTTGTCGTCACTTGGTTTGGATTCTTCATAGCAATATGAAGTAGATGTCATACCCAACTAAGGTTCTATATTAATAATTTCATGTACTGACATTTATCTACTTGCATTACCACCCAACCTAGATGGACCAACTACTCGTGATGCATGTGTGGTTCTTTAAGAGTTACTTTGAACTTGGGTCAACTCCATATTAGAAGAGTTTCCTCGTCTAGGTCTATTATTCAAGTGGAGCTCTTGCATATTAATCTCATTAATCCTCGTAAACCTAATTATTAAATTCACACTTTCATCACTACAAATTGGCACACCAACATCACGAGATTGACTGACCTCGATTTGCAACATCCTCCAAGTAATTTCAACTTCTATTTCAAACATATTGCAACCAAGTTGATCACATAACATTCTAGATAACTCATTAAGAGATATGTCTAATGTAGCAGTTAAAAACTCATGGCTTCCTTCATTATAATTTTACTATTGTCGCTATTGACAATGATACTATTATGGAAGCATAATATTCCCAAATTACCATATATTCTGTCAAACAACACAACAAAACATAATTTGAATTTATTAATATCTTGAGGTTAATCAAAGTGCATAATTTATTAACAAAACCATAATGGTAACATAATCGACTAAAACCTAAATTTATCAAATTAATCGACGAACACCTACATTCATCAAATTTTAGAACTATAACAAAAGTATCAAACAAAATCATGTATTTCATAGTCAATTATCTTATTTTATACATAATTCAATATAATCCATAATTTAACCTAAATCAACATCAACTCTAACAAAATAATTTTGTTAACTCACAATCAACAACAACAACAAATTATTGATAATTTACCTCATTACAAAAAAAACCCTAAAATTTTCAAAAAAAAGTCCTGGTTTAAAACCCTAACATTGTATAAAATCAAATTAACACACATTAGCATAAATTACATCAAATTGATAGATGGGAAGTGTTCAATATACTTCTAAGTGTAAAATGTGGGTGGTGATGGCGACTGGTGGTGGTTGTTGTGACTAGAAAATAGTTGACCAATAGTAGAGAGAGAGGGGGCGACAATTTTGAACTATAGAGAGATAGGTGATCTTGTGGTATTTTAGGTGTGTTTCACAGTGGAGGGAGGGAGGGAGAGAGAGAGAGAGAGAGAGAGAGAGGAAGGTCGCTGATGGTAGGGAAAGGAGAGGGGCGAATGGCTATATGAAGAGAGGGGGAATAAGGGGAAAAGAGGGCTCTAGGTATTAATTTTGAATAAAGTTGCAAATACCATTTACGACTCGCATGTCATAGATAGAAATTGTAAAATAAAATTCGTAGATGGTATCTACAACTCATGCGTCGTAGTTTCCATCTGCAACTTGTAAAATTGTGCTATATCCCCAAATATTTTTATCTATTGTGTTACTTTACAAAAAAAAAATTCATTGTGCTTAAAACAAAAAATACTCAAGAAAATGATGTTCATATGACAAAGTGTGTTTTATAAAAGGAGAAAAAAATCTACAACTCGGGTCATAAACCTGACTGGATCGAATAAGTTGGTTTTATTTTAATTAGACAGAAAAAATAAGCAACAATAATAGATGAAAATGTTTTTTTTAAAATGGTCATAATAACCTGGAAAAATATTTTTAAAAAGGGAACAAATGGTGTAGCTTGATTCACAACTCATTAAATATAGAAATATGAAATGAGGTAAAAAAAAAAGGATCTAAAATAATCGACTTTGGTCAACCTGAGTTAGCATGACAAACCTATAACCTTGTTAATCAGGGTCGAGATAACCAGGAAAATCCTGCCAAATCGTGGCCCAAACCATTAGATCAGAATAACCTGATAAAAAAATAAAGAGAATTATAAAGCTTATTTAAAAAAAATATATCAACTCCAATTAACTTTTCAAACCTGTAACTTAGGTTATTAGACCCGAAGCACCCTATCTTAACAAAAAACATGAAACCCAATTCTTAGTCATTCAAATATTGAAGGAAGAAAAAAAATAGTTTTAATTATACAAAAGGATTAATAACAATTATAAGAATGGGTATTGAAATTGAAAAGAAAAAACAATTTAGCCAAAAAATCAAAAGAATGAGGATAAAAATTGATATAAAAAATAAAAATAAGATTTTGATTAAAGGGTGAAATTCAAAATAAAAATAACTTTAACAAAAAAAATAGAAAGAATGAGGACCAAATTGGTAAAAATAATATACCATAAATTTAGATTAAAGGATGAAATTGGAATCAAATAAAACTTTTATAAAAAGGGTCAAGAAAAAATTTAGAAATCAAAACAATGAAGACAAAATTGAAAAATATAACACCATAAATTTGAATTAAATGATGAAATTGAAAACCAATATAACTTTGTCAAAAGGGCTAAGAAAAGAAAATTAGAAATCAAAAGAATAAGAATCATCTTGAAAAAAATAATATATGTTAAATTGAAATTGATTGATAAAATTAAAAACAAATATAACTTTGATAAAAGGGCTAAAAACAAAAAAAAAAAGAATTGAAGTTGAAACATCAACAACAAAGAGGACCAACCTGTAATTTTCAGAGGAGGAGAGAGAAATCAAGAGGAAAAAAAGGTCTATTGGTGACAAACCGCTCCACTATCACCGACACGCACCACAACATAAGGAAGAGGGCATGTCAACGCTTTTGATGACATGACAAAAAAGACATTTTTTTCCACTTGAAGGCACTGCACGTATTGCCCAAAGTGCACGGGCACTAACATATTTTTCAATCTAATTAATAATTAAATCTTGATAAAAGACCAAAATACCGTTGATGAACTTGATAATAACAAAAAAAAATAGAGCAAAAAGACCAAAAGACCCCTAGACAAATGATTTAATTTTTTCGATTCCAAGTGTAAACTTGTCATTTTATTGTATTTTAAAAAAAATATAAAGACATCACTACCCCTGTTTGCCAGTTTAATGAACCTCAATTTGAAGAGAAATTATGTTGTTTTACTATGCTTAAAAAAAAAATACCCTCAATCAATCCTTTAATGACTTTGCAAAAATATTTAAATATCTTAAAAGGCAAGGCCTTTGCTTTTTGTTAGCAGAGGAAAAGAAGCCATTACATTATTCCAGTGAACAACATAAATGAGTCAGTGTCTATAGTGTTTTTCAAATCACAATTAGCTTTTGGTTAATACTGGTAGAACTTGCCATAATAGTACTTGTAAAATAACTTGAGTTACTAGGTTATTGGTCAATCCACGAGTCATTGGATTAACTATTTTTTATTAATATGTCGTTTTATTAAATTTTCTTAATTTTTTTGATATCATGGATACATTTCTAGACTCAACTCATGAGTGGGTGGCCACTCTCAAGAACCACATCACGAGGGAGAGCCCGCCAACTCGAAGTCCTAGTCGATCATACACTTACATGTGGGTTGTGAAATGCAAGTGGTAGGATTCGAATCATGGATGTTCTCTTCTTCTAGTTGACTCCTTATCACTTGACTATTGCTAGTTGAGCTACTAGCTCACTTGCAAATTTCCTTAATATTAACCCAACTTAGTTTGCAATTTGACCAAAGGTCATGAAAAACCCGGTCAAGTCAAGTAAGTTTCATGTTAATATTTTATCTGGTTCAATTAAAAATCCGACTTGAGTTAGGTTCCAATTCTTAGATTTTTTAGGTAAATCTATGAGATTTATCAGCTATGCTTGCCGATCTTTTTATTTTCTTTTTAAGGTGTTGTTTGCCAAAGACTCTAGTTCTATTATCTTTTCTAGAGAGAAAGAGAAAGAGAAAGAGATAGAGACTTCAGGATATTACCAGACATGCATTTACTTCAGGATAACATCTCCCTAGCTACACTTCTTCACCATTTTTAAAATTAAAAAAATTCACACACCCTCCAAAAAAATATATTATCATTTATATTTTTTCCAATATAACCTTGTTATGGAATCATAGGATTTAAATTGAAAATAAAAAAATTTATAATGCTTGAGATAAAATTTATTTTAGAAGCTCAAACTAGCAATTTCAGTACCACATATAAATTCTTTAATATTTAATTTTTGAACAAGCTACTAGTAATAAGTATTTTAAAATAAAAATAAATAAAGGAAAAGAAAAATAAGTATGTGGTTTACAAGGATAAATTGGGCAATTAACACAATAAATATAAAATTTACAGAATAAAAATAAATAGCATACTTTTAAAATATTAGGATTTAAAACTATAATATTTAATTAAAATTACAGTTTAAAAATGCGATATTTAACTAAATAACACAATTAAAAACCACGACATAATGATTTTTTTGATGAAATGAATGAACTTCTTTTCAACAAAAAGAATCATCTATTTTCCATCCTCCTCCATAATCACCGGAGACCATACTTCATTTTCATTTTGTCTTTTGCTAAATCTCGTACAAACCCATAGCCTCTCATTTCAACATCAAGCTCTTGCTTTCAACTCAAGGCCAGCAACTCCTCATTTACCCTTTTACCCAAGTAATTCTAGGACTCAGATAAATTGAGAAGCGGTGGTATTTTGTCTAATTTCTTATCCAATTTTTAGATACCGGAGCATAGGGCTGGCAACTGTGCAGTCAAGAAAGCAAATGTAACGATGAAAGTCATGAAGCAAGTGAATCGATCAGCTGAGGCCATGCGCACCAAGATTAGCATGAAGAATAATGTTACTTGGAACTTGCCCAAGAACGTCCTATATTAGCTCAGGGCATGTCCTCATCTTCTTGTTGCTGTAGAAAATGTCAGGAATTTGCTTATGTCTAGTGCTGGGGTAGAGTAGAGACCATACTTCCTTTTCATTTTGTCTTAAACCTCCCATTTCAACACCAAGCTTTTAAGTTGTCGCATTTCAGAGATGTAGTATTTATAGAATATCGTGTTTTTTGAAATATAATACGGTTAAAGTATACTATTTCATCAATTTTTTTTTCGAGCAGTATTTTTCTTTTAAAATTTTAAGTTTACTGTGTTAATTTTTTAAAAAAACTACTGCTAGTTTGTAACTTTGATTGTTTCTTTAGCTTTTTATGCCGACAGAAAACTCGGGCCATAAAAGGGCTACTCTCGTTGAGACACTGCGCCATTTCCCTTTTCCTTTCTTTCCTTTTCCCTCACTTTCTCTCGCACTTTCTCCTTGTGCTTCTTGTTCGTTTCAAACATTAATTTCCCTTTCTTGGCCATGGATTTTTGCCGGAATGTGACAGTTTCCGGTGAGTATCATCACCAGCAAGAGCATGTCCTTGCTTCCCCTCCTCCTTGCTCTACGCTTACTGCCGCCGCCGCTAGTAATAGTCCTCTTGATGACCTCTTCTCTGCTCAAAACACGGTGGGTCTTCTTCAGTTTCTTTCATGTCTTTTTTATGCACAGTTTTTCAACCTTTTTGAGTTATCCTCAGCTCTCAAGGGTTTAGCAAAGTTGGTGCTGCAAAATAGTGTTTTTTTTTTGTACCTTTTGTGTTCAGTTCTTTCTTCTAGTTCTTGCTTCTTATGCCTCTGGTTTCTGCTTCTTTTGCTAGATTTTGTCTGCATATTTTCTTTGAACTACTTTATGTGTTCAAACGAACTTGGAAAGTGACAATCTTTGCTGGGTTTTATCAGTTTCTGTCTGTGCTATTCTATGGTTTTAAAGATTCTATTTTGTTCTTCAGAAACCGAGTTCATTAAGGACAATTTTTTTTGCCTTGGTACAGGAAGTTGATTTTAGCATGGAATGGCTGTCAGTATTTGTAGAAGACTGCTTATCCAGCACAGGAAACTGCCTCCCAGCACCAACAAGTGATGCTCAAAAGACAAATACAGAAGAAAACCCCCCAAAACCCTTGCAACAGAAACCCCAAGACCAAGAAAACCCATCTTCCTTGAAGAAACTTGCAATCCCAGGAAAGGCAAGAAGCAAGAGAAGAAGGACTACTGGTGACAGAAGCAGAAACCCATTAACTAGCTGGTGTTATACCAACCAAGCCTTTAATTTGGCATGCTCAGACCCTCCTTTGCTCCAGCAAACACATTGGTTAGCTGATAGTGAACTCATTACGCCCATAAAAGATGGTAGCGACAACAGAGGCACGGATGGTGAGGTACAAGAAAAATCAGGAGCGGAAGGTGATGTTGAGGAGGAGCTAGGAAAGGTATTAGAAGTAGAGAGTAGCAGTAGTAAGGACAGAACAGGCAGTTTGGAGAGCGACAATGGACAGCAACAACCAAGGAGGTGCACCCATTGCCTTGCACAAAGGACCCCACAATGGAGGGCAGGACCTTCGGGTCCAAAAACACTCTGCAATGCATGTGGAGTAAGATACAAGTCAGGCAGGTTACTGCCAGAGTATAGGCCAGCAAAGAGCCCTACTTTTGTGAGCTATTTGCACTCCAACTCTCATAAGAAGGTAATGGAGATGAGAATGGCTAACTCTGCTGTCTTCAATACCTAGTCAGCAACAGTAATTAACTTCCAAATCCCCCTTTCCAATGTATACTAAAAACTTGTAGTCCCCTAGAAGCTGGATCAAGTTCTTAGCTGGTAATGCAGTGAATTCCGAATTATTTGTTGAGAATTAGTTTCTACACAGAAAGGAGTACTTGATGTGATATGGGATTCCCTTGCTAATTGGCACCACAAAGTGCTTTCCATAACCCTTCTCTCTCTTTCGAAAACTTGGAATCGGCACCTAACTAGATCTTCAAAATGCTAATTTTAAATTCTCTCTTTTCTCTTCGATTACAATTTTATGACATTGGATTTATCTGCAAAACTAGAGAGCTCTTAATGGAGTAGGTAGACTATTTGGCAATCTTTTTCTCAAATGCTATAGATTCCCTCCCCTCGCTGAATGCCATACCACAACTAGCATTGTATAGAGATGCAATTCTTTATTAGACAAAAAATCATGATGGTCAAGACAGCATAATCCAAGTGTCTATAATCTATTCAAGGTTTAGAAAAGGAATCTAACATTATTATTTTGTATCATGTAAACCTTGGCACTATCTCAAAGGAGATAAGATGGTTGATTTCAGCATGCACGTGACCTTTCATTATCCCTTTGAAGTTTGATTTGGCTGCTTCGGTTATCATGAAAAAGGGAAACGTTTTGAGGAGATTCCTTCCCCCTTTCTGCTCCAGTCAGCCCATTTTATCCTTCCGAGTCCTTGGACTCCCTCCATGTGAAATCCTGTAGCCTGTAGGTTCCCCTCCTCGACCCCAAATGCCCACACTCAAATCTTAATTAGCCAGAGACCCAAAACATTCAAGTTAAGTAAATGCTGTAGTCAAGCATGACATTTCGTGCAAGAACAAGCAATAGACTTCGTATGTGGGCAAGAAAATTGAACACTTGTGCCAATAAATTGTGTCAAACAATTTTTTTTTTATCTTTTCTTAAACGGAGAGTAACCTGACGCCATTGGGTAGAGATGTTGAGAAACTTTGGGAAATAGTTATGACTATTCCATGATAGTTAAATGAACATCCCTCCAAGCACACACCATACCACAAGTCCCCACTAGAATGGGAAAATTGCATTTGAAGGCCATTTATTGTTCTCTGAACTTCAAGAATTGGTATAGTTGGATAGCCAAGAAGGCTTACAACTATGTAATTTTTTTCCCCTTTTCTCCATCGTCAATAAGAATATTGTCCCATCAAAGAAAATAATTAAAAAATTCAAGAAATGACAGCTTGAGTAGTCTTCTCCTTTAGAATCTCCCTCCTTGAATACGAGGTTGAATGCTATTCTACTGTAATTTGCTCTCAAACTCACGCACCAAGATCTAATTTTCCATTTACTTTGAAGAAGCGAAATTGGCTTTAGCATGCATGCATGGAGGATTAGCTAGTAGTTTAGAGTCTTCATTCAAGATTCATCACATCTCTTTCTGATGGAATGGCAACTTAATCTCCATACTAAATCGGTTAAAAATGCTAGGAAGAATAATATTTTGTTTTCAATTGCGTTGTGGTTTTATTTAATGAAATTGCAAAATAAGTAAAAGAATAAACTTTTATTTTTCTTTTGACCAAAAATGAAAAAAAGGCGAATCTCTTTTCTATCCTCTCCAAGAACATAACATCACATCGCATTTGATGACAATGGAAGACATATGAATACAGGGAAATCTGATCTTTCATTCATTCCCATCATGGGAAAAATTCCTAATTCCTAATTCTCAATTCTCTGCCATGGAAATATTCCAAACTATCAGTGCTTTCAACCCTCCTCTTTTTTGGAAAAAAAAAAAAGTCGAACCAGGCATGTTATCTGGTTATGATTGCTTGTAGTTGATGATTGTCTTTTGTAATGCCACACGCCAATAAATGGCACGAAGCTTGTTGAAAAAAGGAAGGAAAAGAAAGATAAAAGAAAAGAAAAGCAAGACTTGTTCAAAGAATGTAATGGCACTGCCGCTCTCATAATATTTCATCCATGAAATATTCTCGGGGTCCGAAGCTCAAGTACAGACTCCATGTTTTTTTGAGCTCGGGCACATCATTTAGCTCAATGCTTCACTAGATCTAAGACAGGTGACATAACTTCCAATAAGCACAATTGACCCAACTTATTCATAATTCACTAGTCTTTAAAATAGATCTGAGATCTCCACACAGCCTAATAATAAGGGAACGCACCCTGGCAAAGGGACAAGCTTCCCCAAAGGCATAAGCTTGGATGTAAACATATTTATTCTATTTAAGACAACGTGAGTTTAAAACATATTAGATTTAAAAGAATTTATCCATCAAGTTTAAAATAGTGTGAGTCTCGTAAATAAAAACAGATAGAAAAAATCTAACCATAAATTACTCTATCTATTTTCATTATAGTCGGTACTTAACATTAAATACTCTTACATTCTCATATCATAACTAGACCCACAACACAACGTTAGAGATGCCTATATTTAAAGGATAAACCACACAACAATATTATTTTCACTCAATAGTGAATTAACAACCATTAGGAGTTATTACTATAAATGATTGTCACTGAATCAGGTATCATACTATTTTTCTCGTTTGTCTTTATCTCTATGAAAGTTGACGTGGTTTATGAGTATATAAATATCCATGAACCACCAGGTAAGATATGTTCTGATTCCATAAGTTCTAATTTTCAAGTTTATCAGTGCATACTTCTATCATATTTTTCATTATATTCTTTGCAAACAAATACACCAAACAACTTTTAAGGCTCTATTTCTCTCATATTTGTGCTAGTTTTAGTATCAAAGGGTCCTCTAAGCGTAACACGAGACTTGTTTTGTAGGTAATCATGATTTTTAGTGATCTCTAAGTCCACTACTCCATCTTCACCACCTTACGACATTTATCATCTTTGGAAAGGCCTTGAATTATTTGGGTTTGTATTAGAACCTTTTTAGTACATAACCAAATGGGCATTTGGTAAGTATAGTTTTTGGGTTACCTTGTGTCTTAAAAAGGCATAGAGCCCATCCTAAAAATATTGCAAGGGATTGCAAATATGTTTAACCTAATTATAGTGAAAGATGTTGAATGCCTTTTAGAAAGATAATTTTCCTAAACAAATTCATATATAATCTAGGAGAAAGATTTCTACCATTCTTTAAAGTTTAAAAACAATAGAATAAATTATTATGAACACTTGAATTTCAAAAGGCTTTTCAAAAATTTAAAGAATCGCTTAACTTCTTAAAAATTATATCACAACTACAAACAATGAGAGAACCCTTAAACTCATTATAAAGCACCCATATAGTTTGGGAAGCGCATGATTAGGAGAGAACAAGTACAATTGAGGATGAAACATGCATATAGGTGAACAATAAGAGATATTATTGGCATAATTATCAAACTTGTTTCCATAGGCCTACCTAGTGACTTGGTGACTCGAGACCTTGCCCAGGTTAATTTTTCTTTTGAACTACTTAGAGAGTTAACCCAATTAAACTTGGGTGACCTGATAAGTCAACTCGTGACTCGGGTGATTTGGTCAAAATCCAAGTAAGACTTGGTCAAAACTTGAGTGGGACTCAATCATTGATTTCTTAATTTTTCTTTTTTGTTCAAAATGATGTCATTTTACTAAAAAAAAACCCAATAGAGCTGGGTCACAGATCAACCCCTCAATTCGTGAGTTGACTCACCCAACCAACGACCTAAACCTTAGGTTGAGTCATATGTCGAGTCTTATATTATGATTATTAGAAGGAAAATTAAAAGATAAAAGACATAAAAGTTATAAGGAAATTGCAAGCAACACACAACAAAAAATCAACAACTCAATTGCAAATTACAACTTCATTTTATGCATCTCTTTTAAGGTTTAGACATCTTGGAATTTTAAGTTATAGATCGTAGGCTATAATTTGTAGGTTGTATGCTTGTAAGCTATAGAAAATAGGCAATAAAATGGAACATATAAGCAACTAGTAAGCTATAGAGTTGCTTTGTTATTCTATTTGGTTCCTCTTCATGCTTTGTTGGACTATTCAAGACGATCCATATTGTAAATAATGTCTAAAAAGATTTCAATTTATATATATAATTATAATGCCATGAATATAGGTTTGAGTTTTATTTTACATGTTGTTTTGTGTTTGATAAATTATACTTTAGAGTCTTAGTTCTATGTTGTTAGTTTATTTACTATTAAAATAGTTAGTAAATTGTTTTGGATTGAATTAAATAGTTTTGAACATAAAATTGTAATTTTTACAACTTTACAATTCAAAGTCCACATCACTCTAACTTTGATTAAGTAGAGGTTTGGAAAATTAGTTTCTTTATTTTAACTTAATCATTCATATAAAAAAAACAACACTAAAAACTTTATATGTGTATGAAGTAGAATGGAAAGCTACCTAATTGAATTTGAAAAGATAGAAATAACAATAGTTAGACTATTATCTAGGCTTTGGCTTTTACTATAAAAAAAATTGAAGGGGCTTAGAGAAACATTGTGTCTTTTGAGATGATTCATTGTGGATTCACATAATGTTTTCTTCTTTTTTTTTTTTAATTTTTTAGCCACATTTTTTTTCTCAAATTGATCCATCTATATTTAGTTAATTTAGAATTGGATTACATAATTTGTTTTGGTTAACTTTATAAGGGTTTCTCATAGTGTTGAAAAAAGATTCTAACATTAAATCAATGCTTGATTTGAAAAAATCAAATCATTTTTTTTTATTAATTATACATAATTAAAAATACTTGAAGGCACAAAACTATATACGTGAGGCCCATCTACAAATTACTCCACCTACTATCCTTATGGTACTTAACATTAAATATTTTTGCATCCTCCTATCATAACTAGACCCATAAAACAATGTTAAAGGTGCCTATATCTAGAGGATGACCAACATGACAACATTATTTTATTGAAAATTAAACTACCAACCATTAGGAGTTGTAAACTTAAATGATTATCATTAAATTGGACATCACAATATTTTTTCCATTTTACCTTTATCTTTATACAAGTTGACATAGTTTAAGGTTGTATAAATATACATGGGTCACAAACTAAAACATGTTTTGATTCCATAAGTTTTAATTTCTAGATATATCAGTGCATACGTCTATCATTTTTCTCATTATATTTCCTACAAATATATATACTAAACAACATTTATGAATTTATTCCTCTCACATCAATGCTAACTTTAGTGTCATAGGATCTTCTAAACCCAACATGAGACTTATTTTGCAAGTGATCATGATTCTTAGTATAAACCTCGACCTAAAACTTAAATTTCTAGATATATCGGTGCATACGTCTATCATTTTTCTCATTATATTTCCTACAAATGTATATACTAAACAACATTTATGAATTTATTCCTCTCACATCAATGCTAACTTTAGTGTCATAGGGTCTTCTAAGCCCAACATGAGACTTATTTTACAAGTGATCATGATTCTTAGTGTAAACCTCGACCTAAAACTTAAAGCCATGATAAATAAGTGTTGTAAACCCTAACAAAAAAATAATAATCAATTGGTATATAAAAAATATTCACAATTAAAGACTTGCTAAAAAACTAAACATGTGTAACATTTAAATAAGGGTGGAATGGTAAATCGAGGAGCAAAATGCAAACCCCGATAAAAAAATATTAATAAACATTGTTATATATATCATACTCTAATCTATACATTGTCACTCGAATGGATGACAAGTGAAAACGTGATTTGACTTTAAAAAAATCAAGATGATGTTTTTTAAAAGATCATTGAGACGATGACATATTGGATTGATCCGAATCAACCCAGGTTAACCTGCCAAATTCATGACTCGGGTCATGAACTTCACTGGATTTAATAACTTTGTTTTATTTTGTTAAATTATTTTTATGTATGATAAAAAATAATATCTCAAAAACTCAAGCACCAAACCAATATTGAGATGCTTGTTTGAGATTGCGATAACCTTATAGAAAACAAACCATAACAAACTATAAAATCTAATTCTTAACATATTTTTCTTAATTGAAAAACAAATGCTATTTATGCTTTGTTAAATAAATTAAGAAATATATAAACTGATAAATAAAAAAAATTTGTTAACACATATTAAATATTAAAGTGGGAAGTTAATCTTTATAGTTGAAATAAAAAATAGATGAAAATAAAAATGTTTTACATCGAATGACCTTTTTATTTTAAATATTTTCATTCATTTTATCTTAGCAATTATAGAAATCAAACCATAACAAACTATGAAACCCAATTGTTAACATATTTTTCTTAATTGAAAAACAAAAGGATGATATTTATGCTTTATTAAATAAATTTAAAAATATATAAACTAATAAATCAAAAGGAGTTGTTAACACTAATTAAATATAAAAATAGGAAGTTAATTTTTAAAGTTGAAATAAAATATAGATTCACATATGAATGTTTTACATCGACTAAACTTTTTATTTTAAATATTTTCATTCATTTTATTTTAACAATTAATCATTGTTGCTAATAGCAAATGATTTTTATTTTTATAAAACAATTATACAAATACAACTAATTCATATAAAACATAAGATGAAAGAAATTCAAGACAAATCAAACTAATCTCTTCAAAAGATCATACAACTAAAAAAATGTGAAAAAAAAAAACAATCAATCACTATTTAAAAACAAAGCTAATTCAATTAAAACAATTAATAGAAATGGATAAGAAAAAAAAAGTCAGACATTGATGGGTCAAACCCAAATGCATGGTCTTAAACTAAAAAGCCAAGGCTTGTCTGGGCCTTAAGCGTTGCCTACTTTTAAAAAAAAATAGGTGACAAGTCACTTTTAGTGGCACTAGAAAACTTGTCGCTTACTGTTATATTTTTTAGTTACCTCCAATGATCAAAAAACTAAGGCCTAGGTTTTTAAACCTAAAATTCAAATTTTATTTTTTTTATTTGAAAACACTATAAAACCCTTTCGAAACCATTTACCAGCCCCAAAACATCCCAAAATCACTCAAAAAAAAGATCAACTGGATAAGAAAATCTAAACAGAACCCATTCTACTTTTTTTAGGCATGTTTATAGGAAAAACACCACCATTGAACTCTCTTTTATCGAATGGAACCTGTGAACACCAAGAATGACGAGTTTTGTTGTAAAAAAAGTGATCATTCATCAACTTTCTTTCTTCTTCGCTGTTTTTAGACGACTCTCTTTTCTTTCAAATTTAAAGACTAAAATGTTAAGAATATAAACTCTTAAACCAAAATTAAAATTGCAAAAACTAAAGGGACTGTAGAGTAAGAAAAAGAAAAGAAGGTAGACTAAACATGCTTTTTCTAGCAAATCTGAAATTGACCATGATATTTCTCATTGTCTTATACTTTAGTCCTTTTTAGTTGAATTGTTTATTTTCTTAATAATTTTTAATAAATTGATCATCAATTTAGGCATAGAAAGTTATGATTGAAGAAAAAAAAATTAATAACAAAAATGAAAAAAAAAGGCTACTACAGTGTTTAATGCAAGCTTTGTAATGTAATTGTAATATTCTTAAAACAAAGGCTTTGATTTCATTCTTGAACAAATATTATTAAAAAGGATGACATGCACACATCTAGCTTTCGGTAACCAAATAATTTAATTAAAAAAACAAAAGAAAAATATAAAAAATGACAACAATTGATTAAAGATTCCAACCATCAACATTTTAAACCATTTCTTGTGTTTGGTAACGTGTTTTTTAAAAAATTAAATTTTTTTTAAAAATAATTTATATATTTTTAAATCGTTTTGATACGTTGATATCAAAAATAATTTTTAAAAAATAAAAAAAATTATTATGATATATTTCAAAGTAAAAAATAATTTGAACCATAATCAATACCTTATTCTCAAATACCCACACGAATGAGAAGTTTTTAATTGCCACTAACTGGGATTTGAACTTGAATTAAGGTGTTTTATTAGTCAAATATCATATTTATGATGACATTATAAGCTTTCCATATAAGGGAATAAGAGAGAGTGCGGCTGGGCTGGCTAGCTGGGACATATCACATCCAAGAGAGGAGGCACAAGTGGGTGTGTTGTGCTGGTAGGAGATTAAAGGGTCCGCAGTTGAGAGGCTTTTTTGAATTCGGGTTGCTTGCTTCTTTTTTTATTTTTTTAGGGGACCACCCCAATAATTGAGAGAAAATCACATGAATTACTATTTGTTGTTGACATTATTATTATTCCTGTCTAATCTAACTTGTTCTTATTTCTCTGTGATAGTTTTTTTTTTTTGTGTTTGTGTTAGGAAGTAGTAGTTGGTAATTGTCTCGATGGTGCGAACGTCCAAATTGCTTTCAACATGGCGTGAAGAAACTTGGATTTTCCTTCAAGAGGGTGATGGCTATAATGATTTTGCAAGTATTCTGCAAAACCATATGAATGAATGAATGATGATCAGGCAACAAGTTCTGAACAGTTAATCAAAGCAACAGTGGAGATTTATTAAATGAATTGGCAGAGTAACCAATGTCAAAAAAGCCAAGAGCAATAGATGTCCAAGGTATCTACAAAAATCAATCTATAGAAAAAGGGATGTTAACAAGGCTGTTACAAATACAGAACCCATCAATGACAGGGTGAGAGAGGAGGAAGATGAAGCTACTATCTGGATGGTGAAATTGCAGTTCCCTTGAGAAATATTCTGTTCGGTAACCATGGCCAGGCCCTCGAAATTACAGGCGAATTCATCCTGGTTTTGCACCTGGTAGTACATATTGAATGCATATGAAGCATTCCCATTGGTGTCCAGGCCATTACAGGAGGAGCCATATCCAAGTGCCGTGCAATCTGAACGGGAGCAGGCATAATTTATGTTATCTGCAAGCTTGCTAAGATCCTTGGCGTTTGGATTAAACATGCACCATTTTGACGGTAGATATTGAACATTCTGCGCACCCACTAGCCACTTGTTTGCAACCTGACCAGAAAGATCCATTGGAAACTTAGGCTGCCCATCATATCGAAAGATTCCCCAATGGCGCTCAAAATTCCCAGGAGCGATGCTCTTGGCATCCTCGTCAAGAAGACCAAACAAGTAAACTTCTATGTAGCCAGGCCGAAGTGGGGTGCCTCTGTTGCCTGCAAGTCGTGGTAAAAGCCCATTGTAAAATCTAATAGCATTACCTATGTTGGCATTCTTGTCCCCATCTGTTGGCCAACCTACCTCACCTACTATAATGGGCATATCCCCATGGCCCGCTGCTTTCAGGGCCGAGACCAAGGTGTCGAAGTTAGCATCAAAAACATTGGTGTACTGAATCCCAGTACCTCTATCTACAACAGGTTGAGGAGCCCCGTCAAAGAAAGCATAATCAAATGGGAAATCGTCATTCCCATAGAGACTCAAGAAAGGATAGATGTTCACAGTGAAAGGTGCGTTGTTCTGACCCAAAAACTGAACCATCTCCGTCATAATGTCATTAATATCACTGCGGAATCTTCCAGAAGATGGATAGGCTTGGTCATCTGGGGAGTTATAGACGTCAGCATTAAAGGGTACAGTGGCCTTTATGGAGTCTCCAACCCCAGCATCATTGAGGGCATTTTGTATGTTCCGAAGTGCTGGGAAGGTGGTGTTTAAGAATGAACCATTGTAGGATTTGAGAAAAGGCTCATTACCAACTGCTACATACCTGTGAAGAGACAGCAAATATATAAAGGAATGCAGAAGTTAATAGTGAGTTTTCATTCTCAACAACACCGGACAACAGCAACATAGAACGTATTTAAAACCATATAATGAATGTAAACCTTCCAATTTATATGCTATGAAATGAGATAATGTGTTTCTGAATTTGCACAAATCCCTCCATTCAACAGACAATCCATTGAATGTAGATATAGAATTCAAACACAACACACACACACCACACACAAGGAACAAGTCCATCTCTTGTAGTTTTAAGAAGATAGAAATGTAAAGTTGAATTTTTCAACCAAGTATCGATATGGAATTAAGAAACAAAGCACGACGTTCTGGAGCTCTAATACGCAACTCCAGATGCATTCTCAAAGAAAATAGAGCACAAATTATCAATGTCAAAACAGCAAATCATTCAGAAAAGGAATTTCCTGAAGGAAAAAAATGGATTTTCTATTTTCTGCTTCTCAAAATTAATCACAAGAATAGAAAATGTAAGGTAGAATTTTAAATAAGAACTACAATGAACTTAAGTGGCCAACAGGGCATTAAGTTGAGGAACTCTACTACGGACTCCTTTCAATTTAATTCCCACGTCTCATCAAGCATTGGATATGGAGAAATTGTGCAAACAAGTCTTGCAGAACATTTAATTCTTTTGTGCTACTTGTATCCCATTCCAATTAGCTTTTGGAGTGGGCAAGGTTGCCATCTTTTTCTCCTTTCCAATACAAAGTTCTCTCAAAAAAGTATGCCACCGAGAATATGATTCTCCAATAGGTTTTTGAACGCGTACGAAAAGGAAACCAAAAGTTCATACAGATAAAAGTCGGAGGAGTGCTTGCTAAGAATCCAAAGCCCAATCTCCCATTTTATTTTCCTAGAAACTCTAAGCATATGCTATCATATTCTACAGAATAGATACGCAGGTATAGCTCTGAGTATAAAAAAAAATGGAATGCCTACCTTTTTTAGTAAGAAGTAAAACTCAAACGCATCGCATTAATTCCTACCAGGCTGTTAGCTTCTCCAATTAAAAAATCCCAACTGCCATCTTATGGAAGATTCAAGAACCAAGCCAGCATTTTAGCAAAGTCCAACTGTGAGGCCATATTATATATTTAATAGTTGAATCTCGATACATCAAGAATATTACGCAAGCTTCTCTTTTCCTAACATTGGATGGGGATAAGAGAAGCTGAAACTCTCATAAAAACGCGTAATAAAGTATAACAATAAGGCCATAACTTCATCCAAAATCAATAGAATTATCAAAAGATATCCAAAACAATAATCACAACCCTTACTACAAACCCACATTTTTAAATTTCTTGAGCACGAACTTGAACATGAGAGATCAATTTAAAGTCAACTCCTAGAGAACACCAACTTCTCAACTGCGTTAATGATGCCTTGGGAGGTCATGATTACCAGTTTATTAAGAAAAGGCAAACAAATTTTACCTACAACAAAAACGACAAACTCCTAATTAACAGAAAGATTTTACTTGGACAAAAGCAATTAACTTCCTAGACGGAAACTACTCCAGGACAATAGCTTCTCGAGCCAAATAATTGAAAATGACAATTTTCCTACACACAAGATGGAACAGCTAGATCAGCTTCCAGGAAATTATGAAGTTCAATACCAACCAAGATAATCATGCCACCATATTGCAATCCTAACTTGGATATGGATTACTTCCATCGATTTAAACTCCATTGTTTATCTTGATGATAGAAACTCAAATTCAGAACCAATCAATCAAAAAAAAAATACAGAGAGAGAAAACTCTGAACTTACTTGATGGTAACTCCTCCGTCAAAATCATAACGAGTTACATTCCTCTTTACCCAATCTTTAGCACGATTATAATCACCCATCACAGCAAGCTGGTCATTAGGAATAGCAACCATAACTTCAATGCCAGTACCAGCAAGTGAAGTCATTGTATTTTGGTCTGCATCAAAAAGCTTCACTTTTAGGATCCCATTATCCTTCAACATTTGAACAACTGTTTCTGGTGGCAATTTACGTATAGCCATAGTTCCCCAATTAACACCAAGACCATCAACACAATTCCTTAAAAGGCCTAAAACCAAAACTAATTTGAGAAACCAACAGGTGCCCATTTTTAGTTTTGGTTTCTAAGTAAAAAAAAAAAGAAACTCAAACAGAAGAGAAGACAAGAGAACGCAAGTAAAGTCGAAGGGTTTTTGTTTATTGCTGTAACTGAAAACTCAGTTTCTTTCCTTTTTTTATTAATAAGAAAGAGAGGGAAGGCAACGTTTTTTGACAAGTGGATGCACTAAATCAACGAAAAACTAGCGATTTACGGGACACGATTCTGAGATCGTGATTTTTATGATAGTAGGAGAGAAACATGCAAGAATCCCATGTATATTTCAAAACTGAAAAAAAATACAACAAAGAAAAGAGAGAGAAAAAAAAGAATATAAATATGAATCAAAACCCAAAGTGTAAAAGAAACAAACTTTTTTATACCCTTTTGGGTGGTGAATAAAGAGAGAATCAATAAACCAAGAATCCACCTTTTTCTTGAGAAATTAAAGAAACAGAGCAAAAAAAAACAGAGCAAGTGGAGATGGACAGAAAGATTGATACTTTATTACGATTAAAAAGAATTAACTGCCAAAGAGAACGAATTGATGGGTTTTAGAAGATGGGTTTTGAAGGAAACAAGTAAAACCAAAACTTATTAGTGTGGAAAGATCAAAATCATTGGATTTGAAAAACAGGGGGTTTTTATATGCTATCCTTCTAGGGGGGGGGGAAGGATAGGAATAGATAGGAGTGTACAATTAGAAAAAGGAAACACACAAGAAATACCACAACTCTGTGTTTTCAATGCGATATGTATTATTAGTTGAGTCAGAACAAAATACAAAAGAGACAACAGAGATACAGATGGTTTTTGACAATGAAAAGGTCGAAGAGGGGGAACAAAAGAGATAACAGAGAGACAGACGGTTTTTGACAACGAAAATGTGAAAGACTCAAAGAGGGGGGAAGGGGTTTTTTTAAAAAAAAACTATCATATTAAATTAAAAGTTTTGTCAGAGTAATATAATTTGAAAAAGATTTAATCAAATATTATATTTTTACCTTGTTATATTTTAAAATAACAATATTTAACATGTTATGTTTTTAAAGTGCAACAATTATTAATTGATTTACCAAGTTAGATATAATTGTATAATTATTGAATCGTTTCATATAAAAATTATAATTTTATAAATTTTTTTAAAATATATATTTTTTTCAACTTGTAGACTCAAAAACAGACTCCAATTAAAAACTTAAAAAATTATTATTTACATAGTAGTTCTCACATGTAATTCTAACAGTCAGATATTAGTTTTTCATAACTAGATGAAAATCTGTCCTAAAACAATTACGTGGATGACCTAGTAGATATATTTATAAACCAATAAAACATGTCTAAACCTAAGAAAAGGTCTAGTTGTGCTAGATTAAAATTGTAGTTTAAAATGACCATAATTTTTTATTTAACCGTTAGATCATGCTTAAATTTTTACAGGAATTTCTAGGAATCTTTTTTTTTAAAGTAGTCATGAAATCATTGTCGAATCTTTATATTTCAAAAATCTCGATCGGGATCCTGATTTTGGCCATTTTTTTAGTTATTATGATTTTCCTTATGAACCGATCAATCGGTTTAACAAATTAATTAACTGATTAATCTTAAATTTAAATAAATATCAATTAAAATTTTATCATAATTTTCAACTATAACTTCTAAAAATATACTATTTTACCAAAACTTTTTACTTGTTTATTTACATTTTACAAGCTGATTGCATAATTTATCCGGAGGGGGGAGCCAACAAGGAAATGACAAAGCACCTGCCACCAAGGGAATTTGTGAAGAGACCAGCTTTCTCTGATGGGTTTTGTCTCGACCTGGTATTATATTTAAAGGAATGGCTCCCAACGGCTAGAAAGTTTCAATTTTAGCTCT
>Ga0307509_10003003_pt1 | contig 26378 bp, 19 predicted proteins | sample 10_EM_MG_FD_202245 | JGI IMG/M metagenome (GOLD analysis project Ga0307509, IMG submission 202245) | Populus trichocarpa ectomycorrhiza microbial communities from riparian zone in the Pacific Northwest, United States - 10_EM | ecosystem: Host-associated > Plants > Roots > Unclassified | place... | reverse complement strand
CTATGACCCCGCGCTGGCCCAGCAACCGGCGATACCTATTTCCGCCCTCCTCTGAGACACCCGCCGACTTCCCCGCCTAGGCGTTTGTGCTCTGCCTAATTGGCAACGGGTTTTCTCAACCCACCATTCACTCTTCTATATATAGATCTCTTGGTAATCATGTGATATACCAGCAGGGTAAAATACGGTTTACCCCGCACCATCCCAAGGTGATCGTCCCAAATATCTTTCCATAGACCCGCGCCTATTCAAATTTCAATTCAATCAACTATGAGCCATAGTATAGCGATGTCTTCTCAGGCTGATCGATCATCACCGGCCCCATGGCAGGTGGCAGAAACCATCTCCGACACAATGAGTGAACCAAGGAGTCAACATGACTGGGATTTGCCATCCATTTCTGGCTACCGTGATACTCTAAGCGGACGATGGGGTAGTATTCCTTCCACTTATGTGCCCTAATCCAGTACTTGGTTAACTGGTTATTTCAATTGTTATAGGAGAATTATTAAATACACGAACAATAAGCGGAAAGGAGGAGCTTCCCTTCAATAGCTATCTATATCAGAAGCGATTGATTATTCGGGAGATAATCGAGGATGGCTCTGGGCGTCGTATGGTTCATTGCTGCCATTGTTTTTGAACAATTGATAAACTGGTTAGGCGCAGTGGATCCAATCCGAAGTTACCGAACGACACAAAACTTGTATTGATACGAACAGCGGTGATAGAAGAGAAATATCAAAGAGCAATCAAAATATAAAGAAATCGTGTACAATAACGAATGACTTTTGAGAAGACAAGAAATAACCGTAGAACCGTGATAGAAAAATGCAATGAGGTTGTGAAAACTACGAGCAAAGGGAAGAACAGGCTGCCTTATATGCTAATCAACAGAAACCCTTCCTAGCTGGCATGCTTCCTGCGCATACCGGTCTGTTCTCCCACTTTCCATCTCTAGATCATCCTTCTGTTTCGCTTTACCGCAACATATCCGAGGTAGAAGCTTTTGGCCGAGGGTAGAGTTATGCTGTATGCCTCGGATTGAGTTCATGGCCGAGGGTATCTTGGATGTTCGGCTATTGTGTTCGCGTTTCATTTGAGGGGGGATCGGTGTTTGATCTTGTTGCATCCCTTATGCAGGATCGCGGTGTAGGATGATGTGAAGCTAACAGTGGTGGAACGCTATCAAAGCAACCGTCTGTTTGGCTATATGGTAGTTGCGTTTTGTCTTATCCAGGAACGAAAGTATGTATGTGGTAAGCAGCCTAAAATCGTCAATCTCCAACAATTGTCAGCACAGTTGGGGACCTTATGGCGCTAAGTATACGACAACATCCACATTTCTGGCACACCTCTGAAGCCGGCATTCTGGTCTTCCCAGCCGAGAAAGCGAATACAAATCTGCTGTTGGCTGGCTTCTTGCAAGTGTAAGCGCCAGTATACGCAAGCGAACTGAAATTAGCCCCTTTACACTAGCTAAGGGTAAACGAGGTTCCCGGGCACCTGGCCAGCTATTCAATGCGATGGAATATACAAAATTGATTGCCGTAATGGTGATTGAAACTAATTCTAGTTTCCAACTGGTTGAGAGCAATTCCTTTCAAACTCTGATTGCATATTGCCATGGGAATGCGACTGGAATATCTTGGAGGTCGGTCAAACGCGATATTCAGACTCCGCTGTATAAGGAATTATTTCTAAACCTGAGAGTACGTCTACGAGAGCACATCTTTACCAGTGCAAAAATCAATCTCACTATTGATGCTTGGACCTCCTCCAACAAGCTTCCCTTTCTAGCTATTACAGCATACTGGATCGATGCTAAATATGAAAAATTGAATACTCTGATTGGATTTGAGAGATTGAAAGGCTCCCACACTGCAGGAAATATGGCTGATGTTCTGGTTAAAGTGTGGAATATGTATGGTATCAGGGAGGCGATTAACTGCATCACAGCTGATAATGCAACTGTGAATGATGGGATATTTTTGGATTTGGAGTTAGAGATGCAAGAGTGGTCACAGGAGGATGGTCAAATCCGTTGTTTAGCATATGTGTTAAATCTGGCTGCCCAGACAGTACTAAAGACTTTGAGGTCCGAGGCAGCCCAGCGTGAAGTGGATTTGGCAAGTGACGATCCGGCTGATTTCGGGGACAACAACGGGGTTGACCCACCAACCACAATACACAAACTGCGTCAGATAGTGGCAAAGATTCAATCCTCAAACCTACTTTGGGAAGCACTCCAGGAAGATGTCCAGCGCAAAAGATTAAACTGGGTGGTTCCAATTCTTGATGTTCGCGTACGATGGAATTCTACTCACAAAATGATACAGCGTGCTCTATATCTTCACCCTGCACTGGAGCGTCTTCTTGCACTCGGCAACTCCCGGAAGTTTAGTAAGGCACGTATTCCTCTCCCACTCACTGCCACAGATTGGAATACACTAGAACGCGTTGAAAAAATCCTTTGTCTATTTGTGGATGCTACAGAATTCACTAGTGGCTCAATATATCCTACATTGAGTTCACAACTACCCTATTACCAGTTTCTTCAAAATCCCTTACACAAACTTATTGAGGATGAGCATCCTATGGAGGATAACCCCGATCCCAATTGTGCTGCTTACAAAATTTGTGCAGCAGCAGATGAGGCCTACAAGAAGCTTAATCAGTACTGGATTAAAACAGACTTAAATACAGGACAGGTTATCGCAACTATGCTTGATTCTCAGATGAAGTTACAACTCTTTCAAAATTTGGAGTGGGAACCGAATTGGGTTGAGAATGCACGGGAAAAGTTCATCCGAATATTCAACAAGCGCTATGCGAGAGTTGACCCCCCTGCCTTACACACACGATCAGACGAACCTCAAATAACCAGTACTTTCCCACGGCAGAGTAATGTGGCATGCCCAGGAATACCAGGGAATAAGCACGGGTATGAAGAGTTGGTCTTTGGATTCCCTAATGATGGCGCAGAAGAGTCATATTGAATCACAAGTTGAAATCTACCTCCGCGAACCTGGTGTTGATCGAAATATGGATATCATTCAATGGTGGAAGCTTCACAAGCATAGGCTTCCAAATCTCGCCTTAATGGCCCGCAACTACCGCTCTGTTCCTGCTACTAGGTACTATTATAATCTTAATTTATCATAATTTGATATTATATTAATAGTTATCTTTAGCGTCCCCTCTGAGCCGGCATTTTCTGTGGCAGGCGATATAGTTACCAAAAAAAGAAACTGTCTGGAAGCTAATACCATTCGTCTCCTTATGCTTACAAAGGCTTGGCTTGGGTTTCTTGAGTATGCGAAGGAGGAATACACTGAAGAATTGCTAGGGGAGGAGGGCCATTACCAGGCAGATGGTGAAAGTGCTGCTGGAAGCGAGGGAGAAGAGGACTCTGTTATGGATTAGTGGTCGAAAACATACTATATTTCATTTTTAACTGTAAGGTTGATGGAATGTATACATAATGCGAAAGAAGATAGGACCAAAAAGGATATAAGCTAGGGAATATATGAAACAAAACCCTTGATGCCGAAAAAGATACACACAAAAAGGATGTACCCCATAGTCTGGGTTATAATTATTGCACAAGTTAACTTATAATCCACTGGATGTGATCTTGCCAAGCAGTAGTGGTGATCAATGATTTGATCATGCTCAAGTAGCAATGTTAATCAAGCTGTAGATCATGCTCGAGCAGTATTCATGATCGATCACTCGATCATGCTTGAGCACCCATTATGATCGATTACTCGATTAGGCTCTACTACTTTGATCGATCATCCGATGACAGGGTCCTCTCGATCAGATCATAGTCGAGCATCGCCCTATCATCTGCTCGATCATGATCGTGCCCATCACTATTCACAATTAGTGGAGATCGTACTCTTCGCCCCACCTGGTTGCCCCCTATGTTGCGTGCACTGTACAGCACCATAGCCTAGTTCAACTCATCGGTCGAGAGACGTGAGCGGATTTCCTGTATTCATTGTTCTATTGTTTTACCGGGGAGACAGGGCAATGCGATTGCTGGTATTATTATCACATTTGGCGATACAGAAAGTCTCTACTGAGTATTAAGTAGATTCCCCAGGCGCGCACACATGGCATTCATTACTCGAAGTTTGCACACGCGCTAGCACCAGATAAAAAGATGACGAGGGTAGCATGCGCACTAGGACTTTGCGGTATGATACCATGATACAGGATAAGAAGGTGAAAGTGAATTCGGATCCGAGCCATTGCTAGTATGATATAATACATATACTTAGAAACTATAACGAATGTTTCCTCAAACATGTATTTTTTTCCACCTCCTCACCAAAATGCCGGCTGTTTCTACTTTATGATGCTAAAAATGGGTACGGGTGCCTCTGATTTGAAAGGAAAAACTATGAAAATATAAGATATAAATCTCAAAGATAGAGTTGTGGGAAAGCAATAAGAGGAGGAAAAAAAAGGTGGAAGAGAGATGATAAGCAGGAAGACAGTCCCGTAAGATAGGCTTATAATATTAAGAGAGATTGAGTGAACCAATGAAACAACCCACGCTAGCTGATCCCTAGCCACCTCCGAGCACTACATACAATTGAAGTCCCCCGTGAAACCGTCCCCACCGCTCTCCTAGGGGGTAGATACATCCATTGGAAGTCGCCATTAGAGGAAAAAGAAAAAGAAATGATCAGAATTAGGCGAGAAAAATGATGAGAGCAAGGATTCCATTGTAAAACCAATTGATGGAATAGGGAGGTGAAGGGCGCGTGGTAGGAGTGTCATATCATGAACTAACGGCCAGCAAGTGGCTCAAATGAAAATTTGAAGGATAGGGAGACGTTGTGAGCGTTTGGTACTGAACGTCAAGCCTTGCGGATCCTTTTGGAGGGGCGCATACGCGAACCGGACGGCCTGGAGTGGTGCATAGTAGATTTGTCGCCATCTGACCGGGGAATTGGATTTTTTCGTTTGGATAGCAATGCAACAATGGCATGGTGTCCATTCTTCCGAGCTCGAGAAAGCGCAGTTTCACCAGCGAGATCTACCATGTTTGAGTTGATATCCACTCGCTCTAGCAGAATCTCCACAACTCCCTCATGTCCCTTGTGGGCGGCTTCGGAGAGGGGTGTTGTGCCCCATTCAGATGCTATGTTAGGGTTGACATCGTTCCGCTTAAGCAGCATCTTCACGACAGCTTCACTCCCTCTCCCGGCGGCTTCGATAAGCGGCGTTCGGCCCTTATCGTCTGCGATATTAGGATCAGCACACCCCTGTTCCAGCAATATCCTCACGATTCCTTCTTCTCCGTATCTAGCGGCTGCCAACAGCGGGGTTTCACCATCATTGTCCGCAGCGTTGGGGTCCACGTCCGCCCGCGCTAAGAGCATCTTCACGACTCCTTCTTGCCAACCGCAGGCAGCTGCAATGAGAGGCGTCTGGCCACCTTTATCTGCAAGGCTGGGGTTGACACCACTGTGCTCTAGGAGCATCTCTACCACATCCTCCCATCCAAACCGAGCGGCTACGCAAAGTGGCGTTCTACCATCATCAACCGTAGCATTTGGATCAATGTCACTCCGCTCTAGTAGCAGCTTCGCCGGCCCTCCATTCCCCTTGTAGGCGGCTATGAAGAGTGGGGTTGCGTTATCTTTGTTTCTGGTATTGGGGTTGACATCAGGTCGTTCCAGGAGCCTCTGAACCGCTGCCTCATGTCCTTTCATGGCGGCCACGAAGAGTGGCGTTTGTCCAGATGGACCCTCGGTGTTGGGGTTGATGTCTGCTCGCTCCAGCAGGATTTTCAGGACTCCATCATGCCCCTCGCAGGCTGCTTCGAAGAGCGGCGTTCGGCCCCCAGGGTCTGCAGCGTTGGGATCAACATCTACCCGCTCGAGCAGGGCTTTTAGGACTCCCTTGTATCCTAGCTTGGAGGCCATGTATAGTGGCATTTGGCCATATTCATTCGCCGTGTTTGGATCGGCATCCCCTCGCTGCAGTATCACCTTCACAACTTCTTCATGCCCCTCTTCGGTGGCCACCAGGAGTGGTGTTTTGCCATGATCAGTCTTAGTATTTGGGTCGGTATCATGCCGCTCTAGTAGCTTCTTCACGACTCCTTCATGCCCCCCGTAGGCAGCTATATGGAGTGGTGTAAGGCCGTGAGCAGCCGCAATATTAGGCTTGACATCATTCCGTTCCAGTAGCACCTTCACAACTCCTTCCAGGCCCCACTTGGCAGCTCCCCAGAGCGGCGTTCGACCATATAAACTCGCAATATTGGGGTTGAGATCCCGTCGCCCCAGCAGCATCTTCACCACTCCTTCATGTCCCTCGCAAGCCGCTATGAAGAGCGGTGTCTGGAGTAGAGTATTAGGAGTGTTCGGGTTTACATCGTCTCGAGCCAGCAGCATCTCAACCACTGCCTCATGCCCACCCTTGGCAGCCCATGAAAGGGGTGTTAAGCCCTCCCTCCTGTCGGAACTATTGTCCGCTTCATGTAGCGCCATCTCCACTGTACCGAAAGATCACATATCAGTTCCTACATAAATAAAAGGACCAACATCGCCCCTAGGCACAGCAGGGCTAACTTACAATATTGTTTCAAGTGGTCAAAAAAGTAATTTGTGGTTGCTTGTGAGTCGAGGGCTCACTAAGGAACCTATAGGAACTAATTCGGAGAGGTTCACAAACATTCGTAAAAGAAAAGGATAAAGAGGAAAGGATAAAAAGGCGACCGATGCTCGTGGTGCTGGTTTTCGTTCTTTCTTGTGTAAGAGGATGTTGTTGTCTCCTTGGTCGTCTCTCTCTTGACTTTTTATAGTAAGCGGTCTGTGGAGAAAGCCCCACAGTGAAAGGCTGTTCCCACACAAACCCTCTCAGTGGCAGTCGCCTATACAAACCCTATAGAAACCTAACGAAATACTATCACCCACAAATCCGGGTATTAACTAAACCCTAATAATCCACTTCTCTACCCCATAGTACCATACTCTCATACTGAGGAGCGGGAGTAGTGTTTACCCACATATATCTACCATGTCAGGTTGGAATCTACTCGGTCCATTAGCAACGCTACAACTCGCTCACGCTCATCTAAGGAGTCTGCAACAGCGGCATTATACTATTGATATCCCCTTGCGTTAGATCAGATACCCGTGAAAAGGTTCCTGAGGTGGGGAGGTGAGTGTCGCAAGGAAGTAAGCCAATAGACTAAGAGCTTTGACCTGGAACTTAGGCACTCGGAGGAAGGAATATGGAACGTAAGTTTACCGCCTACAATGCTTCGTTCATTCGCTCTCGCTCGATCTGCTCTAACTCGTCCGTACTAAAATCAAACTAACGGTAAAGACAGGTGTATAAGTAAAACATAATACGACATACTGACCCACCTATGGATCACCCACACCTATATCTGTGTTTGCCTCATGTCCCTATTCCTCCGTACACTCCCGTCATGACAAAGAAAAGAACATGCAGATAAACTCTCTATAGAATATTCTCCCGTATCCGTTCCGTCTGCATATCTCCTAAACTATCCTTCCCACTCCCATAACAAAGCCAAGCACATCCGTCTAACAACAATATCCACCTGTTCCAGTAGCATCTTCACAACCTCCCCATGTCCATTGCAGACGGCCAATGGGGGTTGAGTGGGGTTACACCTCTCCATCATGTTAGGATTGACATCCGCTCATTTCACATGAGCCTTGACCACTGTCTCATGCCCATACTGAGTAGCTAACAAGAGAGGCATTTTCCCATATATATGTCTCTTGTCACAAGCGGCATCAGTATGTTCCAAGAGCAACTCCGCCACCCCTTGGTGCCCACAGTAGTTAGGTACATAACTGCAGGGGCTTACCATCCTATAACCTCAACTTTAAGAACCCAAATGTCATTATTAGAAATTATCGCGTGGCAAATACCCAGAGGGTATTTTATTAGAGAGGCTGGCTTAATATTAGGATAGGCTGATTGACTTGGGTAAACGGGAAAGAGTAAAAGTAGATCAAAGCCCAACAAAATAAAGATAAAGAAAACAAGAAACTGTTGTAAACCATAACATATCCTTCCCCCGGGCTTGTTCCTTCAGGCACCGTGAACAACTACAAAAGGCCTTCTTGGCCTGTATTTGATTCTTCTCAAGTTGCATCTGAATAAGGCCATTTTTACTTATTTCGTGGCCATCACTCAAGTATTCTTCTATCATTGTTTTTAGTAGAGGCATCAGCAAAAAAAGGTGGCTGGTGTAAACTCAATTGGACCAATTAAATCAGTTCAAAATGCAGCAAGAAGCATTAAAAACCCTATATTGGGAACACAACCCCATCCTAAAACACCATCTTCACTTGTAAACTCTTCTCCCTCCCCCAGATACTTAACGCTAAAGACTCATTGTTTTCAATATCACCTAGCTTTTCAAAATCCCAGGTTGTACTGAAGTATGTAATTTGACTATAGAGCAAATTACCTTCTTCAAACACCTTTTGATAAATTTGTTTTTTTTCCGAAACTCCATGTTGGACATGAAAAAGTAAATAGGAAAACAGTTATAAAAAAGGTGCTCAAGTAGTTGCAGTACCTAAAAGTCTATCTTATTCTAAAACAACTCTTGTTGTGTTCTGTTGAAAATTCACGAAGATTCCACACCAGGGAGATAGTTGGAACGCAGATGAAACACGGTTGAGATGAATTGAGTTTGATAGCGGTTGCACGATTGGGTAGTATGGTATCAGAAGAATGATGGTGTGTTGAGTTGTAACGTTAGCTAAAGGTGGAACGCCGGAGATGTTTTGGGAATAGACACTAGCGGGACTAGTAGTCAGAGATTAAGGTTTCTCAGGAGATGGAACGTATTAGTGTTGCACTATGAGAGAGAGGAAACAGACGGATGTGTCAGGACTGTGAAGGATCACGAAAGATGGCAGAAACAGTGTAAGAGGATGAAACGCAAAGGATATGGTGAGGGAATAGAAGTTTCGTGAAACTTCAGAGGAGTTGGATGGATGGAACGAAGATAAGAGAAAATGGTGGAGGGTGTTGTGAACAAAGAGTTCTTTCTGTAAAGTCAAATTTGTGCATATATAGGACACGTCGAGAGACGTAGAAAGAATAAGAATCCCAATACATTCTCTACCGAACATAGCCTAACCTTGATATGTTCTAGTTACCACCATCTGCACAAAGTATAGATAACTCTAGTCATTTCACCCACGGACTAGTATAATTGAAAATTGTATTGTAATTATCTAAACTAAAAATTGCATCATCCTGATGGATCTCCAGCGCCGCCCCTCACTGACTCCTGAAGTCCTGTCATCCCCGCCCTGTCAACACAGTCTGTGAGCACCCCTCTCTCACCCCGTAGCCCCTGCTATCAGGCCTAAGGACCACCGTCCTACACTTTGACTACTGGGACAGGCTACAGATAGCTACCCAGCAGGGAAATCTGATATGGTGAGAAAGTTGCGGCAGAATCTTTGATGATAAATAGCAGATATAGTCCCAGCGTTCTATACGCCTCCATGTCTAACATGATCAAGGGGATCGAGCATATTCTAGATTAGCAAAACCCATCATGATTTGGCTGTGTCCATAGTTTTTTATAATAGCATCTTCACAACATCACCATGCCCCCTTCTAAGAACCCTAGTACATGCCAAATTTCCCTCATTATCGATTCTATTAAGATCCCATACCCCCATCCCCGATAAAGTACCTATTGTCTCTACTATGCAGAGATAGGCTGTTGACCAAAGCCCTATGAATCCCTCAACGAGCCAACTGTATTTCTATGATACCCTTTTATCCACAATGGTATGGTATATACCACCGCAAATCCTTTTCATCGTTTTAGTGTAGCCTAGGAGATTCATAGTTATGATAGCCTGTCATCAAGTTTATTGGACATGGAATAGCGGGGGGCGCATTCAAGAGATGTTCTTGGAGAGTGAAATAAACAAACAGGACTGTAGACGATCGCTTAATAGTTACATGCGGAAGAAAATTGTTCAGCACAGTTCCTATAGTAGGTATGCTCTCGGTATTTCCGGTCTGTATCTTCTTTCTTCCCCCGAGCGCCTGACATAACTCAACAGCGTTCAATTGATCCTCAGAATCAGTGTTCCGAACTGTCCAGTCCGTCCATCTTGTAGGTCCGGTAGGACCGAATGGACCGCTGGGGGTAGCCCATCCTTTTTCCACTCGATAGACCGCCTTGGGGAGATCTAGGATGGGTGGAACGCCCTTCCGGGCACTGTAGCGCCTTCCTCGGGAATTTTCCCAGTTCTGTCTTTTCACCCGGTATGCTCGGACACTTCAAGTTCAAGAATTCGTGTCCCTCATGATTTATGATCTTGCAAATCATGTGTCGCGTGGGTAAACTAATAATCGAGCAAGCACAGATCTTTTAAGAAACGACGATTTATAAGTGTTTTGAAAGAGAAATTGGAGGTCGGAGAGGAGAGGAATGGATGTGGCCCAGTCTAATTTTAATGCCCGGAGGAGGACTTGATGATCTATTTAACATTCTTTTCTTTCTCCTTACAGGAATATTAGTTGCTTCGTCTGTTACATGGCATCATAATGCATCACTCATATTTCACCGGAGGTCCCCTGGTGTCCGCCTCACTTTTAGTTTTTCCTGCCCCACCCCGTCACCCCGAATACTCGAGTACCTGACGTCTGTGACCCCCCCCCCCGCACTCCTCCCCTACACCCTACTGTGCTTTCCTACATCCCACAGTCTTCTGATACACTTTGGTCCCCCCCCACAAAACCCCGCCGTCATGCCGTCTCCCCTACTATCTGCCCGAGCGGTGGCTGTCTTGTCCATCTGACTATACTGATACAGGAATAGCGTGCCGGGCGCGTGGGAAGACATTCTCCTATGTAATTAGCCCTACAGTACACAGGACAGCATCTACGAGTAGCGGTCAAGTTTTTTCTTTTCTTTTCTTTTCTTAGGCTTATCCCCGCCGTCCTTATGGTGCCCCCCGGACGGTTAGGAAAACTGACTCAGTCTAGTACTATCTGAAGATTGGTCTCGAATGCGTTCGCTATTGTTGCTGAATGTTTCTCTTACGATATTTTCTGCGCTTATTATAGTGTGCCGCAAGTCTCTATGTGTATGGGGCCTCCTCACCTGCCCAGAAAAACAAGTGATAAAATGGAAAAAAATTTGTAGCCCCGTCAGAAAGCATGAAAAAAAAACCCCCCCGAGACTGCCGACAAGGGCGGTTCCGGAGAGATAAGTTATCTTGTCAGCTTGGTCAAGCTTGGCCTTATGTTCCTAGGGATTTTAAAATGAGTTATTGTAGCCTCCTTTTAGAAGTATGCCTAGTATCTGCCGGTGAGGGGAGAAGTATTTGGACTCGACAGGGATTATTTCATAAGCTAACCTAAATTGACCACCACAAGTAATTTCCTAGTGGGTAATTGTTACTTGAGTACTCGAGTACAAATACAAGTATTAGGGTAGATGTTTTTGTACTAGTACAACACAAGGATACTTAACTAGAAAAATAACCCCGGCTTGTACCACCGGTAAAAGATCCCTCCAGGCCGTTGTACTACTACATCCTCTAACTATCTCTCTACTCGAGTACGGTACATTGCAAGCCAGCCAATAGCGTTTTTAAAAATTAATAGCCAACATCAAATGCCCGCTCTGTACCACTTCACCCTATCAACAGGGCGGGCACTTCCGAGACACCCCGAACCTATACTCGAGTACAGTGCAATATGATCACCGCAACACAGGATAAAACAATCACCTTCTATTCCTACCCGCCAAGTCTCCCTAAAAATTCTAATCAATCCCTATCAGTTGTCACCCTGCAGGATATTAGAGGTTTCCCCCCTACTAGCACAGTACAAGTATCTCTGCACCTCTAAGAAAAGAGCCCTTTTTCGCTTCCACCGAGAACCTTGGTAGGCACTCATTGTTGCAAGAAGCGAAAAATGAACCGATATAGCGGATCTACAGGCATCTTGAAATGATGTTTATATAGATAACGGCAAATAAGACACGGTGTAGTACGCAAGAACATTTTTTCGCACTCGAAGCGTGTCTAGCGTTTCGCGTAGGGGAAAGTGCAGAGTTGGAGTGCGGTGGACTCACCGCCAATAATGGTTAAACATCTTCGAGCGGGTAAAGTGACCTTGTTTTAAAATTGGATTTAAACACCTCAAGTGCAGATTTTTTGTGCACCTCGCGGTTCGAGTGGATTAGCTTTCGCTAGCGAGTAAGGGGGGTGTTGGGATCTAACTTGGGCTGGGATTGAGAAACAGCGGGCGCGATTTCAAGAGAGAGCACGCGTTACCGAACGCACGATTGAAAGAAAAATGGTGGTGCGAACGCCCACCACAGTGCCCGTATGATGGTAGATTGTTGTCGGCGAATGTTATGAGATCATTAGAGGCTGATCGTGGCACACGATCTCAGCTCGCCACAGACAAATTATCGGTCACTGCGGGAGCCCCCGCCCTCTCCTCGAGCTTCAGTTACGGTACGCGATCAGCATCGCGCTGGTAAATTTAGACTCCCAAATATCGTGGCGTGCGCTATACCGTGTTTCATTTCACCGGCCAAGGGAACTGCACCGCCAATTGAGCAAGAACAGAGAGAGCGAAATTCAGACCATAAATTAAGTTTGTCCATTTGTCGCAGGTGGATCTCGGAGCTTAGCGAGATCTTAAATCTGCCGTCATATCTTTTTTGATGGTCCTTACGGTAGTATGATACCGTAGCTGCTTCTACAGTACAAGTATCACGAATTTGCCCGCAAAGTTCTAAGATCACACTTCAGTCCCATTGCTACAAGCCTTCTCCTGATCTCATTGCTCGAGCACTATCAACATCCTTGGCAAGAGCACTCAGGTCCCCCTGCGTCCCTAAAACCTCACACCGCCGCTACCCCTATTTCCCATCATCCTGGACCGCCAAGATCTACCCTCTCCGCCGCGCTCGTGCAGAACATTGTTTAAGCGGCAGATCCCACGACCCCCACCAGAGAAAGCAGGTTTTTTTTTTTTTGTTAAATCCTAGAATTTACCAGAGAAAGCAGGTACCGTACGCTACTTGTACCCTGGATCCTGGCATTCACTTCCTTCCCATTGGCTCTTAAGCGCGCCCTGCAACATCTAGCGCAAAGCTGGACATCCACTTCCGAGGCTCTCCCCACAATTAGTGGTGTTGTTTTGTGCTTCTCTGTAGTTGAGCCTCGAGGGGTAAAAGTGCAAATACACCCACTGATGAGAAAGGTCTGGGCTCTCAACTCGCCTCTCATACTAAGTTAGACCGCCCATACTTTATTAAGGAGCGAAATATACCAATAGTAGCTTAATCGAAATCCAGGTTTTTCCTCGGGGATTGTTATCGGATCAAGTTGCGACTGATCCGCAGAATTTTACAGTCTACTATTTTGGATAAGTTGCCAAGGAAGGCTATAGTAGGGCAGGAACTGCTTGCCTAACTCGTACGGTTTTGGTAACGTTGTGAAGATATTTTGTACAACCAATGGAGCTTTCGGGCATGCTGTGTTACCGTCAGTGCTATATTGCGGCTTACGGGAAAGAAAGAAAATGGCACGATACCACACCAGGGGTCGCCAATGCATTGGGGGCGCCCGACGGGAGCACAGTACCTGCTGTGTGTGAGGACTACCGGTACAGGTATGGCAGGTAGGAGGGTACACGAGAGCAATGGTAAAAAAAAGTATAAAATACATTCCCCTCACCACCACAATCTAGGAAGCCGAGCATACTTCTCCTCCCATCTTCACGCACCAGCCAGTGATCCCTCCTCCCACCAACCTCACGAACCAGCAAGAAAGAAAGACAAAAAAAAACGACACCAATAATGCTCACCAGCCTAGGCACAATTCCGACCCTCCTCCTTCTCCTCACAACCCTCACCCCCTCAGTCACCGCCTCCGCAACTCTAAAAAGCGAAGTCTACCAACTCCCCGACTACCCCTACCTAACCACCTGCCAGAAGAGATGCACAGCCGGCGAACCCAGCAATCAAGCAGACCTAATCTCCATCTTCTACCTATCCAACTGCGACACAAAAGCGTGCTTCTGCCCAGCGCAAAACGAACCACAGATCGGACAACAAGCACAGCGATGCCTGGAGACCGAGGGCAGTGGGGCATGCGCCACGGTGAAAGAGTACAATGGCCTGATGGCCTTTGTGGGAAAATACTGCGGTTTTAACTACGCCCCCGCCACGACCGGGCTATTATTCCCGCCTTCTGGAGGAGCGGCGACAACAACGCCGGGGGTCACGGCTAGTTGTTGGAATAAGTACGGGTACCCGGTGCAGACGGCGGGTTGCAGTTCGACTAGTACGTTTCTTCCTCCCATCTCCTCTCTCTCACTATTATATGAAAAAATAGGTGTAGTGGGACTAATTCACTTTAGTGACCACGGCGACTCGGACGTCGAATCCGTACTTGACAGCTACTACTTCTACCGGCAGCGCTCAGGCATCCGACCTGCCAGTCACGAAAGGGAAGAAAGGGTTCAACATTGGGAAGATTATTGGCCTCTCGGTGTTGGGCCTCTTTGTGAGTAGTATACTGGGCGCGCTCGGGTGTAATTTTATATGTCCGTGGTTTTGCTGTTGTTGTTGATGATGCATGGTGCCTCACTCGGTGGTGTAATGCAGTTATTGAATTTTTTAATTTTTTTTGTTGGGTAGTTTACTGGGAGGGATGGGATTCCGGAGTATAACGGTTAGGAACTTTTGTATTGTATAATATATTGTATATGGGATGGAAAGATTTATGTTTCATATGGGAATTTGGGTTTTTACGTTATGTTTCTCCGGGTGTTGAGAGTTGGTGGCGCCAATGACAGGCCGGTCATTGACACTTTCCCCGCAGGAATCGGAAGAGGACGGAGGGGAAACGGGTGGTGATGGAGAATCCCGCGCTGAGGGGCTATATGCCAAGCCGTTGTTCCAGCGTTGGGGGGGGGTGAGACGCCACGATCCACCAAAACGTGGTGGCTGCTGGTCTCTGGCAGGGAACGGGCTGAACGAACAGGAAACATCATGCTAAATTCTAAGCAACCTCGAACTTTGCATATTGTTTGTGGCCTCTGCGCTTATTTCGTTAGTTTTCCTTCTTCTTTTTCTTCTCCTAATTCTCTATGCTGCCCCCGCTTCTGAGCAGTCTGGTCGAATTGACTTGAGTCTTAACCCCCGCCGAGACCTCTGCCTCAGTTCACTCTCAAGTGCCGATTTCACTAAAATTCTTGTAGGTATGAGAGCTTGATGGGGGAGTGATGGTGGAATTTGGTGGGTTATGATGGATGTGATGTGAGTATAGGGAGCATGAGCAGGTTGGCATGGGTACGGGGGGGATATGAATGACAAGAAGGAGGGGAAGTAATAGAAAGATTAGTGGGGATTGCTCCTAGCGCTGACCCGTCCGCAAGATATCTACCAGTACCGTCGAGACATTTCCAACAGACACTCTGAGGGACTGAGTCACGGGTGATTACCCGTGACGTGGATCCTTCCGGTGAGCACCACTTAAGGTCCAATAAACCTCAAGCAGTGACGGGTAGAGTCCTCCCGACACCCGTCGGCCACCCGTCTCGCCCCAGGGACCGTTTAAACAACTCTCCGGCTAACCCTCGAAGGTATCTGTTTCACCCAACTTCATTGTCTGATTCATATCTCCCTAGGCTCGAGCTCTCCATACGCTAAAACACCGGGAAACCCTTTTCCCCCCCATATCCCGACATGACCACGTTCAAATCTACGTGTCTAAGACACCTAGTTAAAAATAAAAAAAATCCCCGAGACCATCAACCCATCCCGATCACGCCCCGTGCCAGATAGAGAAATCAATTGTCACTAATATAAGTGCCTCTTCGGCATATACCGGTTTAGAAATACCCTGGTATTTTATTGGAAATATGGCTTATAAGCTAAAATCAAAATACTGTCTTATCATACCATGAAAAATATGCCATAGAAGACCGATGGGAAATATCATACAATGGCATTTACGGCATTCCGAACAGGTCTTAAAAAGTTATTGTTATTCAACAAGCTATCATAGAATTCACCGCTTGAATAGTCCCAGAAAGGTATATATAACCCCCTCCCCGACATTAAGCCCCACCCTTAGCCACACACCATCCCAACACCACCTCCTTCGCAATCGCTATAGCTTGGAAAAAGCAAAATCATCAGGAATCTCTTATTCGAACTTCAAAAAAAAACAACAGCAACAACAGCAACTAAGATGGCATCCGAGACTCCCACCACCAACGACCGTGAAGTCTATGCCCTTCCCATTGGACCTCCGGGCTCGAACCAGGCCGTTGTACTGCCTCCTACTTGGATGATCCCGACGAAGCTCGTTGCGCCGCCTATTCCCACGGAGGTGGTAGTTATCGAGGGGGGGGTGGATGTTATCGAGGCGGTTCACCCCAGGGAGGAGAAGAGAAAGGGGAAGAAGTGAGTTTGCTAGGGAGATTTAAACGGTAGGGGTTTAAATGGTAGTGGGGTAGTGGTGGGTGGAGTTGGAAAGTATCTTGTTCTATTCATGGGGGGCGGGGGGGTAGTTTGTTTAGTAGTTTAGTTTTAATTCATTATTGATTGTTGGGATCGATTATTTGGGGTGGTTATTCTGGTGATTAGGGTGGGTGAATAGTGATACCGGGAAGGAAGTTTATTTCGGATACCGTGACGTAAATTTGTTTTCGTCTTTCGGCGGCTTGAGGAAGTAGTTTCTTGATCGTATTCCAGATGTCGCTTGATCTAAGGTCTTCGGTAAGCAGGTTTGACTTCAGTGCTAGGAGAACTCGCCTCACTCACTTATATGAGACTCAAGCGAATAATTGCAGAGCCTCTAGCATCTGGCCATCTTAAGAATCTATTGCCCGGTTACCGTATCTTATGATACCAAGCGCACTCAAAAATACCCCGGGTTTTTTATCCCTCTTGCTCCCGGGAGAAGTGGCCTTGTTGATAAGAAGTTTCACAAAATAGATTCGAGAAACCAAAGCACCGAGAAGAAATTGATGGGAGGAAAAATGAGGGCTCTTTATAGAAAAACAAAAAGAAGAGAAAAGGATGGTATTCTTCTACCATATCCCGACCGATAATTAGGACGATAAAATTGTGAACCCCCCGCTCGTAGAATTTTCTCGGGCGGGCGGGCGATTGGTGGATTGTGGATAACGTGCGCTTCTGAGGTTTGTAACTGCGCTGGCAAGATGGGAGGTAATAGTACTGCAGATAACCGCTTAGGGTATTTTGGGGGGGTGGTATGATATAAGAGTGACAGGATAGAAAAGAAGCACGGTACTGGAAAGATTGGGTGGGATTACTCCTAGCGCTGGCGTACCTGTAAGAAATCCACTCCCACCTTCTTCCTTCTCCACCATTCACCTTTTCTTCACCCTGCCAAAATTAATTTAGCTGAATCCACCGCACAAAGTTACTCAACAATCGATCCTCTACTCCCCTCAAATCGCGGAAAAAATACAAAGCGTCTACCCGCCCTGTCGGAACCTGAAGCGCTCCGGTTCGGGGCATCCATCTCCTCATAAGACCGCATTCACCAATATTGGTAGTGCAAACTACACTACCGCACCTGGCCACCTATCCACTCACCTCGGACCCGAATGCTGGAGCCTATAAACTGAGCTTGGTTAATAGTCCTCCCCTACTCTTTCCATCAACATTCCCGAACCTCAACTACCTTTCGCTCCCAACTCATACTACAGCACTTATCTGGATCTTGCATCATATTTATTCCCCTACTACCCCCTATAGCAAACAGGACCCGGAACGACTGACAACTCCACTGACAGTAGGAAGCAAAACAACTGCGATGAACCTCAAAGAAGCACTTCCTATGGCCGAGATCGTGTTAGGAACTACAGAGACCGAGATTCCGAGAGAGGGAAATCAGTTAGCAGTCGCGGCGCCTCCCGCTGGGATGACCTTCGCTCTCGCTCTCCCAATCCTCATCCCTAATTCGCCTCCTGTGGTGACGATCGCAGGAGAAGCAGGAGTTCCCCGTCCACAAGCAGATCGACAGAGAGCCCCCCTGTCGGACCAGCGAAAGAGCCGAAGCCAGACCCAGCGCCCACAGCAGGTAAGCCCATTGTCCACTCTGTACCACACAACCCTTCTCTAATTTTGTCTACCGGTACCATGGAGATACCTCCAACAGACACCCATGGCGACTCAGTCACGAGTGATCGCCGGTGACGTCAGTTGTTCAGATGCGCAACGTAAGATTCAAGAAATAGGTATGATAAACCTCAGACAGTGACGGGTAGAGTCCTCCCGACTCCCGTCGTACACCCGTCGCCCTCAGAGACCGTATAAACAACGCTCCGGCTAATCTTCAAAGATCTGTTTCCGCAACTTTTCATTGTCCGATTGATGTCTCTAGGCTCGAGCTCTCGACACGCTAAAATCCAGAGCCCGGTTCCCACACCAAGAAACCCGTCCCCCCCCCATACCTAGGAAATTTTGTATAATATATTGTATATGGGATGGAAAGATTTATGTTTCATATGGGAATTCTGGTTTTTACGTTATGTTTCTCCGGGTGCTTAGAGTTGGTGGCGCCAATGACAAGCCGGCCATTGACGCTTTCCCCGCGGGATCAGAAGAGGAGGGGAAACGGGTAATGATGGAGAATCCCGCGCTGAGGGGCTGACTGTGGCTTAAGCTGTGCCAGTCAAAAGGGGGGTATACGCCAAGCCGTTGCTCCCGCATTGGGGGGTGAGACGACACAATCCGCCAAAAATTGGTGGCTGCTGGTCTCTGGCAGGAAACGAGCTGAACGAACGGGAAGCATCATGCTAAATTCTAAGCAGCCTCAAACTTTGGCATATTGTTTGTGGGCTCTGTGCTTATTTGTCGGTTTTTTCCATCTTCTTCTCCTAATTCTCTATACTGTCTTCACTTATGGGTAGTCCGATCGGATTGACTTGTCTTAACCCCCGCAGAGACCTCTGCCTCGCTTCGCTCGCAAATGCCGATTTCACCAAAATTCTTGTGGGTATGAGAGATTGTTGGGGGAGTGATGGTGGAATTTGGTGGGTTTTGATGGATGCGGAGTGGATATAGGGAGCATGAGCAGGTTACAAAGTGTATTGGGGCGGAGTGACCGGATGGGGGGAAGGTAATAGAAAGAGGTAGGGGGGTTGTTCCTAGCGCTGACGTGTCCGCAGGAAAATTACCCGTACCTTGGAGATATTTCCAACTGATACTCCGATGGATTCAATCACGAGTGATTACCGGTGACGTCGATCGTTAGGTGCGCACCACTTAAGGTCCAAGAAATATCAAACAGTGACGGGTAGAGTCCTCTAGACTCCCGTCGTCCACCTATCGCCCCCAGAGACCATACCAACAACTCTTCGGCTAATCTTCAATGATACCTGTTTCACCCAACCTCCTTGTCTGATTCATATCTCGGAGGTTCGAGCTCTCAAACGCTAAAATACAGAATTCGGTTCTCACACCAGGAAACCCGTTTCCCCCCATACTGCTACGTGACCACGTTCAAATCTATGTGTCTAAGACCTCTAGTTAAAAAAAATCCCCAAGACCATCAACCCACCCCGATCATGCACCGTGCCAGAGAAAAATGAATCGTGACTACCGGTAATATAACGGCCTCTTCGGCATGTACCGTTTTTAGAAATACCGTGGTAGTTGTGGGATGCGGAACAGTCCCTCAAAAGTTATTATTCAGCAAACTATCATAGACTTCACCACTTGAATGATCCCGAAAGGTATATATAACACCCTCCCCGACATCTAGACCCACCCTTTACCACACACTATCCCACCTTCTCCGCAATCGCTATAGCTAGACGGAAAAAAATCACCACGAATCTCTTACAACTTCAAAACAAAGCAAAAAAGTAGCAACAGCAACAACAGCAACTAAGATGGCATCCGAGACTCCCAACACCAACGACCGTGAAGTCTATGCCCTTCCAATTGGGCCTCCGGGCTCGAACCAGGTCGTGGTGCCGCCTCCTACTTGGATGATCCCGACGAAGCTCGTTGCGCCGCCTATTCCCCCGGAGGTGGGGGTTATCGAGGGGGAGGTGGAGGCTATCGAGGCGGTTCACCCCAGGGAGGAGAAGAGAAAGGGGAAGAAGTGAGTTTGCTAGGGAGGTTTAAACGGTAGGGGTTTAAATGGTAGTGGGGGAGTGGTGGGTGGAGTTGGAAGTATCTTGTTCTGTTCATGGGGGGCGGGGGGGTAGTTTGTTTAGTAGATTATTTTTAATTCATTATCGATTGTTGGGATCGATTATTTGGGGCGGTTATTCTGGTGATTAGGGTGGGTGAATAGTGATCCTGGGAAGGAAGTTTATTTCGGAAACCGTGACGTAAATTTGTTTCCGTCCTCCGGCGGCTTGAGGAAGTAGTTTCTTGATCGTATTCTAAATGTCGCTTGATGTAATGTCTTCGGTAAGCCGAGAGTGTCTTTAATACTGCGAGAACCCGCCCCACCCGCTTATATATCAGCCTTAGGCGAATAATTGCGGAGCCTTCTAGCATCAGGCCAGCTTAAGAATTTGTTGCCAGGTTACAGTATTTTATAGTGCGTGGACAAAATTAACCGCGCACTCACGATTGATAGCAACGCAACACTCCTCGTCACTCACACCGTACTTTCAACTCCACCTAAAGAAATTTCTCTCGATCGAATATTATTTTCTACTACACACTCCACCGCGAATTCACACCCTTCATTTGTTTCTTTAGTTTTCATGATATTAGGATTGGTGGGGGGAGCGCTCTTGAAATGGCAGGAGTTTTTCATGTTCGGTTGGTTCGCAGTTTAATTTTGTCCATGGACAGACAATACCAAGGGCACTTAAAAAAATACTTTGGGCTTTCTATCCTTCCATAATAGCTTCCAGGAGAAGTCGTCTTGTTCACGAGAAGTTTCACAAAATAGATTCGAGAAGCGAAAGCGCCAAGATGAAATTTATGGGAGGAAAAGATGAGGGCTCTTGACAGAGAAAGAAAAAGAAGAAAAGAACAAAAGGACGGTATTCTACCGTATCCCCACGGATAATTTGGAGAATAAATTTGTGAACCTCATGCTCCCGGATTTTCTCGGGCAAGAGGTTGGTGGATTATGGATAACGTGCGCTTCTGAGGCTGGTAAATGCACTCGCGGATGGGAGGTAATAGTACTGCAGATAAGTTAGCCGCTTGGGGTATTTGGGGGGGGGATATAAGAGTGACAGGATAGAAGGGAAGCACGGTACTAGAAAGATTGGGTGAGATTTCTCCAAGCGCTGGCGTACCTGTAAGTGTCTACCGGTACCGTGGAGATACTCCCAATAGAAACTCTGAGCGACTCAGTCACGAGTGATTACCGGTGACGTCGATTGCTCAGGTGAGCACAAGGCAAGGTCCCAAGAAATAGGTACGATAAACCTCAGACGGTGACGGGTAGAGTTCTCCCGGCTCCCGTCGAACACCCGTTGCCCTCAGACACCCTGTAAACAACCCTTCGGCTAACCTTCAAAGATATCTGCTTCACCCAACTTTTCATTGTTCGATTGATGTCTCTAGGCTCGAGCTCTCGACACGCTAAAATCCAGAGCGCGGTTCCCACACATAGAAACCCATACCGCTACGTGATCACTTTCAATTCTACGTGTCTAAGACACCTAGTTAAACCTGTTCGGCATGTACCGTTTGGGAAATATATACCGTGGTATGGATAATTCTTGAAAATAGCTTATAAGCTAAAATGAAAATACTGTGGTATATAATATCGTACCATGAAAAGTATGCCATAAAAGATTAATGGGAAATATTATACCATGGTATTTGCGGCATGCCGAACATGCCTTAATCAGTTACTATCACCCAAGAAACTAGACTTCACCGCTTGAATGATCCCAGAAGGGTATATATAACCCCCACCCCCGACATTAAGCCCCACCTAGCCACACACCATCCCGTCTTCTTCGCCATTGGTACAACTCGGATAGGAAAAAAAAAACATCACAAATCTCTTACCCGAACTTCAAAACAAAGCAAGAACAACAACAGCAGCAGCAACTAAGATGGCATCCGAGACTCCCAACACCAACGACCGTGAAGTCTACGCCCTTCCCATTGGGCCTTCGGGCTCGAACCAGGCCGTTGTACTGCCTCCTACTTGGATGATTCCGACGAAGCTCGTCGCGCCGCCCATTCCCGCGGAGGTGAGGGTTATCGAAGGGGAGGTGGAGGTTACCGAGGCGGTTCACCCCAGGGAGGAGAGGAGAAGGGGGAAGAAGTGAGTTTGCTAGGGTGGTTAAATGGTAGGGGCTTCTTAGGTAGTGGGGGAGTGGTAGGTGGGGTTGAGAGTATCTTGTTCTGTCCATAGAGGGGGGGGGGGGGTTGTTTGTTTAGTAGATTAGTTTTAATTCATTATTGATTGTTGGGGATTGGTTATTTGGGTATCATAGTTATCCTGGTGATTAGGGTGAATAGCGATTCCTGGGGAAAAAGTTTATTTCCGATATCTTGGCAGATTTGTTTTCGTCTTGTCTTCCGGAGGCCCGAGGAAGTGGTTTTTAGTCGTGGGTGTCGCTTGATGTAAGGTCTTCGCTAAATAGATCTTGGGTCTTTACTCGAGTAGTACGGTGGTTGCTTGTTTGAGAACTCGCCTCACTCGCTTATGTAAGTAAGCCTTGAGCGAATGCCTGCTGAGCCTCTAGGAACCTGGCCGGTTTAGGAATTCGTTGCCCGGTTACCCGGTTAGTCTATTTGCCAAGGGCACTTTTAATACTTTGGGCTTTTTATCCTTCCAGCCCAGACGGGAAGTCGCATTGTGTCGAAAAAGTTTCGCAAGATAAGTTAGAAAAACCAAAGCCCAAAGATGAAATGAATGAGCGGGAAAATGAGGGCTCTTGATAGAAAGAAAAGGGAAGGGAAAAAGGACGGTATTACGCCATAACCCAGCAGACAATTGGGAGAATAAATGGTGGTCCTTTTGCTCCTTGGATTTGTCGGGCAAGGGATCGGTGGATCACGTGCACTTCTGAGGCTCGTACATGCGCTTGCAGAATAGGAGGCAATAGTACTCGGGTAGGGATGAAAAAATCGGAAAAAAAGATCGGCTAGATTGTCGGGCGAGGTCAGCTGCGAGTCCAAACGATTGGAAAAAGTATGGGCTTGGCAGACATCACAAAGTCGGATGACCATGATGTTTCGAAGTATACTCGGACTCGTACTCGTAAGTAGCTTGGGGTGATGCAACCATGATGTATGCGAGTATCTAGAAAAAAAAAAGTAGGTTGAGGAAGAAAACTGGCTCACGATAGTAGTCATAGAGTAGTAATTAATGCAATATAAATATGCACGGATTGAGGAAATTTCAGAGTAGGCCTTTGGAAGTGAAATCTCTAAAAATCTCTTCGTCAAAATGAGTTATGTCGCTGTTATTCCCAAAACTCAATTATCTACTTTCCCCTCTAGCTCCTCGCTATGTTCAGGCCCATCCTCCCTCTCCTCTCCACAAGTAGCAGTACCCGAAAGCCCTGAACCGAACGCACAGCAGCCATCCATGCCCGAGATGGATGGTGGAAATGATCTGGGCTCTGGCAGTGAAAGCGACCTCTCCGAATTCGAATCCGAATCCTCCTGCTCTGAGTTAGCAGTGAGTTCTCGCGCTCAGAGTACCAAGCCCCTAGTATCATCCGAGTCCACCTCTGGGGCTAGGCCCACCATATTCTACTATAATCTCCCATCAGCCTGAACCTGCAGAATTGTTTATGCCCTTCGGCACCACGCTGCTTGGTCCTACAGCCAACTTCAGCATGGATTCAATATCCCTTGTAGCACTTTGCACCGTATCATACACGGTGCAAGAGATGCTGAAAAAATGGAAAAAAACCTCTATCACTCCCGTGGCCGCCGCCGTGTTATTGACTCTGTTATGAAGCAGCAGCTCATTAATGCAGCAACTGCGAGCGCCCACAACCGTCGTCTCCCACTTTCGTTGGTAGCAGAGCAAGTCGGCATTAAGATTAGTGCCCGTGCTCTCCGTCAGGCTTTTGCCAGTGAAGGGTATCATCGTCGTGTTGCCCGAGTAAAGCCATTTCTTTCTTCTGCTGCTCGGGTTAAACGAAATACCTGGGCAGAGGAGTTTAGAGATTGGAGCATCTAGGACTGGGCTGATGTTATCTGGTCTGGCGAGTGTGCCTTTTCTCCTGGGCAGGAGTCTGGAACTGTATGGGTGACAAGAAGACCTGGAGAAGAGTACCTTGAAGATTGCTTGGTGCCCAAGTTTGCAAAGCAAACTACGATTATGGTTTGGGGTTCAATCTATCGTAACTTAAAAGGCACTTTAGTGATTTGGGATATGACTACTTGGGGCCGGATTAATTGTCCTACATACATTGATAAAATTATCCGCCCTCACCTCCACCTGTGGTGGACCAGCCTACACCAACAAGATTTATCCCACTCGGGGTATATCTACTTCCAACAAGATGGTGCCCCTGCCCACCGCTCCAAGCATGCTGCCACTGCTTTTGATGAGCTTGGAATGGGCAACTACCTCCTTCCCTGGCCACCAAGCTCACCCGACATTTCTCCTATTGAGGCAGTCTGGCATGTGATTAAATGCCCAATTACCCACTGACAACCTCGCTCCACTACCGTCCCTGAACTCACCACCGCCATTCAGGAAGAATGGGATAACTTCTCCCCAAATGAGATTCTTGATCTCACTTCCTCCGTTTCTCAGCGCGTCCAAGACTTGCTTACTAGCCATGGAGCACATTCCCCCTGGTAAGATTTCCTTTTATCTCTCTTTTTTTCCTTTTTACCCCTCTCTTCGCTTTGCCTTCATACCCCATTTTTCTGCTTGCTTGCTTGCCGGCTCACTCACTTTTCCCCCCTACACTTCTGTTTACACGACTTCCTACATGCCCACCTCCCCGCTTCCCTGCTTGACCCCTTGCCTCCTTGCCTTCCCCCTTGTCTGCCTACTACCTTACCCTTTCGTCACCTTTCCTGTTTGCTTGCCTGCCTGCCTACCTACCTACCTGCCCACTTTGTTGCCCACTCACCCTATAGCTCATTTCTCTAACTACCATATCACCGATTCCACCTACCTGTACTTTCTATTTGCACTCTGTTACTCACTTGTTTTTCTTTTCTTTTATACACTAATTTTATTTTTGGAACAATTTTGGAATGCTTGATCATCACTCATTTATTTCCTTTTATTATCTATGTACCAGTATTATTAGCCACACTTGACTCTTTTAATAATGATATCCTCAGTGAACAATGGGACGGCAGGTGGGCATCAACAACTGTAAACCATGTAGAGTTACAATTGGGATCGGAGGGAAATCAGTTCTCCGTCTTTAATTTTCCCAGTCTAGGGAACCGGAGCTGTAATCATAGCCAATCACTCGGTGCAACATTGTCACCATTATTATGGATTTAAGCCCTTCTGCAACCTGATCGCTTTTCACCCGTTGCCACATCGATCATCCCCCTATTCCCTGTTTAGCCACTAAAAGTTTTCCGATTTTTTCATCCCTACCCGAGTACTGCAGACAGCCATTTGCGGAAAGTGGGGAATTGAAAGGTGTGGACGAGTAAGGGGTCATCCCCACCCGTGCAAGTCCCCTGCGTTCTTCCTTTCTTCTTGAAGAGATTTTCAGAGTTTACTTGAAAATTTCTCGGCAACACCTCGGATACCATATTGGGCGTTGATTGTGTGAATCTTTTGTTTTTTATTCTCCATGCTGCTTTCCATCATTTTAATCCTGATTCCTCGGAATTTCGTATTCTTCTCTCTCGCTTGGGAATAGGCAGTTGATCTTTGTTTAAGTGCTTCCGATAATATGTAATTTGGCTACCGTGGAGCTTTCTCGATTTTCCCAAGACAAGAAGGGGGGTGGAACCGCCACCTCTTGCTCTCTTCCGTTTGGTTGCTGACATAATCTTACGAGGCTTGATAGTTGTGGAATCTTAACTCTGGGATGTCTAAAAACCCATCACGAATAGGGGAAACAAGCGACAGGTTAGAGCTGAGGATAAAGAGGCTGAGTGGGGTGGTTGTATTCCAAGCAGAGATTGTGGGCGAGATTCTTTTTTTTTTTCCAAGGAGAATCAATCACCTTCCTAACCATTCTTGGCCTCGAGGTGCACAACTAATGATAATTTAGGATCTGTCGTGCTACAGTAACACAGGGACATTAACTCGAGTAGAGCACGGTACAGTGCCGGACAATGCCAATCAACACCTCCGCCAACCCCAAACATGACCAACTTCAAACTGCTCTAAGTCAACAACAACAACCAATAAGCTCAAAGGCTTCTGTAAAAGTCTTTATGT
>Ga0307509_10003002_pt1 | contig 26382 bp, 30 predicted proteins | sample 10_EM_MG_FD_202245 | JGI IMG/M metagenome (GOLD analysis project Ga0307509, IMG submission 202245) | Populus trichocarpa ectomycorrhiza microbial communities from riparian zone in the Pacific Northwest, United States - 10_EM | ecosystem: Host-associated > Plants > Roots > Unclassified | place... | reverse complement strand
AGCCTATGAAGCCCAAAAAGTTCGGTAAGGGGGATCGTGAGACTGGTGATGGTGTTTTCCCCAATCTCCACCTTCCTAAATAGGAAGGTGAAAAGAGGGGTCGGGAAAATCGCGGAAGAGGAGCTTGTACAACCAAGTACAAGTACAGTACCGTACTTGTACAAGTATGATAATTCTAGGTCCAGCTGGCTACCGGCGTAAAGACTGGAGTTGAACCAACCAACTACTCATATCACACACACCAAGTCTCACCCTCGCCCAACCACAGGCTCGCTCTTCGATTTCTATTCGAGTATTTTGCCCAATCCCCTCCCTTCCTCCGCCTCTCCAACTCCCTTCTCACTCCACGGCCCCCATACCACACAACGGAGTTCACATCATCAACGGAGGCAAATATTAAACAACTAGCGAGGTGCATCAGAAACCGGCAAGAAGAAGACTGCCAGAGATCCCAGTCCCAGAGCGTGGGATGGGGACTAGCATCCCTTCCCTGATTGGAGCTTGGCTCTTTCAAGTGCATCTGGGTGGGTGGGACCTTGGTGTGTGGTTCGTGGTGGGGGGGGGTTGGCCTTCTCTTTCCGTAGAGCAATTCCTTGCAAAGGTCTGACCCGTTTTCACTGAGCCCTTTGTGTGGTAACTGTGGTCACTGGTCACTAGTTGTCCAAGATTTGGAGTGGGTGTCCTGGCTCCTGTTCTGGCTGGCTGTCGCTGTCTTTTTTTTTCTTCTTCACTTTTTCCTTTTTCCTCTTCTTTCTTTCTCGCCTGCCTGCCCCAGGCGATTCAAATTTACCGATTGGGCTCCTGGCACAGCATTCTGGCTCTGCCTCCCTCCCTTCATTTCTTTGGGGTTTCTTCGGCTTCTACCTTCCTCAGGCTACGGCTATCGTGGAAAATTGCACGTTTTTCGTGAGCCATCCATCCATCCTTACCTTCCCCATATCATACTTGGACAAAAATAAAGATTAAAAAAAACCACAAGTATCATATTGGCCTCTCATCTACGCCACAAAACAATTGAGGGAACACCACCACCACCACCTCGTTTGGTAGCCTGGAAAGGCTTCGTCATAGGGTTACCGCAACCACAGAACCCGAAAAAAGAGTGGCAACGGAAAATGAATATTAACTTATCGCCAGCATTAATATATTCTATCCTCGCCCCCCTCCCCCGTTGGATGGGGAAGAAGGGAAGGAGGGAAGGAGGGAAGGAAGGAAACACTTATCACCAAAAGAAGGGGAAATTCAAAAGATTAGGAAAAATCCCAACGCCCAGAGTTCTGTCGCTCGCACCATATCCCTGGTTCATCAAATGGGAAAAGACCAACCTCGGCGCTTCATATACCCCCAATTCGGTAACCAAAGTTGCCGATTTCTTCCAAGTACAGTACTTACACTGGAAGCACCTGTGATCCTTACTCTGCCAGTAAATGTTTCTTTTTCCCACCGGTTCTTGTTGAACACAAAAGATGAGAAAAAGGAAAAAATCATGAAGAGAAAAAAAAAAGATGGAGAGAAAAAAAGAAAAGAAGTGGTTGTCTTTCATGCTCCCTGCTGACTCGAGCGCTGTCTTTTTCGCAGGGCACACAGTTTGGTAGAACCGGCAAAAAAGTCATAAGCGCTATCGCACAGTAACTACAGTATTCAATCATCCAGAGCAGGGCCCATTCAAGCCAGAATTCTCGCGCTTGGTACAAACTCCCGTAACAAGTTCTGTAATTACTCGTACAATACCGCACAGCATAGAACCGTATTAACCTGCAACCGAAGCCCATCCATTGCCCCAGGGAGGGCTCAAGCATTCCGCTCCCTGCCCCTGCTACTGGGTCTGGGTCTCGCAGCAAAAGGTCAGCCAGCCAGCCAGGCCAATTTACTGTCCCAGATGAGTGCCAGTGCTTCCATCCTACCTTCCAGGCACCACCGGCAGTTGAAAATTAAATGACCTCTATTTTAACCTCTTTTTACCCATTTTCCTCCCAATCCTTCCAAGGATTAACCCAACTTCCCTCGCAACCATTGGGCGGGAGCGTTTGAGTGAGTGGATGTGTCGAGTTTGAATACTATTGGCTGGGAGGGTGAGAGGGATCCACTTTGACTTGTGTTAGCCAAGCCTTTCAGGCATACTTGTGAACCATTTCTGTTCTTGTTGCAGGGTGGATGAGCGGATGGATGAAGCTTGACCGGCGGCCAAGAAGAACAAGAGCACACACACACCTTCAGGTAAAATCAGGCAAAGGCCTTACTGTAACTTACTCTTTTCTTATTCACAATTTGCAGTTTAGAAGAGGAAGAGAAAAAAAGCTCGCGCTGCTCGCACAACGGTCCTTGCTTGTGTTTCAGGATTTAGCATCGATGGATAGATACCGCACGAGTTGCTAGGGATGGGTTACCAGCCGAATAGCCCCCCCCGCGCCTTGCACGAAAACATCTCCCCTAGCACTTGTGCAGGTAGATTGTTTATTGCCGTCCCGGTAGAAGTATTTATTGCTTCAGAGTAGCTTGTCCGCGTCCGCGAGCCAAGAATCGGGCCCTCCAATCACGAGCCTGTACGGCAGTAACGATTCCAAAAAAGGGTGCCAAGTCTTGGCGCAGAGAGAGACGGGCAGCGAATCGTTGATGAGCTGCCTTTAGCTTGTGGCGTAGAACACAGCAAGGCGAGCTAAAGTAAAAAATAAAATGAAAACATAAATAATGAACCCACAACCTCCTGATTTAAATTCAATAAACAAGTAAAATAATTATTATAATAGAAGGCTCCATCATTAACACTTGTAAATACTGTCGAGATCTCGTGCTGTGAAGATCGTGCAAAAAAAAAACTTGTCCGTCACTCTTTTCTTTTCTTTTCTTTTCTCATTTTTCATGGTGTAAGACTGCTGGAGCAGGACGGCTGGATGAGACCACGCGGTCAATGGTGGCGCTGTTGGTATTTTGAGCGAGACGGAGGAAGGAAGGGTCCCGAGGAGTGGAGAAGGACGACTGTCGAAAACTTTGGCCTTCGTATGATACCGGTGTCTTGTCCACGGAGAATGATGGAGTGGTATCCTTACTAGATCTCTCTCCTGTACTCGAGTACAGTACAAGTACAAGTACTGTGGATGGTACGAATATCTAGCTCATTTATCAGGAGTAGAGTAACTTGACGGGTAAAATTCAAACAATAGCAAAGTTCAAAAATTCGAAATTTAAATCCGAGGCGGCAAAAAAAAATACAAAAAATAGAAGATGCGAGACCCCGCCCACTCATCGCTCAGCTTGTGCTCGAGTACCGAAACGGCCCTCTGTGAGAGCCCATCAATCATCTCCAATCCCCCCCAAAAAAAAGGCATCCAGAGAACGCTTCGGCTCAAACCCTTCCAAACCCTGAATCCATCCACCCACCCCCCCCCCCCCCATACCAACCCACTAACCACGCACGGTCTCATTTGTGGCTCGCGATCAGACCCCATCCGCCCATCCCACCCACCCACCTTCTGTCCCTTCGCTTCGCTTTGCCTGGCTACCGAGCGAGGTAGGGCAGCCCGGTGGGGAATCATGCCCTTTCCTTCTTTTTTTCTTCCCTGCAAGACATTCCATTCGGTACTTGTATGATAACGAGTCCCCCCCTCCCCGCGCGCGTCCGATCAAACGTCAACTGGACTCATCGGCACTACTTTAAAGGGGAGGTGGAGTGGAGCGGTCTAATAATACTAGTTGTCACGCCTACGTTTTTGGCGAGAGGGAAGAGGGAAAAAAAAAAAGGACGGAAAAGCCCTAATTCACGATTTCCTGCAGTACCACCGGCTCTCTATTCCTTGGTATGGCTGGAATAGATCACAGCGGAGCGTCCATCATATCCAACGATAGGGTGACGATGTGCTCATGGACTAAGCTTTAAAGGGTCGTTCGTGCATTAAAGATGGATGGATGATGTGTGGTAACGTATCACATCATTTGCTTTTTTGGCTTGACCTGACTTTGGCGGTTCCAACGATCAATGGATTGATGGTTTTTTTATGTTTTCCTTTTTTTTCATTCTTTTTTTTTCAGAATCTCTATTTTTTTTTGCCGTTGGGGATTAGGTAGGATGGGACAGGGCGAAGGACCTCAAACCGGGCGGGACCAAGAAAATGCCAAACCCCGATCTCAAATTAGAGAATCTCAACAACGAACTTTGGGGAAATAAGGCCTACAGTACCGGAGGCAACCCTTCCTTGAGAGAAGAGATGGGTGGTCTTTCTTTCATTCTCAATCAGATACCCAACCGGGGAAATTAGCCGTGCAAAACGCAAAATCTTGAGACAAGTACTCAGATATTCGCAATGCGGGATGCCGTACTACTTTGCTAGAGATGTATGTAACGTCAAGCCTTGAGGTGGGCTGGCTGGGGAGCCCTTCACAACCAATCCGGCATTTCACGGAGGACCTACTGTACTCGAGTACTTTTCGACGGATGATGGCGGTCGAACCCTACTTGTAATGCTGCTGCGAATACGATAAATAATACTACCGATTCTTTCATTATGATACCCACGATGAGGAGAATGGAAAGAGGGGGATCGGTGCCCGGTCTTTGGGGATCCTAAATCCTTGGTCTTAGCATGGTTTGCTCACCTGCATTGTACTGGATAGTTATGGTTAACATCTTTCGGAGAACCTTTCGGAGAGCGATTCGATTGGACACGTACAATCGTGGAAGATTGCAAAGGCATCAGATTGTGGGACTCGAACTGCCCCAAGATGCCTGTATGCCACGACCAACTGCAGTGACAACCTTCGTGACGCGGCCAATCCAATAGATCTCTGTCCTGTATTTGCAGACCCTTCTATCACACGCAACAGAGACTGGAATAATTGGAAAAGGCTCCCTCTCCTCATAAGATCTGTGGCATGATGGCTGAAAGAGAATCCTTTCGCTGGGCATGCGCCCGGCAATCCAAACGAGGAAATTCTAGACTTCTTACCTTCATCTCGATTTCTCAAGTTTTTACGCCGGTAACCGCCCAGGGAGCATGCTTCCCTCAACACCTTGCCAGAGTACCATGGTCTCCAACAATATCGTGTCCAGCCACAGTGTCTGCGAGTGATGAGCCTTACCATATCAGCATGGATCCCTTATATCGTTCTGGCTGCAATCTGGAAAGTACCATGCGGCACTGCCCTGGATGGTGTCAGAATAAAAGTGCTCAAGATACTTGCCCCCCAGCACGGTACGATTCATGGTTCATCAGGACACTGGAGGGCCACGGTTGCACATCCCCCGTTCCACTCCGCTACCCTGTACTCGAGTACCGGTATTAACCAAGCTGCAACCATCATCCTGACGACATTTATCAGGCTCCAGCACCACACGACTAGACTGCCGTATTACTCTGTCTACTCGTACCATAGTGCAGTGCAGTGCTGGGCGAAGCAATATCACTGCCCTACAGTTACTGTTCCGAATCCCCGCTTCCCGCTATCTCCAAAACAAGATTGATACCACCTCGGAATCAACAACGATGTCCTGGCCTGGCTGCATACGGTGCCTGTAAATCTCTACTTTCAATGCCGTGCTGTTTCCTTAAAAGAAGGGTGGTACAACTCCCCTAACAAAGGATTACGGTATCATTCCCTTCCTTTCTTTCCGTCCTTCTTTTAAACCCCTAACTTATCAAGTACGGTAACCTTTTCACACTATGCATTTTTGTGGGAAAAAAAAATGCCCTTCAGAGGCCACCAGCCAGGAAATGTACTACCGGTAGTAGTGCACTATTGAAACAAAAACAAAACAAAAAAGTGAAACTTATGTCTAAAATGACCCTTCGGTTTTTAAAACTTTTTGCGGTCTGAAGGCTTTACGAGGATACCAGTATGCATCCAGCTACTCTCGCTTAACTCTATCATATTTTGGGTGGCATGCCAAGAGGACACAGAGAATCAAAACATCACCACCCTTACGGGCGGAGAAAGCCGCAGTCTGGAAATCTTGGCACAGTTTACCCTTTGAAACGCCAAGACCTCTGAATATTGAGTAACCCCAATTATTATTATTTTAACTCTCGACGTCACGACTGGGGCTTAGGTTGGTTTCCAACTGAGAGGTAAAAGCTGGTCTATAATACGGTAATAGCTAAGGGCGGGAACGTGGTTTATGGGAAATTGCGTCCGAGGATGAAAAAAGGGTATTCTTTCTTTTGGGAAATTCCAGCACAGACGACCTTTCAACAATGGATAACGAGGACCAGTGGTCCACAAGAAGCTTGGAGCTTGGGTGAAGGTTTGGTTTTTCACGCACTGCCGGGAAGATATGAAACGATTTGGACAGGACGGCTGTTTCGGCCAAGGATGGTGAGAGCATCATCATGCCCAAAAGGTTTCCACCGCTACTCGTCCCAGCATTTGTAAGTGCTCGAGTGCCAAAATGCATGTTCCCCCCTTCCCTTCCCTGGCCAAAACTCTACCCGCGTGTAGCACAAGTACCATGGCAATTTTATCAACTTCCTTCCCTTTCGCATTCACATTCACATCACATTCATCGGAACGTCCATCTCATTTTACCTACGGTACAGTGCTCGTACGAGGACCAGTATCTGTACCCCCTGAACAGCGCTGTAGGAAGCGGGTGGACTTGCCCCCTCTTTTTTCTTTTTTTCCCTTTCTCTCACTATCTTTCCCCTCTTCCACTCGCGCTTTCAAAACGTGCTGTGTGACGCTGGGGCCTCAATTAGTTTTATTTTCTTCGTATTGCGCAAATATTTGTTTCTGGAATCAAGTATGATGTTTGAAAATGAGATGGGGATTTTTTTCTTTTTCTTTTTCGCTAGCTTCTGTGGCCGTGGAACAATAGCCATATTTTCAGATGCTCGGGCACTCGCTACCGAGCACAAGTAGGTTACGGTGGCACTCGTGGTGGGACCAGCATTGGGGACCGTGAGTTGTGGATATATATGTTTCGCTAACCTATGATATTACGGGATAACATAGCGCTCGTGGGAGTTCTGCTCAACGGCGTGTTTTTTTTTTCCCGAAATGCGACAGATGCGGAGCCCCGATTTGGTACGGTATTCTGCTTGTACAGGTACTCGAGTACGGTACGTTGATTCGAGCACATCTTTGCATGGACGAGAGATGAGGGGAGTGTAATAATGGCGGAGATTTTGGGATCTATCGGTACGGCTTCAGTCAGTGAGTCGCTACCGGTCATTGCCCGTGCACCGGATTCGGAAGAGATTATCACCGGCAGTGGCCCGATATTTTAAGACCTTTGTGATGCCGGTCGCTTGGCTTAGGGCACAATGCCAATATCACGAGAGTATGATAGCTCTTTCGTGCATCGGGATGCCAGGTTGATGCTCCCGAACCTTACCTGTACCACAAACACAAATCTGCGGGGCAATCCTCACATACCGTATCATAGAACACAAGGAAGAAAAAGAAAAAAGATCACCACCACCGTCACCACAGTAAGCTAAAGCACAATATCGTGCATACATAAAACACTCGCACGGTAACCCCCAACCACCATCAACCATCCCACGCAGCGGATTAAAAATAATAATAATAAAAAAGAGAGAGCATCTCTGAATTGCCCTCCTACGATAACCGAAGAATGCAAGGGCGCGCACAAGCGCAACTAGAGGAATTAATTGCCCCACTACTACTACTACTACTTGTACTACCGTACCTGGCCGCATACCGTATAATTCTTGATTCGCCAGCCAATTTCTAGCGCACAGTAATCATGTATTACCGGTACGAGTAGACTATACGGTACAACCTATGCATATCGAATGGCAAAAACTGGCGGTAGCAGGCAACCAAATACTCGAGTACGGTACGGCTCAAGTACCGTAAAGTGCGGGTACGATGCGGTATGTTGCTGCTGCTGCATTGCCCGTTTAAAATCTGCGCTCTGCAGTGACGGGGTCGCGTTTATGTAAGTACCGTCACTTTCTTTCCCCCCTCTCCCCCCACCCACCCCATGTTTTTCACTGATGGCGGTGAGGAGTGGAGGAGGAGGGAGGAGGGAGGAGGGAGGAGGAGGGAAGGGATGCATGGCTGCGCGGTACGGTAAATCAAGTGATCGGATGGGGGGGATGGATGGAGGGGGTTTGGGTTCGTAATTGATAGGTCTACTCGAGTACCTTGGTTTTGATTTCTTGTCCTGGGGAAGGGAGTACTAAGGATGGTGCCCGAGGCTGCATAACTGCCATACTAGGAGTAGTGATGAGGTGATGAAAGTGAAGAGAAGGGGTTAGCTAATAGATCGTACTATTCGGGAGGTTTTCTCGTTAAGGACAGGGATTATCTGTCAGGTTAACCTAAATTAACTGTGGGCTGGCCCTCTCATGGGCCCAAGGTACTAGTACTTTCAAATAACTGTTCCGTCAACCGCCTGACGGACGTTCTAGTTAAGGCTGGCTGGCTGGCCAAAGGGAAGGGAGGGACCCATCACCCACACAGCAGACAGGGACACATTATTATTTAGCCGGATCGTCTTGAAATAACTGTTGCATAATTTCTTAGATTGATGGACCTGTAACATTCCTGTCGCCAATTCCCGGGTTCCCTTCTTGGGGCTACTGGTACCGTATCACCGTTACTCGAGTACAGTACTTGTAACTTGTACCCACACATCGATGATGGACAAGGACTACTTGTACCGTAGTACCACCGTGTTGGCAGAGCTCGCATACCGTACTCGTACCCTTCCTGGAAACGTTTCGCCATCCCTCTCTCTTTCTGTTTTACCTGTGAGAGACAGAGCCCCCAGAAGGAATTATCCGAGATACACTTGCTCCGTTGCTCCGTTGCTATTATATAACTGTGGCAGGCAGCGCTCTTGATGCATAGAGAAGGGCACCGTATCATAATACCGGTACGGTATCATATGTGGAAACTTTACGGAGCAAGCCACTCCTAAAGGCTACTTTATGATACGAAAAAACACACATACACTGGACGGAAGGATGCAAATCCTACTTTTTTCTTTTTCTTTTTTCATAAGCCCCCCCCAAGTTTAATTTAATTAGCACTTGGCAAGCCACACTCAACTCCAATATTCCCGATTCCCCGGAGAGAGAGAGAGTGAGAAGCTTTTCAGCAGCAGCGCAACCACACAGGGAGAAGAACGCTACTGTAACCGCGCAACCAAGCTCAAAAAAAAGTTCAAGATCCGAGGGCATTAATTAGGCTCTCTCCTTCGCAACCTTCAGCACACAGTACTAGTGACTAGTTTCGATCCATCTACAAGAAACAAATCTACTAGCTCTCCTCGTAAACATGACACAAGCGATTCCCTTCCTTTTCCCCTTCCCCTTCCCCTCTCTCTCTCTCTCGCTAGCTACTTGTAGCTTCGTCCCATATCGGAATTGCACACCGGGCTCACATCAAACCCTTCGCGCCGCCGCCTCCTCCGCCGGTTCAAGTATAGTACCGGTATCCTGTCATGGCCCATCCCCACGCCAAGCCAGGCCATTTCAATGGGATGACGATGATGGAGGATAATGACAAATTGTCTCCAGCCCCATGATCTAGGCGTTAAACTATTTACCTAACTTAAGACTTGAAAGAAAAAAAAAGTTCGAAGCTCTGACTGACTGAGGTTGTTGAGCTATGGGCAGGAAAGTGAGTTTACGGAACAAGTTACTGTATTCTAACTTGTAACGAGTAGAAATGTTTGGTGGTGTTGGTGAAACTGCCGGTACTTGTATCTCGGGGAGAAACAAGAATGGGCTGCGGATGGACTAAAAAAGGTTGATGGATGGCATCACGAGGACTCACTCTGGTGTTGGTTTTTTTTTTGTTTTTTGTTTTTTGTTTGGCTGTGGTCGATTCGGTTGTGCTCCTGAAAATATCATACCGGTGGTGGTAGACTGGCTGGCGGATGGGGGGGGGGGTTCTTGATGAGTAGCCCGGCTGCTTGCTGGATGTTAGTTCGGCGAGGTTAAGCTTGGTCGGGTAGGGTTCGGTACGTCACCGGTAGGTTATTCTAGGTGGGGTGTTGGGATCTATGGTATTGGGGAATTTCTAATTGATTTGCATCGATTGATTGCATTGAATGTTAGGGCTTCAAGATTACGAGACAACTGTACTGTACTGGTACCAGTGCGGTACAGTAATAGCGAAATGCTGTTTCTCAACCCAATCTCTCTTCCCTTCCGAGCGCGCGCGAACACCCCCCGATCTGTTTCTATGATAGATACAAGCTACTCTACTATATTAACCTGCTCGCCGAAGTTTTTACTGTGCATTGGATAGGGCAGTTGGAATGAATGCCGTACCGGTCACTTGGCTTGTTTAAAGCCTAAATCTGGTTGCAGGATTTCCATGGTTATCATAGTCCACGGTAATCCAAGTGCAGGCTTCGTTATTGCTTCTTATTTTTATTTTTATTTTTATAGTATCATAGGTTGATGAATCTCCCGCTTGTTGCTGGCAGAATTACAGTGCCGGCAGGGCGCGCACGAGTAGAGTAGGTAAACGGCTTCGCAGGACATATGATATCATGCGCGATATGATAAACGGATAGCTCAACCTAAATCCAGGATCTGTTGCAAATGTTGTGGATCTTGCTGGTTTACATACTCGTAGCAACCCTTATGCCAGTATTTCCTCCCTTTTCACCTTGACGACGACGACGCGGGGCAAAATGTTTCCCCCCCATGAGCGGGGCTTCCAACCCAAACCCAGCGAGCAACTCACCATTTTTGGTTTTTTTATCTTTTGTGGATTGTGTGTGTGGCTCAAAGCATTTCGTAAGCCAGTGCTTTTGCCATAAGGAAAACATTGGGCTTAAGTTATCACATCTACTGTACAAAGCGGTTAAGTGAATTTTTGCAATTTTCCCCAGCGAATTACTGGAGCCAATTATTGCCATGCTTGACGACCGTTTCGTTTGCTTACAGGTACTGTACAGTACTTGCTTACCAGCATGGCCGATAGTTCACCACGACGCAATTCCCATTTCTTCAGAGTGGTCATGGTACAACATCATACATGTACTATATGTACTAGTAGATTTGACAGCGAGCGAAAAGAGATGAGTTGCCATACGACCCTCGTCCTGGACAGTAGTACCTACGGCACATAGCACACGCGATAATCACCTCTTTTCTCGCTTTCATAGAGTCTCACCTTCTTCAATCTTTCTTCCCGTTCCCACCTCTGCTCGAGTGCATAATGGAAAACTCACCACAGTGCCCCTATCAATTTCAAAACCCAATTCGAAATCCCGGATTACCACATTCCCCCCTCCGGTACCAAGCATCATCATCATCATCATCATCATCATCATACTGGTACCCGTAACAAGTCATTGCCCCCTCGAAACGGTTCCGTTTCGTTTTCCAGCCACATACATACAAAAAAACCCAATACTTGTTACTGTACCTGTACGTGCGTACGTGCGTGTGCTGACACACGCACCCGCAAAACACACAACTGTGGTGTTCTGGTGTCCCGAAGCGAATGACTTATTCCTTTCGGGAGCAAACATCGCGCTTTAGAAACTCAACTTACTTTAACCTATCTCTCGGTGATGGATACCAGAAACAATTCGTACATTTTGTATGACACGGAGAGCAGATTCCAAAACGGGGCCAGCAACCCGGTTTTGTCCTCTTTCCCCCTCCTCCCTTCCCTTTTGCCTGCCTGCCTGCCTGCCCCTTATCGCATCAACCCACCCCACCCACCTCCCCTATCCGTGCTTATTTTCTTTGCTTTACCTTCTCTTCTCCCTCCCTCTCCTCCCGAAGAACGAGATCCGGGTTTTAAGCGAGTTGGAAGGTGGAGAGGGAGGTGGGTGGAAGGGAGGTACTCGACTCGAACACGGTGCCTTGTTGTGAGGGGTTTGGAGTCTTTTATTTATTTATTTATTTCTTAATTGTTAAGGAAAGTGTGTTACTGCTTTTGGCTGGGTATTTTCCTTTCCCATTTATCGTATTTCGATCAGGGAAGGGGGCTGATATGATCCCTTCGTCTGTACTCGAGTACCTGTCACTTTTTGGTTCCCTAGAATATTCTAAGATCAGGAAATGTTCGAGTGGGTAATTGTCTACTAGTACCGGTAGATGTTTTCTACCGGACTAGTCATGTGGTAGTAAGAACTCCCCGAGCGGTACGCCTTCGGTAAAGAGCTTTGATTGACCTAAGGCTATTGAAGGCGCCAAAAAGCTGCCGAGTTCGCACAAGGATAGAGGGGTACAGTACAAGTACGAGTACAGTGGGAATGAATGGATGAACAGGCAGCGGAAGAAGAAGGGTGAGAGGGTGAGCACCGTATCGTGCTTTAAGGATGGCGTAAGGCTGATTTGCAGCTGTGTTAGTGGCGTGGTTGATTGACCCATAGATTGCCGGGCTAGGGTCATGGATATCACTCGGTTGCTTGCTCTGGCTCTCGAGGTTGTTACTTTGGATCTGGAGCCTTGTGATGGGCATACGATTGACCCCCCCCTCTTCCACTGACTATCGGCTCCCGCACCGGCGCCATAGTGTACCGTGCTCGTTATCGCTTCCACTGTCATCTCGACCAACTGGGCTCCTAGCCCTGGCATTTGCTACAGCTACAAGGGGCAGGCATAAGAGCGTGGCAAGCGGCAGGGGTGTTGACGTTGATTTTGGCCGGGGTTGGTAGTACGCCGTAACCTGTCGTCTGAAAATGGAAGCCTTCCATTCAACCAGAGTCTGTGAAGGATTACCACATGTATTCAATTGGGGGCTAGGTACCGTCCATCGGTTACTCTTCTTTCGCGCGTCGGAGAGGTAAGAGATCTTCTTGAGGTCCTCTTTCTCAGCTGTGCTCGCTGCTACTGAGATTTTGTACGCACCGGACCACTTTTTTTTTATATCCCTGACCCTTGCATAGTACCTTAGTTTACCGCGCCGGAGGGCAAAATCTCTCAAATATTGTTCATAGCCTTTCTTCCTTCCTTGTCTGCTGGTGCTCGACTGGGTTTACTCTACTAGTCATATCAATAAACCCAAGGCCACATATTACAGGTACAACGGTTAATATATTACTTACCCACCCACCCACCCACCCAGCCTACCGTACCCCCGTCAAGATCTTCTTTCCTTCTTTCCTTCTCATTTTCCCATTCTTGCTTTCCTCACCAGAGGGTATTAATGATACGGAACTTACCACACCTTCACTAAAGAAGGAAGGGGGAAAGAAACAAAACGAAAGGATTAGGGGCTTTCTCTTTTTTTTTTTTTTTTGCATTGCTTCTCTTCTCGTCACACACATAATTGGTAGTATTATACTCGTACGTGAACCCCTACGGCGCGTGCTGGCATGAATTGAAACGAGTCCATGACACAGGTACTACTGAAATGGGCTAACCGTCAGGGACTCGACATGCAGCGTGCAGGAAAGGCCAAGAGGAGCGGAATAGGGATATATAGAATAGTTCATAACTTTATGGGTTAGATGGTTAGGTAGCTACAATAGTTATTCTGTGATATTATTGTGGGGTGATGTTGCGTGCTTATTTGGGTGCGTTTAGGGGAGGGGGGAATGATTCTGGGCACAATATAATGATCAGGCTGAGGTTACTCACGGGTAGTAGGGAGATGATATAAGAGTAATAATAGAGAGAGAGAGAGAGAGAGAGCTTGTGATGACAACTATATGAGGTTTGTTTTTAATTTGTGTTGGTAGTGAGCGAGTTGGGGATTTGTGCAGGTTGATAGTCTCGGTCACTTGTACTCTATACTATATTCATCCGACAAAGATTTTCATAGAAACATGGTATTTGGGATTGGTCTTTTTAATTTTAGCCCCCCATCGCCGGATCAAACGTATTTCCGCCCGCTTTATTGTCATACCACCATGAGCCATTCATCGCGCACAGGCATATAGATGCTACTAATTATGAGAGAGCGCACCTACACATCCTCAAACAGACCATCCCCTTTCAACCATGACTCTAAGACTCTAAAAACTACACTACGGTATGATACCTTCCTCCGTTTCCTAGTCCCCCCCGCTAAGATTAAAAACCGTTTAATAATAATTCACACCGCTCAATCCACCAATCCAACCCGGTGCCATTCCAACTTGCAAGAAGAAGTAAGTTAAGGCAGAGATTGTTAATTAGGTACTGTAGTTTTCCACTTGCGAAACTAGAGAGGCCATCTATCCTTGCTTATCTCCTCGGATGTAGTCGCAGTTACAATTACCATGTGTAGAGTACTGTTCCCGCTGCTTCGGGCATAAGTTTTTTGGAGGAGAAGAAAAAAAAGGGAAAAAGATAGCGATCATGATTAATCACTCTGTCTTATTATTATTATTTTTTATAAAAAAACCGATATTTGATGCGGTTGTACTATGATGCTAGCAAGTAGATTTCCTCTAGTCAAACCAAGTCTCCAGAAGCGATCTGATATGAAAACACCGCGTCTATTGGTAGTTAGGATGGATGGTTGTTTTCCAGAAAGAAAAAAACAACCTAACTTACTATAATACCAGTTTCCAGGAAACGCGCATACGCGTACATCTACCGGGACACCGGACTAAGCACACCCCCGCCCAGCTTCTAGACATAAGTGGAAGCTCGAAGGGGGGACTTCGTTGTCGTCGTCACTTGTCGTCGTCAATTAGGCAGGCCTAGTCTTGCCCTTCCTAGAACCTCCCCTCTTCCTTCCTTCCTTACTAGTTAATATCTAGTTCCTACTAGAGTTTGCTTACTTGAAGGATTGGCGGGGGGGTATATGGTATTTCAGCTGGATGGATGGATGGGGGGTGGTCACTGTGGTCGAGGGGGATATAATATCATAATTAACATTTTCTCTATATACTGTATATACCATAGTCATATACATACGAGTATAGTATTGTAGTAAGTAACTTGGGGGTTTGCCTATACCTTCTGTATATGGTGGCAAGTTGGGGAATTTCCAATATAGGAGGACTTAGCCCGGATTTATGAGGTTGGTGGAGGTGTTTTCTAGGCTTGAGCAAAGGGTTGCTTATATAGGATAGGAGTGAAATATCGTGGGGAAAGGGAAACCTGCTACTATACGTTATCGTGGTATATATATCATGTACCTAAATCACTAACATACTCGGTTCTGAACTATATGGCTTACCAGGTGCATTAACCTAGAAAGGGATGTAGGAACTATCCATCTATCATATTATTATTATTATCTAGCAAGTAAATCTTATTCGTTAATTTTTTTTAATGGCCCAATCATAACAAATCACCGGCTGTATATTCTCCAATGAAACAAGGATGAAGGCCAATACACGCTCCCACGTTGGGCTCAAAAACCTAGTGAAAAATAAAATAAAAAAAATGACAGCGTCAGGAACCTTCCAACTGGTGGGATAAAAAAAAAAAAAAACTTCAACACAGCAGCTAGTATTTTTTTTTTTGAAAGAAAAGCATTGGAACCTAAACCGAGTGACACTACATGAACACAACAGAAGGAATCAAAGAATAGGTAAATTACACGTACCCTCTACCTGATGAAGTCTCGATTTCAACCGCTACGCAGAAATTCTTGGAGCAGTTGTTTACGAATAATTCGAGAAGAGGTGTGTGTGTGTGTGTGTGGTGAAAGACTATCAAGGAATTGGTGAGGTATGCCATTCGATCGGAAGGGTTATCCATGATATGATATGATATGGGGAGGTTTTTTTTTTTTTTTGGCTAGTTGGGGTACCAAGTCAGATTTCTCCTATATTACTTGACTAGGTTGCTTACTTGCTTGATATAGTGAGAGGAGGGGAGGGGAGGGGAGGGGAGGAGAGGTATCACGCAATTGGTCTTGATATAGGGTACGGCCACTATATTATGCTTCAACTTTTGCTCGCTGGTATTATGGCCAGACTCGTTGGATCCATATGGCTATTTCCTGCATCTGCGATATTCTGCCGGGAGGGAAGGCAAGCACGGGGGGGGGGCGTACTCTGAGGCTTACATACAGTTACAAGGGAAGTTGCCTCGTGGGGCCTACAGGATTATTGTGGCAAAAAACTATCAAACGGTGTTGCTGTATGTATGTATGATACTTCCTGCAGGATCGCCCTAATCTAGCCTTCTGCAGGAGCAGGACGTACATGAGCTGCATGGCGTTAAGGGAGATAGTTGGAGGGCAACGGCCCACAAGGAGAGGAAGAAGAAGAAGAAGAGGGAACCACCAGAGGGCGGTGGTGGGGAAGGTTATCCCTGGGGGGGTGAGGAAGAAGATATGTGTTGGTGAGGGTGGAATCCGCCCAGCACGGTGTTCGAAGGGCAGTGGATGGGGTATGTGCTTGAGTATGGTGCAGGATTGTATGGTATAGGTAGGTAGGTGAGAAGCTACCCGGAATACATTTTCATAACTTGTTAGCGGGGACATACGTGTCTATCTCTTATACCTGTGGGGAAAAAAATAATCCTCCTCCCTTGTGCTCTCCTATCACTTCTTCCTCTCCCCCTTCTACCCTCCTTCTTTCCTATTCCATTCATCGATCGACTCTGCGCTCTGCACTCTTTCTTTCTCACACACACCCACACTTGATACTCTCCCGTCCGGTGGGGAAAGCAATGATAGGCCAATGGATTTTTTTGATTCCCCCTCCTTTGCAGTTCCTACGGGTAGCATGCTACTGCAACGGTCTTGTTATAAATCTCGACCCGGGTGGAAACAAGTAAGAGGGGGATCTGACCTCACGGCACACTACACAGGACCTACAGGAGGCCATTTACGGGACGTAGAAATTGGGAATGGGACGGTACGGAATGGCGGCCACTGCTATCGCTCCTCCTGCTATTTGGAAAGAGAAAGTTTTTTATTTTGTTTTTTGTTGTTATCTTTTGGACAGCGGGAAGAAAGGAAGTGGGAAGAAGGGTAAACAGGTGGATGGATTCTCGGATTTAAATCCTGGCTAGCAAGTTATCTGATATCGGCCCATTTGTCGTACAGCCGTCCGGGCAGCGGGAGAAATGGAAGGAGGTCTGGTTTGCGAGTTTGGGAGTGCGATTTGAGAGCCGAAAGAGCAAAAGGGAGAAGAGGAGAAGGGGAAGGGGAAAAGAGAAAAAAGGTACAAGTCATATTAGCCTGATTTATGAATACCCTATTAAATGGTTAGCTTAACGGAATTGACAGGTCTAGAGTGAATGATTGCAGGAGGGAGTTTTCACCAGTTTTTTCTACTAGCCATGATATAATATTCACTCCTATGGTGTTCTGGATGTAGTAGTTAAGCAATGGAGGGGGCGGGGATGGAAAGTGTGCGATATTGATAGTGGCACATACCAGATGGGGTCGTGTGCGCCAGGTTCCATGGATGTTCCGATTTACCTGCCTTTATGCTGCACTAGCCCCGGCAGATGAAATTTTCTCAACTTGCAGGGCGAGTGCAGTGGCTCCACATTTTACTCCACAGGCTGATACTTCTAGAATTGAGGGATCAGATCCGCAATGCTGTCATACTTGCGGGGGACCGGAAAACCTCTGCTGATAGCTGCCGTATCAACCAGCTGTTTCCTGAATGGTTTGTTGGGGGAGCAGAGAAGGGTCGAGTTGATTGGGAATTTTGTGAAGCGGAAGGGGGGAATAGGACTTCTACCCAATGCGTGGATATAACAGGACCTCTCCGGGTGTACTTCCCCGAGTGTTTGGGGAATGGGAAAATCTCCTTGGGAGGCGTCGGGGTTTGTGATGGCTGCCAGGCATCGTGATATTCGAATAGGTTGTAATTGCCGAGCGGTATCTAGTTCTTATACGAGATATTGATATCGTCCGATAACACTCAACACTTTCATTGTTCCTTCCTTCTGAGGCCTCAGATTTCACAGCTGACTGTTGAGGGGTCCTCGGGGAAAATAAAGAGAAAAACAGGCGCGCAATATCGGCAGTTTTGGAAGCGAATAAAATATGGAACTGATGAAGTGGAATAGGGCTCGAATAGATTAAGATTGCCACCGAGAGTGGCGCTTCCGCTTAGGATATCGAAGTAGAGTATCGTACCAGGAGACAACTCTAACTTGAGCCTGGATAGGGCTATCATATACCCTCGCATCCCACCGTTTTCCCATATGGATATCAGCAGCCGTTATCAATAATATTTCAATCTACCGTGCCAAAATGATGGCCGGTCTGTGCAAGTGGTAAAAAAAAGTGGCTGGTATTGGAGGGGTCCTTCTTTGCCAAAGAATTTCTTCCAGGCCCCATCCTAGCTTCATATTATGCTGCATCTATGATACGGCGCCGAGATGGAGGTAAGCCGAGAGGGGGGAGGAGCTCTCGCTCCCTGTCCGGGGGTGCGACCGCCGGTCAAAGATGGACCGCACCAGAGCCAGAATCGGCGACGGACGCTCCCCGGCAAAGGTAAAGGTTTGTTTTTGTCTTTTGCAGCGACGAACTTCATGGAGCAATTTAGAATTAGCTCCCCTTTGATTTTGTGGACTCTAATTTTTCTTGGGTGAGTATTGATTGAGGAGGTGGGGGGAAGGGGGGGGCATTTTTGGGAACACATGCACGCTCGCACTAGGGCATCGGGATTTGTGTGCGCGACTGAGCAGACCGGGGGTAAGAAGAGGGCCGTTTTTAGGTCTCGGGCAGCTGGGCTCGTGGTGCTTTGGGAGGGCCTTGAATCTGACATCTAGGGCCCTAGGTGAAAGTAACTATATCGTATGGTATTATTCGCCCGACTGCCAGTGCGGACATTAACTATAGGAAAGGGAAAGAAGGAGAAAGGGAGGAAGGAAAAGTTTATTTACCTTTTGCTTGACTGGACCTCTCCAGCTCATGTTTCTAAGGGGAAAGGAGGATTGGACGAAGGGAGCTGGTCCTCAGGAAATATCAGTTGTTCCTGCGGCTTAAAATACCAGTGACTTGGGATAGTGGTTTCCATGCCGAGTGCCGAGAAGGAGGGAAAGAGGTTTGTGGACAGTGAGGAACGCACTATCACGTTTTATCACTATTACAACACCGGCTTCTTGATACCACGGTTGACACAAAGTAAGAGACTAAAGGGTAACGTTGTAAATTTGGATCCACTGCGACGGCGACGTCGAAATGGTGACAACGAAATGAGAGAAAAGGACCACTGCGGAATGCCAGGAGTTCACACCGAAAGTGATTACACACAGGGGAGCAGGGAAGTTGACTTTACCGGTATTCAATGACAACTATCAAAAGCGTGACTTCTCTAACAACCTCAATCAATGGCAAAGACAAGAGTATGTATCAACCACATAGAGGTCCTATGCTTCGATGAGCTACCACACATGTTAATGATATTCCATCTGAATTTGTCCTTTGCTGGTTCTTACTTCCAGGCTAACAAAGGAAAAAGAAACTCTCCTGGCCGGTGGCTTTGGGGGTTTCGGGCTTTGTCGGACTGTTCTTTCAGTGTTCTTGCCTTGTTTGTAGCTTTTTGATAGTAACTTGGTTCTAGAATTCTCTGGTATTCTTCAATTTGAAATGCTTTCCTGAAAGATAACATATGTCAGAAGCCAAAAAAGATTCCAAGAAGCGAGCCAAATAGTCAAGGAAGTATTGTAAGAGTATGGCAAGTTGCATCTTACTATATACAACCCTTAAACTCTGTAAGCCATGCTTGTTAAAAGATGAAAAAAGGTAGTAGAAAAAGAAAAAGTCTTTTAATCTAAGGGCCTGGTCGGCTGTGCCAAAGTACTATAGTATTTTCACTTTTATGGTATATTGTTTTATGGTATTTTTATTTTAGTTTGGCCTAGTGTTTGAAATATTACAAATACTACAGTATTTATTGATAAATCTTTTTACAACAGTATTTTATTCGTTTAAAATATTTAGGGTACAGGTAAGAAAAGAAAGAGTGTTTTTAGGTTACATAAGATAGAAACCTATTAACAGAAAAACAGAGAAAATGTTATTAGGCCCTGTTCGGCACGTCACTTTTATAGCATAAAATGACTTTTATAGCATAAATTCTGGTATATTAAAGTTTTTATATAAGGGTATGTTCGGCATGTACAAAAATATAATAATATATTTTTATTGTGTTTATAAATTTTCATTCTATATATTTATTGTAGGGTTAGGTATCATATCATAAGATATGATTCATGTTTCTATATGCTAAACTTGAAATAAAAAATCACCTCATATTATTTCTAAAAGAGCTTATAATAAATTGAATTTTCATATCAATCTACAGTCCCTGGGTAAAAGTGATTGTGATTCAAGACATGTCGTGGATTGCACCATGGTGTTCATAGATTGCCGCCCATGGTTTGCCCCTGGTCATCTTCACGCAACTGTTCAACCACAATTCAATGTCCATGATCATAAGTAGTATAGAAAATAAAAATTCAAAAAATACATGATACTATCTATTTTATAAATTAATACTTTGTATATCCTCCTCTAACTTGTAGAATAGCTGCCACTCTCTTTGGCATAGACCTCCATAATTTCTCAAAGAATTCAGATGAGATACTTTCTAAAATCAATGGTGGAACCTCAGCTAACTTCTTCTTTACAGCCTCCTTTCTTCCTGGTGTATCAGATATCCTAGGATGCTGCTGGTGTAGGCGCTTCTTAGGCTCTACCCATACATGCTCAATTGGGTTCAAATCAGGAGAATATAAGGAGTGTTCTATAATATCAATCTTGTTAGCCTCCAAGCAATCCATAACACTATAAGCCTTGTGAACAGGGAAATTATTTTGTTGAAAAAGGAAATCATCAATACAACAGGAAATCATTTGATGAAAAACAGGAAAAAGATACCTTCTTAAAAGTCTCACATATCTGGTTTTGTTAATAGTTCTTGTAATAGGAATCAGAGATCCTCTAGGCTTACCCCAAAAACAGCCCGATACCATGAGAGCGATACCCTTATTATTCTCTTTAGGGTGAATACAGTCAGTATGCAATCTTTCCACAAGTTCTCTAAAAACCTATATTTGTCTAGGATCCCTAGACTTTTCCACAGTATATTTATCACTTCAAATCATCCTCTCAAAATCGTCCTCTGTCCAATCTTTATGAGTCAGAGCCCACTTGATTCTCTTTGCAATATGATCTGGCTTGAGCTTTGGTCTTGACTTTGCTATTTATTTTTTATATTTGCTTCTCTGAGTACCTGGTCAACTAGACAGATATTAAATTAGTAAAAAAGACTGGTATCATGAACTATCACTCTGGCTTACAAGTATCTAGAGATACACCAGGCGCATATTTATCCCTGAAGGCAATTCTATTCATCTACTAGTTGTCTGAGGATTATGCAGCTTGGACTATTGCATGGCAGTGTTGGGGGCTGAGAATACAAGGGCAACTAGACCAGAGTAGGTTTTCAAGTGATTGGTGTTGTGTAGTACAAGTGAGAAAGCTTTTGACTGTGGACCAAGGGTGTCCAATCAGCCAGGCCACCTGCATAATACTTCCTAAGCAATAGAAAAATGCGATAATCATTCCCTTCTTGTTTGTCATCTCCTTGCATGCTATTTTTGGATTTTTCTTTGGTATTGTGTATTTTTTATTTCCAGACCGCTTAACCATTGTGTAACTTTGGAGGACTGTGGCAAAAACAATAAAAATGGAAGATAGGATAAGCAATAAGGAGAGGTAAAAACAAGTACGCATGTGATTGTGCAAGTTCATTGGGAGTCGGTAATTTGAATTTAGTGAGGTTAGCTGACAAATCTCAAACAATGTTTCATGAAGACTTTTGCCAAGAGACTGTATCTTTTATTGTTAAACTCTTAAAGATATATATTGTTAACAATTTTCATGGAATAATGCCCCTAATAATAATAATAATAATAATAATAATATAGTATAGTAGAAGCCAAGTTGTTTCAACTTGAATTTTCTATCCACTTATTAGAATGAACATTAAAGTATCAATAGGTTCTAGTTCTTTTAAATAATTGTCTATTTTGTGAAATATAATGAAAATCAGTTTTGGAAACCTATTCTATTCCAAATTAACAGTAAATAACTCTTTGTTAATCTTGATTATTAACTAACTCCTGAGTATACAATAATAAACTTTTTTATTTATTTGTATTATTTGTTCTTTTGCTTAATCTATCTTAGAGGGCAATCCTTGCTTTTTTGTATTACAATTATAAAAGTGTTGCTGAACAGCAATATATTGTTTCAGCACTGAATATTTTTATTGGCATATATGCCATTTTCAACTTTTATTGCGATATATTTTTATTTGTACTTGCCAAACAGGGCCTTAACCAAAAACAATTATATTATAATATATTTCTGACTTCTATTAAAGTCAAGTAATAAAATAGAGTAAGTGACATAAATTATAGGATAGTAAAGGTTGGATTTTGCAAAACACCTAGATATATAGAAATATGGTGCGAATCATATAAAATGTGTACCAGTGGTGTTGCAAAATGTAATGCTTTATGTAATCGGGGTCAGGGTTCTAAATTATGGAAAAATCTGTTCTAAAAGCCTGTCGTTCAACTCTTGAAGTAAGTTTATATTTTTGAATATTTTTTACAGTAGAATTTCTCTAAGCAACACAACAATAAGAAATTAAACACTTTAGACCCCAATAGTAATAAATATTCCCAATAACAATAGTTTCTATAAGAATGTTTAAAAAGGCAATGAGACAAAAACTAAGATTACTGTAAAACTTGAACGAGAGGCCTCCAGAACAGATTTTTGTGTAATGTAGAACCCTGACCCTGATTACATAAAGCATTACATTTTGCAACATCACTGGTACACGTTTTATACGATTCGCACTATTCAATAATATTTTAGTTGTAGGACCTGTTTGGTATTGTAACGGGGGCACTCTATAGAGAGGTGATGTCACGAATGGGTGACTTAGAAAGATGGTTTCACATGACTAATAATTATTAGTAATTGGTATGTTATATTCTACACTATAAGATTAGTTGACTTACACTTCTTACATGATTCGCAATTGTGTATTATTCTTATATTTATGTTGTGTTGATTGGTGACTCATGATTGTGAGTCACAAACGATGTGATGACTTTTGCCCATGACTCTACTTGGAGTCACGAGTTTCACTCATGTGAGCGCTTTACTCACATGATTAGTTTCATCATTTATTATTAGTTTAAGGTATGTTGCGGGTGACTCAATAAGGGAGTCACTAGGGTTAGGGTTGTGGAAGAGTCTCTATATAAAAGGAGATTGGATTATGATAGTTAGATACGAACCATCTCCCCTACAGCTCCGGTGATTGAAATCTCAACACCAGGGAAATCATAGTGGGATCCACCACCACCCCCTGTCCTCCCCCTTGATGGCTCTTGCCTAGGGGAGTGATGCTACCACCCCTCCTCTCCCTTAGGGGCCTACCCCCTCCTCCACGGGGTTCTTGTTCCTGTTCATCGTTGACTCGGCTCATGAAGTTTGGTTCTTTCCCCTTACCCCGCACTTCCTTTGCACCTCGCTTAGGTTTTGCACGGTCGGCATTTGTCTCTCTTCGTTCACGGTCGGCGTTGAGCTTTCTAAGCCCTTTGCGAAGTACCTTTCCGTCTCGGCTATGTGGTCCTGTCGGGAACACTTCGGTTAGTAACTTCAGCATCTCGTCTTCGTTTTGCATTCGGAAAAGCATCGGCCGCGGTTACTCTCGTCGGTCGTCTTAAGCGTTTGAATTGCGTTCCCCTCCCCGTCCCCTCTCCACCACCCTCTTGGTCTTCGTCCCGTTCCTCGGTTACAGCTACACCTTTTCCCCTCCTTCCACCTCCCTAGCTGGCACCTTACCGCTCCCTTTGCCGCGGTCGATCTTCGGTTGCTATATAAAAACCCGCCTCGGTTACGCCCGTCCTTTTTGCCGTCGCTAATGCCGCCTTGGCACACCCTCTGGCGACCCCTCATCAGAGTCACCTCCATCCACCATTCCATCCTGCCATCGGGCACCGCTTTGTCCCCCGGCATCGCTCCGGTGTGCAGGTCCATACTCTCACTTCCTAGCTCAGGCTGATACACGTCACTTATGAGACGTAATTTTCCTTTGTCAGGGGTTCATTCATTCCTTATGTTTTTATACTTTCGTAGTAGATGTCACTAAGGGTTCTCCTCTCTTTCCAGCTTGCTTCTTCCCTTTCTACTTCCTTCGGATGTACGAGTATGTTCGTAGGATATGGTTGGGTGATAGGCGAGATGTGTGGTTAGTCTCATACCAGAGGGACTTGGGGGTTTGGATGTTTCCTGGGGTGAGGAGGGCACGGTTTTTGTTGGCCATAGCGTTAAAGCTGAATGCACTCTTTGTACCTTTTTTTTTTTTTTTTTTTTGAATCATATGATTATTGTTTTAGGGTATAAAATGTTGCATGTAGCTTTCGCTATGGTATAAAAAAACCCCCAACTACTCCAGGGAAAAGGCCAACCCCCCAAGTCCCTCTGGTGTGGAACCAACCGCACATCTCACCCCCAACAAGAAACCCTGGACTAGCTAAGAAGATAGACGAAAGGAATCAAATTAAAGAACAAGCAGGAAGAGTCAGGAAAACCCATGGCAAGATCATCCGAACAAAGGGAAAACAAAAAGCAAACGTAGTGGAGACCACTTGAAAATTCCGCACACTCAGCGCGGGAGGGGCCAGGCTCGGCATGATGGAAGTCCGTGGGAGGCTGAAGAGGCCATCGATTTTGGCCGCACACTCGTAAAAGAGGAAGGAGATAGTGCAATACCATCCTCCCAGAGGCAGGCAGTGATGGACCGTGGTCATAGTCCGAATGGTGAAGAAGTAGTTATGGATACCAGCCAGGTAGTTGTGGGTACCAGCCAAAAAGGTGGAGAAGCAGTAGGGGGCCAGCCGATCCGACTGTGTGAGGAGAGGGAGAAAGAGGGGTAGACCCAACTGTTAGGCGGGAGCCTATCTCAAGGTCTTGCGAGATAACTCAGGCCGATAATCTTAATCGTAGACGGAGATTGTCTAGGAAGGCTCAATGATTCAAAGTAGAGGTAGGTAAAGTGATAAAGATTTTTATAGCGTAAAAACTTATATTGATAAGATCTCTTCTCCGTTGCTTGATAATGTTCAAATAGCTCGGGAGGCGCCTCGATATTTATATGCCGCGTCCGGGTGGTCGCGGGCTACATCTTGTTCTTATACTAACTAAGTACCTGCTAACAAACTCCAGCTTTGTTCTAAAAGTGCGAACACGATTTGACCCTGACAATTCTGTTATCTCACTTCGACTTCCGAATCGCAACACCATGAAATTACCTGACGGTGCTCCCACACATCAGTCCATTGGTTACGATCCATCTTTGTCGGCATGGAGTCTTGTCTACCATTTGCATATGCAGAATGGCCTCCATGATTGAACCAATAAAGGGGCCAGCTTTGTTATCGAACCTCTCAGCATTGCAGACATTTTCTGCCACCGACATCTGCGAGGCATAAGATAGACTTGTCACGATAATCGCTCCAATAGCCATTATCCCTCCATTGTCATATCGTTATCGTTTGGTTCCGTCAGTATCCGTAGGATACTATTGACGTGTGTGAGTGTGGGTATGCCTGATTGCTCAGACTACCTCATCCGACAATACCATTCACTTCTGCGACTTTCATCGCGAGAGCGTGGAGTATAGAATGTGTTGCCTAACCATTGTTCGTAAAAACGTCCTGTTACTTAGTGACCACTTTCGCGACTCTTGTCTTTAGTGCTCAGTAACATTATGCGACGTCGACCGATTTGGCTCGAACCACTTGCATAAGCTCGCCAAAGGTCTTCCCTCATATATCCTGTGAACGGGATCCGGTCGGACAGACGGCCGCGACGTATACGGGGTTACGAGGAGGGCTCCAATGACTTTGTCTTTGGTGAGGGGACGCAACTACGGCGGCGTCTGCCGATGTAGCGCCGTCCCAACGCTGGTGTGGGAGGGGGGTGTTGGCTTGTCTTTTTTGAACTCAGAATCCTAAGGTAGGGTAACTATAGGTCTTTATTCACTAATGGAAGGCTTAAACCTCCCGGTATGCCTAACACGAGCTCCCTCTCTCTGAGCTTCGTCCTCGAACGCTTCTAAGATCTTCCTTTCATTGAACAAATGAAATCCTTTTTGAACTCCGGGTAGTAGGGTAAAAAACCTCATGCGTTTACTTGTCCACACAAGGAAAACCTTTCTTCCCTATTCAACATCTGCCCTACTCGGCATATCCGGGTTTTCCTCATGAAAACCTTCTATTAATTCCTGAGCGTTTTCTAAACTCTCAGGTGGTTCCCAGGTGTTCTCGTCCTCAGAACACCCTTTCCATTTAACAAAATATCTTAGTTCGCGCATTCGCTTATTGCTACCGCGAACCTTCCTTATATAAGAGATTATTTCACTCTTTACAATTCGTTCTACTTCCCATTCGAGATCGCCATCGATCTCTTCTGGCTCTCGTGGAGGCTGTTCTCTTCCTTCTCGGATCGAGGATCGATAAGGTTCCAACAGCGAAACATGGAAGGTTGGATGTATCTTCCATG
>Ga0307509_10003001_pt1 | contig 26388 bp, 33 predicted proteins | sample 10_EM_MG_FD_202245 | JGI IMG/M metagenome (GOLD analysis project Ga0307509, IMG submission 202245) | Populus trichocarpa ectomycorrhiza microbial communities from riparian zone in the Pacific Northwest, United States - 10_EM | ecosystem: Host-associated > Plants > Roots > Unclassified | place... | reverse complement strand
ATCCTTTGAAAGCCCTAAAAAAACATGCGCATGCGCTGTACGAGTGAGAACTTTGATTTTCTGAACCGACAAAAGGCCCAATGAGGGTTCGAGTGGACACGGCACGAACGAGTAAAAAATTTCATATGCACGTATACATCTGTTTCATCGCAAATAATAGTACAGGGGTGCGAACCAAGAGCACCGTCAAGGTTGGGAACGAGATTAAGTACGAATATTAACGGACGAGTCGGTCAAGCTCTTTGGGGACCCTCCATCCGTGATGACCTGCGGCGCGTCTGAACCCTTCTACGGCCTCCCTCATGGTGTAAGGCCTGGAGAGATGCCAACATCAGTCACCGCCCGAAGGAGTGAGAGAAGCGAGAGCTAGAACTTACACGTCCCAGTTTTGAGCCAGCCGGGCGGGCTTTGGGTCTAGATTGGATATCGCCATCTTTATTTGGAGGAGAACTGCGGGGATGCTGTAACTCGGGAGCCAACCATCGGCAGTGAGGAGGTCCATGCAAATCGACCCGCCTCCGGTGACGTGGCCACCACCTCCCTAGATTCGCGTACAGTCATCAGCGCTCGTCGACAGGAAGGACACAACAGAAAACAGCACCTGGATGAACGGCAAGAATCTTGGCTTCAGGATCCTAAAGAACGGTGGGGCATGGGGGAACGAAGGAGGGAACCGTATCTCGAATACCAACGAATTAACCTTCCTCTGTGCCAAATCCTTCGCAATGGGTAAATCCTTATCGAACGAGTGCAACTCCACGATCCACTGGTACAGATTGTCTTCCATGAATTCCGGAGCCATATACCACCCAAGCTCTCTCAAGCTCGACGCGTGCTCTTGTTCTTTGAACATCGAGTTCAGCTCACGTTGGAGAGCTATCGTAGCCATGCTCGTTGAATCGATAGGCGCAGGCATCATGTGCGCGATTGTCGCCTTCACCCAGCCGGAGTCGTGCTTCCAGTCGTTCGCAGGTCGTGCCACCGGTTGAGCAGGTTCCTCCGCCTGATAGGCAGCTACTCCGTTGGGCTGGGAGCTTGTAGGTGCAGGAGTTGTGAAGAGTGAGACGTCGTCTTCGTCTGGATCCTCCTCCATGTATTCGTTTTCTCTGTCCCTCCGAAGTTTCTCAAGTTTGTACTCCGGTAGGGGAATGGAGATGTTCTTGCCACCTAGGGTTATACGACGTTGGGGATCCATGGGCACCATCGGTATCGTTTCTTTTGAAGCTGGTGTCCCAGTCGTTGTGCTGCTGGGAACGTAGGCTGTCGCATTGTTCCTGTTGCTCACGAGCAGATAGCGACTGTATAAAATGTGAATCAAAACGCCAGAGGCTGTAATCTAGAAGGCGCATACCAGACAATCCACGTTGTATCAGCAACGACGTAGTGAGGATTGTTCGAAACGAATTTATCGGGGAGGTTGACGATTTCCGTCAGCGCCGCGCAAGATTGGGGATACAGTTGACTGTTTTTCCAGGTCGCGCCGCCCTGCGCATAGCTGCCAAACGATGTGTTTCCGTCTTTCGCAAAGTATACGCCTGAATCAGAAGGCATCAGGCATCGTTCGCTCGCGACACTCGGAGGGCGCTCACCGTGCCCATATGCACGACCGTGAGCGATGGTTTTATACCACAGCCCATGACGGATAATCTAGGTATATGTTAAACGTAATTTGGAAAGTTCGACTGGGAGTTTCCCTTACGGAATGCCAATTCCTAAGAGTGGAGCCGTGAAAAGCCTGCAGAAAGTCAGCCCAAAAGGGACGCATAACATCCACGCGACACGTACATATAACGATGGGTATTTCATGGCATTGTGACTACTCTGTTGGGCACTCTGAACAGCTTGCTTGAACTTCGTCTCCGCCTCCGGTGCACCAACACTAAACCTAAATTGCCTGTAGTTGGAGTCTGCGGACGTGGTCAGCAGAATCAGTTGTGCATCTCTTCCCGTGTGGGAACTTCCGTACCAACACCTTGCACCAAGTCCGTGGGGTCGGTAAGTTCCTCCAAGTGCGCGGTGCACGAGCCAACACACCTAACATACCGGTCAGTGGGGACCACTGTGAGAGACACTGGACTTACCAGCGAAGGACAATCCACGCGGCTGGGAGGATCTGTGGATCCATACTCTTCAGCTGAGGTTTGGTACCCCAGGTGATGACCGGCTTCTGCAGGTGTCTCTTCATCTCCGCGATCTGATATTCCATTAGTACCGTGACTTTACACGAGTGACGACGCAGCTCACCGGTGGCAACGAGTCAATCAGGTCGGCGATTGCAGCTCGTTTCTGTTCAACCCCCATGCGTGGGTGAGTAGACATTCCGGGCAGTGAATAGATCGTCCTTACCCCGGTAAGATCGAGAGCGTCAAAGTCGCACAACCCATCCATTCCGGCCCCGAACGCGGTAGAGGGAGTCCTTGGGGGCCTGACGCGCAAACCTAGGTTCACTGGCAGAGGGTCCTCTAAAACACCCCCCGCCGCAGCCGAATATGCAAGGGAGACGAGGAGATCGACCGTAGGCAGGTTGTGACAAATCTCATACTAGGCGGAGTTCAGTTTTTGGAGTAGATAACCAGACTTTCCAACCTACTTCCAGAGAAGGGCCACGACCCATGAGGTAGTATTGGTACGCACACAGGTGGTTGCCACACACGTAGGGCTTGATAACTTCGAAATTTGTATCGATCGTCTTGTGGCAGACGAGGCAGTATTTCGTGCAAAGCTAACCAATATGTCAACTACCACGTGTGTATCGGTACAAGGAAAAGGTATACCATGAACCGACGGAGCAAATAGGTGTATGCAAGCCACGGGAGGTTGAGCGGGCCAACGGGTTTGTTAACATCGAAGAGTGGATCCGACGGCAGGGCATACGATCGTCTCATCTCAATTTCAGCGGCATCTGCCCGCCGGCACTCGTGCTCACGGAATGCGAAAAGTACGTCCGGGTCCTTCTGTAGGGTTTCAACGTCTGCGAGAAGGGTCTCCGCGCCAGCCCATCCAAGTTGGTACTTTAGCCTCAAACGCAAGACAGGCAAGAAGAGGTTTTGAAGCACGGATTCGAGGGATGTACTCAAGCTGAACCTTTCGAGGTGACCAGGGTCCGTCTCCTCGGGCTCGGGAGTGGGGGTTCGCTCCTGCCGCATATCGTCTCCGAAATCATCGTCATCCGGATTAAGGATCTCTGGGGGTGGTTGGACCGGCTCCTCAGAGGTCGTGAGACCGTGCTTCCGCACGAGCTCTGACGCGCCGTCCTTCGAAGGTTTATACCTTTGACAAAGGCCAACCTTGAACGAGAGATCGACCCCTGCATTCTTAGCCTCCCGTCGGTATTCTCCGTCCGAGTCCAAGATGGGGTATTCCCTCCCTAGTCCGGAGATGAGGAGGGTGAGGTGTTGGGTACGCGCGAGGAGGCGTTTGTCCCAGGCTGAAAGAACGCGTAGAGGGATACGCCTGGCCAACTGAACGATGGGCAACGAGACGGATACCAGGAATCTATCTTCACCCATACGGATGAGTCCTGGACGGTAGTCATGCGCAATCATCTCAAGGAAGTCCCTACGCAAGAGGTTTAGTGGGGCTAGCGTGGGGGTGGGGGGGGGTCTTACTTCCTCAGCTGTTCGATTTCGAAGCGAGTGGCTTGAGTTATGCCGGTGTCGTATCCGTAGTCATAGTCGCCGTCGATATCGTCCTCGTCGGACGCCTCTTCGTCGTCATCGTCTGAGCTTTCACCCTGGCTCTCGGCGCGAGCCAGATCAAGGATGAGCCTGCGGACCGTCTCGTGTAGGGTGCGAGGTGGCCGGTCGGCGATACCTTCGATGACCGCAGGGACGTGGTCGGGAAGCCCGTCCGCCTCAAGGGCAAATGCGTAGAATTGGTGATTCTCTGGGTAATCCGAGGTGTCTAGAAACAAATTAGTGGTGGCGAGCGGGTGGACACGATCCCGCTTACCGGAGACGAGAAGATTGACCGTAACAAGATGCTGATCCGCCTTCATGATTGCAACCTCGACGGACCCTTCTTCGTCACCAGGGCGCAGTTCTGTAGAGACACATAGGTCAACATATGCAAAGAGAATGGATAAATCTACGTACTGTTTACCTGGTGGCCATGGAGAGATAATTTAGTCGACTTCAATTCCTCCAGATCGGCCATGAACTTTCGGCGCCCCCTTAGGGGTTTTGTGGCGGTTGGTGACATTTGAGTCTGGGAGGCGGTTTGTGGTTCTGGCTGAAGGATAGCAGGATTGGCGTTCACAGCCTCAGATAGTATTGTGGCTTGATATCTCTCTAGGGGGGAATCACCGCCCCTCGATTTCTTTGAGACTCCCCCGTGTGAGGTGAGCTCTGCGGCTGAGGATGTTCTCTTGGTAGGAGCGCTGGCGGCCGCAGACATGAGTAGGAGCGACAGGGTACAGGCGCGGAAGATTACCTGGAGGCCCAAACGTGGCTCAGATCCAAATATCCGTGCAGCCACACACAACGCGATCGAATGTGGCAGAGTCACAATTCCAAGACTATCCGTCTTCCCACGATTGGAGTCAAAGGAGTTAGATACAAGGGGGCATACGGTAACGTCGGAAGAAACACTAGTTCTACAGAAACCCAGGGAGAGGAAACGAATAATTCTAACAACTGCCAAACTCTCGTCTGAGAGCCAAGGTCCAAGCCCAAATAAAGTACAGCACACCTGCAGGGAACGCGCACTTCCAGGCAACGGCGTTCCAATCCCACTTCCTCCCACCCCAACGGCGTAGGCTCAGTCGATCCGGGTCTTCCTTCCCACCGATAATGTTGCTGGTGACCCACAGCTGGACAGCCCGAGAACAACAGGTCGTTGTTGCAATCACGGCCCAGCATATCGCGGGCCGCCTTCTTGCGTCAAGGACGGTCAGAGTGATCTGTGTGGCAGGCCAGCAGATTGCTTGCAAAGCTAAGAGTCGGATCAGGGTGGGGAGTGGTGTGTAGTAGACACGCCATCTTCGCAACAAGCCAGTAGTTAGCGCCAAGCACTGGTATCCCGTCAGGATCGCCTGTTGGCGGCGTTAGCAAGATAACAGGCACGGGAGAATGCACCGATGACGTACCCATAAGATTGAAACGATAAAGTCAATTTTGTGACCAGCCTGTTGCGGAGAAGATACGGCACAGAAGATATTGTACAGTGTTCCAAAGAAGGCGGGAACAATCGACAGCCAGCGTGAAAAGGAAAACAGGAGCGGGGTGAGCCGTTGTTGCATCGTGGTTGGAGGGATCAGTGGCCCAGAGGAGGGGATGATACGGGCTGTTGGGAGCTGCCGCAACTGTGGCCGGATGATTGGTATCGCAACATTGGAGTCAATGCAGAGACGTACGGGCTGATCTTCGCTCTCCGTTTCCGTCTCTCCTGCACCCAGGAACCCAGGAGCCGTCGTGATTGTCTTTGGTTCGCAGATTTTAGTGACCGTAAACCTCGACCGTAAGCATGTGCTGCTGGATGTGCGCGAATAGACGACTGTGCCCTCGTCGTCATCGTCATCCTCGTCAGAGACATATTGAGTGCTACGGTGATGAGGCATCAGCACCGCGAGTGTGCTGCGACCAAACGAGAGCCGGGTGAACGCAGGGTGGTGGGATGGAGAGAGACAGGATTTGAAGTCGAGGGCGATTTGAGGTGATAACTAGTGGGGAGTCGGTGAGGCTAAGCGAACCGTGGTCAACACCAGCCCGTCTAAAAGTACCACCCCGCCCTTGCAAATCTGACACAAACTATGACGACAATCTTGGGTAATTGCACCCGCCGGGATGCGCCATGTGGTCGGTGGCAGGGGCTTGGGGTGCGTGTGTCCGGTGCTATTACAGCATGTCCCAGTGGATTCACCCTAAAGCGGTGCTGGTTACTCTCCGCCTGCGACGACGATGGTTGCGCTATCCGACTCAACCCAGTCCATCCCCCAATCCCAATCTCAACAGCCGACGTCATCACTACTGAACCGTCGCATACGCTCTGTAATCTCCGACGCCAATTCCACGAATACGGAGAGGGTCGTCGCCGAACTCGTCTCTTGGATCGGCTCTGACCGGGAACCCGACCCACCTTTGTTGGAATTCGTGGCGGACACGGTACTTGAGGATGTTACCGAACGATTGAACAGGCACCCGGCAGATCTCGCCCGCCTTTCGTACGGATTGACCGTGGCGCTCCCTGCGTACTACAGAATCCTACAAACCCGACTCCGGTCCCAGTTTCTGGAGAGTACTCAATTCCTCGCCAACCATAAGACAGCGGAACAAGGGAGCTGGCCAGAGCTCGTTGCATTGGTCGAATTCGTCGGCGAGTTATGCGTACTCAAGGTCGTCTCCACGACAGATCTGCTGGACATTTACCTTCACCACTTGTCCAAGCGGTCAAATAGGTCCGAACTCGAACTGGAAGCTGCCTGCGTGTTGTTGAAGTCAGCTGGGCCCCGTTTGTGGAACGATCCTCACACAATCGAGGTCTTCGCCAGGGAGATGCAAGCGCTCCAGGACATCCACGATCAAGGCAACGTCTCACCATTATTGTCGAAGAAACTAGCGGTCAGCAGTCCTAAAGTCATCCCACCCCACACATACTGAATCCTCGTGCTTCCCCAGGACGTTCTCTTCCTCCACTCGGAAGGGTGGATAGACGACTCGGACTTCAGCCTGCCCTCTTCTCCAACGTTGACCGAAGGGCCTGGGGACACGCCATTCGTCAATCCCGACATCCCACCTCCAGACAAATGCAACGCCATACCGAAGCACCCGGACTTTTACCTGACTTCCGGTGACATCGTCTTCGTGTGTCGGACTCTGCTCTTCCGCGTCCACTCCGACCACCTCTGTCGTAGTTCTGTGGTGTTTACAGACATGATCGAGAAATCTAAGCTGAGGAACACGCACAAGACCGATGGGTGCCAGTGCATCCATGTGTACGAAGAACCGGAAGATTTCTCGATCCTTCTACAGGTTCTTTACAACCCAGGGTGAGCAGCCCATGAGCGGAGCGCACATAATTGTGACTTATTTAACGTTGGTATCTCTAGGTTCCCCCCCAGGCATCAGACGCCTGATTTCACTACATTCTCTTCCATCCTCCGCATGACGACCTCCTACAAGATCGACAACGTCCGCGGGCAAATTCTCGAAGATCTCTGTGGCGCCTACCCCAAAACCTTCGAGACTTACGAAGGATCAGAAATGCTAGGGGAGAGAGTTTTCGGAAACCAGAAACCACACCCGAACGCTGTTCTCAAGTTGTTCGAAACCTGCAACGTCGCCTTCGCTCTTCCATTTGCCTACTACCGAGCTTGTTCAGCTGGTACTTTGGCGTTGACTTCCATGGAACCCCGGTTACGCCTTCCACCGAGGATCCTCGCCGCGGCGGTTGTCGGCCAGTCTCGGCTGAAGGCCAGAGAATTACAAGTCGTCCGGCAATTACTCTTCGACCGTCCAGCCAAGATGTTCTCATGCAGCGGCTGGCTTTGTCCGGGCACGCACGAAACGAACCACAAGCGGTCAGGTCAGACGAGTCCCTACGAGAGGTTGTTCAACTCCATTTCCTCTCAATCAAGCGAAGTGGACATGGCCGTATCGATCTTGGAGACCAAGGTCCTCGCGGATGACGCGTTTTGTGCGAAGTGTTTGGAGAGGTTCAACGCGTGTTTGAGGGGTGCCAGGGAAGAGATTTGGACCAGCCTACCTCGGATGTTTGGCTTGAACCAGTGGTCAAACTTGAGTTGAGAGGTGGATCGCGTGTACCCAATTGTCGCTGTATTTTTATTGCTTTCGAATAGTCAACCAACCCAGGGCACCTGGGGGTGATCATTATCAGTTTCGCTTCCTCAGCCTTTGAATTTGAGGCTGTATTCGAGCCCATGCCGGCGCGCAAGAGTAGCATAACGACGACTCCAGATGGGCGTGAGAAGTGGACGTGATTCAACGATTACTGCATCCTGGTGGCATAGGCCCTCCCACTAGTATGAGGAATAGAAGTACTAGCTGCATTATTATGTATACTGTTAGGAACGAGCAAGGAAAAACAGTGTCCTCGTGAAGATACCAAAAGCAAACGGAACGATCCTCTATGGAGTCATTGCCTGCGCCATTGCGGAGAACGCTTGTTTCCTCTCAGGGTAGTTCTGTGGTCGATTGTCAGTTAACTACAGAATCCCCAACGCCCAAATAGCTCACCTCAAGGAAGGTCTTCTGAGCAACCGAAGCGTACATGTACGTCAGGGTGTTGGCGAGCTCAGGCTCGCTCCTCGCCAGCTCCATCTGTCGCTTGAAAAGATCCACCGCCGTGTCGACTTTACTCTGTTGGAGGCTAAGCTGGGCGAGAGTAGCGACAGCGGCTTCGCACTCCGGGTCGATCTCCAACGCCTCTTGGCAACAACTTTCAGCAGCTCCGACGTCTTGTTTCCATTGGTAGAGAGCGAGACCTTTGTTCACCATAGGGAGGACATTCTGTCGCATTCTAAAGGGTGTCAGAACACAATGCACGTGAACCAGTTGCTCGTGACTAACTTTGTCTTCTCGAGTTCGATGGCACGGTCGAATTTGTCGATGGCGTCCTGGAAACGACCTTGGTCGAGGAGCAATTCACCACTGCAAATGGCCGTCGGAAAAGGGGATTGGAGTGTGAGAGATGCACCTACTAGTAGTTCGGTGGCTCACTCCGCTCAGGGAACGCCTTCAGAGTCTTCCTGAAGGTAGCCATACTGCTAGCAACCTGGCCCTCCTTGTATTGTGCAACGGCGAGCTGGATGTGACTGAACACAAACTGATCATCCAGGAGAGTGGATTTGTTGTAGTTTGCAGCCGCTTGCTTAAAGTCGTTCATGATAAAGTGGACTAATTAGGGAGTGAGTGAACGGCGTCGGAGGAGACGGAATTCCACTAACCCTGTCCACGGTGGTAGTAGATATCAGGGTCATTCGGGTTGTGTTTGATAGCCTCCTCAAACGCCTCGAACGTCTTGTCGGGGTTACCCTGTTCCATGTACACACTCGCTATCTTGACCCACGACTGAGTGAATGAGGGGATGAGGTCAATGGACGCTAGCAAATCCTCCTCTGCACCCTTCACATCATTGACCAAGAACCTGGGGGAGGGAGAGGTTAGAGAAGTATTATAAAAATCAGAGAAGGATCTGACTTGAAGGTTCCACGGAGGTTGAGGGCTTCCGCTTTGAGGGTGTCGTTCGAGAGCCCCTCTTCGAGAGCACCGATAACAAAGGACCAGGAGTGAGTATAATCGGCGGCCTGGAGTGCATGCAATGCGTTGATCAATGCATCATCTGCAAACGATGAGTCTTCTGGTAGCGGGGGCAGAGGGCGAACGCGGAACGCAGAAAAGTACGCAGAGATGAAGGTATACGCGGGGAGGTGTGGGTCACGGGTCTATGGGATCGGTTAATACGAATTGGGTAGAAGGAACGGAGGATGCGAACCTTGATGATTTCTGCGGCTCTCGTCGAAGAGAGTTTCTTTAACACTCGTTCCACCGCCTGGGCAGCCTTCTCGTTCTGGAATCCGTCCAGGATTGTGGCAGCGGTGTAGTCTAGGTTTGCGAAAGGATGTCAGACGAGATGGCATAAAGAAAGGTGTTGGCCGACCTCTCAGCGCCTCCTCTAGCCGGTCGAGGGCTTCCAGAGCGTTCGCCCGTCGGTTGATGGCCTTCACGTAGTCCTTGTTCAAAGAAATCGCCTTGTCACAGTCTTCAATGATGAGCTCGAATTTGGGGGGTTTCATGTTCATATAACCTTGAGTAATTGTCAGCACCCCACCGGACGCCAAGTTGCCGGTACACTTACAAGCCCCGCGGTTACTGTAGTACACGGGCTCTTCTGTGGGCGAAACGTTGATTGCACGCGTGTAGAACTCTGCAGCCAGCTCAAAGCTCTCCTTTTGGTAATAATCATTGCCCTTTTTCTTCAGGACGGCGGCAAGCTTCGTTCGTTCCTACGACCCTGTATAAGGACCGGCGCAACGTGCCATCAATCACGAAACACGCACCTCTGTTGGCGTACCCTCGAGCTGTTCCTTTGTCAGAACACCAAAGTCTAGAAAAGGGTGGGTAGGAGTTTTAACTTCCGCCAGGACTGGGAGCCTGGTGTACGAATGGCGAAGACCTACTGGGTTGGTCTTCGACCGGAATCTCCTCAATGATAGGGCCAGACTCGACATCACGATTCTTGGGCTTTCCGGACTTCTTCCTCTTGTCCCTCCTGTCCCCGGATGCTTTTGGTGATGAAGCGGAGGCGTAAAGCGCGGCCCCACCCGCCGCAACGGCGAGAGCAGTGCCGATGAGGATGGCACGCTTGTTCTCGGTAACGAACGACTGGACGCGGTCGACGAAGCCTTGGGCTGACGAGTCTGGGTTGGACATAGCGGAGAAGGACGGCCGGAATGAGGCACAAGGTCGGGATGAAGGGGGTCTGAAGCCGCTCTCACGCGCCTTGACGTATTTTGCTGGCAGGCGATCACGTGTTCGGCAAGATATAATTTACTCGGAGGCGTACTCGACCACCCGGCATGCCTAACTGGGCCGGTGGTCATCTGAATACCCCCTGGCAATACCACTGCGCCCCTGCTCCAACGCGGATGGCGTGTCTTGGCCTACTCTAGTCTCCAACCCCCGATACGTTCTATTTTGGAGGAATTGTGCTGAGAAGATCTGTCAAGATGGGGGATGGTTCGGTTCTGGCATCAACACGCACCTGCCGCACTGTCTCGCAAAACGGAGACAGTCCCCTCGTTGTTTCGGAGAACAACATCGGAAGACCCTTCATCGTCGACGGGTGACATCACGCCCCCAAAGCGTTTTGCTTTCCGGTATTGCCCAGTCACCAGCGAGAACTCGGGCCGTTGCCCGTCTTCGTCGCTATCAACATCCTCAACTGTAGCGCGGCGGGCGTCAGAATGCGTCTGTCTCCAAGGGGTCACCACTCACTTGAACCCATATCTCTCTTCAACAGACGACCAAAGTCTAGGATATATTCTCCTGTCCAGGACCTGTCAGCGCTGATGGCAATCTCAAGCTCGAACGGGGTTATTATTGGTTTGAAGAACTCCTGCATGTCATGTTAAAGGCTGGATCTGTGACAGGAAGTGGTATCGACAAACCTTCGAGTCGATCAAACTGTTCTCGGGACAAGCAATGAGGACGAAGCATTCTATCTCGAGGAAGTTGGCAAGTTTTGATGGATTGAGCTTCCCCACGCTGATGGTGTAGCTCTTTTTCTGGGCCCGAGCCAACAATTTCCGTATCCGTGAGATCAGCGGAAGGTAAGAGGCTGAATGTCGAACAGATCAGCAGAACGATGTGAGGAGTAACTGGGAGTTGACATACCGACCCCCAACGTTCCAACCAGAATACCAAAGACGTCTGCGTCCCTGGCTTTTTGCACGATCGCATAACGCCTCATGAGGAGCTTGTTCGTGACATGCGACTCTACCCTCGCTTGTCGGACGACAGGACCATAGGCATGAACCTGTAGATCCGCGGTTCAGTCACCCGAACCACGGCGAAAGGGAAACGATGGAGCACCTCCGATGTCCCATGGGTGATGAGGAGATTTGTTAGGGACAGGCTTTCGGGACCGATATAAAGAACCACGTCTTCTATGGCCTTATCGGTTGTCCCAAACCTCTGGTTCTCCGCCAAGCTACGTACTGGCTGCCCCAGAGGTTCGGCCTTGAGAGGAATTTCATGATAATTCACCGGGCAACCCAAGGTAGCATGCAACCGTTCGGCGATCTCAGTCGCCTTGTGTGAATACACGACATCACAACACAAAACCAAACGCTCCACGGAAGATGCCCGAGGTGAATCACGTATTGAATTAGCGAGTTCTTTGACGCAATTCGTCACATCTATCGGCTTGTGGCCAAAGACGTAGATCACGGGTATCTGGGACGTCCTGGTAGAAATGTGTAAGATCGGGTTAATCATCAGGGGGAGATGAACGCACTGGCTCAGGCATGCATGTCCATAATGGACGACAAGGTCAGCATTGATATGCTGCGAGGCAACCTCATCCACACAACAGCTGGGGTTCTGTGAAACGGATTGATCCCAGGTAAGTGATCGGGCTCACCTTCCGTACGAGGTATCGGCGAGGGTATACAGGAGAATCTCTTCTCCAAGCTTGGACCTCAAAGCTTTGAATATGGGGACTGAGTCTCTCAGCAACTCATCTGGGAACTGGAGTGCGATCTGATGTAACATTCGTCAGATACTCCTGGGTCTGCAGAGGGGGATTGGGCGAACGGATTTGTAATCCCCCTTGATTATTTCGTCTACCGTCCGCTCGATATCGTAGTATTCGGCGAATTCATTCACAGAGAGGTTTGAAGCGGAGAGGTCGGCCGTGGCCTCGATTTTTTGAGAGATTACGGCCTCCCCGGAGTCCGCGAAGGATGTTGTCGGTTCCGTCATCCCGAATAGCCTGTTCGGCAACCCCCGCCCAGCAACGATCCACGCTCGGCCAAAGGAGGTTCCGACCAAAACTTGAATAATTTCCCCCCGGAGTACTGTTACCGCATGAACTCCACCGTACCTTACAATGTGCCTTGAATCCAAATGGGTGTGGTGCGCTGTGTACTGGCGCCGACCAGTTTACGAAAACACGGACCGAGCGTGTGGGAATTCCGGGCGCGATCAGATTTTGACACGGGTTGCCGGTCTCCGGCTCATCCTCCATTTCCGCCCTGGTGGCTACTTAGGACAGGTGGATCGACGGTGGTGTGTTCGGTATTCGCTAAGTCAGTGAGTGCATGAACGGCACCAAATTTGGTCGTCCCTTTGTTCGGTTCTCACACCTTGTTCTTTCTGCAGACCCCACCACGCGTCGCCATGGTCCACCTCACTTTTCAACCGACTCCTTCCGCCACAGAACTCGCCCGCACGATGTCGGACAAAGACAGAGAAGGTAGTCGTCTCCTCCGCAGATGGTCGTCGGTACTGAAAAGTCGTGGATAGATCTTGCATATACGCTTCTGCAATCGCTTCCGAGATCCCGCCTTGCTGGGCTTCGCGACAGAATCAACCCTTTGCTCGAGTTTGACATCCTCGGGGTACGTTCCTTCACGTCAACTGAGACATCCTTAAGTTACTGACTGGACTGCAGCTTCTACCCGACGAGATTGCGCTTCATGTTCTTTCACACTTACCATGGCAATCACTGCTGTGTTCCTCTGCCGTCAACCGTCGGTGGCGCACTCTTGCCGAGGACCCTTCGCTGTGGAAAATTTTGTGCCGAGCTCGCGGCGTCGAATGGAAACAGCCCTTCCGACCTTTCGACCTCGCCACCCACCTTTCATCGATGACGTTGGAATCACCCACGGACACCGACGACGAAGGCATGGGTGATGAAATATACACTTCTTCATCTGAACCGGGCTTTGAATTCCGAAACTCCACTGCCGTGTTTCCCACCGACTCTAACTACCGCTCGCTGGTAAAACACACACCCACCCTGAAGCAGATCACCGCTGGAAATACCCGTCATTCTGCCCCTTCTTCCCTTCCAACGTTATTCAGCTTCTTGCCGAACTACAAACTTCTACACCAAACCCACACTCGACTCTACCTCCGATTCTTGTATTACTCGTACCGTCTCTCGACCCTTCAGGCTAGACCTGGTGGACGACCCAATGAACCAGGCACCCCGAATCTTCATACGAGCACCATATACTGCCTCCAGTTGTACACGAACCCCCAGACCGGCATCCAAACGCTATTCACTGGCTCGAAGGACAAGTCTATTCGCGAATGGGATCTTCAGACATCTCAATTCATCAGGGTTGTTCATAACATTCACCGGGGCAGTGTCCTGAGCCTCGCTGCTCACGAAGGGTTGCTGTGCAGCGCTGGAAGCGATTCTAGGGTTTGCCTTTGGGATTTGGCCGGGAATGTCCCATTGTCCGTCATTCACGATCACACAGATAGTGTCCTCGCGGTTAGGTTCAATGACAAACGCCTTGTCTCGTGTTCTAAAGGTGCGCTAACATGCTCCGAAATCATGATCTCTGCTCTGACGGTTGCTCAAAAGATGAAACTGTCCGCACTTATCTCTTCCCACACGTAGTGCCTCACCTCGTACTCGAGGGCCACAGGGCTGCAGTGAATGCAGTTGCTCTGGCGGGGGACCTCTTAGCATCCGCCTCCGGTGACAGGTCTATCCGGATCTGGAACGCTGAAACTGGAGGTTTGCTCCGGGTGTTTGAGAACCACCACAGTAGGGGGTACGTGTTCCCTGAACCCGTCTGGCATTGCGAACTCATAAATGTATTCCAGCATCGCCTCAATCGATTTTTGTCCTCCATACATTCTTTCTGGCTCATCCGACAACCATATCCGATTAATTGACATCGGTACTGGCAAAGGCTGGTCTACCAGTGAGGAATTAGATGCCATGTCATCAACCCACGGGCTGTCCAGCCCCGAAGCCGATCTGGAGCTCGTGACATGCGTCGACGAAGAGTATTTGTCGCCTTCGGTCTCAGGCGTGTGTAACACCTGTGGTCACGGAGTAGTTTTGGGTACCAGTGCTCACGGTACTATACCTGGTCAAGCCGGGGTGCTTCGCCTCAAGCGTTACTCCAATGCCCACACTGGGCTTGTGAGGAGCGTGTGCATGAACGAGGAATGGGTCGTCAGTGGCAGCTACGACTCTATCGTGAAGATATGGAACAGGAAGACAGGAGCGTTCATTGGCGATCTTACTGGTGGTCACACGGGGCGCGTTTTCGGCATCGGGTTTGATTGTACTAAGGTTGTCTCCGTGGGAGAAGATCAGGTTTGTGACCGGCCTCACTTTACGGGCGCTTGCGATACTCACGAATTCTCCTAGCGTATTTGCCTCTGGGATTTCGCGCATGGCATCGACAGCTCATTCATCAAATTATGACACGCATAATACGCATAATGTGGCTCGGAAGAAATTCCAATCAGACTCCCTGTATTTCATGTTCCTTTGGCTCAACACCCGGTGTGGACCATCGTCGTTGACCGCCTTTGTTACCAACCACAACTACTGTAATCACAACGTGCACTTCTTAATTGACTCGGCGAACGCCTCTGAAAATACACCTGGGTCCAAATCCAAGGCATCGGGGGTGAGGTGGTAAACATGGAGGGATGGATATCGATGGACTCGACTGTTTCTGAGCGGGAACCCGTCACTTGTCGCCCAATCCTCCTCGGTTTAGAACAATCAAGGATTTTTGACTCGGCGACCCTACCCCTCCAGAGCGGGGAACCCCTACCCGTTTATTCACGACGAGCGTTTTTTAGACTAGCTTGTGAGTTCCGCCACATAGGACACTTGTGTGCTCCCGTGCTATATTCCTTCAAGCATTAATGGGGTAGTGGTAACCTGGATCGTTGCCACCCAACAGGCGCCCATCTCGATCCGCCGGGGGTTCGATTCCCTCTTAATGCAGTCCTTTTTCCTCTGTCTTTTTTCTTTTGCTTACCCCTCTATAACCCGTTGAAGAGCCGGCTCGAGTGTCGGGCGTAAATAATAAGAATTTTGACTGACTCAAATGGGAGGGTTTCAGCAGTGTGATGACGAACTCATGGTGGGATCGATATGATCGGGGGAGGCGGGGCGCTGAAGATAAAGGGAAGGGGATGTAGAAATTGTAATAGGGCATACGCTGAAAATGCATAACCCTAAAATGCATAATGCCTTGGAGAGAACGGGGTTCGCCCGGTGCACTTCTAATCGATGGAAAGTATATAACCCATAATCCATGGAGATTTTGGTGGCCGCCCCACGTGATGTGGGTTTCACCGTCCCAATAATGTAAGGCACTTAGGGAACCCGCGATGTGCATTATTACAATTTCTACTGTAGGACGCAAGATTCGACATGGCCGAACACCCAAACTAGAGGCAGCCACCCGACCAGGATCATGGAAATTATGTCCCCCGCACTAGGCCTCAGCAGTGCAAACTAATTATACTCCACACCTACGCTATCTATCGTGTTGCAGCCACAAGATTTGAGTTTTTGATGTCGTTATAATCAATGATTGTCCAACACTGCACAGTGGGGTGGGAAGTTCCCACACACCCCATTGCACACCCTGAGGGGTGGGTTGCATGCACACGTGGTGGGGCCTGTCGCCGGGGAAGGCGTGTAACCATCCCCACACGTAAAGTCGCAAGGACACTTGATGCTGCAGGAGGGACGGGCGTGTGCCGGATAGCGGCATTCTTGCTTATTCTTTTGGTTTTGGATCTGTGATCGATGAAAGGGGTCAGGAATCGAGTGCGAGTGTGCGATCATGAAGGAGGATCCACTCACGAGTCCGGCGAAGTAATCACGGGCGCCATCCTTACCGACTCCATCGACGACCTTCTTTGCCACTGGGTTGCTATCAAGGAACGCAGGAACGGCGGACTGGCAAAGGCAGAGTTTAAGATGCCCAGCAGTAATGTTGTTGCCTACAGAATCAAAGGCAGTCAGGTCTCGGGGATTGTGACACCCCCACGACATCACGTACCACCAGGAACGACTTGTACATCCAAATCCAGGGGGGTGCAGACATCGACAAGGTTCTTCTTCATGTGAGAGCGTCTCGCGTGGATGACCCCCCGGGCCGCCGCAGCGTTGGCCATGGAGCTCCAGAGGAGGAGGAGGAGTAATGTCACCAGCGCGGAGAAGTTCATGGTGAAAACAAAGATGTAGGGACTTCAAGAAAAGACAGTAGGTAGCACTAGAGGATCTGGGTTTTGGTTCGTCGATGAGGGAGAACGATGAGAGTCCCCAATGACCAAGCTGGCCTATATACCTTCTCACCCCTTCGGTATGCCTTCTCCCCACTCTACATCGGCATACCGGCTGCTCACAGCGCTCACTATTAAGCGAGCTGATTTTCGTGTTTCGGGGTTTTGAGCGGCAAAGACCTTTTCGGATGAACTAGTTGATTTTTCCTGCCCATTTCTGGCTCTGCTAGGCACGGTGTCGTTGTTCGAGACCTCACCATCGAATTTTTCGAGATCGCTTCTTTCACAATCGAGAGGCCCAGACGGTTTGCTGATGTGGGACGAGTTATGGGGACGTCGGCAAGTAAAACCGCAGGCTGGCCTTCTTTCTCGTGAGCTGTGGCCAGCGGGTTGCCAAGGGAATGGTCACCAATGTCGGGGGTAGTGCTGATCGTGCCAGCGTCGCGTCCCAAGACGAGAGTAGGACCGCAAGGACAAATCCACTCTGCGCAGTCACACTGCCTCGAAACTCCCTGGATCATTCAAGCGTGAACTCTTCAGCCACCCACTCATCCGGAATGTGCCTGGGCAACGGAGTTGTGGATCACCGCGGAAGCGACGGTTATTCGTCAAATCCCCCACGGAACGACCGGATGTGACGGATCGCTGGGCGGAACGGTCGACAGCACACGAGTTGAGTGAAGGCGTACCGCGTCCCGGAAACCCCGGGACAACTCCAAGGCGCGCGAGCGCAGTCGTTTCGGAACAACAACCTCTCGAAAGGTCTCGCGGAAATCGCTGCTCCCCGACACGCCGCAACAGCGCGCACGAAGTGTCTCAAATGCCGGCGGCGGGGCGAGTTACCGTCAGAATGAGCCGCACGAAACGATCAGACGGGGGGTCTGGGCATATTGGTCCTAACCTGATCGGTCTGTCATCGGGTCGCCACCCACAATGAGTCAGCTACGGAGACTACGATTATCCTCACAATTGACCCATGGGTGAATCGTTCCCTCGGAGATTATTTTCTCAGCGGCATACACATATGTAGCGTATAATTAGTTGAATCCTAGCACGGGAACATGAGACTGAGCCAGGCTTCAGACTGAGATGGAATGGAACTCGATCTTGTTCCTTGGGCACTTGCGAACATAGCTTAAGTGTATCGAATCGTATGTTCACTACGTTAACTTGGAAGTACACAGAATGCGGCTGGGGAGCGCTTTCGTGGCGTACAGACCGCGTGAATGCATTACACAGCCAGGCTCTAATGTCGTACTCTATTCGTAGGGCTACACAACATGATGGCGATAGAAAATAACCTGATTCATTGATTCCCCCGTGCCCTGTACCCCCACCCCCGGAGAACGATGGTGGTCATACGTCGAGATTGGGGTTGGTTACGAATTCGTCTTCTTATCCCATCTTCGGGCGAGCTTGTCAGTTCCGTCTGCTAGAACTTCAATGGCGGAACTCACAAGTCCATGAACAGTTTCCAGAGGACGGAGAACATGATTCCCTGGCATCCATTCGCAATAATCCTCGTCTTCAATCCACGACCGAACAGACCCAATCGTCCATCCGCAGCCACGATGGCTTTGGCAGCGGTAAGGTATCCAACCTTGCGTTCGTGAACTTGGCGGTACGTCTTGACGACGCGCAAGGAGTTTGAGACGGTATCAGAAATCAGGGTAGCGCAAAACCCGATGAATGCCTGTCGAGATATCTCTAGCCCTTTGGAATCCTGCTTTGGAAGCACTTCTTGGAGATAGTTGTACGTCGCAAACCACTGACAATAAGATGAACCCCAGGTTGCAGGTTCAGATGATATTAACTTACGGGATAATTCCCAACAAAGGTGGCAGCAGCGGTCGCCAGCGCTCCGAACCACAAACTGGTGATTCCATAAACTCTGATCTGTAGTCGCCACAATGTTACCTCGACACTGAGATCTCAAAGGAGCGACATACCCTGTTCCTCAGTAGCTTTAAACCGGGCTTTCCCTCCGTCTGGAGCGTAGTTTTGAGGGTATCGATGGGGGTCAAGATGATCCTAAACCCTGCGGCGCAGAGCGAAACAAAAACGGTCCTGATCGGGGATGGGAGCCTCTTCATGAACGGATTGGACTCCAGGAGGGCGAGAATACCCGCGTTCGCCGCGGTATCACCAAAACGGGCCACGGGCCCCTGAATCAAGGCAGCGGAAAGACCTTGATAGTACCGAGGGTAACCTCCGTCGGTGTACAAGGTCTTGATGGCTTCTGTGGTTGTTGTGCCGTAGCGGTACTGGTAGTTCATCGTAGTTCGCAGGGGCTGAAAAGTGGGTAGTGCGTGTGAGGCCAGATGCAAGTGTACGCAGGCGGGCACCGACCATCAAGGTCAAGACCTGTAACACCATCGCTGGAGATATGACCTCGGAGATGAGCCACCTTCAACCGATAAACAAAGTGCTCATACCAGCAGCACCACTCAACCCGCCACCGAGTGCCCGTTTCAAAGCCTTCTTGAAGTCAAACTATGGATCGTGTAAGCGGTGGCGATCGGCTAAGTGGGAGATCTCTGAAACCACCGCGCGCACCTCGATGTCACCGTTCTCAACGAAGCTCTTGATTATTCCTGCGAGCAGGATCCCTCCGAAAGCGGCAAAGACAAGGTACCAGATGATCCTCCGGCGGTCTACCTTCGCGACGACCACAGCATCCTTGGGCTCATCCGCCGGGACAGCTGTTTCGGGATCGAGGTGAGCGTCGGCGTGTACACTCCTAGTGCGTGATCCCAAGAGAGGTTCCCTCTCCCCGGCCGAGTTGGGGGGATCCGTACTCGAAGGTGTTGTCGACATCAAGAGGTTCAGGTTGAAGTTCGGGTCGAAGGGCACGCTCACTCAGTGGGGATGGGCAACGTATTGGGGAATCGCGTGATCGATCGACATCGCAACTCACGCCAGCGTCGACCGCAAAGCTGGTACTCACATTTAAAGTCTTTTGGCACTGTGGGGATTCAATTTTCGAAAATAGAAAACTATGTATTACACCAATATTTATGCGACTGAGAATTGCGCCCCTGTGCGACATCCGCCCTGGTATATTGCGGGTTATTCAGCAATAAACCACCGGAGCATCAGCAATAAACCGACAAAACTGAGTCAAGGATAAGTTGGAGTGAGCGTAAGAATCAGACTCAGGATGTTAATTTGCCGGAAATTTTATTGAGCGAAGCTACATCAATACGATGCGTTGAAGCTGCGGCTTTGCTGAATTTGTACTAGAGGTGATTATATAATACTAAGTGCCCCTTCCCGCTCACCCGACGGAATGCCACCCCATGGTAAACAACGGTCCCCTGCCATCGAACTATCCGGCCGACGTCTCGACTATGATCTCCCCTCTATCGTCTACCTTGGGGGGCACCACTTCACCGCTCGCGTGTGGGATTCATCCAACCGTTGGTGGAATTATGATGAAATGTGGGATTATGGCCAATCACATTCAAATCACAACGGATCTCCTCTACAATGGTCGCCGCCGTGCAGTTTTTTTCATTTATAGTTGCTGCGACCACCAATGCGCGTGGGCCATTCTTTCCGGCTACATTCCCACCGTGCCACACTCCAGTTCTGATCCCTTCGTAGGTTTTCCCTTATATAAGTTCTCCTTTCCCCACAATCTTTGTAATTACAGTGGTATCACATAGTTTGGTGTTTTGAATGTATATCCCCCCTAATCCGCGTGCCATCCAGCCTGCATGTGGATCGATTTCGCCGTGACCATCCACCGTGCGTATTTTGGCGGGGACAAACAAGCGTAAACAACGCCATGGGAAGTCGCGCCGGCTGCCCATCCCCACAGTATGTGAGAGAGAGTTGTAGCCAGACCCAGAACACCCCCAAGTGGCCACTTGATGGGCTCCCTTGCACATTTCTTGGGCACCCAGAGAGGGTTGTGCTGCAAGGGTACCATTTCAGGCAAGTGAGGTACATCAAACCCACAGAAGCCCAGGGAGCTGCTAGGGATGACAGTCAGCTGATGATTTTCTGTATGCAGAAATATGACCAGCACCCCAATCAATCTATCCATTATCTTGCATTGCAGCTTTGAGGAACAATACAGGGTGAAGCAGCATGACACCAGCCAACACTTGAAGGGTTGAAACCTGACTGCACAACCCCAACCCACAGTCAGGGCCACACCAAAACCATCCACATCCACCACATCTACAGCATCCAAATCCAAATCTATATCTGCACATCTATATCCACCTGTCAAGCCAACAGGACAGCAGAAGGACAGTGATAAGCCACTGATATCGGATGAGAGCAAACAAACCATAGGCAGGCCGAAGATGCCATGATAAGTTTAAGTGTGCCTTGGAGCACACCATCAACAAACCTCTCATTTACGGGTTCAGCAGCCATGGTAAGCAGTACTCTACACAGCCAAGTACGTTGTGCATAAGGGTGACCACAGTGACCAGTGAGAGAGAGTTTACATGTGGTCAGAATAGACACCACTGTGGGAAGGAAAGGTACTGATTGTTCGTGATTTTGTCAGTATGCTGGCGTGTCACGATCAGTTCCAACGGCACTGCAGACAGTACACAATATAATCCACGCAGGCACTGATATTTTCGTACTTGTGTCAGTCACTTTTAGGGTGTTTTAAGTCCAAAAAAAAAGTCAAACTCAGTACATTGGTGACTCATGGTCAGGCGTCTTGTTACTGATCCGTCAGTACGACGGAATTACTTCCGCGTGTTTCGTGCAGTAACAAATCCGGTGACTGATTGTACATTGACTTTTGTAGTACTGATCCTGAACACTCAGTCACCCGACAATAAGCAGCTGAAAACAACTGATATTCGTTCAATGAGAGTGTAGGGTAACTAGCTACTGTTGTCAGAATCATCTGACTCTGAGTCCTCTCCTAGGCTGGCAGCAGCGCCGTTGTGTCCTGCGCCGGTGCCAGTACCACTACCACCAACTACAAGCCCAGGATTGACAGGGGTGTCCAGAGTAGCTTCGATGGCCTTGCGAACCTTGCGTTTTGCCTGCGAGCGAGAGTTTCGGAGGAATAGCTTCACCATCTCCGCTGTTGCCCAATTGTACTGGAATTTGGCCATGGTGGGATATTTCTCTGCAGTCTGGGCAGGGTGTCAGTGAAGTCACCGGCATCAGAATAAGTCAACCAATACGAACTACGGTAAAAATCTTGTGCATCTCGATCCCAGACTGGTTCTTCCAAGGCTTGTCCATCTCAATGGCCGACATCTTCACAAGCGACCGGACAAAGCCCTGTGCAAACTGTGAGCAAAGGTGCGGAGGAGGGAAACAACCGGATACTTGCCTGTATTTCATGATAGACTGGGATCTCCATACCCATCGCATTGGCAAGGTTGAAGTCGCCACGTCCACTCATGCCACGCGGCTTCGGGATGAGGGCTGGGGTGGCGGTCTCCGTGACCTGAGTGGCCTGTGCTACGGTAAGCGCGCTCTGCATCTCCGCTAGAGCGGCCTTTCGTTCCTCTATTGAATTGAATCAAAAGTCTATCAAGGATGAGTAGTAGACACGTGAGACTTACTATTCTTTCTGCGCAAGTCCCGCATCCTCGCGTCCTTCGCGTTTGCGAGTGCAAGGAGTTGCGCCTTCGTCATGCTGGTTGCCGGAGTCTGTTTCCAGAGGTGAGGGTTGTCGCTTGTCCTAGCCATCACGAAGGAGAGGGGGCGGGGGGGAAACCGGGAGGACTGGAAGAAGTGAGGGTGTTGGTGGAGAGGTGGAGAGAAGGGGAAAAGGCGGTTGGAAAAAGGAACGAATAATGGAACAATTTATAGCGTCTCGCTTGTCCCCGGTGACAACATCGCTCGATTTAACGAAGTCAACATGGAATGGACGCCGGAATTCCGCACGTCCCTCTCACCTCTCCCACCCATGCCACGCGCACCAATTCCTGAGGCCACAGAACAGCGGTGCTCCTGCGGCTGTGGGACGAAGAGCGTCAAAACAATGAACAAACATATGAAGGAGCACTCACAACGGTTCAACATCAAGACCACGCAACTTGCGAGCCTAACGGCCATCTTCCACCGGAAGAAGCAGCGGGTCCCACGTGCTGGGGAAGCAACTCCCACCACCTCCAGGATGGATGTGGACTCCCCCGAACAAGAAAACCAAGTAGAAACACCATCTCACGAGCCAACTCTTCTGCATGATGGCGGCGAGGCAGAGGAAGGCAGTGATGATGGTGGGGATGGTGGGAGCGAGAATGAGGGGCTGTTGGTGGATTCAGACTCTGAGGATGAGTTTGAAAGTGATGAAGAGGGCCCTGGCGGAGGGGATGGGTGTGGGCGAGGTCAAGGGATATTGGACTTCGAGCTTAACGCGGCGGAAGCAGGTAATGTCCCCTATTGCGTCCAGAGCATCGTGGGATTGCTGACTAACCCGTTAAACTCACAGCAAGGTCTGCTTTAAATGGAGCAGAGCTAAAGGATATCCGCGCGTTCAACTACTTCGTCACACAGGGTACGACAAGAGAGGCTTACGAAGCACTCAGGTCCACATTCCCAGAGCTTGAGGATATTAGCTCGCTCTACGTCGCTCAGAAGACTGTTGCGAAGCTTTCGGGATTGGATCCCAAATACGCCGACTGTTGCGTCAACTCGTGCTGCTGCTATGTGGGAAAATACAAGACATTAGATCGCTGTCCATTCCCCGACTGCAACGAGCCCCGACGTGACGAAAGCGGGCGGCCTAGGAAACAATTCCAGTACTTACCGATTATCCCTCGCCTCATCGCCCTCTTCCTCAACAATGCCACCGCAGAGAATATCAACTACCGACACAAGTACTGCGAGACGAGGGACACCAAGAAGGTCACCGATGTGTTTGATGGCACGTTGTATCGGGAGCTTTGCGAACAGGAGGTGACTGCGAACGGCAAAACATTTCCCCATCGGTACTTCTCAGATCACCGAGATATCGCGCTGGGGCTCTCTCTTGATGGGTTTGCCCCCTTCAAGCGCCGGAGTAATTCAGCATGGCCCATTATCTTGTTCAACTACAATCTCCCCCCCAACCTCCGCACTCACCTCGACCATATCCTTTGCTACGGAATCATTCCCGGTCCCAAGTCCATCAAGGATGTCGACTCCTTCCTCATTCCCCTGTACGAAGAACTCGCCGAGCTGTCCGAGGGTGTGGATGGCGCCCTCGATCTGACTGCAAGGGAGTTCTTCACCCTCCGCGCCTACCTTATCCTGTTGTTTGGCGACATTCCAGCCATTTCAAAGTTGATGATGATGAAAGGCCACAATGGCTATTCACCTTGTCGATGTTGCGAGATCAAGGGGATGCGAAACCCAGGCGAAAAGGTTAATTATGTCCCTCTTCACCGTGAAGAAGGAGCATATGACCCGCGTGCGCTTCGGCACTGGCGCCATTGTCGTTTCATCAGGCAGGCGCAAAAGGTCGTCGCAGCCAACACCGTCGCCAAATCTGATCGATTGTCCCACAAATATGGGATCAAAGGATTACCGGGACTCTTCCTCCTTGGCTCGGTCAACTTCTCCACCTCGTTTCCATTTGACTTCATGCACCTTATATTTGAAAATCTCGTCCCTAACCTCATCCGACACTACACTGGCGACTTCAAGGGTCTCGATTCTGGGGTTGAATCCTACGAGCTCCCGAAGAGTGTGTGGAAAGCGATCGGGGAGGCTGCTGCTCGATCTGGGGACACGATCCCCTCAGATTCCCCCACTACCCAATTTGGATCGCCAGCCCCAAAGGCAAGGCCGACACTCTAGCCAACACTTGGTTCCCCAACACCAAGCCAAACACCAATCGGGTCCCGCACGTCCGACCGGCCCAGCCCACTCGACCGATGACCTCCATCTCCAACGAGGAAGTCCTCAACACCTTGAGCAAATGCAATAACGACAACGCCCCGGGTCTGTCCAGACTCACACACTGCGTCTGGAAGTGGGTAGCAGCGGTAGCCCCCGACCAGCTGATTGCTGTCGTTAGGGCTTCCCTCCGCCTCGGCATACACCACGCTCCCTGGAAACAGTCCTTGGTGGCCGTCATCCCCAAGAACAACAAGAAGGACATGTCCCTGCCCAAGTCCCACCGACCCATCCAACTCATCGAATGCTTGGGCAAACTGGTCGAGAAAATCGCGGCCCGACGGATCGCTTCCGACTTAGGAAAATACAACCTGATGCCGTTCAACCAGTTCGGTGGCCGATCCAACTCCTCATGCCTAGACGCCGGACTCTCCCTCCTGCACGACGTATTCGAAGCTCGCCGCCGCAACCTCGTTACGTCTTTTCTCGCGATCGACATCAAGGGGTTCTTCGACCACGCGGGCCACGAACGTCTCCTCCACGTCCTCCTCCACCTGGGATTCCACCCCACCTTCGTCAAGTGGGTTGGCTCCTTCTTATCTGAGCGCTTTGTCAGGGTGCAGGTCGACGACTACGTCGGAGATCCGCACCCGCAGATGGTGGGTTATCCCCAAGGCTCTCCCATTTCCCCTATACTCGCTTGTATCTTTGCTTCTTTAGTGCTCGAACGCCTAAACGCCGATCCGATCTTCGATGCCACCGGGTCCTGCCCAATCCCAGTATGCCCTAGTGCCTACGTCGACGACTTTGAGTTCCACGCTTCCTCCACGGATCTCTCCACGTCCACCCACCTGCTCAAGTGCACTCTGGACGCTGCAGTAAGAACGCTCGACAGCATCGGCCTCACCATCGACCCGGACAAGTGCGACCTCATGCACTTCTCATGGCGAGCATCAGGAAAGGGGGTGTCTGCTTATTTTGCTTATACAGCTTATTTGACCTTATTCCCTGCCATTTGGAGCATCAAAAACTGACCTAGATTATATAATGAGAATAAGCGAACATAAGTAGCCATAAGTGTCGAATAATCGACAAATAAGTGACCTCCACGTTTTCTGATGGAAAGGGGGACGACTCCAGCCCCTCCCTCACAACCGTCCTGTACGGCAAGAAGGTGACCATCACCCCTCCTAAATCACTCAGATGGCTTGGTTTCCACCTGGACCGGAAACTAACATTCAGAGAGCACATCGACAAGGTTGCTTCAAAGGGTCTGGCTATCATACAAGGCATGAAGGTACTCGGCAACTCAGTGGAAGGTATCAGCCCGGCCAACCTTCGCCTCCTCTACAACACCGTAATCATCCCAGCGATCACGTACGGAGCCCCACTCTGGTTTACACCGGACAAACCCCAAACCAAGCTCATCGCCCCCCTGGTGAAAGCCCAGCGAAAGGCGTTACTCGCTATCTCAGGAGGATTCTACGACACCCCTACGGAAGCGATGCAAATCCTCACGTACATCCCTCCCATCCGCTCTACTTTGACTAAACTCCACAGGTCGGCGTCGATCCGGATACCCAGGCTCCCAATGTGGTCGGAAATCACCATGCGTCTCCCCGCCTCACACATCCTCTCCGTCCGAATGACCCAATGGGTTCCCAGGCCACGCCACATCCCCTTCCACCAACCGGCAGACTCCAGAGTCACCAAAAACAGTGTCATGCACCTGACATTTTTCACTTTTCCTTTCCCCTTCCTCTCTTCATTTCTTCACTCAAAGACAATATGAAACGAAAACCTTTGTGTTATTAAAGCACAAGACGGACTACAAAGG
>Ga0307509_10003000_pt1 | contig 26396 bp, 29 predicted proteins | sample 10_EM_MG_FD_202245 | JGI IMG/M metagenome (GOLD analysis project Ga0307509, IMG submission 202245) | Populus trichocarpa ectomycorrhiza microbial communities from riparian zone in the Pacific Northwest, United States - 10_EM | ecosystem: Host-associated > Plants > Roots > Unclassified | place... | reverse complement strand
GCTTACGAACTTCCGGAGTTCGTATCCTGAAACAATACAAGTATCAAATAACAAGGCTTACGAGTCTCCTGAGCTCGTATCCTAAAACAAAACATAAAACAAACTAACAAGGCATACAAGTCTCCTGCACTCGTATTCTGAAACAAATACATAAAACAAATCCATACCTAAACTGGTAACCTGTACCGGTTACAGCAGTCTATAAGACCGAGAAGAGCGATTATTCTTCAAGCAGCTCGAAACCAAAGGACTGCCACAAATTAAAAGGCAAGTCAGCCAAAGGATTAAAGAAGGAGGATAGAGATGACAGGAAAGCTGGACCAACTTGTTACTCCTGCGGCGGAAATGGTCATATGTCCAAAGAATGTCCTTCTAAGAAGGATGATAAGAAAGGCAAAGGAAAAGCGATCAAGAAGGAAACAAGATTGAAGAATGTCAAATATGAGCAGGACTCAATGGATGAAGTCTACATCCATGCTACCGAGATCGAATCCTATGCCACCGCCCAAACCACCAGGCCAGCAAACATCAAACCTCACGGTTCTCTAGAGGGAACGATACACCTAAATAGAAAGGAAGTCAAGGTTCTCTTTCATACCGCAACGATAGGAGCCAATATTGTCAGCCCTCACTTTTTCACCACACATGGGATACCATGTAACGAAATGGCGAAACCCACGAAAATTCATATGGCTCTGAAAGGGTCGAGATCCGAAAGCCAGAAGGAATGTTCAGTGGAGATTTCGGTTGGAAAAATGAAGGTTCCCAATACCAAAATGATAATTGGAAACCTAGCGAAATACAATGCCCTTATTGGAATGCCCTTCGTCATGCAACAACAAGCGTCAATAGACTGCCACAAGCTTAACCTTGAATTTCTGAAACACAGAGTCAGGGTAAACTATACCCCCACCAGTGAGTATGTCAGAGCAGCAGTAGTATCTACAGAGGAGATAATGAATCAACATGCAGACATGTTTCCGGAATCAATATCGGAAGGACTACGGCCCCTGAGGAAGATCAATTACAGGATAAGGCTAAAACCGGGTGTTGAAGGCCGGACATTACCAACAAATTCTGTCCCTGAACGACACACAGCAGCTTTGAGCGAGCGGATCACAGAGAAGGAAAGACAAGCAGTCATGAGATGCCAGGCAGTGCATGGAGCGGCACCTATGTTTGTCCAATATAAGAAAGATGGCAAAGGGCCTGACCGCTAGTGGACCTAACAGAAAGGAACAAAATCACTGTAAAGAATGATGAACCGATACCCAATCAAACAACGATCCTGAACCATATGGGAAGAGCCAGATACCGCAGCAAGATAGACCTAAGCGATGTTTACTTCCAGACAAGGGTTGAGCCTGAGGACGTTTGGAAGAATAGTTTTACATCGCCCTTTGGGGGATTTGTTAGCAAAGTCATGCTGCAAGGTGATATGAAGGCACCAGGAACATTCATGCGCATCATGTCGGAAATGATGGCGGACTTCGTAGGGAAGTCCGTCTAGGTATAAATTGACAATATCCTCATATTTTCTGATAAAGAAGAAGACCATTTGAAACACATCGCAGCTATCTGCAACAAGCTCACGGGAGCACAGTTTTACACAAGCAGAAAGAAGTCCGAGTTTTTTGCAGCTAGAATAGAAGTACTAGGACACATTATTGATGATGAGGGGTTGAAAACAGCCCCTGAAAAGACTGCGAAAATCGAGGCATGGACCACCCCCACCACCAAACGCCAACTACAAGAATTTCTAAGCGTAGTCAACTACATTAGCAAATTCTTACCGCATATAGGAACACTTACAGCACCCCTGACGGCACTTACTGGAACAGCGGAGTTTGTCTGGACAGCACTGCATGATGCAGCCATGACGAATATTAAGAAGCTAATAGCAGGTGCTTGTATTATGAAACCTGTGGACTACAAATCCGGAGTCCAGATATGGTTGATAACCGATACATCACTTTCAGGATGTGGAGCTTGGGTAGGACAAGGGGACACACCTGAAACAGCGAGACCTGCAGCACTTTACCGTAGGAAGTTCACCGATGCCCAACATAACTATGGAACAACAGATACGGAAGCACTAGCCATAATTGACTCACTATCTGCATTAAGCCATATACTCAAGGATGCTGAGTTTACGATTGTTACAGATCACCAACCCCTAACCCGCCTTAATGGAGCAAATAAACTAAGCGGAAGGAGAATCCGCTAGGGGAACCTTATCAGCGCCTACACAGCGAAGATAGTCTATCGTCCAGGAAAGTGGAACTATTTAGCTGACACTCTATCCGGCCTTCATGAGAAAACAGACCACAATCCTCATTAGGCTAAAGACCCTACAGAAGAAGACGAAAATGACCCCACCCCTATCTACACTTTATTCTCTAGACCTCAAGACCTTCAAGTCATTTCACGCTATGAACCTTTACCAGTGTTCGTGCACTTAGAATGTTGATCAGACTGTAGCCTGAACGAAGCGACTGAACAAGACGATATGGAACTACAAGAAGACCCCCCCACCAATTACGGAAGCCCCAAGAGTACTGACCACCATGGGACCAGTCAGTACCGATGGATGGATGGACAACGAGTGTTACCACTCTGGACAATTGAATGATGAGATCGAACATTCAGCACTCCACTGGACAGCATGGAAAGACGAACACTGTGAATACCATAGCACCCACAATACCTCTTGAGAACGAACAGTCTGTATGCCTAGCAGTCCACCGATAGATTACCCAGAGCTACCCAAGTCTACCACTGTCTCACCACCAGAGGCAGGCTCACCGGTCAGTACTAGATCGCATCCTGATCTTGGTGTCCTCAAGAGCAGACTCGAGAATGCGGTACTCTGCAACCAAACTATGCACCAGGAGTGCAACGAACCCAACTGCCCTGCACAGAGACACCATCACAAGCGTCCCCTCTATAGCAGGGCTTTTACACACTCGAATGCCACCATCTCAGCCATCGAACCACCTCAGCTCCCCCACCATGAAAGACGACTCTATGAGGTATATGACGATGCAACAGATGAGGTGGAAGACGACGTCCCACACCTGGAAAGAGTACAGGATGAAAGAGATGTTGCCCAAGCCACCACAGAATTGGAAGGCATGTGGCGAGAACAAATGATTAAAGGCTACAGGCAGGATCCTGTCTGGAAACTGGCGAACGATTCTACAGCTACAGCGAGAGGCGGCAAGGCCCAACACCATAGTATTGGCAATGGTCTACTCTACGCCACTACAAGAGGAGGCGAGAGATGTCTTTACATACCCAAAGGACATGCAATGAACGGCGAGACTCTGAGAGAGCTGGCTATCAGCGTGATACACAACAAGGGACATGACAGCGCTCAGAGGAACCTTCGGTACGCTACAGAATACCTATTCTGCCCTGAGATGAGAAAGGACTTCCTAGATTTCGTTGCACAATGTGAGCAGTGCCAGATCAGTAAACAACGAAGCACACTCCCTTCAGGAGATGCACTGCTGCTACCATTTCCCTCGGAGATTTTTACCTGTTATGCTATTGCTTTCATGGGACCCTTCATCAAGGCTAAAACATACGACACAGTGCTAGTGGTGGTCGATAGAGCAGTAGGATATTGCTGGTTGATTCTGACAACTACGAAAGCGACAGCAATCACTACCATGGAAGTACTACAGAACTACGATTTTACACCCCATGGAGTACCTACCTCGATTGTCAGCGATGCTGACCCACAATTCACCTCTCGTTTCTGGAGGAAGACTCTGAAGACTATGGGCATTGAACACATCATGGCAGCCCCAGGACACCATCAGACCAACGGCCAAGCAATACGCAAGATCAGGGAATTAAAAACGGCCCTGAGGACCGTTATCACCCGACAACAGAAGAACTGGCTTGTGTCCTTGCCCCAGCTACCATCGTACACCAACGCTGGTTACTCAGAAACTATTGATATGTCGCCATACAAAGCAGTGTATGGGAGGGACTATCCTCTGCTTAGCACCTATCGAACGGCAGCGCCCTCGGTACCTGCTGCAGATGAGTACTTCAACAGGCACAACAAATTTTGAAACTCAGCCTACCAAGCTCTGAAACCTGCCAGAATCCGGTCTACGAGGACCGCGACTAAGAGAAGGGTACCACGCCCTCCGGTATCCATGGGAGGACAAGTACTGGTCTTTGGAGACATGTTCTGCACAGAATTAGGGTGATCAAGGAAGCTGGAACCACGCTGGCGTGGACCATTCAGAGTGTTGAGTTATGACGATATTACGCAGAAGTACACAGTCAAGATGAATGCCAAGATGTACCGTCGAAGAGAAGAAGAATTCCACTGCTCGGTGGTCAAACCCTACAGAGAGAACGATGATGAACGGTTCCCAGGACAAGCCAATATCAAGCCAGTGCCGATTCTAATCAACGAGGAACCTGAATGGGAAGTTGAGGCCGTTAAGAATTACAGAGAACACTATGGACGAGGCCAGTTCCTTGTTAAGTGGAAGGATTACCCAGCCAGCGAGAACAGCTGGGAACCCATCAAAGGATTGGAACATGCGGAGGAAGTGGTCCAGGCATGGTGGATGGATAACATGATTGGCGAGGAATTCCCGGTCAACTCAGGAAGAATTACCATCAGATTTTCACCCACCGAGCCAGGCCTCACCGAATACGTGGACGAAGGGCCTGTTGACAAAGGGTTTTGGGATACTAACTTGGAAACAGACTACGATAGCAGCAGTTCTGAATAAAGGAGGATTTTGTTTTGAGTAAATAGTTTGTTATTTTGTTTTCGCAGTGTAACCGGTACAGGTTACTAGTTTAGGTATGAGTTTGTTTTATGTATTTGTTTCAGGATACGAGTTCAGAAGACTTGTATGCCTTGTTAGTTTGTTTTATGTTTTGTTTTAGGATACGAGCTCAGGAGACTTGTAAGCCTTGTTATTTGATACTTGTATTGTTTTTGGATACGAACTCTGGAATATTCGTAAGCCTTGTTTATTGTTGGATTGTTTATGGGTTAGGTATTGTTTGATGCCTTAGGATTTGGATGTGATTGATGCGAGATGGATTATCGCAAGTGTATTTAAAAGACCTCAATCTCTCCGGACTTAGAGAGATCAGACTTCGACAGACAGAGTTTTTCACTATATGTGGTTGAACAGTTATCTTCTATGCCGTTCGATTCGAGAATCTTTGAGCTTCACACAGGCCTAAAGCACTTCGCCTTCTCTTTGTAGTTTCGATAAAAGTACTAGAGTCTATTCAATTACTAGTTGGCGTCTCCGGTACTTGATCTCATTTATACCACCGGTTTGGTTAGAGTCAATACCGATATCCCTTTTGCAGACAATTACCCCACGGGAAGCTGTTTCCAGAGTCCTGGAGCCATTCTATAGCATAAATAGACAATTGGCTCTAGGCTTTCCAAGGACTCTAGCACAAGCTAAGAGACTCGATGGTAAGTGTGTAAGCTTTTGTAACGAGCCTACGATAGGTAGCTACAATAACTACCACCTTAGCCCAAATGGTATACCAAGTGGTAACCAGAGGTGGTATGGTCTCGTATACAAATAGCTGGTTAACCTAGGACAAAGTCTAGTGAATGGTTGGGTAGCTTTGGGTACTCTATTAGGCAGGGTAACCTTTCTGGAGAACATTCACCTAAGGTCAAGAGTATTAGGGGAATGTTACACGGACCTCAGAGACGACTTTTGTGGTCGACGGAAGGACTTCTGAAGTGGTTAATGGAATAAGAGGGCAAAGTTACCCTACCTTGGGAATTTGGTCATTATGCCCATGGACCCCAGTTACCCTACTGAGGAGTCCAAGTTACCCTACCTTCACCGGCAAAGTCATCCTAGAACTTAGAGGTTGATTACCTCACATGCTATGGGCTTTTAGATGTTGTTGGGCGCACAAGCATCTGCGCGGGGAGGCCCCACACCTGTGTGAGGGTGGCCCGAACATACTATTGAACTTGGGCGGGTTTTGCTAACACCCCCCTCTGGCCCCAGCGTTGAGACGGCGCGTCATAGGCAGACGGCTGTGTAGTTGCTCGTTTTCTAGTTAAAAGAGGTCATTGGAGCTGCTGCCGTAACACCGTATAAGTCGTCGCCGTCCGTGCGACTGAATGTCGTTCGCAGGATATATAAGGGGAGTATGGGTAACTGTCAAAAAATGGGCGTTGCCCATATATGGTCACTCCGGCACCTAGGAGTCTCTCTTAGCCTACGGGTAGTAGGGTAGCCTTCCTCGTGATACTTAGGTAGTCCAAGGAGGCCAGGGAGCTTTCAGGACCAAAGCCTTAGTAACCAGCCGGGACCTTCTCCCCGTGATTTGTAGCATTACTATGGATTGTTATTGCACTCTAGAGGTATGCGTCTTATCACGGTAGAGTACGTCCCGAGAGGCTGTCTATGGGTAGCACCCACTTTGGCAACCATCGGCTACATCTCACCGGAGGAGCTTGCATGTCAATTTATCACCTTAGATAGTCGTCTAGATTAAGTGATGGACTGCATAGCTTGTATAGACGAAACTACCACTGGGCCAGTGAGTCCACTGCCTAGGTATTGATTCCGGTCGTTGTCATAACAGTTAGCCAATGATATTACTTCCATAGGAAGAGTTTTTCCACCTGGTGTTGTATTTGAGATGCATTGCAGAAACTCATATCTTATTGACGGAGTTAAGTGTACCCGAGTTGGTCCGACACTTCCGGCAGGATAAATCCTGATGGAGGGTTGACCTCGCACAAACCCTGCTCAGGCCAGGGTACTCGCACAAGGTCGGAGGTAGTGGTGAATGTCAAAGGCTTGAATCTAATATCTATTTAAGTTTAAGCGTTTGGCATTCTACTTCGACAACCAACCTTTTCCTCGAGAGAACTAAATTGAGTGAAGCTTCGCGCTTAACTATATTAAGTTTTACCGTTCATTCTTCTGAATTATTTTCCCTCATCTTTATCTTCTACTTTGAGAGTTTGGTGCGGTTGCAACCTTAGAGTTCACCTCTCTACAGGGTGTCCCCGTTACAGCTTTTGCGAAGGGAGCAAGTGTCTAATATATATCACGCAGGCAAAACTCTTAATTCCCTCCTCTTATCTCTGGTATTGCCGGTGTCTGGGTCGGTGGCTGTTCGCAGGGCACACTTCTTCAACTATATCAGACTCAAAGTTGATGTTCTGGGGCACCTTGCTGTTAATTAGTTGTGTCTCCATACCGGCATCTTAGCATTCTTTATAAATCGGCCAGTAGTGCTGCCTATGCCCCTTGTTTCATGGGCTTTCCAAAGTGCATTTACGGATGTAGCTAGCCCCTCTTGTTTTCATAAAGTCAACTAACATCTTCAATAAATTATTTCTCCACTCACCCAAAGCTAATTCGCCCACGAACCGCGGTCCTGATGTGATAATAATCCTGGTAGTAGCATGTACTATACTAGCAGGAGAGAGGAGCGCAGGCAACATGAAGAGAAATATGTATGATGGAGGAACGCCGAAGTCTTGACGATGAACATCCGGGACATGAACGGATGTATAGGGTTACGCATGAAGAGTCTTCACTACTTAAGGTGAATCGTAGCTAGCAACCTCCATACAGAAATATAACCAACAACATTCATCTTTTATCATCACGCCTACACGATCGTGCCACCCCCTCCATCACGTCCTACCTTGTTGTAACGAACACTATGATACCTAAGGAATCCTAGTCTGATTATCCAGCCTTTAGATACTTGCCTTGCAGACTCCGACAAGAAGAGGAATGTCCAGTATTCCTAATAGTGCAAAGGCCACATCAAGCGGCACCGACTAAGTACCAAGAGGCCCTGATGTTACTGCTAGTAGATCAGCTACAGTAGTCTGCTATGTATTAACAGATATAAATAGGCTACCTGGGCATCTAATGGTACGTGCTATGCTGTATGAATTGAAACCTCGAATAATCGGGCTGTTTGAGCCCACATCCCGACCGGTCGCTTGTGATCACGGCACACAAGGGAGCAGTGGAAGGATGTCAAGAGTACGAGTGATCCTTTATGATTTTAGTCTCTTCCTAACTTTATATCTATTCCAGAATCCCGACCAACAAGTGTGAAGAATGAACTTGGCAGAGATTCCAGATTTTGAGGTTGCGTATTTCCTTCATGGTGCGGAACAGTGAACACAAGGGTCCAGTCCGTCCGTCTTCGGGTCCGGAAGGGACGGACCGCAGTTCTAGGAAGGGCGCCCGGGACGGACGGGTGTCTTGGCGTCCGTCCGGATAACTGCCCGGGACGGACGGGCGAGCCCTGCAGATGTCTCAAGTGGCGCAACCTTTCGGGTAACTCCGGATAACGGGCGGGCCCATCAGGTAATTGGCGAGGACTGCATATGACGGGTGAGGACAGCAGATGACGGGTGAGGACTGCAGGTAATGGACGGGCCCTATAGGTAATTCGCGAGGACTGCATGTACTGTTCGGGAGTTACCGATCCGTAGAGGACTGTATGGACCTACAGTCACCCTCTTAGATGGTAGTCAATATCCCAAAGGACGGACGCCCTTGCCCTATAGCCTGAGACAGACGCCCGGTACGGACTGGACTGGATTCCTGTAGGTGCCTACAGGGCGGGCGGGACGCTTGGGAACACTGGTCCGGAATGAATTATCGGATTTCATCTCTTTGCAAACTGGGTATTGGTCAACCGCATTGGATTGTTCAAGAGAGTATTTGTTTGTAACCATGTCCCGAACTTTACAGGATGCCGGAGCCCGCCAACAGGGAAATGAGAGAAGTCAGTTTCCCCAATAGTCCGCGGCGGCCAGGATCCCTGGGTCGGATGGGACGTTTATCTGCAGTCGGTTCTTAGGCCTGACAGCAGGCCCTACAGCGTGGTCAGCGGTTCTTAGTGACCACGGGGAATTGTAGGGGATAAAGGAGGGCGGCCGGTGATGGGAAGTGACGGCTGGGCACCACGGAGGCATACAGGGGATGGTTGGGTATAGTGTGAGAATATGGGGGATAGCTGGGTACTGAAATTAAAGAGATTAAAAGTGCTTCCAAAGTTGTCCAAGCTCCTAGCCTTATACAAATCCAAATGTATTTTCTTCCTAAGTGACTAGGGTTTTTGAAGGCTCAGATAAGGGGAAAGGATATGTCCTGGCTGACAAGCAGGGTTCCAAATGGTCCGAGCAAGACTGGACTGGACCAGCTAGTCTTGTCGAAAGTCAAGTCTAGTCTAATGGTGGAAATTAGGCCGACGGGATGGTCAGGATTAGCAGACCAGACTTAGCCAGGATTGGTCCAATCAGGCCCGCCAAGCAAGAGGATATGCACGGCCTTTTGACAGAATTAGCATCCCATTTTGCATTTTGCTACTTTTATCACAATATATTACGTTCAAATAAAGCGTTTCTTAAATAAACTTATTGTTTCCATCGATTATACCGTGGAATCTCAGGGAGTCGGAGTTATGACAGTACTTCACTTGGATTCAGGGCGGCGGGGGTAGATTCACCAGTATCGAGTTTTTTTTTCGGACTGCAGAGTGGGTGGTATTGCATGGCTGTGCCGTCTTTTATAAAGACTGGTCTGGGACCAGTCCAGACCAGATCGGACCACCCGAGTTAGTCAGGTCCAGTCATTGACATCAATCTGGACTGAGATGTCTGGTCCTGCCTCAAAGACCTGACCGGTCGGACAATTCGGAACCTTGTTGACAAAGATTCTCATCATTTTCCTTCATCACATTGGTTTCTTGGGGTGTTGTTTAATTCCCATTACGGTATGGAAGCTATATCCCAATCTCTGCAATGAACACTCCCTCAGCATTGGTCAAGCGATGTAGTCTAATAAGGGCCTTTCAATTCTTAACTGTGAGGTTGTAGGTAAGCAGTGCACTACACTCCTTCAAGTGAGTGTTCTCGGTGATCCGGGGGCCGGCAGGGCCCTGTGAAGGGCTGCCGGGAGACATGTCGGGGCAGGAGAACGGGTGTGGACGGCAGGAGATAGCAGGTGACGGCTGAGGATCCCCGGGAGTGGCCAAGGGTGTATGAGGACGACGGGGCCCTATGGGGGACTGTGGAGGTGAAATGTAATGTAAATTGATGAAAATATGCGCAACTGGAAGGTTGATAGCGGGGGAGGATGTCTTGATCTTGATTCTACCATCGCACTGAAGAGGGGATGAGCGTCCTTAAATATATAAGTAAGGAAAACTTCTATATTCCAAAGTCTTCCTTTCTCAACCTTCCCACCTTCACGAATGCATTCGCCGCACCCCTTCTTTCCCCATCGAGCTTCACCCGATCTCCTCTTCCATTTCCTTTGCTTCCTCCACTTCTGTTCTTCCATTCTCAAACATTCTTCGTCTCTTCCCTTCCCTTCATTCTGACTTCTTTACATCACTCCCATCTCCGACTTCATTCTACAACTTCTAGGTTATTCTTATTCGTCCTTTATGTGTCAGATGATGAATTCCAGATATGTAACCATTGTTCTTCATGCGCCAAGTTCATGCTATCAATCACCTGGCAAAGCGCTAGCGATTCACAATGAAATGGGGGGGCATGAAATATGTCTTATGATGGAAGAAATGATTCGTTCGGAGGCCTATGATCTCGGCTCAGCTAGTACGGAGGTCCAAGCGCTAGGAATATAGCCCCCCACAGTTCGTGCAGTCCTCACCTTCCAAGCTGTATTCCCCCCTCGCATACCCAAAAAGACGGACATGATATTATAATAACAATACATGAGAGGTACTCAGTCACGTCCTCCCCCGATTACGAACCAACAGGACTGCTAGGAACACTGCTTCCAGTCCCCCCACACATCAGTATTTTCCCTCTTGGCACCTGAAACATGAAGGACTGTTAGCTGTAGTCCGTCCCGTCCTGTCAGGAAGAAGGGCAGAGTGGACGGTTGACACTATATTACAATAGGTTTCGAGATACTCTCTGTGTACTCCGGTGCATGGGTATGCCTGCCGCTCGTGGCTCAGGGCTCCTGAAACAACTAAAAACTTGCTTCCCTTTTGTCTAGAAGCATGACGAGAAATGAGGTGCCATAAAAACTTGAATAATTGGACGGTATGCCATGTCGTTGGACTTTCCTCTCCTAGTATGGTCAAGAAACAATTGTTTTTTTTTTCTGTCCCGGAGGGGGGAAAGGGGCCGTGTTTTTGCTGTGTTTTTTGCCCCCTTTCCAGAGAAGGGAATTCTGGACTTCATAGCACACCGTCCAATTATTCAAGTTTTTACGGTACTATGCGGCGAGGACTGTTCTCGAAGTCAATATAAAATCTGAGGTAATTGAGATTGCTGTAGATCAAACAAAAGAGGGGAAGATCTTTCCCAGAAGGTGATAAGCGGCGGCTGGATGGATCTGGAAGGATATAGAGCTTAGAACTAGATAAACATGACGATCACTGGCGATACCAGTAGAAATTATGATTTCCCACCATTCTAGATTGTCATAATTGCTGAAAGTCACTGGCGATCACTCGGCACAGGAGAACCTTTCCTTTGTACCTTACCTTATACTGTTAGCCTTTAGTTACTAGTTTTCTTCGTTAGTCAATATCAACCAGAGAGGAGGAAATGAGCTTACAAGGTTCACTAGGTGTATATGAGGGCTCACACGCATTGTCGGAAACTATCCGAGGGCAGAGCTGGGGATATATCAGAATGATGAGCAGAAGGGACCAGAATTCCATTGTTGTATGCATGGTGCCGGAAGGCTTCCCGCGAGCGACGAGGCACAGTGAAGCTCTTTGTATTTTCTATATAGACCCTCTGCTCCGCCATTGAGATAATAAGCAAGCGAGATACGAATCCGAAAATATACAGCCGTTTCCTCCAGGACCCCGGTTTCCTTCTCACTCCGATTGATCTGTCTTTCGGCGATTGGCGCCTCAGAAGAAGAGTAATCGCAGCAAAATGAAATACCGATCTGAGCCGAAGAATGTGAGTGCGAAATGGATATTCACAAGTTTTTTTCAGGGATCACGTTGCGAGTTCTGGATTGTATGTATCAAAAAATGTTGAAAATTCACGATGGTTCCATATCTCGGACATCACTGAAACTGGGATGGTGCCCGACTGAGAAGTAGTTTGTTTGAAGAGAGTTGCACGATTGAGTAGTATTGTATCAGGAGAGTGATAGTATGTTCGGTTGAGGAGTTAGATGGAGTAGGAGCGTTTCGCATGGTTTAGTATCGGGCACTAGTGAAGATAGGAGGCTAGGATTAAGGTTTACTGGGAGTTGGAATGGACCAGTGTCACACTATAATAGTTAGGAAGGGGGCGGATGTATGAGAATAGCAAAGGTTTGCGGAGGATCAGGATAACTGTATAAGAGGACGAAACAGAGAGAAGGGATTCAGGGAATAGGAGTTTCGGGAAACTTCTAAGAGGTTGAGTGGATGGAACGAAGGAGGGAGAAAAGGGAGAAGGATGTTGGAGACGAAGAGTTTTTCTATGGAAGTCAATTTTGTGTGTATATAGGACACCGCTGGCGGTACAGAAGGGGCAGGGATCCCAAGGTGCTCTCGACTGATCATAGCCAAACTTTTTGAAAAAAGACCTAAGTCTTCATTAAACACTACGTTGCTGGTGTTGTCATGGGTGCTCGCTCTAACTTCATCACCGCACATTACCCCATACCAGCGGTGCTCGTCTCTTTTGTTAGAATATGCAGGAAGGAAGGAAGGATACCGGAGGTTTCACAAGCGAGTCTGGCAATGACTGGAAGGTCCCGGAACCGGGTTGGTTGGCTGATAAAGCGGTGATGGAGGTGGAGGAAGAGAGGGAACCTGATAGTGTGGGAAAAGGTGGAAATGGAACAATTATGTTCAGAATATAATCGTGGATCAGGAGCTCTTGATTTTTGCACCCCAGGGCTCCTCTCACGAACAATAGTTGAAGAGGCAAGGAGTGAATAACCAATCTTTTACATACACTATTCTTTCTCATTGAAAGGAGCATCCAGATCCACGATCAGCATTTACCCCAATTTAAAAGCGGGATGGTAGCCATTTGCATACCAATCGCGGCAAGAATAAGTCCTGGGACAACGGATGCCACTACAATTTCCCACAAGTTCCAACCACCGCAATACCACAATCGCTTAAGCCGATACAATAGTCAAAATGAAACATCTTACCAATTATATAGGGCAAAGAGAGGGAGGGACTCTAATAATAGAAGCATTCGGTATTATAGACATCACAGTTGTGGTTGCCTTTGTGATAGCTATCGTCATGGTTGAATTTGGGGGGTTATGGTCCCGCCCGTTGTTTCAGGACTTATTCCCGGCGCGAGTATAAGGGAAAAGATACGCGACGACATCCCCTAAATCTCGTCCAAATCCCAGGGGGAAGTTCTTCAGTGATTCATTTGCGGAGTAACCTAATTTAAGTGTTTATTTTCTTTACTGTGTGACTTGCATTAAAACAACGATACGGGCCGCGTAGCTCAATCAGAAAGTCATTATAATATCTTGACAGACCCAGTATCTACCCTGGAGCCCTATGACTGCGGTATTTTTGATTCCAACTCTCACGCACAGTTGATTCACGGAGGCAGAAAACCATTTAAGGAACCAAGAGTCTTTAATTTAGCCTCCTCAACCAAAACCACTCAACTTCCCAAACCACGCTCTGCACCCAACACTCTTCATCCAATTCTCATCATGCAACCTTCGTCATCAAACTCTCTTCATCCAACTCCTAGCACCGAACCTCCTTCCATGGTGCATAACAAGGGACAACCCGCCACTCAAACAAATCAACAGACCACGCCAAGCTCACACAACGCTGCTACTCCAACCGCTCATAAAGGAAACGCCTATGCTTCCGACCCATCACTGAGTATTCCAACCGTTTTGCTTCAAGTCCGTGAGCAGAGGGCCGACCTTCTGCTGGGAGAGGATAATCTTCAGCAACAGGACATCATGCCGCAAGAACAGGACATCCTTCTAGAAGAGCCGCAGACCTCCCGCCAACAACAGACTGCCATTTTGCCCCAAGGTGATGCCAAGGATCAGGCAATGGATCACCTAGAAGCAGAAGACGATCACCTTGGACACACTATGGATTCTGAAGAAGAGTCTGTAGGCAGCCTCGAAGCTGAAATCCCCTGCAGGTAATTATTGTTCTTACTTCGTTTCCATTTAAAGTAACTGACAGTGAGACCACTTCCTGAGGAAGAAACAGCGACTCACCACTCATCAATTGGGGGGCCAATGAATATAGCCAAGTCCTGGAACCATTTTATGGCGTGAATGGACAATTGGTTTCTGGCTTTCCAAGAACTCTCGGAGATGCTATGAGGCTCGATGGTAAGTGTCTCTACTTTTTAATATGGATGATCTCATATAAATTAACTCTTATAGGCGAAACTCTAGATCCCCTTCTCGTGGATTTGGGCTTGCCGGTCACTGGATCATTTGCTGTGCGCAAGGTACGCTTCTTTAACTATATCGGACTCGGACATATTTATCGGGTATAAGGTACGGGGACACATTGTTGTTACTTGATTGTGTCTTCACGTCAACATGTTAGTGTTCTATATCAATCGGCTAGTAGTGCCGTTTACATCTCTCAATTCGTTTGTTCCCGAAAGTACATTTTTAGATGTTGTTAGGCCACATTATTCTAGCAGACCCTATCACCACATTTAATAAATGATATATCCTATAGCTCAAAACCGATTCCCTTGTGCCCCTTTGTTCTACCTCGTAGTCATAAACACCGCTTGTGAATTCTTACATTTTAGACTATTATCCCTTAGGCGGTCTGAGACGGTCAAATTCGCGAGCAGCGCAATAATCCTGGTTTGGAGGATGGTGATTCGTTGGGAATTAAAATGGTTGTTAAGATGCTGAGTAACTTTGGCCTTGAAAAGGCAAATTCCGAACCTGAAGTAGCTAGCTACCTGACTGGTCTGGGCATAGGTAATATTTAGCGTGCTTGTCCCTAATTTTACTGTCTAAGACCGCCGAAGGGATAACTTTATAATTCAGGACAACCAAAGTTCCCCACACTCCGTTGGGCCTACCCAACGACTGTCAAGAATCTTAGTCACGTGTGTTTACAGCCTAAATGGGCAGTCCAAGTAATAGATAAAGTTAAGCGCTACCGTGAGAGGTACTGTACATTTTAGTGACGTAATGAAAGGCAGAGCCGGGCAGCATTAGTGCACGCGGCTAATTGTCTGAATTCGCAGACTATCCCCACGCAAGTCTGGCCATCGTTTTCAAAAGCCTAGGTCAGTCCACCACCCTCCGACGGGGCTTCATATTGAATTTCCCCTCAACTCTAGAGTACTCTAGCCGAGGCCACAAGTGGCCACCAGAGCCCGCCTGGCTCCCGGTAACTACTAAGCCGAAACCAGAAACAGCCCAGGCCCAAGCCGCCGGATTATTTAAATTGTCATCTCGACTGCATGACATGCAGGTACCAAAGTACTCGTAGCTTGTCGATACTCTCAATAACTGGCATGCCATTCACGGTAAATCTAAAAACTAAAGTGGGGAAGACTGAAGTGTGACGCCTTTCTGTGCGGAGGAAACTCTCTTGATTGCTTGCGTTGCTAACTACTACTCAAAGGAAATGAACAAGTACTTATACAACAAAAATATCCTGGTAAGAGATAGAAAAAGAAGACTGAAAACCCTCCGCACACGCACCATCCCTTTCCTAACACCCCATTCCTCCAGTCTCTACCCTCGGCCCGGACCTGCCAGGTGTGAATGTGTCCGACGGTCATGTCCGGCTTCACAAGATATCACTTGTCCGTTGTAGTAGGATACCCGAGGTGTTGCGAGTGGTTTTGCCGAGGTGCCGGGTTCCCCCCGAGGTGCGATAGACGCCGCATACTAACAACAAAATCACTCACAATCAGGATCGAACATGGAGCCTATGATGGTACAGATTTCGCTTAAGACGCCTCCATCTCATGACCCGATCAGCCGCGGCCTTCACGTCCACGTCACATAACCACTATCCCTATTTGAGTCCCTTTCCACAATTCCGTTAATCACCCTCTTTTGAAACCTTTCGCCGGAGCCAGTGATTCATGTTTGGTTCGCTTCTATCATGCATCAGTTCCTGTTTATCCTCGTCTCATCAACAGTATCTAGAACACTCTTGTCACAGACTATTAGTAGCCGGTATCACGCGGAGTAAAAGTTTTTCTAGTGGTTGTTGGACATTGTCCATCCCATAAACGCAGGATCTTTTTCCTTATTGTTTTATTGGACAATCAATCTTTTACCCTTTCACATTTCCGTTCTTTTATCACGTCTATATAGGCAATTGAATTACATTCGTTCCGGCATACTAGATCAAGACACTCCACCGCGCCTTGTTGATTAATATTAACCGAGGTGGTTTTCCTCGCCTATTCATCTCTAAATTTTCCCTTTTTCTCGCAGGTGCAAAGATGGAATTAAGATCCACATGTCCTCCACCCACATGAGAGCTCCTTGTTCCCATCAATTCAACCCAGGGTGACGAGTGATAATAGGTTTCAACCCGAACCCTAATACCTGAAAGCTATGTTTACATATTACGGTCAGGGACGGAACATGTAGTAACTCATTACCCGAAGCATGCAGGCGACCCAGGAAGCGCCATGGCTTTGGCGTTAGAAAATCGCCTTCCCAGAGTCATGCCCAGTAATCATTAAAACAGCCTGAGTCAGACCCTGCCAAGCCCAAACCAGGATAGACTGGCTGCTTAGGATCACAAGGCAGAGGGCATGTCCTCCCCCTAAAAGTAACGTACTGTATTACGGGGAATAATGCATCTCCTCCTACCTCAAAATAGACCGGCTGCCCAGCCGAGAACACAGAGAATGAAAGAGAATCTCGGTAGGCATTGGAGTTGCATCTTACAGTAAGGTCGCTTGGTTTTTATCTTTTTTCCAGTCTCAACGTAGTGATAGAAGTAACTACCTCAGCTGTGTCTTCACAACCAGGTACAGATGAAGAGATTATTGGGATCTAAACATTAATATCAATTAATCGAGTTGATACTACACGGATGTCTATTTTGTCCAGTTATAGGCTCTGATTACAAACCAAGCTCTGATGGTTATATTAGCCCAGGGGGGTTGAGGTAGACTGTCAATCTCTATGAAAATTGTTGCCTTACAAGGTGTAACCTTTTTTGGTGTGCTTCCCCCGCCCTTGATGCAAGCAGCGCTTGTATTTATTTTTCACAGGAGCTATCCTACACTCAACAGACCTTCATTTTCAGCCTATCAGCTCTCCCTGTCAGTAGACCCAAGTTTAGTAGTTTATATCCTTTAAAGTAAAGAATTAAATTTAAAGAATGGTCAAAAATCAACGAAAGAAATTATGGAAACAAGATATTGCCATCCAACAACATCCTCTTGCCATTCTATTTGATTAATTGCTTGCTTATATCGCAATTCTTTTCGCCCCTAATCGGCACTCATGCCATTTCCCATGATACAATTATGACCTTTTGTACTCAATATTACAGCATACTGGGTAATTTCAGGTATCAGTGAAGGTATACTTCGTAACTCATGGTAAAAGATCTGGAGATATCACTGCAGCACTGAGTAGTTAGGAAGATCTATTCTATAAGGTAGAGCGGGAATTCCAACGTGGACAAAGGAAAACGTAGAATTTAAAGCAAGACCAAAAGTAGGTTCGTCTACTTTTCCTGGAGTAAGACTCATTTCCCAATATTCTAGATTACTATTGTTGCCCTGCAAAGCAAGTGCCCAAATAAATTCTAAAGTGCAGTGGTATTGAATTGCATGATCCGGGCTCATAAACTCATAAAATTAGGTTATGTTTGGTGGAGAGCGTATTGTAGTCCTTATCCTTTCTACGTTGTCAGCGATCTCCTCTATATCCACAAAGTTGACTTGACAGGAAAACTCTACATCCTTCTCCGTTTTCTCCTTTCCCCACCCCATCCACCCAACCACTTAGAAGTTTCCAGAAACTCCCCCCCCCCCGATTTCCTTCTTTGTATTTCGTCCTCCTACATAGTTTTCCTCATCGTTCACAACCCTTTGCATTCCTTATATGTCCGTTTGTTCCTAACTATCATAGTGTGACACTGGCTCGTTCCAGCTCCCGATAAACCTTAATACCTAACCTCCTGCCTTTGCTAATTCCCAATCCTGAACCGCGGTAACCACTCCTCCTTCGTCTAACTCTTCAACTAAACCTACTAACACTCTTCTGATACTATACGACTTGATCATGCAACCGTCTTCAAACAAACTTCCTCTCAGCTATGTGCTATCGCCGTTTCCGTGATGTCCGAGATATGGAATATTGGTTAATCTTCAACAAGTAGTATAAAATATGTACTCACTGACCTGTCAAAGAGATGCTCGTCATTTTCCTATTTTGTATATTGAGAAATAAGACCCACACTGGCAAGGACGAGTGGGAATGACATACCCATTATATAACTATCCCTAGGTATCAATATTAAAATACATATATAACTACTGTTGAAATTTCACGAAGATTCCATCCCTCCGACATCACCGAAACCAGAATGACACATGATTGAGAAGAAGTTTGTTTGATGATGGTTGGACGATCAACTAGTATTGTATCAGGAAAGTGTTAGTTTGTTTGGCTAGGAAGTTAGACGAGGGGGAAATGTTTGGGATGTTTGAGGGATTGGCACTAGGGATCACGGAGGTCAAAGGCTAAGGCTAGCTAAGGGGTTTGGGACACATCGGTGTCACACTATGATAGTTAGGAAACAAAAAAGGTGTCAGAACAGTATTGGATCATGGATGATGAGGACGACTGTGTAAAAGGACGAAACAAGGAACTAGGGAGTTAGGGAAATGAGTTTTGGAAATGTTCGACGAAGTTGAAAGGAGGGTGAAAGGGGGAAATGACGGGAGAAGAGACAAGTTCTTATGTTGATGCAGAATTTTTCTATAGTGGCGAGCTTGTGTATATATAGGACACCTCCGGTGACATAGAAACAGTAGGGACCCCAAGATACTCTCGTCTAATCATAGCCAAACGATTTTAACTACCACACCTAAACCTTATCAGGGTCACCTTCAAAAATGCTTTGGTCATTGATCCACATGTTAACAGCTTTTATTGCTGACTCATATTAAAATAAGGTGAGGGGCCGGGCAGCTCAACCAGAAAAACCCCATGTCATTATAGCTTCCTGACTTCGTACCAGCATTGGAACCCTATGACTGCGGTATGTTTGGTTTAAAACCTCGCACACAAGATTCACACGCTGGCGGAAAACCATTTAAGGAACCCAGAGTCTTAAATTTGACTTCTTCAACTCAACAGGTCAACTCTCCTATCCACGCTCTCGACACAACACTCTTGATCTAGCTCTCGTCATGCAGCCTTCGTCATGCAACTCTCATTATCCAACCCCGGGGACCGAACAATCTCCGATATTGATAGCGGATCACCAGGAACAGTCCCCCCAACTCAACCGCTCAACTCTCCAATCTATTGTAAAGTATTCTCAGTCGCTTTATTCTCCACGTCCCTATCCTCTACTTCTGGCCAGAGCGGAGATCTAATATACTACAACAAAGCAGTCACAACAGAAGGTACTCGTGTCCTCACCTCGGCTGCTATATACAAAAAGAATTGACAACGTCATCCACCTGTAACCAGGTCCTGAGCTAACCCTTTCAGCCAAACCCTTCTCAGACTGCACATCTCCTATCCAAACCCTTTCAGCTTCCACTAACCTCTACGACCACATGCACAATACTTCCATTTCCTACTTCATCCAACTCTTATCCAACATCTTCCACTTTCTGTAGCCATCCGTGTCATATAGAACCTTCGTGAAAATTCTAACACGCCCCCTCACGAAGAGAGTTCTATATGACTTGCCTGTCCGATCCATCATGCCCATTACTGCAGTAAGTTTCTTGTGTGCTGTGTGTGGTAGCGGCTTGGTCATGACATCCGCTATCAGGTCAGAGCTAGGGCAGTACTCAAGGTAGATCTTCTCATCCCCAACCAGTTCCCGAATGAAGTGGAACTGAATATCAATGTGCTTAGTGCGCCCATGATATTCAGGATTACGTGCTAAAGCCAGTGCACCCTGGTTGTCCCCGTGTAGCTGTGACATTTTTTTAATATGTCCAGTTGCCCCTAATTCCTCTAATAGTCCTCGTAGCCATACGATCTCCTTGGCCGCCTGTGTCATAGACATACACTCCGCCCCTGTGGTCGACCGAGCAATGGAGGTCCGCTTCTTGCTCGACCAGGACACTGCTCCTCCATTAAGGAGCAAAGCAAATCCTCCAACCGACTTCCTGTCATTTCCAGAACCCCAGTCCGCATCCGAATATCCTCCGCTGCTGTTTGTAGCTCCATATCTTGAGCATAGTCCCCGCGTGCCGGCAAGGTAACGAAATATCTGCTTCACTGCCATCCAGTGTTCCCAAACTGGTGCGTGGTTAAACTGACTAACAATGCCAACAGCATGAGCAATGTCTGGTCTAGTTCCAAGCATTTCATACATTAGAGCGCCGACTGCCGACTGGTAAAGCTGTAGACTGACTGTCATAAGTCCTTGGGAACCAGTATCACTATCCTTACTGGGGAGGAGTCGGGTGCCAGTATTAAGTGGTGTCAGGCTTGGCCGCACATCCTGCATACCATGCCGACAAAGTATCTTCTCCATATATTTCCCTTGATGAACAGTGAGTAACCGCTGACCCCTATCCTGTGAAATCTCCAGTCCTAGAAATGTGCTCAACTCTCCCAGGTCGTTCATTTCAAAAGCTTTTGCCAGCATGGTCTTGATCCAAACTATATCAGGCAGACTCGCAGCTGCAAGCACAAGATCATCAACGTAGACCAGAACTAGTAGCTTTCTTTCATAGTTGATGTACAAGCTGTAGTCTTGCGTGCTGCGAAAGAACTGATGCTCCAGAAAGAAGGAATGGACCTTTTGATACCAGGCCCGTGGTGACTGCCGTAACCCATAGATTGCCTTAACCAAACGACAAACCTTCTTGCCCTGGTATTCCTCCATTATGCCTTCCGGACACTCCATAAATATTTCCTCCTCAAGGACCCCGTTAAGGAACGCAGTCTTAACATCCATACTATGCAGCTCCCAATTATTCTCTGCTACTAGCGCAAGTAGTATACGGAGCGTTGTAAACTTTGCCACAGGGGCAAACGTTTCCTGAAAGTCTATCCCTGGCTCTTGTGAATAGCCTTTCGCCACAAGACGAACTTTGAATCGCCCATCTTCCTTCCGTTTAAACAGCCACCTACATCCCACTATATTCCTATCCAGTGGGGCATTCTCTACTACCCAGGTTCTATTCTTCTGCAGTGAGTCTAACTCACCTTCCCATGCCGCTTTCCAAGAAGGTCCATCTTTACCTGCAAGCGCTTCCTGTAGGGTGATGGGCTCTTCTGCCACGGCAATAAACGCCTGCCAGGCAGCCGGACGAAACATTTCTCGAACTGGCCGAGTTCGCTGTGGCCTTAAAGTCTTGCTGATAGCTGCAGGACTAGCGGTTTCCCGCAGGTTCGGTCCATTACCTACCACCTCAGGAGGTCGAACCGTAATTGTATCACAATCATAAATCAGCCTCGGTCTATCCCCTTCGTCCGGATCAATGGGCGGGAGTGGCTCCGCCAAAACAGGTCCTTCTTCATCCTCACTCAATAAGTAACCCTGTCCTTGCCCCTCATTGTCTTCTAGTGCCCCTTCCTGTTGTCGCATATCTGCTGATACCTGTGGACCTTCCACCTGAATGCCTGCCCTCTCTGTATGCTGAGTTGTGGTCTTGATAGTTGTTGTTTCATCAAATACAACATCCCTTGTTATTAGAACCTGCTTCGATGTCTCATCGTAGACCCGATAGACGCGACTACCACTTTCTTCCTTATACCCTATCATTCGACACTTTTGTGCCTTAGGGTCCAGTTTCCGTCTTCCCGCAGATGGAATGTGCCGATAGGCAAGGCAACCGAATACCCGTAAGTGCCCAATAGATGGTGGAACTCCAAACCACATCTCAAAAGGCGTCTTTCCTTCATGCGCACTTGAAGGTAGCCTGTTAATAATGTGTACAGCTGTAAGTGCTGCGAACCCCCAAAACTCTTTCCCCATTCTGGAGTCAAATAACATGCACCTGACCATCTCCATGATCGTGCGGTTGGCCCTTTCTGCAATCCCATTGTGTTCTGGGGTATAGGCTGGAGTAATACGCTGTATAATCCCATGCTCGGTAAGATAACTCTGAAAAACCTTCCCAGTATACTCGCCCCCGCCATCACATCTTAATGACTTGTCTTTCTTTCCTGTTTCTCGCACGATCTTTTCCTCGTAATGCTTAAACCGTTCGAATGCCTCTGACTTCTGCGTGAGAAGTGATAGAGCAATCCGCCCTGAATACTCATCTATGAACGTAGCAAAGTAGCGCTCCCCCATAAGGCCTGTAGTTGCCATGGGACCACACACATCTGAATGGATAGTGTTTAATAGTTCTCTGCTCTTTTTCCTTTCTCCAGTCAGACTTTCTCTACTTTGCTTTCCTTCGGCACATACTGTACATATCCCTTCTCCCAATAACTCTTTTTCGGTAAGATTAAAGTCCGTTACTGACTTTGCTATAGAGCTGACCGTGCTCTCACTCAGACTTCTGTAAGCGATCTATCTATGCCAGATTTCCTTTGTTGTCTAGTCTTTTGGTCAAGACCGAACTGTATATGCTACCTCTTGTAGTCCACTTAGGCAGTAAATATTGCCCTGCCTTTTCCCAATGACCTTTCCTGTATCCTGTTTACTGACGATACATCCACTTTTAGTAAACTCAACTTGGAACCCTTTGTGCACAATGCTAGCAACACGAATCAAGTTGCTCCCAATATCCGGTACGTGCAAAACTCCCGAAAGCCAGATTATTCCTGACACTGTACGAAGACTAATATCCCCTTGGCCAACTGCAGTGATTTCCTTTCCATCCCCAATCGTGATAGATGTAGGTGGAATACTAATATAGTTTCGTCATAGCTCCTTTTGTGCAGTAAGATGTCTTGATGCACCAGAGTCAATAATCCACTCTGTGCTTCCGGTCGCTGTATTGGCCCACCCCATGAAGGCCAGATGCCCTTCCCTATTACCCTTCTGTAAGTCATTCTTTCTCTTAAAGCACTCATTCTTCCAATGGCCTTCTTTGTTGCAATAATGGCAACGGCCACTAAGTGTCCGCTGTTCTAGCATTCCACGCCCTTTACTGCCCCCGGAGCCACCACTGTGCATACTTCTCCCTGTACCTCTGTTGCCGAGCTGACTATATCCCCGGCCCCTGAAGCTACTCAAACGAAATCTGGGCCCTGCTGCGAATGCTGAGAGAGGCTCAGGATCCTGCTCAACCATTGAGCTTCGTGCCGTCTGTCTTTGTGTTGCCTCTTGGAGCAACCTCCCAGTCAAAAAATCGAAAGTAATGTTTTCTGCCCGTGATTGAACAGCCATGATCAAAGGCTCATAAGACTCCGGTGGTCACAGGCTCAACATCAAAACCAGATCACTGTCCGGGATACCAATACCATCCGGTGAGAGATTGGCCACCTGGGTTGAGAGCTCTTTGAAACTATTAACATGTGCTGACATGTCCTGCCCTTCCTTCAAGTAAAGGCTCTACAACTTCGGCATAAGGACCATACTTCCATTCGACCCAATGCCCTGGTGAACCTTGGCCAAGGCCTCCCAGGTGTCACAAATCATGACTAAGCAAGGCAGATTTCACATGACTAATAGTTATTAGTCATAAGGTATGTTTACGTTTCACACTATGCAGTCAGTTGACTCATAGTTCTCACATGACTCGCACTTACGTGTCATCGTTATGTGATGATTGGTTGATGTTTCTATGACTCACGATTGTGAGTCATAATAAGGTAATAGCTTTCGCGCGTGACCCACATCATGAGTCACGAGCTCCACGCAGGTGACGCGCGTTGCGCACCTGACATGTTTTATGATTTGCGATTGGTTTAAGGCATGTTGCGCAGTGACTAATAGGAGTCATCTGATGGATTTCGGGCATGACTTATTATGAGTCATAGGACAACGTGACTCGAGTTATGAGTCACCAGGGATATGGTTGTTGGCGTGAAGAGTCTATAAGAAGGAGACTCGGTCACAGGAGTTAGACCATCCTCCGTCTCGGCTACACCTCCGGCGATTGAAATCTCAACACCACGAGAATTCATCATCACTTCCATCCACCCCCCTCTCCTGAGACACGCCACATTGCCTCTGTCTGGGTGAAGCCATTTCCCCTCCCTCTTCCTTTCCCTTCTGATGGTCGGGCCTGGCAAGCTTGTTCCTAGGGGTTGGTTGAGTTCGCCTTCACCCCCTTTTCTCCGGGCGGGCTTAGGCAGCCCCCCATGGTCGGCAACCCCTCACCCTTCAACGGTCGGTCTTTAGTCTCGGTCGATCGATAAAGTAGTTGACCCCGGTGGCACTGCTCTCTGGTATTGCACTGTCTCCTTTGTGCTCTGCTGGTACGGTCGGTTTTTACAAAACATCGTGACCCCACTTCCGTCGGCCTTCCTCGTACTTCTTGTGTCGGTTAGCCTTCCGCCCACTCCTTCCCCGACGTTGGGATCGGCTTGCACCCTACTGCTCGCGGCTCTACGCCCACCACCAGACCTCTGTTCCCTCCTGATGTCCTCGGACTAGGGGCACAAGTTTAAACCTTCTTTCTGGGTCCCGTTTCCCGAAATAGCCGACCGGATCTTCCTCCGGCTGCCACGAGCCTTCCTTCTTTGGGCGGCATCCACTCGAACTCGATCGCTCTTCCTGAGCCTCGGGTGGGGGGTTTTTTAGCCCCCGGGAGTTACCTCCCCTTTGTGTGTCCCTGAGACCTGTATTCAGGAGTTCCTATTCCTTCGGGAACTGGGCCCGGTGGGGTTTTACTATGGTTTAGCTTATAGGTTGTTTGATTTGGGGGAGTGGGTTTGCTTTTCTTTGTTGGTTGTGTCTACTGTCGGTTGGGGATGTTTTTCTTTTAGGCTAGGCTTTCGCGGGGGTTATTGGTTCGTGGCTCTCAGGCCCGTGGTCTCATCTCCTTGTAGTTTCTACCCATAGTACCGGGCGGAGGATTCTTTCTTTGTCAGGCAGGGTCAGAGGGTTTTAGCTTGGGCATAGCGGGAAGGACTGTAGTTGGAGGTTTTGGTCCACATGGCTTACGTTCCGGCCGAGGACCCTTGTACCTAACACCGTGAGATGAGCACAGTTGTGCATTTTGCCCCGATAGAAACAATGAATAAGCGAGATTAAAAAAAAAAGAAGAAAAAGAAAAAAAAAGAAAGTCACAGTAGTTAGACCACGAACCATCTCCACTACACCTCCGGCGATTGAAATCTCAACACCAGGGAAATCATCGTGGGTTTCCACCACCACCCCCTCTCCTCCCCCTTTATGGCTTCTGCCTAGGGGAGCGATGCTACAACCCCCCCCTCCCTCTGGGTTCTCCCCCTTACCCTGCACTTCCTTTGCACCTCGCTTATGTTTTGCACAGTCGGCATTCTGTCCCCTTCGCTCACGGTCGGCCCTGAGCATTCCAAGCCCTTTGCGAAGTACCTTTCCGTCTTGGTTATGTGGTCCTGTCGGGGAACACTTTGGTTAGAAACTTCAGCACCACGTCTTCGTTTCGCATTCGGAAAAGCATCGGCCGCGGTTACTCTAGTCGGTCGTCTCAAGTGTTCGGAAGTCCTTTCTCCTCCCATCCCCCTACCTCTACCTTCTTGGTTTTCGTCCCGTTGCTCGGTTACAGCTACTCCCATCCCTCCCTCTTCCCACCTCCCTCAGCTGGCACCTTACTGCTTCCCCCCCCGCGGTCGATCTTCGGTCGCTATACAAAAACCCGTCTCGGTTACGCCGTTCCTTCTGGCCGTCACTAATACCCCTTTGGCACACCTTCCGGCGACCCCTCACCAGAGTCGCCTCCATACACTGTTCAATCCTGCCATCGGGCACCGCTTCGTCCCCCGGCACCGCTCAGGTGTGCAGGTCCATACAATCTTTTCCTAGCCTAGGCTGATATACGTCACTTATCAGACATAATTTTCCTTTGTCAGGGGTTCATACATTCCTTTTGTTTGCCCTTTTGGTTCTTTCGTAGATGTCGCTAAGGGTTCTCCTCTCCTTCCTGCTTGTTTCTTGCCTTTCTACTTCCTTCATGTATACGTGTATGTTCGTAGGACTTGGTTAGGCGATGGGCGAGAAGTGCGGTTGGTCTCATACCAGAGGGACTTGGGGGTTTGGATGTTTCCTGGGGTGAGGAGGATAGGGTTTTTGTTGGCCATAGCGTTAAAGCTGAATGCTGTCTTTGTACCTTTTTTTTTTTCCTTTTTTTTTTT
>Ga0307509_10002999_pt1 | contig 26399 bp, 30 predicted proteins | sample 10_EM_MG_FD_202245 | JGI IMG/M metagenome (GOLD analysis project Ga0307509, IMG submission 202245) | Populus trichocarpa ectomycorrhiza microbial communities from riparian zone in the Pacific Northwest, United States - 10_EM | ecosystem: Host-associated > Plants > Roots > Unclassified | place... | reverse complement strand
AATAGACTCCTAGATGCCCGAGAGACCATATATGGATGACCCCCATTTTGGCGGTTACCCATACTCCCCTTATATATCCTGCGAACGACATTCAGTCGGACGGACGGCGACGACTTATATGGTGTTATGGCAGCTGCTCCAATGACCGCTTTTAACTAGCAAATGAGCAACTACACAGCCGTCTGCCTATGACGCGCCGTCCCAACGCTGGGGCCAGAGGGGGGTGTTAGCAAAACCCGCCCAAGTTCAATAGCATGTTCGGGCCACCCTTATGCAGGCGTGGGGCCTCCCCGCGCAGATGCGTGTGCGCCCAAGAACATCTAAGAGCCCATAGAATGTGAGGCAATCGACCTCTAAGTTCTAGGATGACTTTACTGGTGAAGGTAGGGTAACTTGGGTTCCTCAGTAGGGTAACTGGGACCCATGGGCATAATGACCAAACTCCCAAGGTAGGGTAACTTTGCCCTCTTATGCCTTTAACCGCTCAGGAAGTCCTCCAGACGACCACAGAAGTCGCCTCGGAGGTCCGTGTAACATTCCCATAATTCTCTTGACCTTATGCGAATGTGCTCCCGAAAGGTTACCCTGCCTAGTAGAGTACCTCAAGGCTACTCAACTATTCCCTAGGCCTTATCCTAGGCTTACCAGCTATTTGTATCAAGTATACGAGACCATACCACCTCTGGTTACCTCTTGGTATACCATTTGGGCTAAGGTGATAGTGATTGTAGCTACCTATCGTAGGGTCGTTACATCGCCCTAGGGGGTGGAGTGCATATCCCCTGATCCTCTCCCGCCCTTAGGCTCATCCCTTTGGGCTTTCTTCACTTGGGGTTGATGGATTTCATCTTCTTTGATGATGTTTCCTCTTCCTACCCCACTTTTGCTCTGCCTCGCTTAGAGCATTTGCACGGTGGGCAACACTCTTCTCAACGCCCATGTTACAGACGGCCGGCTACACGGTTTGCAGTCAGAGAAAACATTTCAACAGGCCACAGTCGATTTCTCCACTCTCCTTTTCATTAAGAGGCTGCCTAGACAAGACACGAAGGCGTTTTCCGATAGTTTCTACGGCACAGAGTTGGGTCTACCCCTCTTTCTCCTCCTCCTCACACAGTTGGATCGGCTGGCACCCTACTGCTTCTCCACTCTTTAAGCTGGTACCCACAACTACCTGGCTGGTATCCAGAACTACTTCTTCACCATTCGGACTATGACCACGGTCCATCACGGCCTGCCTCTGGGAGGATGGTATTGCACTATCTCCTTCCTCTTTTTCGAGTGTGCAGCCAACATAGGTGGCCCGTTAGGCCTCCCCAGGACTTCAATTATGCCGAGCCTGGTCACCACCGTGCTGTTTGCATGGGAACTTTCAAGTGGTTGCATGATTGTTTGATTTTTGATTTTTGATTTTGTCCGGATGAATGTGCCATGGGGTTTTCCTCATTCTTCCTGCTTGTTTTTGATTTGATTCCTTTTGTCTATCATCTTGGCTAGTCAAGGGTTTCTTGTCGGGGGTGAGATGTGTGGTTAGTTCCACACCAGAGGGACTTGGGGGGTTGGCTTTTTCCCAGGGGTATTGGAGGTTTTTTTATGCCATAGCGTCAGCTGCATGCAAGATTTTGTATCTTAAAACAATAATCATATGATTCCAAGAAAAAAAGAAAAAAAAAAGAAAGGTACAAGAACTCCATCCTCCGTCTCCTCTACACACCTGGCGATTGAAATCTCAACACCACGAGATTATCACCACTTTTCCCAACTCCACCCCCAGCCATATGTTCACCCTAGCGGGTGGAGTGCATATCCCCTGATCCTCTCCCGCCCTTAGGCTTATCCCTTTGGGCTTTCTTCTTCCTGGGTTGATGGATTTTGTCTTCCCTTTCCCATGCAGCGTTTGCTTTGAGCCTTGCTTAGAGCATCTGCACTGTCGGCAACACTTTTCTCAACGCTTATATTACAGACGGCCGGGCACACGGTTCGCAGTAAGAGAAAACATTTCAACAGGCCACGGTCGATTTCTCTACTCTCTTTCTCTTTAAGAGGCTGCCTAGTCAAGACACGAACAGGTTTTCCGATAGTTTCCCGCACAGAGTTGGGTCTACCCCTGTTCCTTGTCCTCCTCCTACAGTCGGATTGGCTGGCACCCTACTGCTTCTTTACTTTTTTGGCTGGTGCCCACAACTACCTGGCTGGTATCCAGAACTACTTCTTCACCTTCAAGACTATGACCACGGTCCATCCCTGCTTGCCTCTGGGAGGATGGTATTGCACTATCTCCTTCCTCTTTTCGAGTGTTTTGCCAAACACAGCGGGCCATGCAGGCCCCGCCAGGTCTCTCTTAAGGCGAGCCTGGCCACCCTCGCGCTGATTGTGAGGGATGAATTTCGAAAGTGGTTGCTCCTTTATTTGATTTTTTGATTTTTCTTTTTGTCAGGATGAATGTGCTATGGGTTTTCCTGATTCTTCAGGCTTCTTTGATTTGATTCCTTTCGTCTATCTTCTTAGCTAGTCGAGGGTTTCTTGTTGGGGGCGAGATGTGCGGTTGGTTCCACATCAGAGGGACCTGGGGGGTGGCTTTTTCCCAGGGGTATTGGAGGTTTTTTTATGCCATAGCGCGAGCTGTATGCAAGATTTTGTACCTTAAAACAATAATCATATCATTCAAAAAAAAAAAGCAAAAAAAGAAAAAGGTATAAGAACTCCATCCTCTGTCTCCTCTACACACCCAGCGATTGAAATCTCAACACCACGAGATTATCACCACTTTTCCAAACTCCACCACCCGTCATGGATTCGTCCTAGGGGGTGGATACATACCTCCTCTACACTCTCCTTCCCTTAGGTTTATCCCTTTGGGCTTTCTTCACTTTGGGTTGATGGATTTCGTCTTCTTTTGATGATGTTTCCTCTTCCTACCACGCTTTTGCTCTGCCTTGCTTTGAGCATTTGCACGGTTGGCAACACTCTCCTCAACGCCTATGTTACAGACGGCCGGGCATACGGTTCGCAGTAAGGGAAAACACTTCAACAGGCTACAGTCGATTTCTCTGGTCTCTCTTTTCTTTGAGAGGCTGCCTAGTCCAGACACAAATGCGATTACAGATAGTTTCTACGGCATAGAGTTGGGTCTACCCCTCCTTGTCCTCTTCTCCTCACGGTCGGATCGGCTAGCACCCTACTGCTTTGCTCTTGGCTGGTACCCTACTGCTTCTACACCCTGGAGCGGTGTCCCCTTCTAATCTCTGGGCTTGGGTGACTATCATAGCTGCGTGCGTGGCTGTTGCCAGTGCTTGGGGTAGGGGTTTCATGCCTGCCGGCTCTGTTGCCTCTGGGTGATATGCACTCCCTCCCGGTCTCGTTTCCTGTGGGCCTACAGTCGCTACTTCCCCCTGCTACACACTTCCGCATGTGTTCGTTTCGGTTACCGATTCTTCTCTTGGTAGTCTTGTCTGCCCTTCTTCCTGGACGCAAGTGCCACAGGCCCCAGTGATGGGATTGCCTCTTTGTGTGTGATGATGGCCTACGGGATTGTCCTGCTGGCTTCTTGGTCCCTCACCTGCTGCGGCAGAATGGGGTCAGTCATTGGGCTATGGGTTGGTTGCTTAAGGGTTCGGCTGGGATTTTTCTTGCCTGAGTTTGTTGGGGTTTCTGTACTTTCCTTGGTTGTTCACTGTCGGGGTGGGGGGTTTTCTTATGGGCTGCACATCTGTGGAGGTTTCTTTGGTTCGTTGTATTCAGGCCTGTACGCTCTTCTGTAGTTTCTACCCATAGTACCGGGCGCTTTGGTGTCGGGCAGTGTCAGAGGGCTTTAGTACAAGGGATGCGGGATGGACTGTAGGTGGAAGTTTTTCCAGTCTTAGAGCGATCTGCATACAGGAGTTTGTACCTTAAACAATACTAAAATGATACTAAAAAAAAAGAAAAAAAAAGAAAAAGGTACAAGAACTCCACCCTCTGCACCCTCTATTTTCCTCTCGCTTACAATACTTACCGCATTCGGCCTAGGTAAACCTCTGGGTTTGGTGTTTTCTTCTTCACAATAGCCCTATTTTGGCTTTTCACTTGGGCTTCATTTTCAAGTGAAATATATATTTCACCTTTGCTGAGAGTATTTTTATTTCTAGTTTGACTTTATTATCTCTCTCTCCCTCCTCCCCATGCTCTGGCCTGGCCTGCTGGCCTTGTTCTGATGTTGTCTACCCCTCTCGCTTCCACTAGTGCAGTCTGAGCCTTCGCTGTAGGCCCTGCTCGCTCTACCTTCTCCCGCAAGGACTGTAGGGCTGATCCAATCTCTTGCTGGTTGTCATCCCAGTACCGTCATGCCTCCCTTTCTGGGGAGGCCAACAATGTCGCTAATATTCTTGGGCATGTTGCCAGGCTCGTTCACCTTGACCCGGCTTCCTTCCCCACCGTCTATAATGCCTCCGCCGCTACCGTCCCTGATAGTCAACTTGCCATCGCCGCTCTTCTCAGTCAACTTATCACCATGGTTAATGACCTAGGTGCCTGTGTTACTTTCTTGACTTTGCAGGTTGAGACCCTCACCTCTGACCAGGCAGGGCGCTCAGCCCCCCCCTCACCACCAGCCACGTCCAACCTGGAGGCGTCCCTCCAGGATTTGTCCTCCCGTATTGCTGCTCTCTCCTCCCACTGCGCCACACAAGTGGCTCCTCCCCTGCCTCAAGCCCCACCACCTCCTGCCCCTGCTGCCCAAACTAAACCTGCTCAGCAGAAAAAGAAAGTTGCTACCCGCCTCTCGTCCCGCACTGTCGCCCCCCTGGATTTTCCCTTCCTGTTTGAGGGGAAATGGTATGGCAACCCGGACCCATACACCAAACGCCACCCAGACTCATCTTAAGCGGCTATCCTTTTGGCCTCTCGCCACCCCCAATATGAGGAAGCTAAACTCTACTCCGAGCGTTACCATGCCACCTAACTCTTCCATACTAGTCCCCTACCCGGCTTCACAGTCTCCGATTCCCGCAGGGCCAAGAACAAACCTGGGCACAGGTTACCAGGAAGGGTGGTAAGGGCAAGAAAAATGCCACAGCAGCACAAGTTGCTGCTTCAAGCAAGAGTAGTGTCCCTAAAGGACCCCCACTGCTCCCAGCTGCACAACGTTGTTTCTTCGCCCCGAGCATCTCCCCTATCCTCCCTAATGATTCGTTCATAATGACTGCCCCCCTCCCAGACATCATGGCCACTGTGCTTAAAGAGGCCAACCGCTCCCTACCCCTGTCCCTTACTGCCTCGGTTAATGGTAATGGTGCTGTTACTCTCACAGCCAACCCATACATCCCGTCTTCTGCCTACTCCCCCTTTTCTGATGCCATGACTACGAAGCTCAACCAGAGTTTTCCTGTTGGAAATAACCTATTCCAGGTTTTTAGGGAGGCACCTACAAGTGTTGAACTCCTTATTCACAATCTTCCCCTCTCCATTCTTCCAGATGAACCTACTGACCTCTTCCTCTCACTTCTTGAATCAATCAGAAATGCCATTGACGTCCCCATTTTTGGGGCAAGGTTGCTGCAATCAGATCCGGCGAAAAGGGCCGAGAAGCGCATAACCTCGGTTGTTGTGGGGGTTGACCCACTTCATGTTTCCCGGTTTGGCGAATCTATCCCACTTTTCTCTCACGCCCGGACAGTTGCTCCCACCTACTCTGCCTCCAAGTCCATGCATTGCAGAAAATGCTGGCATTTTGGAAACTCTCCTCCCCTATGCAAGGAAGAGGCACAAGCTTGCCCGATTTGCACTCTCCTTCATCATCGTTCTGCTCATAGATGTGCTAATCAAAGCTGCCCGAAAGGAGGTTTTAAGAAGTCTGTAGAAGGATGCTGCAATGCCTGCCCTCCTCTCTGGCTCAACTGTGGAGGTCAGCACACCTCCTTCGATAGCACTGGTCCTATCCGCCGTGAAGTCCTCTCGGCTCTCCGCCGACCTAGGGACCAAGACATACCGGACGCCCCCGATGCGAGCCTTCCTCAGACCCCCCCTCAGGGCCCGACTGTTCCTCCAAATGTACCAGCTACTCCTGTCAGGCACGGCCCTCGCTTCCCTCCCTCTAGCAAATCTACCCAACCCGAGACTGTTAAGCTCGTTCGTAGCCCATCTTCCCAGCCTAACCTCGCCGCCCCCCTCCCCTGCAGGAATCTCTTTGCTGCTGGCAGCACCCTCTTCCGAGCTAGTACCGGTGCCGACTGGAGTGAGCCCGCCCTGACCGACGTCTATATAGAGCTTTAAATGTTGTCAAACCCGGATCCAACACAGAGTCTCTTACCATCCCAATCCGCTCTTTACCCTTGTTGTTTAAATCCTTCATTGTTCAGCATAATTGTCTTGGTAGCAGTAATGTTTTTCAAACTCCTTTTAGTTTTTTTTAATTCGGTAGAAAGTTCTTCTCATATTGTTGCTCTTCAGGATATTCCACTTTGGAAGAATTCTCCTCCTGTTTTTTGCAAGTATAAATGTTTTTTTCCCCCAGCCACCGATGGCTACAAACCTCGCGTTGCTGTTTATGTTCGTGAAAAACTACTAAATGTTATTTCTATTCTTCCTATGTTTTTTGCAAGGGGTGACCTCACGGCATTGAACTTTCACTGCCCTGAGGGTCGCTTTGATGCCTCTCATAATTTGTTTTGTTTGTACAATGCATACTCGATTCCTAGCAGCCACAACAGGTCCGTTTCTCCGCTTGATTTGTTCCCTCAACATGATTTTCCGACCCTTGTTCTTCGGGATCTCAACCCTCACCACCCACCTCAGACCCAACCAGTTTTCTTTCCGACTATGATCAGTTCATAAGCTCTCCCTATTTCAACAGGGCTTCAGCTCGGTCATTTTCCCTCCTGAACACCCCTGGGGTCTACACTAGGTTCCCCTTCACCACCAATCATCGCCCTATAGTCCTCGACCTGTGCTTCGCCAACTCAGCTTTCCTCCTATATTTCTCCTCCTGGAACCCCTTGCTCCCACCGACTGGATCAGACCACACCGCCCTCTCCATTTTGTTTTCCACTCCGCTCCTGAAACTTCCGCCCAGGGGCCCAAACTGGAAGTATACATCAGCAAAAGCTTACCCTGCGTCAAATACAGCGCCTTTGCCTCCTGACGCATGCGACCTTGAATCTGGGTCCCCTGCGTCCTGTGCCCCCTGAGTTGCGTCCCCTGTGTCCTGTGCGTCCTGAGTTGCCTCCTCTGTTTCCCCTATGTCCTGTGCATCCTGAGTTGCCTGGCAACGCCCGCTCAAATTCCATGTGTCCTCAGGTTCCTCGCAACGCCGGCTCACAGCCTATGCCACCTGGGTCGCGCTGCGAGCTTCTTTGTGTCAGGATGGGAGGTCGCCTCATAGCAGCATCCTGAATACCTCCAGGCGCCCGCCCATTCAAGTTACTTCGATCTGCTAATGGATGCAGCCTATTATGGCGTCTTCGTTGCGTCGGCTGGCATCGGGAGTACTAGAACCTTTTTTTTAAATCATGTCTTCTGTGCACAGGTCATATACTACTGATCATCCGCCCTGGTAGTTTATGGATCTGGTGATTCTACTCTATAGCTTGTTTATTCATCGGTAGATTTTATACCAATATACTAGCACTAGGTTCCTCCCTCAATCAATCCCGATGCAAAAATATTATCGCAGATGCCTTCTGATATCCGGATCGCTTAATATACCTCGTTAAATGATCTCATATCAATACGGCTATTGACAATCCAGCGCCGATCCCCCTCTGGGATAAGGTGAGCCAGGCCGAGAATTGTGCCTATGTCAACTACAGTAAACTCCGGAGCATCCTCGTTCATTTGGACTGTAACAAGGCTAGGTACGTCTGATATCGGCCCTGAGTTCACTACGCTCAGAAACTAAACACCAGCGAGGCGGCGCACTCGATCCTCGAATCTGTAGTCTCTGATGTTGCAGAGTGCAATGAGCTTGGCTGGAAGACGGCCCCGGAGCGCACAATACATGTCTTCCGTTCCGGCCCGGACCCAAACCCAATCATTGCGACTCCCGTGGTTCCTAAAGTGGAGAGCCCTCGTGCATCACACACGGTGGATGTCGTATATTTCTGTTTCTTGGAACGCAAGAACTGGAATTTCTAGTTGTGTCAGTAGCTCCACTGGAAGTGATTTGAGTATCTCAGGGTCCTCCGGAAGACAGTGCTCTTCTGGCAGATTATGCCGGCTGTATCGGATCAATCCAGGGCATATAATTTGAATAGAAACCCCCAAAACCCGACTAAAATCGGCCATGTTGGAAACATCGTCTTGGCGTCCCTTGAGCATCCTCCGACGAATGCCAGGCGCTGTTGTGGTGCTAGTTGTGTCCAACTGTTCCACCACTCGGGAGAGAGAGCTGCACCGCAACGTCGCAGAGATTCCAGATTCAATAGTCTCATTCGGATGCCATGCTGTCGACTATAGCTCTGGACAATTTGCCGTGAGGCATCGTTTTTATTCGATTGCCGCCATCCAGCCTTGATTTGGGTCTTATGCGCTAGCTCGCCCAACTCAGTTGCATAGATCGGAATATTGCCAAACTGGCGTATATGATGACAAAAGTGACTGAGCAAATGCATCTTGATGAAGTTGAAATGTGATTCACAAAAGATCAAGTCCATATGTCGCTCAGTTTCTTCTTCCCTTTGTGCGTCGTGCATCCGGCACCATTTCGAGGGTACGATGCGCTCCCTTCTCTTAGGCCTATCATGTCGCAGCTCCCTTCTCTTAGGCCTGTCATGTCGCAGCTCCCTTCTCTTAGGCCTATCATGTTGCAGCTACCTTCTCTTAGGCCTATCATGTCGCAGCTCCCTTCGTTGCGCATCGATCTTTCCGTGTATGTGTTTAGTTACTCGAAACTCCAAAAAGATATCCTTCATCTGGTGAAATGTGTCCCGATAGTCTTCCATATAGGTGATTGTTTCCGCTGTGTGGCTTCGGTATTGCGCCATCATATTGAAATCGACCAGCGCCCTGACGCATCTGAGAGCACGCTTGAACGGTATCAGTTGGGCACTCGCAGGCTGACACAGTGCCACAGCCAGAACGCCTAGAACATACAGCCCAAGGTTCCGCATCTCTTTCCCTTGCCACTGCGTAACCTCGCCGTAGGCCTTTTTGGGTACAAGGAATCCTGGGTAAGGCGGTAATGCCTTCCAAACTTAGCCAAATGCCTCAAGTCGTCCGTGCTTTTTAAGAAAGCCCTGGATCCAGTCCATCATGTGCTTGAATAACTCAAGATAAACTGTATGGAGCATGTCTGGTTTGTGTAAATCTGACAGCGAAACCCAGTTGAGCCCGTAAAAAACATTTTGACCTAATCTAATACCAAGACTCTCAGACTTGATGTCGGCGTGGTCGGTTTCTCCGATCCAATTTTCATAGTCGTAATGGTGATATATTGCGTAATCTCTCACTGGATAGACTTTCATGTTGGTGCCTAATTTGACCGCAGGCACCTCACATCTAGGACAGACGTTGGATTTTATTCCATGCAGCGCAACGTTGTCCATGTGGTCCGCAATCCACATGGCCAAGATTGGGAAGCACCTCCGAACCTTCCCATCCGCGCAGTCAATTGGTAGGCCGTCATGCGCCAGATCTTGTAGAGGCGCAAAGATGAGTTGGAATACGTCTAGTAGGGTGTCAGCATTGATTTGTCTCTGGTGTTGATCTGCTTTGGAGGACTTTGATAGTTTTGGGGGAATGGGCAATAATGCAAGAAGCAGAACTGCCATGGATGTGGGGCTGTTGCGCCAGCCGGACTGAAGATTTCCAAGCGTGATATAGACAGGCCATGCTTTCTTGTCGCAGGAGAAGTTTGTGAGATACGTGTGATCAGACATCCCTATGATCGGAACAAGGGTCACACCTGGCGGAAGTGTCTCCTGGTTTCAGGAAGGGATTGTCTACTTAAAAAAGAGTTATGAGGCTGTACTTGAAGATCGCACCACCAGTCTGCCGTGTGCATTTCTGGGTATATCCGTTGTCCATTGGTGTCGTATTCCCTGCGCGGCGCGTAGAGGAAGTCATCTCTGTAGGCGATCTGGCACATGAGATATCTGACGCAATCTAGAACGTTGCGATAGGAGAATGGCAATGTTCGCTTGCCATCATCAACCTGTCCTTCGTTCCATTGAAGATATGCACTGTGAGGATCCAAGGCCTGGAGGAGGTTCTCAAGCGTATGCATGGGACTATACCCGGCCGATGAAGCATTACCGAGACCACTCGAGAAGTATTCATTGATTCGTGACTTAGGTACTTTACCCTCAATGAACCAAGACGCTAGCTTGAAACCGTGAGCGCTACTGAATGGGAATCATGGGTGCTGACACAGATTGCTTTGTTCTTGCTCAAAACCCTTGACATCTCCTATAGATTCGCCGGCCCCTTCATAAAGCATCGGTTTACTGGCAAATGGACTCGCAGTTTCGTTGAGTATCTCTGTATCAGACTGGTGACTGATGTCATCGAATGCGCCGTACCCATGTCCGGTGGGATCTGGATCTGATTCATAGTCGGAATCCAGTGGGAGATGCCCCTCGTGGGGCACTATGTTGCTTCCTTTGTTATCGTTAGTAGTCAGTGAGGATGCATATTTGATTGTAGACGCTAAGACGGTAAGCAGATTTGTGTGCGCATTTCACAGGTGCTTCTCATATGCACCAGACCGGCTGTATTTCCGTCGGCAGAATGGACATTTGTTAGGCATGGGGCGAGATTTCTCAGATTATCTCGGCCTTGTGTAGTTTTGAGTCTAAGGCTATTGGGGTGATGTCAACAACACCTGTGGATCGCACGTAGGGTCAAGCGGCCCGCATGATCTAAACTGGATCAAGTATTTTGAATTGCTTAGCATAAAGGTCACGTAGCGAAGCCTTGGATTGTTTCTTTCAGGATCTTGATAGTAGACCGAGAATATTTCCTGTTCGAATGCAAGAGTCTTTATTCTGTTTCATTTGTTCAAGTTGAATCAGATTATGGGGGTGCCCTGTGGTAGAGCGTCAGATCCCGGTTCCCTAATAAATTGTTAAAAATACTTGAATCTTTCAACCGGCCTAAAAGATCATAGTGTTTTATATATAATGGGAACAGATCAACACAGGAGGACCTCATACCAAGAATCATCTGCCATTCAGAACTTCCACAAGATCCACAAGACGCACATCTCTAGCCTCTCATATTTATCAAATCAATATACTCGAAAACATATTCGATATGGTGCAGAATATCAACATCATTCAATACGCACTGATGCCACCCGGCGGGCCGCAGCTGGCACCAGCTGCTCAGACATATCAGGTTCCTGCTAATTCTCTCATTGGAGAAATCTCATTTCGATGGTCAGACAAAAGAAAAATCACGGAGCATAACAGGTCAATGGGCATCGTGGTTGGTTACCAAGGTGACGCCATATACGGTGCATGGCGGGACCCTGTTAAGGATCAAATGTTAGCCAGGGGTTATCAGACGGATCTTCACCACTTCCCTGATGCAAAATTCCTGCAAATTGTCGCCGGCTTCCAGCAATTGAGAACTGCCTGCGATGAACTCGCCACTACATCTGCAGCGAACGACATACCTGGGATACAGGAGGTGGACGAGGCAGTGGTCCAACTGGTTAAGGACTGTGGGAAGAAGTTGACTAATACAATCAACTTGAAAAATAAGCCGTTTCCGCAGGTACCGGGAGTCCCTCCGGCGCAGGTGATCGTCCCGAACATATTACTCCCTGCGAATGCCCCCCCTGGAAGTCAGTGAGGTCTTGCAACAGCTGTACAGAATGCAGCCGCCGGGGCCCCCAATGCTCCCACAGCCAATGCACCCGGGCCAGCTCAATTCCAACCTGCCCAGGCTGCTGGTCCATACCAAATTCCTCCTCCCCCTCCCAATCTCCAAGGGCCAATACAACTTCCTTTGCCAGCATCTGGAAATCCTGGTCCATCATGAAGCGCTAGAGAGAATATGCCTCCCCCAGCGATGCGCCCTCTCAAATTGCGGTTGCGCTCTTCTGCTAGCACACTCAAAATATCAGGTGCTGCATCGGCGAATAACTCACAACAAATGTTTCCTCAGGTCGTGGTGAATAACCAGCCACTAAACAAGCCTCCTCAGACAGCCGGTGGTGCAAACCAAATCCAGGCTCGACCGCCGAATCCCCAAGGGCCAAACCAACCTCCCTCGACAGCGTCTGCAAATGCTTGTCCGTCAGGAAACTAAATTCAAGCTCCCCGCCGAATCCCCAAGGGCCAAACCAACCTCCCTCGACAGCGTCTGCAAATGCTGGTCCGTCAGGAAACCAAATCCAGGCTCCCCCGCTGAATCCCCAAGGGCCAAAACAACCTCCCTCAATAGTGTCTGCAAATGCTGGTCCGTCAGCAAACCAAATCCAGCCTCTCCTGGCAAATCCCCAAGGGGCACACCAACCTCCCTCTATGGTGTCTGCCTGTCCTGGTCGGTCAGGAAGTGCAACGCAGAATAATCCTCTCCCAGTGATTGCCCCTGGGATATTAAGATTGCGCTTGTCGGGAGTCAGAATGCACAAAATGGGTGCTCCCCTTGTGAATAACCCTCTGCAAATCCAACCAGCTGCCCCCTTAACTATCCTTGGTAGGCCAGCGCCGGCCAATTATGAGGCCCAGATAATTCGCGATGCTCTAGATCAGCCTAATGTAAGGCAAAACGCGCCAGACCTATGTGATGTAAGGCAAATAAGTGAGTGTTTTTCGAAATTACCCCAATGATTTGTGTGGTGACTTACTAACAAATGAGATTCAGACTGGAGGGCTCTACTTGGTCGCCCACGGGCCCTGCGCATTGTTTGGCAATGACATCCGGTTGATAGTGACGCACCGCGACCCAATTATCGCATCCTCTATTGGCGCTATCCTCATCTCAATGGTGTGGACTTTGCAGAGTTAAATGCATATCACATTGGGGGCTTGTCATCGGCAATTTTAAGATGTGTACCCTCGGACAGCATTCGCTACATATTCGGCCCCACAGGCGAAGGCCTGCGTGAGCTTCGTGAAGACCCTACACACATATTACATTATTCAAATTATATTTTCATCCAGAGTGATGAGGACGTACATACCTGGAACTTGTCAAATCAGCCTAATGAGGACGCGCATGACGTGCTCGTTTATTGTCATCGCCCATCAATGCCAGCGAGACCAGCCCCACCACAGGAGCCGAAACACAGATAGCTCGCAGCAAATGCTGTCTCTAACTGGGCAAACGCCTTAGCCGGATGTAATGTCAACCCGGCAGCTCAACCGAAGGGAAAGGCTATTCCCATGCACAGTACTAAGGCCAGTGGATCACAAAACCCACAAGATTCTCCCCTTTTTCTTCCGGGATGGTCCAGCTTATCATCAGATGTTTCAGACGACTTTGATTCGCACCGTAGTAGGGTTGTCAGTATGACATCTCCTGTTGACCAGGGCGGCGATTCCACCTGACATCGGATACCTCTCTCAATTAAACCGCAGGGAATGCTGAACACACATCGCATCATGAAACAGCTATGTAGTCCCACGCATGACGATAAGGCACGGAAGCGTAAGGTGCAGTTTGACGTCGATAATTGGGATGAGCGCAGGTCCAAAATGCAGGGTCTTGTTGCTTCTGCTAAAGAATTTTTGAAAGAGGACCAGCTTCAGTAGCGCTGAATGGTTTTCGAAGACTATAGTAAGGACGAGCTTCAGGTTAAGAGACTATGTTTGCCCCCGAGAGTGTAATCAATATTATGGCGTGTATTTTGAGGCTACGTCTACAGAGAGGCCGAGTGTATTAGCATTTGATATTGATAGTTTTAATAGAGTATCATAATTAGACTTAGAATAGATTCAATTTCTCATAGCACGTCAATCAAGTCGGAGGTGTTCATCTTCGTCAGCTGAAAGTCATGATGCCCTGGGGTTGTGTTCGGTGTGTGATGCGCAGCAGGGTTGGGTTGACGTCGTATTCCCACCCTTAGCACTTTGTGGACGCCAAGGGACACCAAGATGCATCGCAGTATGCGACGGCTCGTGGTGTCAAACTCACATGAGGCTTAAAAAGGTGTTTGACGACACGCGATGGGAGACTAAGCCATCGATCTATTCTCCACGTTTGGTATAAACTCCCTTTGCAATTGGTTCTTCTATCGACGATCATTGTTAGTCACGCCCGTGATACTTTACCACGAAAGTGTCTTCTACACACAACCCTACCGCAGGCACCTACAGTACATGCCGGACCCTAATGGCGACAAACGAGGAAGAGCAAGAGCAGAGGCAACGCTCTTGCTCTTGACGCCTATAAGAGGTCCTCTCATGCGCCCCATCCACATCTTCCTGTTACCTCCAGACACACTATACTTACTATTGCGCTTTTCGCAAGCGCCCCGACGGCCTTCGTTGGGAGAGATATTTACATCAACTACAATCCATACCCTCTAAGCCTTACTTGACATCGGATCAATAGCCTTAGTCGGCCAACCATTTTGTTTGCCCAGGCAGCTTGATCCAATTCATTCATCCACGCACAAATGGCGCCCTCATGCAGAGCGAGACATCAATTACGGAAGGGAAAGTAAGCAAACATCCACACCTAACTTTACAGATCAACGTTAACTCTCTGCTTCTCAGACGTCCCGCGGATCAGCCTTGCACAGCAGAAGTTCAGAGCGGAATACGAAGAAGAACTCTCACACGTTCGGCAGGCCGTCACTCCGCGGAAGACGCATTGTGAGCACTCATTGTCCCCCTTGCTGTGCATGAATAGAATAGCGAACTGACAAATTGTTCATTTTTTTAAATGAACAGAGAACCGGAGCCTGTTGAGCGCGCACAATTCCAGCCAGCCGTCGGGGATTCTGGGTATTTAGACCCAAAGTATCGTGTAGTCAGAATGGGTTATACTGACTGTCTAACTCAAACTAGGACTGTATATGGCAACATTGCGTATGCGAAATCGTGGTGTGGATTCAAGCATCCGCGTGGCGCATCTTCCGTCTATGCTACATGGCCTGAGAATATCAAGGCCTATATTATAGCTCGCCTTCTTGACCCCGGTCGCCTAACTGAATCGCAAGTTGACTCAATTGTTTCGTTTACTCGCAGCCATTGGCCAGTCAAGGAGCGTATTGAGCTTATCAAAAGCCAGCACCACCCAGATGATGTTGGAGAGTTCATCCTTCATCTGAAAATTCTGGTCAAAGATTCGGGCAAGAAACTGCAGACATCGAATGAGCGGCAAAAAGCTAGCCGGGATCTTCGTACCGACGTTGCGGAACCTCCAGGTAAGTATTGCCAATATTTATTCCGTTAGCCCTTGACTGACAGCAGATCCCAGTGCCGTACTCGGATTGGCACTCCCTATTTTCCCCGCCTGCTTTGACAATGCATATTATTCGAAGGACTGGTGCGCTGCCTACGGTGCATCCGTTCCTCGGCCACCCATGGTTTGTTTAAGACTCCGACAGGGGAATGGCCTGGGGGGTTCTGACTACACTGAGCATCATGGATTTGCTCCGGGTAGTAAGAGGGCATGACGTGGAAGAGGAAATTCAATGCACCTGCTATCTAATTGGTGCGACAGGAGAAGGTGCCACCATGCTACGTCAGAAGCCGGATGATGCACTCACCCTACACCAGCTCATATTTCTCAATAGAAATGATGACATTCGTGCGTGGTTCCTTGATAACAAAGGCCACAATCCCCTGGACCTAATGGTTCTCGAGTCACGTCGCGAAGATGGTGAGGACCTGGACGAAACCCCCAAGCCTCAGAATGGGAGGAATCCATTTTTTGACCGCGACGTCTGGGATGAGTCAGCTGGAGGAGAAGACTCTGTGAGGGAAATGCGGGATGAAGAGTCTGTTGACGACGAGCAATGGCTAGAGGCCAAGCCAGAGGGGGAAACTCGGGGGCCTCATGGCGCTGGGGTGATCTATGTGGACGACGGCGATGTAAGTATCTAATCCGCAGCATCATTCATCTATCTTTATCCTGCACATTGAAATGAAATAGCTAATTACAGAAGGATCTCCAGGCACTTGGAGATCTGGGCCCCTCAACACACCGGCTGAATATTCCATCGTAAATCGAAGTACCGGCAAGCTCTAATCCAATTGCGACGGCGTCGGGGTTGCACTCTGCAGGCCCTTCTGGGGCTTCTGAGTTGGAGAAACTTCGAGCACTGTGCGAAATGGCGTAAGAGCACCGGTGGATGCTTGATTGGCTGGCAAACCCAGGAGATGTATCTGTGTGGCATCAAGGACACGATGGCGCCGAGGACACACCTCCTGCCAGTCTATCTATGATTTGTGACGCACTTCCACTCTCGCCTCCCGCAGCTCCACATGCTGGGCTCGATCTCACGACTCCGGAGAGACCAATAGAACATCCCTCTCCCCCACCTGAACACCCGCCAGCCACAATCAATGAGTCCCAGACCCAGCTACCAGCTCCAGTGACACACCCGGCACGCGGATCTCAAAACCGTAGTTCTCCGCTAGCCCCAAACAATACCCTATCTACTCCTCAGGTGCGCCGTTCAGCAAGACGCAGCATGGGCAGCAAATAAAACGAGATTCACTACCTTTTTGAGTAATTCTTTTTTCATTTTTACCCAAACAACCTTACCGTTTACTAGATGTTGTTTTCCCTTTGGTGTCATTGAGTTTCTTTTCTGCTTCTTGTTTGTAGCTAGTATCAGATAGCACACAATTAATGATACCTGTGCGCGCCCTAGCATCAGCTTCTTGACCTTACTTCACCTTGAGGTAACGTCTAATATGTTTTTCCCGATTGAGAACTCCTCGCATTGTCTGTCCATAACGCGGCAGGCGACAGCCAATTGAACTAGACAATTAGCGAGGATACATAACGTGAAAACTGATATCTCGAAGTTCAATGGTGTTGAATCAACGTCTGGAGATTAAGATCGATAAATCTAAACTGCTTTTAGCATGGCGTGTGCCTTGCTAGAATTGGTATCGCTAAGCGATACTCATTGTGGCTAGTTTTTGCTTAGGCTCAGACATCGACGACGCCTCGTACATTAGCGACGCCCGCATTCCCTCGAACTGGTTCATACCAGAGTCTAGACGAACATCATATATGAGCTTGTCCAGAGTATTAACTTACTGATGAACAAGCAGAAAAACCCCTTTTTGCAGCCAAATAGTCTTTTTCATTAACCAGTGATCGTATGTGATGCTCAACCACCCCCACCCGCCCCCTAAGTCCTAGTGTATATCACCAGACGTATCCTACTCAACAAAACAAGACACTCTTCATCTTTACCACACAATATATCACTTTTTCATACGTCCTAATTCCTCTCGTTTACCTTTATCAAACGTCCGGCATTCAAACATGGATAAACAACCACAAGTCAATTCACGCGGCCAACCCACGGCACGGGTAGCCAATCAAAACTGATGTAGGCGCGACGTCGTACCAGTCGACAAGACAGCCAGATCAGGAACGTAGCCGACCGAATCAGGCAGCACTCACAGTGCACATTCGGCGGCTTGGAAATCTTCCCCACCATGGATCGTAAGACGTCTTCTAGCACGACCAGCCAAGCGCCCCCGAAGGGACACTTTACACACAGTGGCGTATAACCACTAGAGGCCGATTAGGATGAGGATGGAGAACAAATAACAGAAATCTTTCATGTCAGCGATGATAGCAGCGATGAGTACCAAAACTCCCACATATCTGATCAAACCGAATTGGACACAGAGCCAGACACAGATGAGAATGATAATGCGGATGGCACTAGATCAATATCACGTCATCAATCACGAGCCGGGGAGAAACTAACCAACAACAGGGTATCGACTATCCGAATTTCGAGCACCTCCGGATCACAGGAAGCAGCAATCGTCAGGCGTACCCCTGCTTCACCAGCACTTATAATACAAAGTAGCGCATACACTCCACCGATGATCTCGACATCTGGTGTATCGCGTAATTGATCAATGGCTACACACAGAGCCACAATGTCAGCAGTCCGACGCTCAAGTCCTCGGGGTGAACAGGGCATGCCAGGCCATGAGCACATATAGCCTGAAACTAACTCACGTCGCAATACAGCTATGGGAGCAGAGGGAGCCATCGTAGCACGGGCCAAGGGACTTATTCTCCTATAGACCCTTTTTGATGAACCACTCCCGGGACCAGTTGCATTTACCACTCAGGTGCACTGTGTTTAGCTTCAGGCGCTCAATCTGATATCCGATGCAGGGAATATAGAAGCATCTGAGGAAAGCCTAAAATTGGTAATCAGACATCAACCAATTTTAGAAGAATCCTTTAGACGTCTGGACTAGTACTAACCTTTCCAGATACGCCAAAAACACTCGTGGGTAAGATCCCAGTTTGTCTACCACGTAAAGCATGAGATCGTAAAATTGTGCGATCTCCCGGAAGGCCCAATGGCAATTGCGCGCCGGGTGAACTGCCTGCTTGAAAAGGATAGATTTATGTGCTCCCCGAGAGGATATGAGGTGCGTTTTTGCTCTTATTAACGATGCGACCTATCCTCTTGCAACTAATCAGAGTGAACTTGACGCAGAAAATATCAAATCGATTCCTGGCGCCCCAGATTCCCGAGGCCATATGGGGAAAGTACTTCGAGGGTAGGAGAATGCGTGGGATTATTGATCCAGCATTTCTTGGGCGCATCAACGGTACAATGATTAGCTTAACGTGTGCCATAATCTGCCATGCACTGCGAGCATAGCAGACAGGAGTATATAAGGATCAGGGCGACTTCAAGCCTGAAGCCAGCGGAGGTGAGCCAGAACTCTGACCTTTCTCTTTCCTGAGAAGACTAACCTAACGGCAACCATTTAGGGTCTTTTTGCACGCCAAAGGCAAACGTTGGCATCATGCCCTGACTTGGTTCAAACTCTGATTCTGGACAAAATTCGTGGGACCATCTGTGGAAAGATGGAGCGAGAGCATGGAGTCGGACAAGATCGCCGGGAAGGCTTCACGGACGATTTGGCTGCTGTGGCAGCAGAACTAGAGGGTCAAGGTTCGACCAACCTTCAGCGATAGACAGCACCACGGAGTCAAACTCCGAATAACCTGCATCTTGGGCCTCTGCCGGAGAGCCAAAACAGTTCCCAGACGGCAGAAGGGTCTTTCGATTTCGGCGCCGCGTCAGCAGCAGGCCTTCTCAGATATCTAGATTCGGATCCTCTGAGTCCGGACTCTTCACCAGAGGAGACCGTGGGGCTAACGTTGGACGCCACAGTGAGCCCAGCTCCGTTGTGTCTGCTATCTCTGAGTCGTGAGATCTTGGAAGCAGAACTCGAGAAAACAGTTCATAGTGACCCGGGAACAGAGGAGGAGGGAAATAGGGCAAGCGTATGAGAGGGTACATAGGAAATGGTGTGTTTGCAGAGTAAGATATAGTAATAATTATTTCGTATTCCTAAGAAGACAGAACCAAAAGTGGAAATAGTAGAGCTCATCACCAGAGCATGAGGGGCGAAAGAAAATGCATTCGGGGAGATGTTGCGATATCGTCAGAAGTAGTTTATCGGGTGCCAGAACACCATACCAGAGTCAGGAGATCGCAGCGCAGAGAGTCTGAACATGTCATGTGTAAGAATCAGAGGACGCACCGTATTTGGAGTAAAATCAGAAAGAAGTCATCACGCATCTGGAGATGATGGATCAGGATCGTGAGATCCTGACGGGGGACCACCGCGCAGAGATATCTGGACGGGACGTGGCCAGATGAAAGAAGCCCTGACTATGGAGGAGAGAGATCGGGCGTCAGGACGCAAGAGGACAGTAACAGACGATGTGGGAATTACGTAGGGGTGATCATGGGTCGCTAGGACGACAGCCCTGAGCACCAGACGCCGTCAGCACGCAGCAGCAGGGCACCAGATGCTGTCACGACGCAGCGGCAGGGCACCAGACGCTGTCAGGACCCACAGGGCGAAGAGGTCTGTGCCCAGGTGGTGTCAGGATTCAGGGTGGAAACAAAGGCAAATCAGGACGCAACGTCGGATCGACGTGGCATCCTAATTCGCAATTGACGTTCTGTGCGTTAGGTGCGTCAGACGCACAGGACGCACAGGACGCAAGGTACTTTTTTTGCTGATGTGCAGAGAATGCTGAAGCATGGGCGGCAATAGTTGAGGACAGACTGCAATGCAAATGTTTGAGAAATGGGCAGGGTGAGGGATAGCGGCCTTGGTTGGGGATGTATGGAGATTGTAAGTTATCACTAAGATTGTGAGGGGCAGTGGAGGGTTGCCGGGGATAATTGCATCGATACCTGAGGGAACCTGCAGAATCTTGGATTTATAGTCATTAGTAGCTTATTGTGGGGTTTCAAATAGTAGTGCCCATATCTACCTTTCCATCGAGATGATGGAAGAACAAGTAGAAGTCGTCAATCTGCACACAGATCAACAGAGAGCCCCACCTGTCATACCAGCACAAGAGCCAAAGCCCAAACCAGTAGGCTTATCAGCTCAGCTAGCCCATTGCCCACTCTCTACTACCTGACACTTCAATGATTTGGCTAACTGACATTGGGTAGCTCCAGTCAAGGCCCTTATCCATGCTCAGATCTGTGTGAAGTTCAGGATTGAAACCTTCTGTAGATATACCACCTATCCATTCCATAAGGAAATTCCTTGTATAGCTAGGCCTCAAGTTGTAACTGGTTTCCTTCTGTCGGACTACCAATCTCTGTAGTCCCTAACACGATCCCTGTGATGGGAAGTGCTTCTTTGAGGCCCACCCCAGTTGCTTCGCTTCCAACAGTATGAGGAGTTCTCAGTCATTGCAAATCTTATTTGCTGTCAGAGGTGCCAAAGGAATGAATATGAGATGAGATCTAGTTAAGTACTGTAATATCAGGGGGAGCAAAAGGGGGTTGAGGTTCAGGAAGGAAGGAAATGTTAATAGGAGGACGAGAGGAGGAATATTAACAAAGCTCAGTTTGGAAGTTCTAGCATTCAGGTCAAAGGCGAGCAAATAAGTTAGTAAGTCGGGATGCGGCTTGTGCTACTAATATTCATTATCCCAGTGTTATCATGAGATGGACAGTAGGAACTAGATGGCTGCAGGTTCTGATCTGTGTAGATGATTTGAAAAACTCATCTAAGGTTGGGTTAAACTCTGATTGTGTTTATTCGGCTATTTGAGGGGGGTAGAGGATGTATTCTTTAGTAACTTAGTGGGGTAGATTTAGTTAAAGTAATTCGGGAAGAGGGAATAAAGGTTGAATGATAAGAGTGGCGATAGGAAGTGTGAGGGAGAAAGGCGATATTGTTTATGTCGGGGGAACAAGGAAAGCTATGCAAATGCTAATGTTAATAACACAATCACATGATATAATGTCTTTCCAAAAAAACTTAAAAATAATTGGTATCATATTATACAAGAAACCCAGAGAATAATATAAATTATTAGTCCATTATGCAAGGGCAAGCTGTGTCAAAAATGAAGCAATATATTTATAATAATAGAAGCAATAAAAAAACTAACTGAAAAAAGGCAAACAATATAAAGAAAGCCTCATTAAACCATAGGGTCAAAAACCTCTGGAAATGAGGCAAAATACTGTCATGGAAAAAGAGTACTTCCACAGGATTCGCAGTAAGAAAAGAAACAAAGTAATACAGGACTAATATAAATGTACCATTATTAACAGCAAGCTGTACTGAATTCTGATCCATAGCATAGTGTCTAATATATTGAAGGAAGATAATGATTAGCCAGGGGAGAATTCAAAATGGAGATTTGTATCACAGATGTATCTTAGAGTAGGACCTCTGGATATACAATGTTTGATATTACTGTGGGAGTATTACTGGATGGCAATAGAGTAAGTCCACCCAGTGAGGTTACTCTTGACAGTGCTACATAGAGCTGGCCATGGGTAAATGCATCAGTACGAAGATCTACACCTACTGTTTCTAATGATTGGCCTTGAGACTTTTTAACGGTCATGGCAAAGCACAAGCGTATAGGAAACTGCTTCCTTTCATGAATGAAGGGCAGCTCCTTACCAGTTGTGGTTAGTTTTATACGAGACAGGAGGCGGATCTCTCCATCCCACCGGCCACCCAATATAGCTACCTGAAGACAGTTGCGGTTAATCCCCAATAGTCTTAATCTTGTACTATTACACATCCCATGCTGTGGACTCTGATTCCGGATGAGGATTAGTGGTACCCCAATTTTTAATCTAAGGGATGAAGGGGGAAGGGAGGCCAAGTTAATACTCACAAATATTCTACCGCATAAAGTTCAGCAGCAGCTTGTTCACTTGCCTCTACTGTATTTACTGCCCCAAAGCGGTGTTCTGTACCAGGCATCTTGTCTAGAAGTATGTTATTGAAATCATTCACAAGTCATTTTTGAAGGCCAAGATAGCTTTTCCAATTAGAGCACTGTGGGATGTAACAGCTTCATTCAACAAGGCCTGGGGATAGAGTTGGTCACAGAGCTGATCTATGGAGATAACTCTACGGATATAGTCTGGAATTGCAATCTTTCCATACATTGTAGAATCATTCACAAGACTCTTAAGGAAGCCAATGAAGACCCTGTTGGAATTGTTAGCCTCAATCCTCATAGTGGTCCTAAGTCTCAACACATCCAAGCTGTTCCAGATAGAACTATGCTGGATACAGGCTTGCACTGTGGCCTGTTGTAAACCTCGCCTGACCACTGGCAAGATTTGGGCAAAATCCCCACCCAGTACAATGGGAATTCTACCAAACAGAGAACTATCATTGATATGACAAATGTCATTCAAGGTCCAGTTAACTGCTTCAAAGCAGGACTTATGTTGCATTGGAACCTCATCCCAAATGATCAAGGAGGTGTTTCTGATCATATGGGCAAGAGGTGAGCTGCTGGTGATATTACATCCACTATTTAAGGCATTTGATAGGGAAATCTTGAACCTAGAGTGTGCTGTTCGACCACCTGGTAACAATTGAGCTGCAATACCAGATGACGCCATGCAAAGTACAATTTTCCTCTCAGCTCGAAGGTAACTACAGAAACAGTTATAGAGAAAAGTCTTGCCAGTTCCAGCTGCCCCTTGGAGGAAGAAGCCAGAACTGCGATTGCCATGAGGCTGACAATCATATTGCTCTACAGCTTTTATTATTTCCTCAAAGCAACTAACTTGCTCTGGATTTAGCTGTGCTCTCATGCTATCACTCTTTTCTTTTTCCTGCCTCGGATGATAGGCTAATTCTTCTGCCATCACTGGATTGGTCACTCTCGCTTGTCCCACAACCCAATCAAGGACTGGTTCTGGTAAACCATACTCCAGGAGGGTTTTTCGAAATTCCTTCAAGTACTCTTGAATGAGGTAAAGGCCATAGTCCAGGTCAATCTCATCAATTTCTTCTGCCCCTGGAGGCACTGGGACTCTGCCAGTTGCTAAGATGCGTGGAATATCATTACACATACTATGGCCTAATGTTTGCCAAATGGCAAGTGGATTGCTAATAGTTGTATGCTGAAGGTCTAGAGTGAATAGATGTCGCAAAGCCATACCAGTCATAAACTGAGCACCCTCAGAAAAGAGAGCTACCCACTCACCATCATCCTCTAATAGTCCTAAATCTATACAGGCTTCTTTAAATGTTGCGTACACCATACGATCAAACACACCTTAGATTTTGAAAGCTTGTAGGTCCTCTGACAACAGTTAATAGTAGGTGGAGATAATATCTCTCACCCATAAAGAGACTGGCTGAATACATACGTCCAACAGGTGTACCTCTTTGTCTCTTTTTCCATTCCACTTTGTGTACATACACAAAGTATTCTCGAAATTCATGGTATAAAAATATCCTACCATCTTCATTCTGCTCATTGTAAGCAAAAAATGCCATTAGTGTGGTCATGGACCCTTCAATTTGTTCACGGATGAGGTCAATGTCTTCATGCTCTGTAAAATAGACAGCTTGTTGATCTGGAAGATGAAGGGCACGATGGGTCACTGGGGGCTGTTCATCATGCATGCTGAATTCAAACAAACGCCAAACCGCTTCAGTTGGACCAATATAATGTCCATGCACATAGCGCTTGATCTCATCTTGCTCAGAATCTACACGTACTGTTGCTCTATCTCCATCTTTGTAAATACATTTGTGAATATACTTTACAGCTTGGACTGAACCGCAAACCTCTACATTAATATGGGCATTATAACGGAGAGACAAGTAGGGGCTGTATGGTATAACTCTACGATTGTCTATCTTCACTTCCACTGTACCTACTGTTCCACAAACAGGAATGGTAAAAGACCTGCCTGGATTCCGTCTCTGGTACAAAGGATACCCATTTTCGGGAATACTTGTCTTCTCCAAGAAATCATGTGGATATCCCTTGTGACAGGTGGTCACCACGGCTGGGTCTACATCCTTCATGCATAAGGCATCACCATTTCCCCCAGCATACTGAGTGTGAACCATTGTATTCTCAATGATTGTCCTCAACCGTTAACCTATAACCTTGTCTTCAGTTTGGATTTCAGCAGATATCAATCTATTAATATGGGCAGGGGTGAGGAACTGAGCATCAGTCTGAAGGAATAGCAGTAAATGGAGATGAGGAAGTCCACGCTTCTGATACTCTATGGTCCACACCCAGCCACGGCAAGGACCAAACACTTGCTTATACTTGATTTGATCCAACAGATCATTGAGCTTAAGATTGAAAACTCTTGCTACAAGGTCTGGGTGGTCAGTGGCGGTCTGGGCATCTAGAAGCTCATCTTTAATCTCGGCCCATTTTGTATTAACTGTAAACATAATGAATAGTGAAGGCTTACCAAAGTAGTGTACAAGGGCCATGCTGTCCTGGTATAACTGCTGCATGAATCTATCTCCGCCAACATAACTTGATGGCAAGACAATTCTGCGTCCCACTTTGCCCATGTTCACATCACCTTGTTGCAGTACATCTGCAAGACAATTATAAAAATCAGTCCTTATACGGGCCTGATTTGTTCGGACCCAGCTCAACTTGTTTTGATCACAAGCTGCCCAGGCATCAACCACGAATTGCTGGAAAAGCCTTTGGGATCTCATAATAGTAGCTGGCTCGTCAGTTCTTGTATGCCAACGGAATCTGAAGAATGCCCTTTGAGGGAACCTCTGGTCCTTGCCGTTGCCACCCTCATTTCTGCGAGTTCTTCCACAATGCCAGCCAGGATCCCCATAGGAAAACAGCAAGACATAGTGAAGTGGCAAGTACGAAGCATGATTGGAATTAATAATAGAGAATCCATTGTTTGGGATCTCACCATTAACCCTCTCACCTAGTACAATATCCCGAAATCCTCCCCTGCCATATTCCTCTGCCAGGATCATTGCCACTTCATCAGCTGTAGGCAAGTTCTCACAACGCATGTCTGCTCCCGTCTCCACAATCAGACTCGACTGTAGGTCAAGAATGATAGGCAGGTTTAGTTTCCACTCTGAAAGGTGTGCGAACCTCGCCCTCGCTGTAAGATACAGCTGAATAAAGGGGGAAGAAGTTTGTAGCATCTGTGTTAGAGATGCTACTCAAAGTTACACTGAGTTCCCCGCTGGATCGTACAGCATCAGCAAAAAAACTAGCTTGCGTCCTGTGCGCCCTGTGCGTCTGACGCACCTGACGCACAGAATGTCAATCGCGAATTAGGACGCCACGTCGATCCGACGTTGCGTCCTGATTTGCCTTTGTTTCCACCCTGAATCCTGACGCCACCCGGGCACAGACCTCTTCGCCCTGTGCGTCCTGACAGCGTCTGGTGCCCTGGCGCCCCCTCCTGACAGCGTCTGGTGCCCTACCGCCCCGTCCTGACAGCGTCTGGTGCCCTGCCGCCGCGTCCTGACAGCGTCTGGTGCTCAGGGCTGTCGTCCTGGCGACCCATGATCACCCCTACGTAATTCCCACGTCGTCTGACACTGTCCTCTTGCGTCCTGACGCGGGATCTCTCTCCCCCGTACTCAGGGCTTCTTTCATCTGGCCACGTCCCGTCCAGATATCTCTGCTCTGTGGTCCTGCGTCAGGATCTCACAATCCTGATCCATCATCTCCAGATGCGTGATGACTTCTTCCAGATTTTACTCCAAATACGGTGCGTCCCCTGATTCTTACACATGACATGTTCAGACTCTCTGCGCTGCGATATCCTGACTCTGGTATGGGTATGGTGTTCTGGCGCCCGATAAACTACTTCTGACAATATCGCAACGTCTCCCGGAATGCATTTTCCTTCGCACCTCACGCTCTGGCGATGAGCTCTACTATTTCCACTTTTGGTTCTGTCTTCTTAGGAATACGAAATAATTATTACTATATCTTACTCTACAAATACACCATTTCCTATGTACCCTCTCATA
>Ga0307509_10002998_pt1 | contig 26402 bp, 25 predicted proteins | sample 10_EM_MG_FD_202245 | JGI IMG/M metagenome (GOLD analysis project Ga0307509, IMG submission 202245) | Populus trichocarpa ectomycorrhiza microbial communities from riparian zone in the Pacific Northwest, United States - 10_EM | ecosystem: Host-associated > Plants > Roots > Unclassified | place... | reverse complement strand
GTTTTGGTGCTCTCAATGCAACCACCTTTACCTCCAGCCGCCTTGTCTATGTTGCGGGTAAAGAAGGCTACCTTCCCGCCATCTTCGGCACTTTGGGGTTCCGTGGCAGGGATGGCGAGTCTAGCCGACGCTCTCCGGGTACTAATACAAAATCGATCTTGGAACGTATCCTTTCAATTTTTGGGCGCGGGGCCTCCAATGGTGAATCAAGTGTCCATTCTTGGAACAAAACTCCGATATATGCTATGCTGCTGAATTCCTTTCTCACAGCACTTTACATTACCGTTGGTGAATTTGGGACACTGCTCACGTTCTATGGTGTGGCGGGATATACTTTCTATTTCCTTACGGTCCTCGGCCTAATAGTTCTGCGCGTTAAGGAGCCAAGCCTTGAAAGGCCATACAGAACTTGGATAACTACTCCTATAATTTTCTGCTGCGTTAGCCTGTTCCTCGTATCCCGAGGGGTGTTTAGCAGCCCGCTGCAGACACTTGTGGTAGTCGCCTTTGTGGTGGCTGGAATACCGGTATATTACTGGAGGGTTGGAGGGTTGAAGGGTTGGAAGTTACCTTGGAGGAAATCAATGGCTGAATGACCTGACATGAACTATTTCTTTGTGGAGTTGGGGCATGGGTGGTGTTTTAATTTTGGATTTCGCTCTATATGCCTTCTATGGGGAAGACTTCTTAATGCATTTACTGTATACTGTATACTGGGCTGGAGGGTGGGTGTGTAGATAGCTCGATGAGCATAGATGGATTATGCGGGTTGTAATGTACGGCTACTGGACGAATACGATGATACTATGGTTAGGTTAGACATGAGTGATAATTTAGTACTATGCCAGTTATGATTCAATCATTGCAATTCCATGGTTTCCGATATTTGCCTACTCTATCATAGGTTGCCGCTTGATGCCGACGTTCCATACACTGAATGTCACTCGCGGGCAATGAACGGGTTAGGGTTAGCATAAACAGAGGTCTTATTAGTAATACTAGCAGTCTGAGTATACGCGTGCGTCTGCACCAGGCTTTGGTTTCCTGTCCCGTCATATATCTTGGAAGAAAAATGTATCATACTGATATCGTGCTCGCTGCACTGAGAGTATTTTCCAAGGATGCCTCAGCGAACCGAATATTTGGTGAGGGCAAGCAGAATGTCTGTTGGTGGTGGCATTCTTGGCAAAGACTCTTGTGTAGGCTATGAGGTTTTGGCGTGCGGCTCCGGCTTGTACCCTATCGCCACCGCCTTCCTCCAACACAAATACGGTAGCCGCACCACTACAGTAGCCTCAACAAACTTGACTTGCACGCAAGCACCGATAACACCCCTTAAGCTCAGGACTCCCACAACTCTACCTTAAGGCATCCTCATATCCTACAGCATTTAAGAGGTGAAAGTCAGACAAGATGGGTGGTGTAAGTTCCCCTACCATGTGCACCCTCCCCTAACGAAGCAATCGCTAACTTCTCGCAGGATCTTAATCTCAAAAAATCCTGGCATCCCCACCTCCTAAAGAACCAAGAGCGCGTTTGGCAGGAGGAGAAAAAGGCCCTAGAGGAGCGCAAGCGCATCGACCAATGGCGCAAAGAACGTGAGGAGGAACGCCAGCTCCAGGAGCTTCGGCAGTTACAAGCCGCCGCTGGTGGCAAACAGGCTGTTGACCGGGTGGACTTTTTGTACTCTGGCCCTTCACAAGGAATGGATAGGACTACCGAAGAGATGGAGGGATATTTGCTTGGGAAGCGCAGGATTGATTCACTGTTGAAAGGGGGGGATATGGATGTCTTGAAGAAGGATGCTGGTGTTGGTGTTGGTGCTGGACCGGCGGCGGGTCCAGGTGTGGCGGCAGGGTTGACGGGCGTAGCTAATGTTAAAGATATTGCGAGCAAGGTTCGTGAAGACCCACTGTTGGCCATTAAGAGGCAGGAGCAGGCGGCCTATGAGGCATTTATGAAGGACCCTGCAAGGAGGAGACAGTTGAAGGAGGCTGTTGGCGGGAAGTCTGGGGATAAGGATAAGAAGAGGGAGAAAGACAGGGGTGATGGGAGGCATAGGAGCAGGCATGGCGATGAGAAGAGAAGTCGTGACGATAGACACAGACGGGACGATGAGAGGAGAAGTCGGGACGATAGACACAGACGGGACGATGATGATAGGAGAAGTCATGACGATAGACACAAACGGGGCAGCGATAGATATAGGCGGGACGACAACAGAAGCCGACGAGACGACGACAGTGAAAGGATCGGCCGTAGGGACAGGGACAGGGATAGGGACAGAAGACACCACCACCGGCGCCGCAGAACATCCTTATCTGGCGACCGCTCTCTATCCCGCTCCCGAAGTCCCCCCCCTCGTCGTCATTCTCCCCGTCGCCCCTCTTCTCCTCATCGCCGTGTTTCATATCCCACCAACCATAGGTCTCCTCCCGCTTGCCATCGTGACCTAGAATCGACACGACCCCCAGCAGACGACCCCAACGCCGACCGCGCGCAGAAGCTCGCGATCGCGGAAATGGTTGCCAATGCCTCACAAATGAACGCTGACAGGGTGAAGCGTCTGGCAGAATTGGCAATCACGGAGAAGGCCGAGCTCGAAGCTGAAGAGAAGGCTCGCATGCGGAGCTCGAAACTCGGTGGGAAGGGGGAGTTCCTCACTGGGGTTAATAGGAAAGTTGGGGATTTGGATCTTGGGGAGAGGGTTCGGAGGGGGCGCCAGACACTCGTTGCTGAGAGGGAGGATTGAGCCTTTCCGTGATACTTGGGAGGTGGGTAGGGTTCTACCGCATAGAGCCTGTTGGATAGGCGGGAGGTGTTTCGGAGAGATTTTGAATGCACTGCTTGTAATGGCGGGCGCTTGCTCAAGGGTGCGATTTGATAACTGCTAGCTGATTAGTTTTGACTTTTACGGGCTGTGCTGCGGGTTTTGTCACGACATTGGTTGCCTTGGCCCAATGAATTCTACATTCTAGGATCATTACCAATAAATAGACAAGCAGCATGTTGCTTGCATCTATGTTTGTACGAAGGCAAAGAGAGCGTCGTAGGACTGCGCATTCAGGACTATTTTCTTCGCGGTTGGTTTGCCGCTCTGCCAGCTAGGCTTCTTTCCATGGGCATGTTTTTATATTTTAATTCTTATAATAAAAGCGGGTTTATGTCCCGCCCTGTTTTAGCCACTGCTGTAGTTCCTGCCCGGCAGGACCCCGTGGCAAAGAATAAAGGCACAAACTGAATATACAAGCGCCCCCAACAGAATTTATAACATAGGAGGCTAGCCGTGGGAAAGCTCAAACACCAGTCACTACTACACATCGTTTTCGTAGCGTCAGTAAATATTGGTGCATGGGCTACCCGATGCCCCCCCGCGCCTTCCCGGTTGACATCGTCCACCCTGAGCCCACGACAATCCACCTTTTATTTTAAGTCGTCCACCTCTATTACTAGGTATGGTGGTGATGGCTGTACTTGCTGTTATGGCCTTGTTACGGCCACAATGCTCAACAAGGATTCCAGCAGGACCTCGACTCCCGATTACAGTGGTGGATGAAGTCATTGTGAGGAATGAAAGCTAAAACAAATAATATCAGGTCCGCAAGCTGGACGGACACACCCCAAACCCCCAGGGTTTGATCATGCAAGACATAAACCTCTATATTGGGAATCAAGTATTAGAAGAGCAGGAATAGGGGATTATTGGTGGGTGAGATGTTTTGTGGGTGAAGCTGTAGCCAATAACCAAGCCGAGCTTGAATATACGGCTCCAAACTCGTCGCCTTATTGCCCTACCATTCTGTGTCAGCCAGCAGCGGGGGGGGGGGGGGTGGACGGTTGTTTTCTTTTCTTGTGGATTTCCGTATCGGGAGTCATTGAGGGAGGAGTTTAGTCCTGCAACAGCTATCATGAGCGGGTCATCTGGAGAGTGCTGGTTTCCCCTCTCCTTTTTTCGCCACTAGTTCGTCTAATTCATCATCGTCATCACTCCAATCTCTCCTTGATCTCCTCCGCCATGTCACCTCCCTTATACCCCGACTCTCACCCCACCTCTCCCTCTCAGCCCTATCTCTCTCTCACTCGACACACCTCGGTGCCCCTTGCCACCACCACCTCCTCAATCCCCTCCTTCTAGCTCATGGTCACAACCCTCCAATGGGTTTGGCCTTTGTTGGTCTAACTCGGGGTTTTCGTTAGGTTGGGTTCGACCTTGAGCTTCCATGAATTAATTAGGTCAGGCTAGGATAGGCCGGACTAGGACCAATATTTCCACTTTTGTTTCCTGATTTTAGCAAGTGTTTTGGGGTGCACTTCTTGCTATTACCCATGGAAACAGTTCCCTGGGTATGATACGCAGAATACTAAAACCGTATTAGTAGGAAGGGCAAATCGGATGCTGGTATCATAAAAATCGAGATAGCGGGGGGAAAAAAGCAGTAACAGCAATTTGTATAATAGTCTTGGATTATCACTCGTTCTCAAGGTTTGACAAGTTAGATATCATAAGGTAATTTCATCCTGGGAACAATTCTTTTTCTGAGTATTTCTACATACTTGCTATTCCGCTTGCTCCAAGTGCATAATGCTTTTTCTTCTGCTTGTATACAAGGCCTCACATAAAAATATTCAAAAACCGCAGGGCGTTCAGATACGGGGTGTGTTCTATATAGTCCTCCATCTACCCTGCGAACACCCAGCTCCCTCCTAGATCTTTGGCTAGGTGAGTAATTTCTGAACCTGGGTGGATCTTGGAAGTATGGGAGGCTCTGAGAGGGGTGGCCATGAGCGATATTGCTCTAATAGTGAACCTGAAACAAGTTCTGAAAACCCACCTCAGTAAGTAACACTCTCAGTCCTTCATTAGTTACAATGTCATTTAAGTTTTAATCCATGAATATATAAATTTCTTTCAAGCTAGGGGCTAGGGAATCGCCAACAGAAAGGGTACCCAATACTTTCATCCTGGACTAGTACTCTCTTATCTCCTCTGGCGAGGTCTTGTGCGGGTGTTCTTAGGAGCTAAAAGGGATGATATCTGCCTCACACAGCTCTCTGAATCTAGAGACACTCTAATCAACTCACTGCCTCCGAAGTTGGCAATCCTCCTGGTCAAATTTGGACCGGAGGTGTCGGAGACAATCATGGTTCTTCCGCTCGCATCATGTATAATCACTCGCCACTTCCGCCCGTCCTTTCGCATCAACCCTGTTCTATCACAGTTTTAACATTAATACATGGGTATATTGTTTCCCGACTATTCCTTTTTTTGTTTTATACTTGGGCCTAGTCAAGCCAGCCATTTCTCGACCCGGTTAACCCATTCGAAGGCTTGTATACCCCTCATCCCAGGAGGTAGGTAATTCCTACCGAGTGCACCGGCCACCCTCTCCAACCTGCCCAGCAGACAAAGCCCCAACACAGCACACCTCATGCGCAGAAACCTCCAGGAACCATCCTGGTTCTCACCTCCATCACCCTCGCACCCTACCTTCAACTAACCTTGCAGGGGGAATCTCCATAAAGAATCCCACAACCTCACCACTTAAGCCTTCGCGCCCCTTATTGGGCGAGATGGCACGCTTAAACCCTTTGACAGCGCGCCCGCATCCGCTGGGGTAGCCATCTGCTATGAGTTTAAACCCATCCTGTATCCCGCCCAGAGGCGCAATAAACTGAACCATTCTAGTACCCAATACAATCCTGTAACATTCAGAACTGCCGGGAGGGAATCTTTGTCTTAGTCCCCTCTCTCCCATAATGCCCCCTCGCCCTAACTCCCAGGGAAGCATCGATAGATCAAGCGCGCACCTCTCCTGCAACCAGGAAAAGCACCCCCTGGACGTGAGGTCCTCCTGGAGTGCTTCCGCGCCATTATAGCTCGTGGAAATCGCCTCCGTAAGGAAAGAGTGGGGCAAGCGAAGAGCAACTTCTAAAGACTTTATGGGCACGAAGAGGTACGGGAGTTGTGAGCTGAATCCAAGGTAGTATCGGTTAAGTGTTAACTAGCTTGCAGATTTATGCGGAGGGTAGGGTGTGTTCCTGAGAATTAGGAGGGTGGAAATGGGAGGTCCCTGAGTGGGTCTTTTGGCGGAGAGCGGTTGGGAGGGTGGTTTGGGGAGGGGAGGTGAATTTTCTGAATTCGGAGGGGGAATCGCACGAGCACTCGGGATTAGTACTCTAGGTAGGGGAGGAAGTAAGTAACGGCATGGAACCGCTATTGTACTCCCTATAGGAGACGCCGAAGGAAAAATAAGAGAAGGCATATCATACTCCTATCTCCGATTTCGAAGAATCTAACTTTTACCCAACTTTGCCTAAATCCGAAGGACCTTCTCACGCGCTCCATAGTCTCCTAGAACCGTCACTCCACTAGCCCTTCCCTCGGGGAATCAGACCAACCATGATATGATATGTGCAAGTATATACTATCGCTTGGCCGCTAGCCCCACATCCAATGGGCGTTTCCCCAATGCTCTACCAGCCATTACTCTTCGTCAGGGACCTAGAAGCTGTGTTGGAAGAGGTGGAATGAACTGTAACTCAACTGCTCCGGTAGTGAAAAGCACTCTTTCCATCATATATGCCACCCCCTGGTTCTTTGGCCCTTTATTCCTCCTCTCAAGGTTTATGGGCACATTCATTTTGCTTGCTGCTTTGGCTATCCTGTGTAGTAGGTGCCAGCGTGGCTTTAAGCCTGCACCTAGCCTTGCCTTTATTTTTGGCTAATGTGGCAGGATCAACTCTTGGTAGCAGATATATTATCGTTCTCCAAAACCATGCAGTCGTCGTCGTCGTTGTAAATTCCGAGCCAGTAAAATTATCCCATCCATAAGCACCAGCCTCGGTCACAGCAGTACCAGCCCTGACAGGGTCATTAGCTGCAGGATATTCCATGAACGTGTCTTTGAGCTACACCCAGATGTCTCCATCCTCCAGTATTTCCCCGATGTCCTTACCAGGGCTTGGCAGGTTAGGTGGTGATGGGGTGGCTAGGGGCTCTACATCCATTGCATCACCAGCGGAAGCCATTTTATGGTCAAGCCTGGTTAAGTCTTGAAACGGGGGTAAAGTGCAAAAATGCGGCGCTGAGAAAATGCAATTCCCAAAAGTGAGGGAAATACGGGTGGAAGAAGCTTGCCTTCTCCTCCAGGGATAAGATATGTCCACGTTTCTCCATGCTTGTCCGCACCTTGTTGTGAGCGTCAAGTCAAGAATCTCCCTGGATTTTTCTCCTGTTCTCGTAGCCTGCTCGCCGTCACACGAATTAAGGCTAGATACATAAATCTGTGGGTTTCCTTGGTGGTGTTGCTGGTGGTGGTGCCGGCAGCACACTCGACTCCACTACAGCTTGTACCACTGGTCAAATAATTTTCCGGAGTTCCCTGTCATTTGGCCCTACCTTCGGGATTTCGGACCAGGTGACCGGGATCTTTACTCTTTCTTTCTTTCCTCAATAATATTTTCCCCGTCTCATATCGCCCTATGTATATTTCTCATTTTTCCAGACTCACGTTCCAATACGAGCAATTCATGGATCAGCAATGCATCATGCAGAGTACCGTACTAGTACTGTACCATACAGCACAGTACTATATAGTCGGCATCGGCCATCACGAACCCCCGAGGATTGGCCGTCAATGTCTTGCTTTTCTTTCCCCTCGGGCCTTAGATAGATCCGTCGGTCGATACCTGAAAGTGGACCCTTTCCATAAGGAATACAGGGCCAGATAACCGCGGTGAAGAGGTACTTACATTGAAGGTCAGCGAAACACGCCGATCCGCTGGCTGTAAACAGACGAGATCTACTGTCTTGTAGTGTTCTGCCGGTACAAGCTAGCCTTAACCATTTCACGCTGTAGCACTGTCTCATACGGCTTGTTAAACATGTCGGCCAGAGGCAGTAGGAACCCAAATCTGCTGATAATCCCCAAGTTATGTACTGTGCGCAAAGATACCGGTACTGTACAGTTCAACAATTTAAGCCCTATAGGGCCGGAAATAGGAGGATCGATGGCGATTCTTAGATCACATGTGACCCAATAGTTGCACTCAGCTATCTTACCGTATCCTTTGTTGGGGGCGAGGCGCAACAAAAGTTCCCAACTGCTCGCAGCATTTGTTATACTCGGAAATAAGCAAGGTACCATATGCAAAAACAAAATAGAAAAGGACAACCCGGAAATAGAGGGGTGGAATGCGTAAAAGCGCACTGAGAACAGAAGGGGAAAAAAAAGGAAACAGGGGCTCAAGGTCGCACAGTGCATCATCAAAGGTCCGAGAAGTGATCATCGCGAGACTGCGAGCTCAAAGGTCCAACGGAGCATGAGAACCCGGTTTATCCAGCAGAATGGGCCCCACTTTCGAAGAAGAGACCAGCGCCGAGCACGAGAACGGCGCTGTAACGATAGCGCACCCATAAACGACTTCCGCAAACAGAGCCAGCTGAGAGAAGCCGAAAGTCAATTCCACTTCTCGGGCGAGCAAGCAAGCAAGAAGACGCAAGAGACTCATGATAGCATGATGCGCGCCTAAGACGAGCTACTCCAAGGGGGCCGCGATAGGTATAATGCTACCTCAAGTAAGTACGTAAAATTTTTGCCTCCATCAAAGCAATGATAGAAGACTGTTTCAATCATGCATATCAACATAAGTAAAGATAGGCCGTAGTGGGGGTTAGACAACAAGCGCCACAGGCAGGTATTGAATGGATTGATGAATGAAGGGGCCCTTAGGGCTTCTCTACTTCACCCATGACCCTCCTGGAGCTTCTCGCTTGTGGCTTCAGATCCTCGTTCGCCTTACTTCCTTCCCGTTCTCTTTTTCCCCCTTCCCTTGCACCTCCCTTCTTGTAAGTTGGTTGGACCGCAGTGTTACCGTACAGTACGCATCTACGCACGGGACAAAAGAAGACACTGTTATTCAGATCGTGTGTTGTGATGTAATAGCTTCCGCGCGCGGTCAGATCTAGCCCACTGCTCCACAGGGGTTGGATCAAGCGCAGTGCAGTAAAGCATCACAGCAAAGTTGGTAGGAGGTGGAGGAAGAGCACTACAGTACTCGAGTACTGTAAACTGCTGTATCATAGGATGCTTTTTTCATTTTTTCATTTTCATTTTTAAAACAAAAAAAAAAAAACATGCAAATATATCAGGCACTCGTGGGTAAATAGATAGGTAGGTATTAAATTTATAATACTGTAGTATAGTGAGGCACGTTGATAGTAGTAACCAAAAAAGCTAGTGGTGCTTTAAGAAATATATATCATACGGTACCGCAGATAGCAACCCTCCCCCCCCCATGAACGAGTTAACGAGTTGTCTACTGTACAGCACTGTACCAATAGTGCGCTTTCACCTGCCCCCTTATGACAGCTTGTTGAGAAAGCTGAGCCTGCTGGCAGTAAGCAGGGTATGATCCGACACCATCCGTGAAGTGGGAGTGCCAGCTTGGACGAACGGCCATGTTCTTGTGCTTATGCTACTCCACCGTAGCCCTTTTGTCTCCCCTTCCTGCCTTCCCGCCGGCCCGCCATATTAACACTGGTACGAGTACATTATCATACTCTCAAACGAGCTTCTTTTGTTCCATATATCATACCTGCGATACAACCGCCACATGAAATTTAAAATAATAAAAAATGCCCGTGATAACGATACCTCTTACTCCGAAAACTCAAGTATGACAAGTCACTTCGTATCATAATAGAACGTTCCTTACGTTCAGCTTTCACAATTCAGGATATGACCCTAAACTGCACTGCCGCGGACCGGCTTGCAAACGAAAATGGAGGCAAAAGTTATATAACGAAAAACAAATCAAGAAATCTATACTATAATCCATGCAAAGTCTCAGGAGAGCAAGTTTAAAATAAAAAAAACATATACATGTAATAAATAAATACACCTCTAAGAAACACAACATCCCACGTGAAAAGGAAAATGAAAGAGCGCAAGCAAACTAACCAACTAATATACAGGAGCACAGAACCAGCTATTGTATGCATGTATGTATGTTGTATGTAGGTATGATAATTCTAGGGATGAATATGAAAAACGCCAACACCCAGTTTCCCAGTTCCGATTCTAATACTGTATGTTCATCCGTCTACCGTATGATATGTTCCCCCCGCCCCCACCAATTGCCATCCTGTTCCATCTATTTTAGTAAGGAAATGCTTTGAAAAAGGAAAAATAAATGCTGCAAGACGAGGCCAGGCCAGACCTTTGCTCGGAGGTCAGACTATTGCAGGACAGGACAAGACAAGAAAGAAAGAAACCCCAGGAAAGAAATGCAAAAGCGAGAGAAGAGAGAAAAGTGTAAATAAAAACAAATGAAAGGGCGAAAAAGAAAGAAAGAGAAATTTCTAAGGGGTCCCGAGCCATGGAAATGCATTTTTTTGTTGTTCGTTGTCGTCATTTGCCGTCGTTGTTGTGATCATGACTACCCATACAGCTATCTGCTTGTGCTGGTATCCAGCGGATCTTCAACCTCGCATTTGGGAGTCGCTACGGGCGTAGGCGGCATCTCGATCAGGAACTCATCGCTCTCACGACTCGCTGCAAGACTAGTAATCGGAATCTTATCCCCGCCGTTAAGCTCCGCGAGTGCCCTCTTATACGTCTTCCGCACGAACTTCTCGCAGTCGTGTTTAAGCAGCCAGTCCTCGCGCGGCAGCTTGATGCTCTCCGGATTCAACCTAACCTTCTCCCAGTCCGCCTTGTGCCACATGTCGCGCACCTCCTCTCCCTTCTTCTGCGCAGACTTGACGCGATCGTAGCGCAGTCGTTCGTAGATTTTGAGAGTCGAGGGGATCTTCTGCGCGCCTGGGACCTGCTCGTCCGTGTGGGTTAGGGAAAGGAGCGTGGCCAGGGCTACGCCATCCTCAATCGCCTGAGAACAGCCCTGTATGGAAGTCGGTAGAAATGGGTGAGCGGCATCTCCAATCAAGCATATGTGACCGCCCGGAGTAATCCACGTGGGGAGAGGCTCCCGATGGACAAGTTTCCAGTCGATTAGTGAAGGGGTTTTGGCAACCTATTGCAGGTTGGCGGTTAGTTTGTGTGAACGAGAGCCAACATGTGATTTTCTGTGTGCTTACGATTGCCCTACATCTCGGGTCCCAGCCTTCCAGAAGTTTCAGAACATCTTCCACGCGTCCAGGATAGGACCACGATTCGTCGATGTCGCCGTCGTCCTGACCGTCTCATCGTCAGCGCACCACACACACAACACACAAAGCATAACAGTTTCCAAAAAAGGAATTCTACTCTTCAGGAGGAAAGCCGTACCTTGTGCGTGCAAACCCACGACAGCTCTCGCCCCCCTTTACACGTAGCCACAAGCAAGTGAACATCAGGCCCTAGCCAACCCGTGTGCGTGTCGCCGCGCTCCGCGAATTCCCTAGTAAGCGGGTCGTCCAGGATCCCATGCCCCTCGACATTGAACCAAGCACGATACACCGCATATCCGGTGGACTGGACCTTATCGTCCAGGCCAAGCGCCAACTTCCTAGCTCTGCTCCTGACGCCGTCGGCGCCGACGACCACATCTCCAACGAAGGTCTCGCCATCGTCGCACTCGACCCAGGCCTTGCCCGACTTGGGGTCCTCCTTGTAAGCCGTTACTCGCTTGCCCATATAGAAGCGCACACCCAGGTGCTCAGCATAGTCCAAGAAAACCCTGTGAATCTCCGCCCGGTGCCCGTTGTAGGTTGGTCGTTCGGGGTCCGGGGCCACGATTGGCTGCTCAAAGATGAATTCGCCTTTGTGCGTGTTGACCATGAAGGATTTGTGGTTCATGCAGATTTTGCGCAACTTGTCGCTGACCCAGACTGGGTCCCAGCGAGAGAGTACTCTTCCGGCGTTTTGACCTGCTCATCCGTAGACCGGCATCAATTAGGATTCCCTCGCTTTTTTTCTTCTTCTCTATAGCTCGTGGGGCTGGGGGGAGGAAGGGGATAGAGAGAGGCAGGAGGGTAGAGGGGCTTAAGCTCACTTATACTAATAATGTCGCCGTGCTGCTCCCACCTTGGGGCCTTCTCTAGTACTGATACTGTGTGCCCCTTCAGTCTGGCTTCGATACTCGCTGTTAATCCGCCAAAGCCTGCACCTACTATCACGACGTGGATTCCTGTTGGTAGGTAGGGCGCTATTGGTGTGGCCATTGCGATGATGTAGGAGTGAAGAAGAAAGAAAAGAGTATATAGAGACGCAATCAGAAGAATCAGGTCGAGTAAGTAACAGGTCGTGGGTCGCAGTGATTGTAGTATATATAGCAAGGGAGAAGAAGGCCAGGGTATCGCAATTGAAGACTCCCGATTCGAAGAATGTAATGTATGAGTGGGTGATGAGGTCCTTATAAGACTCTGGAGGAAGAGGCAGGTCAAGTGATCTTGTGTAGTGGGATAGTAGATGACTGGAGAAATGGGGACGGGAGGAGGAGGAGGAGATGGAGCAATATATAAGGCCTCGATATGTCCGAGATGCCGGCAGTCCATAAAATGGTTGGCGGTGGTGGATCCATGATAAATTGAATAGGATGAAAGAATAGTAATAAAGAAAAAGGTGAGTGAAATGGGCCATGAGCCAGAGTCTGGCAGATATGGATTAGGGAAGGAAGAAGAAGAAAAAAAAGCATCCGTATGGAGTTGAAACGCTTGCCACGCATGTGGAATCGATAGCGCTCGCTGGATGGAGCTGCTCAGAGCCAAGACGCATCGCTAGGTTTGGTGCTTTCTCACATAGAGAGAGAGGTACAGCTTCCATTGGCAATACTGTAGGGAAAAATCCTTTCAATGTACTCGAGTACCATAGTAGTAGGTAGGGTTGAGAGGTGGAAAGGTAGAGGGAGGAGGGAGGGAGGAGGAAAGAGGGAGGGGGGGAAGGGAACCCAGGCAACTTTACATTAGACTGACCCCTCACCTATAACTCCACCGTAAGTTATGTTATGTCTCTCTCACCCTTGTGCACTTGGAGAAAGGAACATCCTGGATGCGTACGTGCACGGCCAAATTTTGCCAATAAGCACAAGATCCTCCATGCTAGTCGTAGGGTCAATACTGCGGACGCAATAAGTAGAGCATTATAGGGAAATACTAGAGTAGTGAAGCGTTGAGTTTTTTCCAGCCCGCAGTACCACACAGTACAACACCCCCATCTATCCATACTTATAGCATGCTGTAGTACTCGAGATATGTCCGTCTATAGAATTTTTTCTTCCTCCCCTTCCACCTGCATTTTGACTGCCTTCTTTTTTATGAAAAAGCTATTCCGCACTCTTCAGAAAATTGAGGTTTGCAACTTGAAGTTTTCTCCAGTGCTGAACAGTACAGTACAGTGCTCATACTCCACCTCGTATAAGATGAGGGCTGTCATACAAATAGCAAATATAGGCCAACCGAGATGGTGCAGCACTTGTCACTACCTATCTAATCTACTATGTACTGTACCTGTCTGCGCTACTTTTTTGCCCACTAGCGGGTTATTATATATTCCTTTCTACCATAAGGGCGAGCAAATGTTTATTTTCTTGTCTTCGTCATTTGCAGTACAGTACAGTACACCTTGATTCCCCCTTCCCTCTCTTCCCCATCGCCGCTCACTCCGCCTTTGGTTCAATGGAAGATAACTTGCATGTGCAAGCTTATTGGTAGATCCAGATTGCAATATGAAAAGTTCTTTAGTATCATACTCTTTTTCAGCAATTACTCCTAGATTATAGTACTGCTCGGGCATCCTAGGTCAAGAGATCCCTCCAACGCTACTTGATCTTCTTTCATCCAGCTGCTAGCCGGTGCTTCAGTTGTATCAGCTCAGCGCCTCATTCAGTACCGTACAGCGGATGTGCTCGTAGCTCAGCTTCTGCGATTTACCTGTATCTGTTCCGACTAACTAAACCACGAAAAGCACGCCTCGTGCGAGCAACCCCAATCAAAATCAATTCTGATACTAGACCCGATGTATCTCAAGAATTGGATTGAACTCTCCTCTTTTCCTCACCTCCGTGCCCTGCAGGGTCCTCCCTCTCTCACTTATAAAAGCCTACATCGGCGGTCGTGAAGGCCGAGCTAACTTAAACCGCCATCCCTCCTCATCCCTCACCACCCCCCCTTTGATGCCACCCGTCGGAAATATACCGAGCGTAAAAACCGAGCTTTGAAACCGCTCAGGCTGTTCCAAATTCACCCAGAGCAATCACAAGCACGGTCCGCCGGGTTTCCCAAAACGCTAAGATGTATTCACTCCCCACCGATTTTTCTCTAATCCGACGTCCCCTCCGGGTGCCCCTTGCTAGTCAGCGAGAAAGAATATCTCTGGTAACAAGTTAGCTATGGTATTTTGGTCTGCGCAAGGCCGCAATCATCACCACCAGCACACCATTCTCTACCTTCCTACCAAACCACTCGCCAGCAAGACGGGGTCTCTAACGGCATCCGGTTTCTTCTCCCCACCCCCCCTTTCGACATCTGCCAACAGTGCAGCCTGAATGGCACCACCAGTGAGCGGAGTTAAAGGATACCCGGAATCCCTAAGCTTCCATTACGGGCAATCAACCCTCTATCAAGAAGGCCGCATCGTTTGACTTTTAATCAACAATTTTTCACCTTTAACTCACAGAGTAAGAGAGGACGATGCTGAGCGTTGCAAATCTGGCAGCGGCCGCCAAGAGTAACCCTGTTTACTTACTAATGCATTAGTAGAACGCGATATTGTCCAGCCAGGAACATTGTCCTGCCGCACATTGCGCTAGCCACACAACTCGACAACCTTCCCATCTTATTTTCTAGCATCTACTCACAAAGTAACCCTATACCACAGCCAGATTAAGCGCTCTCCTCCTCCCCTCCTTCTCTCGTTCCCTAGTTAGCACTTTACTCATTATACGGGACTCCTTGGAGGGCCGAGGATATTTTCACTCCGGGAATTCTCCCGAAAAGTCCGTGAACTATAATATCAAAGTTAAAACAAGCACAGTAAATTAAAACCTCAAAATTGAGGCCAAAAAACATGTTCCTCACCCCGCAAGTGCTCTTTTTTTTCCCCTTCCTTTTTTTTGGATGCCCCCGGCGGGATGAATCTGTAGAGTTCATGGATGGTAACCTTTTTCTTGCTGCTGCTACGTCGGTGACGGAGAAGTGTGAGTGAATTGGGGGGCATTGACTTCACTTTAGGAACCTCATCGTCGACATCACCAACAACACCGAAATCTCCGTCCGGAACATGATAATTACTTTTTCTTCTCCTCTTTCTTCGTCCACTACGGTATTGATATGGGGGTGGAATACTTCGCTTTTCCTCTCTTTTTTTTTTTTTTTTTGATCCAAGACCCTTTCGTCACATTCAGTGGGAGTCGACGCAGTGTTGGGTCCCTTTCTTCTTCTTCCCAGATCTCTCTTTTTTTTCTTTCCTTGGGGTGGGGGAGGTACTCGAGTATCATACTTTATTTTTTCTTTCGCCAATTTTGTCCATTTCTCCATCCCTCATTACACATTACGCATTACACATTACACAGTATTTTTTCGGCTGTGATTAGACCTGACCTGTGGTGGGGTTAATATCACCCCAACAGATAGCTTTTTCCTGTCCTCTTTCTTGTCTTTATTTTGGTTGTTGCTGTCCTTTCTTAACCTACCTGTTTTATGGCAACGATAGACTTTAAGCTCCCAACTGACTAACTTGCTAGGTTTACTACTCAGCCCTCTAGCTAAAATCTAGGTATCTTCCAGTTAATTGAGTCATGATAGGCCCTCACAACCCCCCCCCCCGTATCCCACCCATTACATCGTATTGGACCCTTCATAGCCCCGTGGGGGGGGGACCAAATGACCGCGGGGTCAGAGATAGTCCACCGGGCATTTTAAAGTTGAAAGCCACACACACGTGGCTCGACTGAACTGCTAGAAACAACGTTTCCTTCTTTTTTCTCATTCACTTCCTTACTCCCTAAATAATCTATCATCTACTCCCCAGACTGACTAACTCACTTGAAACCTGTTTCTTTGACCACATTACACCCCTCTATCTATCTTGACTTCTTTTAGCTTCCCAATTGTATTTTTTAATTCCTTCCTTATCACCTAGATTTTGCTTTTTTTTTCTCACCCTCTTCCTCTCCTTCGTTGTTGGCCAGCTAATAGTGGTGGTGGTATAGCATATGGGTTTCCCCGCCTATGGCTGGTCTAATGCCTGTCATGACTCGTATCCAGCTACAAGCTAGTTAACTAAATTTATTGTCGCGGGGTTTGCATACGTAGTAGGATACCGGTAGTGGATCAATAAAGAGGAGTGAGTATCCTCACACGCTGGTACCAAGCCAAGTTATGACCATTCCATACCGTATCATACAATACTGTACTTTGCAGGCATCCATTCATTAACGCAATCAAGCAACCAACTCCCAAAAGAAAAAGAAATAGTGAAGGAAAAAAGAAACAAAAGTGAAAAAGTGATGTCATGTATGTACTCGAGTATCTCACTCTCCTTTGGCTCTTCACCTCTGAGTTCACGCAGAGTGCGGGTAGTTCGCTTTCCCGAGATATCACCATGGAGAAAGTGCGCGCGCGGTGGGGGGACGAAGCGTTGCATGTAAGCGCTCAGCAAGATTCCGCGTAGACCGCCCCAGAAACTTTGCGGACGGACGACAACCCACGCCGGGCACCGAAGACGGGAGTCCCGCCGCATGAAGCACTCGAGTATGTGTGTGTGTCTGTGTGTCTGTGTCGGTGCATCAAGATGGGAATCTTGCTGTAGCAAATCTGCGGGATGATGCTGATGATGTTGATGCTCGATGGGTGCTTCAGCATCATACTACCAGTGCAGATACTACCGTTTGAGGGTCCCAAGGGGCCTCTTTTTCTTCCTTTTTTTTTTGACGCCTAAAAAAATCACATGAATTCTAAGTGAGTTACGTAACCTTCCCCTCCCCCTCCTTCTACCCCTCTTGCTACTCAATTGAATTCGTCCCGTTCGAACGATCCTATTCCTATTACAATCATTTCGTTCAGAGAGTGATAGTTTGTGAGGCGTGTGGATTATGTTGGTGGCAGGGGTAGTGGGGGAACATGACGATAGCGATTGATGTTGGCTCTCCCTCGTGGCGGGCATCCTGCTGCATGGGGAAAGGAATGTTTCTACAACCCCCTCTGGCAACGAACAGGATTGATCAACCGTGCTGGGAAATTCAAACGTTGGATCTACAAGTGCGGCGTCAGCACCTCCGGAAACATAACCGAAGACCTAGGTTAGAAACACAAGACAAAAAAATTGAGGATAATAGCAGTTCCGTAGAACAGAGAAGGAAGAAAAAGAAAGAAAAAAAAATTAATATAAAAAGAGTAAAGAGCACCCTTGCGAGTGCGTTAATCGAGCATACTCGAGTACTCGTACTGTACTGTGCAGGCACTATGGAACATAATACTGTAATAATCCGGGTAGCAACGGTCCCGCCATGCAAGGATGCCGCTGAAATCCAAAATCGTACGGAACTTCCTCCCATGGATCGATCCCCCCCCCTGGCTTAGATACATAGATGATCCTTTGAGTAACTGAGGTATCAGCCAGCCTTTAGAGTAACTATAACTCGGAAGCCAGTGCTCGATGATCCTTTCTGTTTCTTCGAAAAGGACTTTGAAAGGAAGAAAGAAAAAAAGAGACTTTTATTACCCCTCCCTCCACTCCCAGCCTGACACGCTCACGCGAAATCAAGATTATCATTCGACTACAATAAGTTAAACCCAAAAACAAACCCAGCCTGTCAAGGTCTAGCCAAACAAAAGTTACATTTTTTTCATGTGGGACCGAAACCCAACAGAAGGTAAAAAAAAATTATATATAAAAAAAGGCGGAAACCCAACCATAACTTCAGTACGGGGATTGATTTGAATTGATGCATGGCGGGTCAAAAATTCACATCTTTTTGGAAAAAGTGATTATCCTGTGAAACACCATGTCCCGAGAACTACAACTGTACAGTGCCGTCCTATGCTGGTATAGTACGAATACCTGGAGCTTCTACTTTTAACCTTCAAGTTCCCGAAATAAGAGCAATGGGCATCGCGCTGTGCGGTTCTCTAGTATTATCATATCTTACTTGAACTGATTGATTGATTGATTGCATCACGAACCTTACTGAAATCCTTGCTTTTTGAAAGTGAGGAAATAGAAGCTATACCTGAAATAGACAATCTTACAAGGAACAGAAGTCCCAAAAAAACCGCTTTCTAAGTTCGAAAGAAGAAGAATAAAGCGAGGAGAAAAAAAGATCTCCATTTTTTGGGTTTGGAAAACGTCTGTGCGCACAGCGGTATCAGAAACATTCTTTCGGAACTAATATCGCTGGCTGCTTGCTATGTTCTATATAAAATATCCCCGCATACAACATCCCGGGCTCCATAATCTCTCTCTCTTTCTCCTTCCTTACATTCCTTCATCTTATCTTACTATTCATCCGTCTTCAACTCACCCGATATCCGAGCCTACCGGTATCATCTTTCAATTGTCCGGAGCTCAAGGAGAGGGGGGAGTTATAGTGCGAGATATTAACCCTCGCAATCAATGCTAGATGGATGGATGGATAAAGAGAGACCACTATACTTGCGCGGTGCAGAAGTTTCCGGAAATGTGGACTTTGGCTTGGCGCTAACTTAGCTGTTGCCGCCTCCAGAGTCCCATGCCAAGTCTCCTCCACATTTCCGGAAACTTCTGAACCGCGCAAGTAGATTAGCCCATAACATGTGCAAAATTCGTTTGCTACCCTTCCTTACCTTCTTTGTCTGCCAGAATTTTGCGATTAAGTGATACAGTTGCCCCCGGCTATAATGAACCTCGCTATAATGAATTTTTGGCTATAAGGAACAGCGACTCGCGGCCACGCTAGTGAATTTACTGCAGAGTAGAGTTGGCTATAGTGAACACCTATAGTAAAAAATAGTGAACGGAGCTTTGAGGTCGTGATTCTTGGCGTTCATTATAGCCAGGGGCGACTGTAGTGATAGTCCGGCACCGACGTGACCGCCGCCCCCCTCCAATAATCAATCTTTTACCGGAATTGTTGTTTTTTTGCACTTTCCTGAGTTTGCATCTGATAGTGATCTGCCAGCTGACGACGGGCGATGACCCTGGGCTTTGATACCTAGGGTTGGTTTGGCTTCCTACCGCTCATATCTCACATTGATTCCGGCCGAAGCCAACGCGGTACTTTACGCACCGCCGCTTCAAGTAAACGGGACTTGAGGTACTAGAGCTATCTAATTCAATTGTGCAACAGTAGAATGGGGGTCACGGAGACAGTCTTTCCGGAACAAGAATTTCTCTTTCTATAGTAGCTCGTTACAATTAGGATCACATTTCAATACTCTACTAGAGACAGCTGCAGTGAACATAAATTACCATGTACAAATATTTTTTCAATCCCGTGCAAAAGAGATATGGATGGAACAGTGCCATTCTTTCTCTCCCTTTCACACAGCACTCCACCGCTTTAGGTACATGTGCAGGTACCTAGTGCCGCACCGGTAAAGCCGTAGGGGAGTGTTGCATATACCTGGGACGAGTTTCGGTACCCACAGCAAAGTAGGCTAAAGTACAGCATTGTACATTGCCGTGCCCGCTAGGCAGCAAGTTAGGGCACTACATCGGTAGCTGATATGTGCTCAGAGAATCGTAAGATCTCCTTTTGGCTCCGTTTGTCATATCAATGCATTAAGAAGAACCTTAGTGAGGAAGTACGTCCTGGGCTAATTGGTCGGTCTATGATACTACCATAATTAAATTTTGAAGTTTACTGCCGGGTCCGTCAGACCGCTTGATTACATAAGCATGTAAGGTCAGGGGTTTTTGTGATCCATTTTTAGCTCCCTACTAGGCTATCAAGTGCCTTGCGTATGAACTTGGAGAAGCTTTCTCCAAGGACCTTGCATAGTTGCATTCGGCGTCCCCATTTTTCGAATTGGCTGGGAAAAAAGAATTGATTGACCAAAATAAAAGTAATGATTGCATTGGAATTTGGTTTTCTTTTCTTTCTATTTTTTCGACCTGGTGGACTAAATAATTTATTATTCATCGGTTCTCTTGGACGAAGGGGGAGAAGCCTTAAGCCGGAACAGCCGGCGGCGGGGCGGGGAAATGACCAAAAGCGGGCTAAAGCCACGCAGAGTCCAGAAAGTCAAGAGTGGTTTTCGGCCTTGAGTTATGTGAGAAATAAGATTTTCAGTTTACTCCTTGCTCAGTCACTCTCAGTATATTTAAGATTTCACATAGTAAATCTGAGAACGTGTCTGTCGGTAAGTTCCGAATGGCACAAATAACTTCAACTTGGAAGCAAGACAAAAATGGCATGAGGCTTGGTCACCCTCCTTGGTCGAAAAGCAGCGAAGTCGATTCAACCCCAGCACTCCAGGAGCAGCGGGCAGAGCAGAACATCCGTTAGTAAGTAACAACCATGGCGACCAGCATGTCTAGGTTCCTCAGCCAACAAGCGTCTAAGGCAGTCCCCAGACCCGCATCACGCCGGATTCATAGCATGCGACTCTCATACACTGGTCCTCCGAGTTATGATACGATCACTCGACGGCTCTCTTTTTCACAGGTCGACTCACAAGCCTATTTTGCCCACAAAGCGCCAGAAGGACTGAGGTCGATTTATCGGCATCCACAGAGACCCGAACGATTATGAAGTGAGGATCATAGGTACGAAGCATAAAACTCTGGAAACCAAAATTGCGGAGGAATTGGCATCCCATACCTCTCTAAGGCTACTGAGGCTGGTGCCAAAGAGGTGGCTCAAATGTGGACTGGTTATATCCATGGATCAAAGCGTAGAGCGATATCGACGAGGGGCCATGATTACGCCACCGTAAGCATGGTGGCGGCCATCAGACCATGGTGATCAAGAATGTTTGGTGAGGGATAAATTTACCTCACCAACAGTCTTTGGCTCTTGTTGGCTCTTGCTCATAAACTAAATATTCGTAGAAACGGTGATTTGCGCTCTTCCGTGAGCATGGTGGGGTTTAGTAGGGGACTATGAAGAACACTACCAGTTGTAGTCTTGGCTTAATCTAAGTAATCTCGCTCATTAAACCTGATGGTTTGGATACTACGGTATGATAGGCTGTACAGGACTAGCACAAACAATATACAAAGGCTATAGTGTCGGAAAAAAAGTGTGTGTTTTTGGAAGAAATCCTGGTATCTTGCGAGTCGCTTCCAATAAAACGGGTCCTGGGGATTTCTCCGAAGAGTCACGGTGCTTGGGATAAGTTAGAGTTATACTGTGGTGTTACCATACTCCATTATCTCCGCATATTACTTGAGAGATAAAAGATATTGCTCTTGAAGATGGAAGGTTCCCTTGCCCCGGCCTCGGCCAATAGAGAACGACTGAAATTCAACTAGATGCTTGTTACTATAAGTTAGAGGGGCGAATGACGGGGCGTAACCCAGATGGCGCGGTCGTTTCGAATACGGTATTGACGATGGTGTTATTCCGACTGACTAGAGCAGCCTGAGGCGATTATTTCCTTTGATCTTAACGAAGATGAGAGCGATAGACACAAGCCCCGAGAGCATATGCAACCACTGCATGCTGGCGTGACCACAGCAATGAGCGTTTTACATCATAATAGGAATTCGAAACAATAACCTTAAGCTATACCGAATCAGTTTGCTCCTCTTATTGCCCTGAGCTCAAACGGTTTTCCTTCCTTCTCGGCGGAACCCCGAGCTGCCTTGGCGCTAACAAGTAACTCACGGAGAAGCCTTTCCCCTTATCAGATTAATTTATTATAGCAAGGGACAATAACGCCAACAACCCTTCTTGTTAGCGAGAGCGAGGAAGCATCAATTAGTTTGTTGCAACATTGTCAACAACCACCATCCTAGTTTCCACGAGCAGCCCTCCCGCGATCATCGACCAGCATGGTTTGCCGGGATTCCCCTCCTCCGCCCTCAGACTCATTTTGTCTCTTTGCCCCTCCTGTAAGCCAAACGGCCGACCAACTCCGCTCACACACAACGCCCCACCCAACTGCTCAAGGTTGTCTCTACCTCCCACCCAATCGCTCCAACGTTACCGTATGAAAAGCGAGAGAAAAAGAAAAGAAAAGATACATGACAGAAGGACCAAAATTAGGCCATGAAACAATACCTTGGGAGTACCCGGGTTCCCGGTGATGACAACAAGGGAGGCCTGTAGGCAGAGAGGGTGCAATCGTACGACTGCTTCCTGGGTTCTGCCTTTGTAGTTAAGGGTTTTTAGAAGTGGGTGGCGTTGTTCGGACCCAGGTCTGAGAAGATACAGTGGCTTCTAGAAGGTTTGGGGAGGTCCCACGAGCAGGGAATGGACCTGTAATTGTTGCAAGGAACTTTTTTCGGCCGCAGGGCCGGCCACTGGTCCGGTTGATAAAGGACACAGGGAGCACAAGCCCGGAGGAGGGGGGGGGCTGTTGGGACTGAAAGGGGATTTTGTGCGCAAGTGAATCAGTGGCGGAATCACGCAAACCCCTAAAAAAAGGTATGGATTTTGCCGGGCACTGTTTAAGTGTGTAGGATCTAGATCAAAAGCTCACAGAAACACCCAACTGGATCTTTGTTCTCCCAATAAAGTAATTACACACAGATGACCACTTGTGGCTGTCCTAATACTTTATGCCCCTTATCCCCAGCTATGAGACTCACGGGATCAGAAACTTGTATGGTAAATTTTCTGTGCGTAACTTTAGACTAAAATCATAGTTTATTTTCTTCCAACGAAACCTCAAAATGTCTGGATACTTCAAACGGGATACTCGAAGATAGCGGCAGGACTCGCGTATCATGCTGCTATACCCAACATATGACTGATGAGCCGATTAGTTACTTTGCAAATTATTGTCATACTCTTTTCAACCAGCATCCTATGGATTGGTTTATAGTTGCAAACAGGCCAACCAGCTTCAAGAGGTGCGACCATAATTGCACCAGCGCCTCTCCTCCCCGCCCACTTGATCGCCCAAAAATCGATACGAGTTACTCAACATTAAGTCACGGGCCCACAATCCAAAACCCAACAACACGCGCACGGGCTGCGCACACACAACACGCACGCACGTCTAATTCATCCCAAGTGCTTGAACCGCACCCAGTAGGAGGCGGAGGCTCGCAATTTGTTGTATCATGCTTGCGGGCTCATTTAGAATTGAGTAGGCCAGAGGGGGAGGCAGCGACCCCACTCTACCGGTATCTGTTAACTACAAATTGATAGGTTTTGGGAGGGACCCCTGGGAAAAATATTCCCCAACAGCTGACTACTCGCTCAGTTCTCACTTGTCTTTTTTTCTTCTTACTTTTACTCACTTGTTTAAATGACCATGGTGACTGTTTCCACGGTTCCTCGATGTTGATTGGACAGGCGAGGAGCAGCGATTATTGGCCGAGAGTGTGTGGGAGTCAAAGATTGCTGCAGGGATTTACTGTCATGTACCTCTGCATCCTCCGCATCCTGTGCGGGGCGTTGGATGAGGAGGAGGTACAAGTCCTCGAGGGGATGACGGGTGGGGTGACGGGCACAGTGTTCCAACAACAGAAGAGGACTGTGCTGCGCGGCATCCTGTATTATGCCACGAGTGAGATGTGATGATGACCTTGGTTAGGCTCTTTTTCGTTGTCTGTTGCTGAGTTGTCGTTGTTCAATGTTTGATCCTCCCAAGATGAGCATTGGGAGAGGCGAGATCTGAACCCCCCCTGAAGGGGGGGCTCCGGAGAATAAGACTTTGTCTTGGACATCACTTCACATCCATCCCAAGACTGCAATTCGGATTCGTTCCGCGATAATGTTATCGGGTTCAGTTGGCTTGGTTGGTTGGTATATTTTGTGTTGGCGCTCAGATATCGACAAATTGCTTTTTCTTCTTCACCAGACCGGGTGTCTTTAACCCCTGCTCTCGGGCACTTCTCGCCTTGGGCAAGCTCCCCCCTCCGAGAAGGCTCGCTTCGACCATCCTACGGGTATTGTGCAGTAGGCTGTCTTACCGTCCCCCGAGAACGAACCAAATTCCGCCGATAGGACTCGGAGATCCCTCCTGGCTGAAAATGCCAACGGAAAAGTTGTTATTCTAACCGGTTCAGCTTTGTGTGCCCTTGTGGCTCCTTCGATATATTTATTTTTATTGTCTTTTCTTTTTAACCTTTTCCTCTTCGTACCTCTCTTTCGTATTGAATGCTTGGATGCGGTATCGTATTCAAGCACTTGCATCGGCCCTTCCCCCCGCTTCCCTGCCGGCTATGCTCTTAGCGTTGGAATATAGAGTAACGAATAGAGGGCTACGGGCCTTCTCACCGGACACAAAGGGGTGAGTGCATCCCCAGTGCCCTCTGCTGAAGGCTCTAGGATTCTCTCCTGCGAGCGGGCTTATTAGGTACTGTCACTTCGGAGCATTCTTTCAACGCTTCGGCTGGAATTAGTTGTAATCCTTCTAGAAGGGTTCAATTACCACAAAACACCCTATCTCACTCGCGAAGGACTCATGGTGGTGGTATTCTGGTCATGATGAAACACGTAATGAGACTATTTAGGTCGGGAAGATGTACTCGAGTACCGGTATGCCTCTTCTGTTATTTAGGACATGATTTCTTTTCTTTTTCCGGGATGGGAAGGAGTCCTAGGGTAGGACAAGTGTGGGTTCGCAGAGGTCTCAGCCCATCACCCTTGCAGCGATGCTACACGTGTAAGCTTCTTTCTTTCGCTTGTTTGCCTGGATTGGCTGGACAGGGTTCCTCATCCACTCTGACTACGGTACTCGTACTTGGCAACGGCTCCCGTGTGACACAACAGCGATGCCTCCCCCGCAGCTACTACGAAGGACTTGAAGGAGTTATAGCCTAGAGCATGGAAAAGTGAAAGGAAATCACCCGGAAGGATTTTATTTTCGCTGTTCCCGGCGATGGGAGCCAGGAACTGGAACTGGGGGCGCGGGGTGGTCTAGACTTCTGGGGATAGTGCAGTGCTTCTGTCCCCGAGCACGCTCGGCATTGTCGACAGGCCCGCAAACAGGCAGGTAGGTATCCAGGAAACCTTTTGACGATTGCTTCCTTTATTGCACTGCCCTCCCGTTCCCGTAGCCTGCGTCAAGCCAGGGAGGCCTGCCGGGGGCCGAAGGTGAGACCTATCGTACCCGGAAGTTGTAAATTCTCCTCTTTATTTTCACTCCTCACATGAGGAGTGGGCCTCGATCCAGAGTACTGTATGCATGGCTAATGCAGGATTCATGGCCCACTCCCTCGCAATCGTCCGGGGAGACCACAGTAGGTGGCGGTTCCTAGAGTTGGGAATAGGCCATGGGGAAATTCCAGGGGGGCCGGTGTCTGCTATCGCTCAACAGTTCTGATATCTCATATGCACTCAACTAATTACATCACCTATGAATATGATACTCGTTCCTACAGTTCAATACAACAGTCTACGCATGAGACCGGGTAATCGGAATCAATGCCGAAACTAGAGGAGTTATTTACTCTTCGTGGAATTCTGGCACTCTACGAGTACTGTGGGATTGTATGTAGCCACCACTAGCCAACCCTCGAAGCATCTGGACATAAAAATACCAAGGACTCGTGTTTTACGTCCAAATTCAGGAATTTTGGCACTTCTATTTTACGAATTGGCGAATAAATTGAGCTACAGCAATCTATTAAGCAGAGGAGAAAGAACCAAAAACCTTGGTAGACTGAGCCTTTTTTTTTTTCCCCCGTAAAATCCCATCCAGCAACATGCCTGCTCATTCCGGGAGAATCTTGACATCTTGGCGTTTCCTTGGCCTCAATCGTGCCAAGATTTCCGGATGCTTTTGAAATGCGCAAGTAGATTGCCGGTGCGGTATTTCGGAAAAGGCGCATCCCCTCCCAAACTCTTGAAATGTTGCTTGCTGCTGGTCGATTGTTGGAAATACTTGCTTCCAGTGCGGTGGGAAAGCTATGTTGATCCCTGGTTAGAATAATTTCTTCCGAGTCGTTACCACTGTTGAGAGGTCATCTGCTGCCCATTGAGCCAATGAGAAAATCAGACAACAAGGGCGATGGATCGACCGAGCAATGGCGGGTATCATCTAAGACTCCACTCGTCAACCGAAACTTCGTTTGAAAGAGCAAATATTTTCTGGTAGGGCAAAACAGTCATGAGACCTCGATGCCGTCTCTCGACTATTGGTAGTGCGCAATCTGGTTTCCAAAGGCCCTGCACATACAAGTGGATACTCGCCACGAAGCACAGGGTCCGTATGGCACCAGGGTTACCTTACTCGCGACATGGGTAAAGTATTGGAACAAACGGGGGCCAATGTCTGTGCGAGGAAGAAAAAAAACACCGGTTATTTTCCTTCTTGGGTATCTTGGGATCTGGATGAAGGAAATTTAGCATTGGCCATCTTGACC
>Ga0307509_10002997_pt1 | contig 26405 bp, 20 predicted proteins | sample 10_EM_MG_FD_202245 | JGI IMG/M metagenome (GOLD analysis project Ga0307509, IMG submission 202245) | Populus trichocarpa ectomycorrhiza microbial communities from riparian zone in the Pacific Northwest, United States - 10_EM | ecosystem: Host-associated > Plants > Roots > Unclassified | place... | reverse complement strand
GATGAGGTAGTCTGAGCAATCAGGCATACCCACACTCACACACGTCAATAGTATCTTATGGATACTGACGGAACCATACGATAACGATATGACTATGGAGGGATAATGGCTATTGGAGCGATTATCGGGACAAGTCTATCTTATGCCTCGCAGATGTCGGTTGCAGAATATATCTGCAATGCTGAGAGGTTCGATAACAAAGCTGGCCCCTTTGTTGGTTCGATCATGGAGGCCATTCTGCGTATGCAAATGGTAAACAAGACTCCATGCCGACGAAGATGGATCGTAACCAATGGACTGATGTGTGGGAGCACCGTCAGGTAAATTCATGGTGCTGCGATTCGGAAGTCGAAGTGAGATAACAGAATTGTCAGGGTCAAATGGTGTTCGCACTTTTAGAACAAGCTGGAGTTTGTTAGCAGGTACATAGTTAGTATAAGAACAAGATGTAGCCCGCGACCACCCAGACGCGGCATATAAATATCGAGGTGCCTCCCAAGCTATTAAAAAGGAATCAAGCAACGGAGAAGAGATCTTATCAATATAAGTTTTTACGCTATAAAAATCTTTATCACTTTACCTACCTCTACTTGAATCATTGAGCCTTCCTAGACAATCTCCGTCTACGATTAAGATTATCGGCCTGAGTTATCTCGCAAGACTTTGAGATAGGCTCCCGCCTAACAGATTACCACTTGGTATACCATTTGGGCTAAGGTGGTAGTTATTGTAGCTACCTATCGTAGGGTCGTTACACCTGAGAACTAATGGAGGTTTCCTCTATATCCTGTACTGCTACCACTATTCCAGATGACTTCTGGGAACCCTATGATGATGAAGAATATGATTCTAGTAGCTCTGAGCAGGACTACTTCCCCACCAGCGATGACGAGCTCCTCTGGCATAGAGATATGGACAAAATTGATTATGAGGACTAGGAAACGTTAGGGCTTTTCAGAATGAGGGAATGTAACATGTATACATGTTCCGGTAACTGTATACAGGAGCGGAGTACAGGATTTCCTATGATTAGTTTGATTATTTTGCTTACTTTGATTAGTTTGATTCCTTTATAGCCCCAGAGCTATATTAAGGCCAGGTAGCTTATGTTAAGTTATGTTTTGAATGTTGATTGTTTTATTTAGGATCACAAGTGAGAGAACGGTCATGTAAGATGACAATAGCATTGAGGCAGTGTTATGACTCTTAGGTTTCATGTGGGATCACAGGACATTCAGGGCAAGGTGCACTGCCCGGTAATGATCGTGGTTGCAGGATATCTGATTGCTATTACTCTGGGAGACCTCTTGTATTTAAACTCATCTCCTGGCTAGCAGGAGAACGGCAGACTTCAGCAGACTCATGTTTTAACAATATACTTGATTGAATGGCGATCTCAGAGTTCCACTTGCCCTTTAACTATAATCCCTCTTTACCCTCTAGTCCTCTGAAGCCTCCCTTAGACCTAGCGCTTGCTGGTCAACCCCTTGCCCTCTATTGTACCTTTTCGTTAGACAGGAGTAAACCTCTTACAAGTTTCCAGGGTAGGGTAACTTTACCCTCTTATGTCTTTAACCTCTTCGGAAGTCTGCCTGGCGATATCTAATCTTGCCTGATGACTGGCCAGATAAGTCAGATAAGCAGTGAAAACCTTTAATACGTTGATTCCAAAGAGTCATGAATGTAGGAACTTAGGAACTTAGGCACTTTGGAGGAAGAATCTGGAACCTAGGTTTACCTCCTATAATACTTCTCTAATTTGCTCTCACTCTCATTCTCTGTTCAACTCTGCTAAAATCAAACTACCGCATTAACTTGAATAAGAGAGAGGATTCCCAGGTCGTCTGAGTTTCCTATTTTGGAGGTCACCGGAGAAAATGCCAGTCAAACAAAACCACGCGTTACTTAGAGAGGTAACTCAGACGTCCTGAGACAATTATCTCTTATTCAAGTTATTGCGGTAAGGGCAAAGACAGGTGTATAATAATAAAACATAATTCTATATCCTGATTCACCCATGGATCACCACACCTATCTTTGTGTTCGCCACATCTCCCTATTTCTCCTTGCACTCCCATGATAACAAAGAAAAGACCATGCAGATAAAATCCTTTGTAGAACATTCTCCAGTATCTGTTCCATCTGCATATCTCCTGAAATATCCTTCCCACTGCTGTAATATAGCCAAGTACATCCCTCTAACAACAGCTTATAGGGATACAAACCATCACCTTATGACCTCGCACACCTCCCTTACCCCAAGCCCTAGTTCCACTAAACCACCATGGCCATTATAGTGATATATCATCACCGCCATTCAAACAAATTCCCTCCTCCGCATACTAGTGCTCTCGTCACCAGTGCACATACAAGCCGGATCACCAAAAGTCTATATTCCTTGTATGATGGTAGCATGACGTTTGTGAACACAAACACCGTGCCCCTATCATGCTGGATGCCAGCTAGGCGGACAAATATACTCAGCAGAGGACCAATCCTTTGAAGCCTAAGTTTGGAGTCATAGCTGGAATTGTATTTTTATATGAAACTGCACTGCACTTCGTGGCCGACCTATCCATCTATCTATAATATGAGCAGTTATGTAAATATATTTCTTAAGCTCAAATCCGGGAGTATTGCTCCCACAGAGACCTTTCCAGCTTGCTTCAAGCATATGTCGTATGGGCACAGCTAGAAGCGGTCTATGGCTACTTCATGAGCTATTATATAGATTATGCAGCTTACTTTCCCCTATGATACAGAAAACAGTACAAGACATGTCCAGCAGGTCGGATCTCAGAGGCCAGAACATGGTATAATATATAGCTATTTTGGCTCTCATCGTACCCTATACATTGGCTAGTCTGCGTCCGAAACTGAGGATTTGCCCATCAAGCCTATACTATATGTAGGGCCTGAGGTGGACCATATATAGAGGCATGCAACCTAGGCTTGTGTTCTACAAATATTGTGATGGCGGATATGACTTTGCATCTAGCAATTGTGTTCTGTTTCGCTCTGTTCTACGTTAGGGAGTGTTTATATTTTGATTTTTGATTTTTGATTTTGTCGCTCGTTATTGTAATGTTCATTTTGTGAGGTTGTGATATATATAACCACATTGTCTAACGCGGTGAGAACTGAAAATAGTGGTATTCCACAATGGAGTGCTGATAGTACCAAATTCCCTTCATCGTGCAGAAGAGATCCTAGTGAAATTAGTGTAGTACCTATTTCTTCGATTGGTAGATTCAACCTTGCAGAGGGGTAAAGCTATCACATGACTCCATATCTTGGGTAGTAAATATCAACAGATGCATTCCCTCACAACTATCGGTATCGTCAGTCATATCAGGCTCAGTGTTCCTATTGATGGAATCCGATTTTCACCATGACTTGACCTAGAATGCTTTTGATATCACTCAGTTGATATTTCTGGCAGTGGGAAGCTAGTTTTTTTTTAGTTCGTGTTTTAGAGTGATTGAGGGAAATTCTGCACTATTAACACTACATAGGATAATCTAGTATCATAAAAGTCGGATTGAGGCTAGTGAAGATCCCGTCGAACCTGCCAAATCCTTGCTCTCTACCGGAATACTCGAGTATTTAAACTGCGGTGCGTGGCATTTTAGACTTTCAAGCGATGGTGATAAGATATACGACGAGTGACGAGCAGTGAACCAAACACCAAGTAAAAAACTCACATCGAAAACGATCCCACACTCAAGTGCGGGGGAAAATATTTTCACTAACAGGCTCTCGCTCAACAACTCTGGGATCCTCGATGCTAGCTAAACAATCGGCGAAGCCAGGAGTATATATCAATAATAACACCCTATCCACCCATGAGTCAGCAGGCACTCCTAGGCGACTCCATGTGAGTCTCCCCTTCCTCAGTCGTGACTCCGGGGCTGACAAAAGGAAAACAAATACTACTACTCACAACATTCACATAGGTTCCCATCGGGTGTGAAACTCTTTTACATCCTGTTCGCTTTCTTTCCGGCTTTCCTTACAGCCGTTCCGCTTCCCATCCAACGTCTGCATTCTTGCACATGAAATGCTTTCCCGAACGTCCAAACAAACGCCCGAAGCCGAACCGTATGCCCGAAGCCAAAGCGAGTCTCCGAAGTCAAATCCATGCCCGAAGCCAAACCCATATGCCCGATTTCTCAGCTCCCTGGAAGCAAAACAAGCGCACTCCCGGAAGCTAAACAAACAAAAAGGAAGTATTATGGGAGTATGGCGAGCAGCACCATTTCCAACATGGCACTCTTCATGCCATCCTGTTGGCTCGGTTGCCTTTGTTTCACCTCAGTTCCCTTTCTCTTTAGCTCCAATCCGACTTTTGCCAGATTATACGGTATAATAATAATTATGATGTATTCGGGAAACCTAACCCTGGTATGGAGGGCGATAGGTGGGGTTGGTTGTTTCGCTTGCGAGCCAGCTGTACGATGCCTTCTTATGCTTAGTCCCCGTCTCTCACTACAGTATCTCAAACTAGAGGATCGAAAGTGGATTTAGCAATCTAGGGAAAGGTTTGCTGCGCAACTGCCAATCCAGGATGTGGCTCAGCATTACCGTATGCGAAAAATCTGTTTGGAACTAACGGCTAACTGGTTCCGGCATCAATCTATTTATCCCCAGATCTCGCGAGGTCACGCACCTCCTTATAACGACACTTCAATAACTCTACCCACCCGCAGCCTGAGATCGAAAAGCACTCAACAGATCGCCTGATATAAAATCTGGGTTATCCCCCCAGCCCCATATAGCTTCAAAAATAAATCGAATTGAACATACCACCTCGAAACTGTCAAAGTAGGGAATGAGGGTCGCACGGAAGTAGCCAATAGACTAAGAGATTTCACTTAAAAGCTTAGACATTTTAGAAGAAGGATATTGAAGATAAGTTTCACCGCTCGTACTTTGTTCATTCGCTAGCTCCCGCCCTCAACTTCACTCAACTAAACTAAAATCGACTTGATGGTAGAGACAGGTGTATAAGTAAAACACAAATACCACATCCTGATGTTTCTATGGGTCACCACACCTAGCTCTGTGTTTCCCGCATGCCTTTGTTCCTCCATACACTCCCTTGATAACAAAAAAAAGAAAAAAACATAGCGCGTAAAATCCTCTGTTCAACGTTCCCCCATATCCATTTCGTCTGCATGTCTCCTGAACTATCCTTCCCACTTCCGTAACAAATCAAAGCGCATCCGTCCAACAAAAACTCCTCTGCGAAAAAAAGTCCGTAGTCCTAACCTCTGGTTGGAATTCCTCCATAAAATAGCTTGCCTCCAAGCCCCGGCAATTTATATCCGAGAGCCTTTTCGAAGTCCTTTTAGGCACTAACCTATATACTCCCATTAGCCCAACTCCTAAAACACACCTCATAATCGCTTACCTCAGTGATCCCATCAACCATCATGATAATCCTCTCCAATGATTTCCTCACCACGTCGGAAGGCCCACCTTCGTCCCTAGCCACCTCGAAGATAGACCGGATATCTTCTCTAGTACTCCGGGCTGGCCTAGAACAAACAATCCCTTTCACCCATGATTCTGCGTGGGCCTCTATAACATCGAATTTGCCCTTTTCCCCGGCCACCGTGAGAGCCTGAATTGTTGCGCTTGTGACGACTCCTCTGAATATTTTGCTCCAATTGTTATCAGTAGTTTCCACCTGCAGGAGACACTTGCCAACAAGTAACACTTCTTCCCCTAGATGGATTTCTGTTCCGGAAGACGTTTGCGAGTTATCCTGAGATCCAAGTTTGCTAAGGATATGCTCTGCATGGCCCTTGTTGAATATCCATTGGATTATCTCTTTATACAGCCTTGCAAAGTACTGGGTCACCTTAACCTTTTTGTTCTCAGCTGCGTTCCTAAGTGCAAGCGCTCCTGCTATTGCCAAAGCCCTTGCTCTTGTACCATCCTTCTTGTAATTCAGCTGTGGGAGAACAGTCCTGAACTCGTCTGCATAGCCATCTATGATTTCAAGAGTGCGTTTTTCGAATCGCCCGTCCATCAACTGTTCAAGAGCGGCTACGAAAACGTCTAAGAAGATGCTAAGAAGCTTGGGGTTCTCAATTTCGGCTGTTGCGAGAAGTATTTCGATGCCGGTGTGCACAAGTTGCTCGGCCTCTTCGTCTGCACCTTCATCCACTCGGGTTTGGAAATCGCCAACACAAAGTTCCAGCATTCGGCGGGCAATATTCGGACGGTTCCCTTCCTCCACTGCCCATAGTAGAGCTTTCGCCCATGCACGGGATAGCCGTTCGGTTTCTTCGGAGGACTTAAGTTCGATTGTCTTTTTCAGTAACATCATTCCAGCCTTAGTCAGGCGCTCCAGATAATTTTCATTTCCAATCTCAACGACAACCTGGAATGCCTTGACTCCAATTGGCAGAAGAAAATCCAGGGTCCGTAGATTTTTACGTTCGATGGCGGTAATGATACCTTGAATCGTCCTCTCTATTCCTCGCTCGACACCATTAATACGGCCTCTGCTGATTTCTGTAGCAAAGACATACAAAGTCCGGCGAGCAGGGGTGTCTAGCGTTGCAGTACGCACTACTGACAGTCCATTGGGCGGGATTGGGTCTACTGGTGTACCCTCCAGAAGCCGTACAATGTCAGTGTGCCCGACAAACTTCGCTGCTTGGAGCGCACTTCCATATTGTCCACAGGGGTAATCTTTTGCATCCTTGAACAGCATCTGAACAACCTCCATACACCCAGCATAAGCGGCGGCTTGTAGGGCTGTTCCATACACTCCGCAAATTAGATTTATATTAGCACCACTTTTAAGCAGCTTCTCAACAATCTCCACTTGACTCGCAGCAGCAGCTGAATGCAGTGCAGATCCATCTCCATGGGCCGAGGAGTTATCGAAACGATCGATGTCAGCCTTCCATTCGATAAGTAGCTCTACCATATTCAAATGTCCATGGTACGCTGCCGCTTCCAATGGGCCACTATACTTTTCGCCCTGGTTAATGTCGGCTCCCGCTTCAAGAAGGAGTTTTGCAATATCAGTGTGGCCGCCCACTGAGGCAGATTCTAATTGAGAGCTCAATGAATCAAAGGACGGGAAACGCTGGAGCAAACACTTTACTAGAGCCGTGTGACCAAAATCTACTGCAATAGTTAAGGCGGCTTTCCCATCTCTACTGTCTTGGATGTGCTGTGGTAACTTCAGTAGCTGCTCCGCTATGCCCACATGACCCCCGAGTGCACACATCTCAAGTTGGCTGTACCCCTGCTTAACCACGGCTGAACCTTGGCTCCCCGGGGTGGCGGTTTGTACGACCAAAGAAACCAATGCCTCAAGTCCAAAGTAACATACAACTTGCAAAGCGGAGACCGTTTCCTGAAAAGGTCCAGTATTTCCGAAATATTGGTAAAGACGAAAGCAAAACTCCACATTCTTCTCCTTGTCAATCAAAAAGGCTTCCAGAAATTGTCGGCCATCGGGATCATTTAGGAAATCCTCTTCGCAGGATTTTAAATGGCTAGCCCATTCAGTCGCAGCATACTTCAAGAAGGGCAGATTGCGGAGTGAACAATGATCATTTTCGTATAGGTTATCCGGGTGTGGAGCGGGGGGTATATCGTAGGTATACGGACCATAATGATCCTTCGGATGTGAGACGGAACTTGAAAACTCGCTGAAACTGAGAAATGTTATACAATCTCGAGCAATTTGTAACGATGCATCCTGAAGTGTGATCCTCCACCAATTGTCGAGCCGAGTGCTGGCGGTGTTTGTCAGATATTCTTGTACCGAATAGTGAAGCAGAGTAACTCTGCCAATCGATTCATCGACATGGATCAATGGTCCACACAGTTTTCGCAGTTTGTCTGGTCCCATATCCCTGTCGATATCGCACTGCAACATGTCGAGAGAGGTATGAGTATCCTTGAGTCCTATGGCTATACTGGCTTCCTTAAGACTCAGTGGCCTTCTTGCAATTATCAACCATTTGAACAATTTCATCGCATCAGACCTTGCATCTTGTGGAATTTTGTCTAAAATTTTATCATATCGCTCATATAAGCCACCGTGAAAGGTCTTTAACTTCGATATGATTTCTTGAAGCTTGTTTTGAGTCCATAAACCTTTCTTCTCCTTAATATCGTTCACTAAAAGGTAGGTGAGAAGCCAGTTGTTTCCCGCCCTCTCCTTAATGACATTCCCGGCCCGGCTTATATCTGCCCCTCTCAGGGAGGGCGAAAGAACAGAGTCGAGTTGTTCGGTGATATATGTATTGATGTCTTTCTCCACAAAACGTGGCCGAAGTTCTATGATTTTAAGTTTTATCCGCTCAGAAGCCAAGTTGACACCTGCCATGTATCCATCTGGCCTGCTCGAAATAAGAACTTTCAAACAGCTACCGCTTGCCAGGGTTATGCCAGAGAGTGTTTCGACCAAAATGTTGTCGGGGTCATCGCATTCGTCTAAAGCATCAAGAATGATGAAAACTTCATTGATCTTTGTAAATGACAAGGTGCTTTTGAGGGCGCTACCGAGTTTTTCGGCGGAAGTACTGAGGAAGGCTTGTCCATGGAAGTATTTCCAGTAAACATATGGGCATAGGTCTGGTTCCTTCAACAAGAGCTGGTGAAGAAGTGAGGCAAAAACCTGGGTAGGCTTTATTCGACCACCGCTACAGAAATGGTAGAGAGTAAGTTTCTTGGTATCCTTTTGTAGACGAGATACCAGGGTTGCCAGGGTGATTGATTTGCCAACGCCAACGTCACCCTTTAACCACAATGCCATCCTTCTATCCTCAGACTCCTGGCCCCTATGCTCCTGGCCCTCCCAATCTTTGAAATGCTGTTCTTTCAGGATCCATTCACTGGTATTTCCATAACGCCTTGTTGACTGGCCATCCAGAGACCTTTCGTAATCCCCACTTGTTTCATGTAATGCCAGAAGAAGCTCATCCACTTGCTTAGAATTGACTAAATCACTTGAAGTTTCAGCGAATCATGTACCGAAGCTTTCACTAACAATATTGACATTCTCTATCAAAGCTAACCTTTTCTAAAGCCAAGTGGAGTCAAGGCTAGCGCTCTCTCCCTCACATAGCGGAGCTGAGCCAGCGCTTGCTCATATCTTGAGTCCTTGTCATCACAGAATTTGATCAACTCGCTATGATTTGCTGAACTAGGAATTTGCGTTTGTTGATCAGCCGGGAGTGTCAGGACAGCAGAATTTTGGACGACTATCTGAGAAGGCTCAGTTATATTCTCCCATCAGTGAAAGGATGGAACTTACTATCCGGTTGTACATCATCTTAGTCTCATAAAAACAAACCACAAACAAATGACCGCCTTTAAGAGCATTCACGAAATCCTCGGTAATTTCTGATAGTCCCTTTTTATCCCTCTTAAGGGATTTTATCAACTTCTTATTGACCGGGAGAAACGGGACTACTTTAAGCGTATTTGCTGCTATTGCGCCCAAATCAGCTTCCCTGGAGCCCTGATGAGGTGTACCGAAGAAGAGAATCCCGCGGAATCGTCGATATAGATTCTTGGACTCTTCGGTCTCTTTCCCCTTTGCCTGTATGATAGCCTAAATGCGATGTGGAACCCTCTTAGCTCAGTCAATGGCAAAGATGCAGTGGCTGGTAATTCTCACCAATTTCGCTATTATTCCTCCGAGACTATGGCAAATAAATACCAGGGGTTTTGTATCCTAGAAAAATATTAATTTAGATTGCTCATCCGAATAATCAGTTTATTCATTTCTTACCCGCATATCGATCAGAGTTTGATTAAGGTTGCTGGCAATCTGCCTTATTGTGGCTACAGATTGTGACCCGATAGGGTTGGCATCGTACCCAAAGGAACATATTCTCGCATTTCGAAATTCATCGGTAAGTGGCAAATTGTCCTTCAGCCAGAGGTTCTGGTTTTCGTGTGCCCATGTTCTCTCCCTGTGACCCCCAAGACCATGAATGGCGACAATGGTAATATCATGGTTGGGAGGATCATGAAAGTGGATCAGCCCTTCATTTGGAAGCTTTGGTTTCTAGTTCTAGTGTCAATAACCATCGTCACTTCGAACCTCGTTGATAATGTCCATGATACTCACACTCGGATACCGAAAACAGGAGGTAAACAAACGCCAGCAGCTATGGTCCTGCTCCTGAGTCTGGGGATGTGGCTGCTGTGGGCCTGGTAAGTCCATATCGGTATGGAAAAGATTTGTTTTATAAGAATGGGTTTGGGGTAGATGGTCTCTGAGGATATTGTGTGAACATAGACTTGTAGCACTAGAATCCGGAATGCAGTAAACGCCACTCTGGCTACCCCTCGGCTGCATGCCGGAAATTGGAGAAACTTTATGAAATGTCGCTTGTCCCGGTAGCCTTACACTGTCCGGGTGCTTCGGGACCAACTGGCGAACACTCTCATACCGATCAAACCATCATAGAGGCCCTTTCTTTGCAAGTAAGAAATTGTAAGGCGCCCACAGAATCCCCCCTCCCTTACAATCAATAGGCTTCCCTGCATATCAGGAACAACTACCAACCCACTGATTCGCGCTTACCTGAACAACAACTACTCGAGTAGAGTGGTGAGACCAACTATCGGACTAACCCTGGTATCCGAGTAGATGCGCAGTTCCCTATTGGGCCATGCATGTGGCCAACAAGATTTTTGATAAATTTACCCCCAGACTTTTCTGGCGCAGCATCGGAACACACTCTGGTGTTCGCGTATTACTGGTACTCGGGTATGTGTAATCTAGTTCTCTTCCAAGCGTAGGTTCCACATCAGTAACATGCAGGGGCTCTCGAGAACCCTCTGAACCTCGGAAATCACCGACCGAACCCAATACTCGAGTACTGTATATCCCTCACAAATACCGGCACCCTGTGCACCAGCTCACGATTCGCCAAACCCATCGAACTTCCATAGTCCACGCCCTAGTTTTAACTGCACTTTTGGTTGACTTGCTCTTGGTCCGCCACAAGCAACTCAATCTCTCAGAAGACCTCCCGCCATTTCCGTGAAATCCCTTGAAGAGGGGTAATGGAGGTGGTCTTAGTTCAGCTACTATACTTCCCGAAGAGACCAATAGCGCAGACTGCGAAGGGAAATTTCTCTGGTCGTTGATCTGGTAAAAATATGTGCATCTCAGAATTAGTTCCCCTGCCCTATCCACAACCCCGAGCACAATACCGGCACGGTGCTCTGATCTTGAGACCGAATGTCGAAAAGCTATGTCTCAGGCCCCGGGAACTATGATACCATTATTGATCATACCTATGGAGCGCTATGCAGTACCAATAGCCCGACTCGAGTACCATCATACTTGAACAAGGTTCTGGGGAAGGGGTGGTTGAACCTTTATTTAAGGTTATCCAGCCAAACACATCCCTGTCCGTTCGGGTTAACTTTTCCTTCCTTTTTTGTGCAAGTCCCAGACATGATCTGCGAATGAAAGTTTTGGGCAACACAGCCTCGCTTAAAAACCCCACAAGAAACTAAATTGGACGGGTCCAACAAAATATCAGTCCGGCACAGTAAAAACTCTCGCGATTCGCTATCGGATTACGGTATCCCCGTAAATCGAGCCCTTGCTCAAGATATGTTTAGTTTGGCAAGTGAATGAAATCAAACAAAGCCAGAGCACTCAGGCTATACCACGTCAGGAAGGCACTAACCCTTCTCAGGAGACCTTGTCTCTGATTCCCGAGATCACCGGCCTAACCGAGACGGCGAATCGCAAGAGTTCTTATTGGTATCATACCTGTACTCGGGCCCTCTCCCTTCCCTTTTCATGTTCCCACCATTGGAATCTAGGCAATCAACCCCGATCCCGCAGGCACCTCCGAGACAGAAAAACTCTGTCATAATTGTGGTCAGTACAAGCACACTCCAAAGCGCGCACCAAGCGATGGAGAGAGAAAAACTATGTGGCCGTGCAGCTTTTTTTGCCAAGACCATACCCTCAGCGCAGGTCATTGCTACAGCATCATAACACCAGGGATTTGTAAATGGATTTGTCTACTAAATAGATTGGATTGGCAGACAAAATGGGTTATAATATCAAACTAGAAATTGGCTTAACGAAAGAGTGCAGCCGACTGAGCCTTTGACACGGGGCCAAAAATAACTCCTCCAAAATTTTAATAAGCTAGAAAAAACTTCTACACTATCCTCCTTTGCTCTCTCTACCCCGCAGATATTTCCTCACATCCCCGAACAACTTGAGACTGCCCCATTATCAATTTAACTTCACCTAAAAGTCTGGTGCACAACCAGACCACCGCCCCACATTCACAGCTCATCATCCCAGGTCTCGAGTATATGTTCGTATATGGCTCCTTTCTCCTCTCAAATGCTCCTTTCCTCTCTCTATATTCTTTCAAGCCACGTACCGATTTGGGTTAACAGGTGCTCTTTTTTATTGTTCTTTTTGTTTTTCCTATGTGGTTTCTCTGAAGGTCCTTGTCTTCCTGATCCCCCATTGAGGGATCCCGGTGGTAATGGCAGGACTGAACTACTTCACTATATAGCTGGGCTATACCTTGTTATTAATATGAATGATGGTTTTCTCTATCAACAACCTTGACCATTAACTATTACCACTTCTCCAACCGAACGATCGCTCATTGTTTCAGTATCCACCCCCTCGTCCTCGAAACCCAGCCCATGTGGGTGCCGCAAGAGTACCTAGAGGAAAATACCATGGTGGAAAGAAGGAAAAAAAGCGTGCGCAATCTAGTTAGTAACAAGCACAAATTGAATGGAGGGGATTTGGGGTGGGGGAAATGGGGGGGTTTGTAGTGGATAGCAGACGGAAATGGAACAAGAGGCAATATGTATGTGTGATGAGCAGGCTTCCTTTACAAGCTTAGCCATCCAGGTCTTCGGTCTAGCTTTCCATTCAAACTCAACTCCACCAGCTCGGATATTGGTTAAATTAAAAAGAACCGCCACCCACTTCTACCATAAACCTAATCAATATATAACCAACGAGATAGAGAATACAGAAGCCACAGAAAACAGAGAAAAGTGATGCCCTCCGAATATTGTGATATCCTAAAAAAACCTTGAATACCGGTATCTAACAATCCACATATCACTTTCTAGACCGAGTCCAAGACACACTTCTCAATGGGTATTTGGGCGGATCCAGTACGAAGAGGGACTGTACGCATACCTACCATTCTTGCATGCTAGATGGTTTCTTTTTTAAGTCCTACCTTCCTATCCGTAAAGTCGCTGATTGTGGCCACCAGTCTCACAACCCATACAATACCGGTAGTATGATAAAAGAGAAATTTCAGGCTACCAAGAGCTCCCACCCCCCTTAGATTGCTTCAGTCAGCTAGGTGGAATCTAACCTCAGTGGTCGTCATGGCAAAAGCATTTTCTGGCGCGGCCAAGCATACTAAATGTAGACAGTGCTAGAGTAACCTCTCCCCTCGAGCTTTCGGAAACTCATGAATTATGCAAGCACTCCCCTCACAAACAAAGACCTCCCGGCTGTCATCCTCGCTGGTAACACTACTGCCCGCGCTTAGAAGGCCGGTGCCATAAATGCCTTAAAATCGCAATGGTCGGGGCTCCTAAGGGCTTCAACCCGGAGGAACTCGTCAAGAATTTCATTAGCATTTTCAACTACGCTTTCGCAGCCAAACAACCGGTTCTCCCATGGAGAACCTGCCAGACTAGAATGAGATACTTGAAGTCCACCTCTGCCCCGTCCCAAGCGCGGGAAGATATTCACTCGTGCTACAGGGCCTAGAGCCCCACCTTGAGAGTGTCACTCCTGACAAGAAGGCTTTTCGGTAAGGCTTCACCCGTCTTACCTCAGCCTAGGTAAGTGGTAACGTGTAGACGTGTAATTGTCCTACTTGTGTTGTGTGTTTTACCTTCTCACCCGCTCTCCTCCAGCATAGCGAATCAGGGGCCTTGTGGCATTAAACCTTTGCTCGCCTTTAAACAACTCATCAAGGGGGGCCACTGGACGATTGATGAGTCGGAGTAAAAAGGTAGAACTCAAACCGGTTGGCAGAAGCCCGCCGTGAAACACATAGTAAGGTCGCACAAGGTGGTATTGAACCTTTCTTTCTCCTACCTGGTCTCATTTTCGCCAATGATAATAAGTGGAGCTCCTGCAGTTCCAGTGTTCATGTGGAGAGGTGAATTTCAAGTGATCCTTAATGATTAATTTGCTTTCGAGAGGGGGTGGATGGATTTAGGTCCAGATGTGAGTGTGGAGGGGGGGTGTCCGGGGCTAGGCCCAATCCAGAATGTGGGGTCTAACAATCTTGGAGTCTCATACCGGCACTATTGACACAAAACGAGCCATTTGGGACTCCAAAGCGCTTGTATTCGATTGCCACAATCTAGTCTATGGTCCTATGGTCGGAGAGCTCTACTGTAAAGTATCTTTTTTTTATATTTTTTACAGATTACCCTTCCATAGCTAAAATCAAACCCTGGTCCCTGGCTACGCTGCTTGTAAATCATTACGTCTCGCACCGGATTAACGTGTCCAATTAATACTCGATACACAAGCACCACCAACCGCTGGCTGCAACCTCCAAACCCATCATACAAATACACTTTCTGGCTCCCCATCCCGGGAGTAGTGGTGGTAGCCGGGGCGGAGCCGCGGGGTGACCATGACAGTAACCTCGTTAGACCTGATGGTCCCGCCCTCCTAGCCTTATACTTGTACTGCACACGCCAATATCTTTAAATGTTAAAGTAGCCTTCCCGATGTTGTCAGTGGTCCCCTGAGGCCCAGCTTTCGCAGCCACCGTGGCTCCTTCAACAGGCATTTTATCCATCCCATTCATTACGGTAAAAGTGATCTTACCACCCCTTTGAACGCTCTGCTTATCGGCACTCACCTCCAAGAAGAAAAAAAATCTTTAACGCTAAACGCGTCAAAGGCAACGAGCACCTGGTCTTTTAGACTTAGACGACGACGGTGACAACGAAACACGGCGAGTGACGAGCGGTGAAACGAAAAGAAACGCCAAACAACTCGCAACGAAAACGATCGCACACTCGGGGGCGGGGAAAATCTTTTCACTAGCAACAAGCACAGTCTCACGCTCAATGACGGCTACTTCAACATCAAATAACTAAGGCAAAGACAGGAGATATATCATGACAAAGTCCTCCTATCCTTCCAGGGGGCTACCACACAGATCCCTTTCACAGTTTGCTCCTTTCACACCTTTTCCGAACTCTCATGCTAACAAAATACAACAACAAATATCGCTGCTCACAGCCTCCGCACATGTTCTCTTCGAGTGTAAAACACTTTCACAACTTCTCCGGCTTTCCTCACAGCCTTTCCGTCTGCTGCACGGTTCCAAAACCCTCGTGCATTCCCGCGAAGACAAACCCATGCCCGAAGCACAGCCATATGCTCGAATCCTCAGCGCATTTACCAAGCCACAAACAAGCGCGTTCCCAAAAACTCCCCGAACGACAAAGGAAGTATCATGAAAGTATGGCGAGCAGCATCATTCCCAACACAGTCGCCCGCGCGGCAACCTTAAACTGACACTCCCCCTTATCGACAAAATTGTATCCGACGGGCCCTCCCCAGAACCTATTAACCGTCTGTGAGTATCCGACAGTGGAGGTGATAGGGTAGCCTTGGGGCCTCTTATCCCAAGTGCTATCGTAGGTAAGCACTGCGCCATCGATCGCGCTTATGATGGTGGGGCCAGGTGTGGTGTGCGCCCCATCGCTTGCGCCGCCGCACATGTGGATGCTGCCAGAGCTTGTGGTGACTATTTTTCCTGCCGCGGCGATAGTGTCTTCGAAGATAGTGGTATTGGGTCCTTCTATACGAAGGGAGATAGCTGTCTAGTAGGCGTTTCTTCTGTATGGGGGGGTTTAGGAGGGCGGAGGTTAGGATTAGGAGGGCGGCTCCTGCGATGGCCGTGGACGAACGCATACTATTAGACTTGCACAGGTAGTAATCGGAGAATGGTGGTGAATCCCCCTTACTAGGCCTGGGGGGTTTGATGGGTATCAAGTATTCTTCTAACCACTCCACTAAGTAGCTTACTTACTGCGTTGTACCACCGCCACCATCTTGTAAATTATAAATGTAGCCAAGCTGAAAAGAGAACTTATTGCATTGGGGAATTCAGGGAAGCAATCGGTTCCGGGATTTGGGTGGGAACGGGATTGCACGAGTCTATCTCGAGAATTTTGGTTGGGGAGTGACTGACTGTAATTCTGCGATATGATGCACTTTGTAAGTCTAACCCCGGCCGGCAGCGACGCGCGGATTTCTTTGTATTATAGCGTAGTATCATGCGGGGCAAGCAAGTTCCTGTTGTTTTTGTGTTACTTTGCTTAGTGGTTCCCCCTGCGATGCACCTGGCGTTCGATCTCTGCCTCTTGCCCTCATCGGAATTCTAGGGGAACCTTTTTTTCGCGCAATTGTCTATCTAGTCTAAAACAGGCCTAGGAGCCAAAATGTGACCCGGAATTGGGCTGAAGAAATTGTGGGATTAACGCCCAATCAATGACCGTATGGATTTATTTATCAGTGGATCTCCCAAAGTCAAGCACACAGGCTCGATAAGGAGACACTCTAATTATTGTCCCTGGTCTTGAGGGTCGCCGGGGATCACCCACTTGTTTCCTCTCATTTTTCACTCTTTCCTTTCACGCATTGGTATTATGTTTCTTACCATATTGTTTTTGGTGTTTTTGGTGTTTCCGGCACTCTTCCTTGTCACTCGATTTTCTCTGCCTTAACCCGGCCTGGATTGATGGAACCGGAGATGGAAATGAGAGGATTGTTTCGCCACAACGGTTGACTGTGTGAAAAGCCCTCTTTATAGCAGAGCAGGTTCTTATGCATGAGAGGATATTAGGAATCATAGGGATGGATTTCGTGCTCCACAGTCATTTCCACGGTCTCCCATATTTCCGATGTAATTTCCACTTCTGGCAATCATGGGATATTAGGAGGGACACTATCTAATGACAATCCATTCCCTCCGGTTATTAGAATACAGTAGAAGAACACACTTCTTTTATTGTCTTTTGCACAAGTCTCTACCTCAGTTTGTCACACGAAATTATCGAGTGGGGCAAAAAGATTTACCCGGCAGTCCCCCACAGTCCCCCGCCGCCCCCCTATTATCCCAGGTGTTCAAGTCATCAGGGCTCACTCACTTTTTTCCTACCATTATTTATATTTTTCTTTTTACGCATTGGTATTGTGCCTGCTGCCGTGTTTTTGGCGTTCTTCCTTGTCGCTTTCTGTCCTCTACTATAACTCAGTCCGGACTAATAGAACCAGAGGTAGAAATGCAACTTAGTCGCTATCACAGATTCCGGGGTTGTAGTTTTTCTGTGGTTGATTTCGCTAAAAAATTTCCCTATCGCAGGGTCTTGTACACAAGATATCAGGAATCAGAGAGTTGAATTTCGTGCTTCATTGTTATTTTCATCGTCAACCATATATATCAAGTATGTTCCACTTCTAGCGATATTGGAGAGATACTAAGAGTCCACCCCTCCATTTGTTAGGACAGGATAACACGCTTCTTTTATTATATTTTGCCCATATTCATGCTTCTGTCTGGCAAGCGAAATAATTGAATAGAGCAAAAACTCTGCCCAGCAGCCCCCGGCAGTCCCCCGCGGTCCCCCGCGGTCCCGCACGTTCCCCTACGCCAATTTGTCTTACATTGTAGGGCCCGCCGTCCTTAACAATGATGGCGATCCCGAGGTTTCCCGGACGAGAACGGACCGCCTTTTGCCATCCCGTCCCGTCCAGGGCTCTTGGCAGTTCCCCCGCCGGGCCCAAAGGGGGCCCCGGACCGTTGAGAACACTGCTTAGAATTAACTTTAACTAAATTGCTCGAGGTTTCAGCTAATCTTGTACCAAAGCTTTTACTAACAATATTGACATTCTCTATCTAAGCTAACCCTCCTTAAAGCCAAGGGGAGTCAAGGCCAGCGCTCTCTCCCTCACATCACGAAGCTGGGCCAAAGCTTGCTCGTACCTTGGGTCCTGGTCATTGTAGAATTTGATCAACTCGCTATGGTCTGCCATACTAGGTATTTGCCTTTGTTGATCAGCTGGAAGTGTCAGGACGGCGGAATTTTGGATAACTATCTAAGTGGGGTTAGATATATTCTCCTATAAGTGAAAGGGCACAACTTACTATCCGGTTGTACATCATCTTAGTCTCATAAAAACAAACCACAAACAAATGCCCGCCCCTCAGAGAATTTACAAAGTCCTCGCTAATTTCCGATAGTCCCCCTTTGTCCCTCTTAAGAGATTTTATCAATTTCTTATTGACCGGGAGAAACGGGAGTACGTTAAGAGTATTTGCTGCTATTGTGCCCAAATCAGCTTCCCTGGAGCCCTGATGAGGTGTACCGAAGAACAGAATCCCCCGCAATCGTTGATATAGATTCTGGGACTCTTCGGTGTCTTTCCCTTTTGTCTGGATAATAGCCTAAATGCGATGTTTAATCCTCTTAGCTCAGTCACTGGTGAAGATCCAGCAGAGGGTAATTCTCACTGATTTTGCTATTATTCCTCCTAGACTATGACAAATGAATATCAAGGGTTTCGTATCCTAGGAAAGTATTAATCTTGATGCCTTATTTGAACTAACTTATCACTTTATTCACTCCATACCCGCATATCAATCAGAGTTTGATTAAGGTTGCTGGCAATCTGCCTTATTGTAGCTACAGATTGTGACCCGACAAGGTTGGCATCATATCCAAAGGAACATATTCTCGCATTTCGAAATTCATCCGCAAATGGCAAATTGTCCTTCAGCCAGAGGTTCTGATTTTCGTGCGTCCATGTGCTCTCCCTGTGACCACCAAGACCATGAATGGCGACAATGGTAATATCATGGTTGGGAGGATCATGAAAGCGAATCAGCCCTTCATTTGGAAGCTTTGGTTTCTATTTCTATTGTCAATACAATCATTCCTTCACACCCCGTTGATAATATGCAAGATACTCACACTCCGGCATCGAAAACAGGAAGTAAACAACCTCCGACAGCCATGGTGCTGTACCTCGGCCTGAGGATGAGGCTGCTGTGGGGCTGGGGAGTCCATATGAATGGGGAAAAGATTAAAAAAAACGTATTATGAGGGCAGGTTTGGGATAGATAATCTCTGGACCTATCTTGTGAACATAGACTTGTAGCACTAGAAACTGGAAAGTAGTAAACGCTACTCTAGCTACTCCACAGCTGAATACCGGAATTTGAAGCTCATTTATGAAATGCCACTGTCCCCGTCACCTTACACTGTCAGGGCGGGAATGGCCCACTGGCGAACACCGGTCAAACCATCAGAGGCCCTTTCTAGCAAATAAAAAAATTCCAAGGCGCCCCCCCGGAACCCCCTCTCCTTGCAACTAATAGGTTTAGCTCTATATTAGGAACAACCACTAATCGGTCGATTCGCGCTTTCCTGAACCACTGCTCGGGGCAGCCATAAAATCCGTGAACACTGGTGTAGTGATTGGCAACAAGCTGGATAACCAAATATTTGAGTTCAGCCAGTTAGAACCTTGGAAAATCAAAGTTCACCAATTATGGTCTTTAAAGTGTTCACGGAATTTCTTCTCTTTTAACACACACCCCACTGCATGCGCATATGACCTATAAACCTCAGACGCACCCCTCCAAAATCGTGTTCACGAAAAACCCTTGTATCCAAGTAGAGTACTCGAGTAGCGAGCCCAATACCAATACTCAGACTGGCCTGGGTATCCGGGTAGATTTCTAGTTCCCTATTGGGCCATGCATGTGGCCAACAAGTTTTTTTGATCAACTTACCTCCACACCTTTATCCCCTGATTTAGTGAGACAGGCGCAAAATCTCTCTTATGCATTAGCGCTGAAGGTGGTTGCTTGATATGCGAGTGATATCAAAAGCATGTGTGCTCAAAACTACTTGTACCGTACACCGCCACAAAGAGGCCCAGTTCAGAGCCGCGTGGATCGCTACTTGAGCAGCTACAGTGGGCTAAATACCTCTCGCCAATGCTTCAGAGAGATTTTGCGAGTGTCTCACTGGACCAGGGGAGAGTGCGGCTGCCCAGGAACACACCTTCGTGTTCGTGTATTACTGGTACGAGAGTCTATGTAAATCCAGCTCTCTCCCAAGATCTACAAAGAAGGTTCTATATCAGTAACATGCACGATGCTCTCTTGAACCCTTGAAATGTTAGAAATCATCTGCAATGCCCAATACATTGCAGCAGTTCACGATTCACCAAACCCATCACACCAGTCCACGTCCTAGTTTTAACCGCACCCTCAGTTGACCTGCTTTTGGTCAGCCACTCAATGTCTCAGATAACCTCCCGCAATTTCCGTGGGGGTGGTCTTAATGCAGCTCCTCGAGCAATCTCGGGTGGTCAAGTGGCCCTATGACTAAAAACTACCGTATGTCTCGCGGCTCGAGAACTGCCATCATTTATCACACCCATCAAGTGCTATGCAGTTCCAATAGTTCCACCCTTTTTACATCATATACCAGCACCAGGGCCGGGGAAGAGGCAATTGAACTGAACAGCACTCCCCTATCAACCCCACTGCGATGAAAATCAAAAAAGCGAAAATAAAACATGAACAGATGGTAGAATGCATGGTAGAAATTAATATTTGATCTAGAGAAATATCTTTAAGAAGTGTTGAAAATGGAGGTGGTGAGGAGGGTTGCGTTGCCATCGCTGGTGTGTGGACGGTTAATTTTGTTGACAGGCAATGCTATTCCCTCCCTTTGTGCACGGGTACCGTATGTATGCTGGTCCTAACCTAACCATCATTTGCTGAAGGGTCCAACAAAATATCGGTACTTGGGTCTGCTCCTCTCGCTTCTCAAGTTCTCAGCATTGGAATCTAGACAATCAATCCTCACCCTACAGCCATTTCCAACATAGAAAGACTCTACCACATGGTCAGTACACTCCAAAGCGGGCACTGAGCGATGGGAAACCTGAAGGAAATTTTATATGGCGGTGCATCTTTTTCTGCCAAGACAACACCATCAGCGCAGGTTTTCGCAAACATTGCAACATGATCACTAAACCAATTTCTGAATTCATATTATTATAACCCATTTTGCATGCCAATCCAATATATTTAGCAGACAGGCCCATTTATAAATCCCTGCAATGGATAAAGAAAGAGTGCAGCCAACCCAGCCTTTCACACTCAAAACCAAATATAACTCCTCCAAAAATTTAATACAGAATCTAGAAGAAGCTTTGTTGGCCAGAAAAACTTCTATATTATCCTCCTTTGCCCTATCTACCCTACAGATATTTTCTCATATCCTCGAATAGCTTGAGACTGCCTCATTCTCAATTTAACTTTAGAAAATTTTTAGTGCACAACCAGGCTACCGCTCCACGTTCACAGATCATCACTCATCCCAGGCCCCAGTATCTGCTCGTATGTGGTTTCTTTCTCCTCCCAGATGCTTCTTTCGTTTCTCTATGTTCTTTCAAGTCATGTACCGGTTTGGATTAATAGGTGCTCTCCTTTATTATTCTTTCCGTTCTTCCCAACTTATATTGTTTCTCTGAAGGTCTTTGTTTTCCTGATCCCTGGTTGAGGGATCACGGTGGTAATGGAAGGACTGAACTACTTCACTATATAGCTGGGCTACACCTTTCTTGTTATTCATATGGTTTTCTCTATCAACAACCTGTTGGAAATGATGCTGCTCGCTATACTCTCACGATAGTTCCTTTGTCGTTCGGATAGCTTCTCAGAGCGCGCTTGTTTGTGGCTTCGGTAATGCGCTGAGGATTCGGGAATATGGCTCCGGCTTCGGGCATGTGCTTGTCTTCGGTGACTCGCTTTGGCTTCGGGCATATGTTTCGGCTTCGGGCGTGCTTGTGGAAAGCATTTCAAATGCAGGAATGTGCGATAGTTTTGGAGCCGTGCAGCTTTCGGGAAAGCCGGGAGAAAAGCGGGAGCGCTGTAAGGCCAGCGTGAAAGAGATGGAAGCCCGGAGGCAGAAGAGTGTTTGTTTTCCTTTTGTCAGCCCCGGGAGCCATGATGGGGAAGGGGAGACTCACATGGAGTAGTATGATGGCTCATGGGAGATAGAATATGTTTGTGGTTGATATATACTGTACTCCTGTCTTCGCCGATTAGTTAGTCGAGGAAGCCGTCGTTGAGCGGAGACTGTTGTTAGTGAAAAGATTTTCCCCGCCCCATTAGTGTGCTATCGTTTTACTCGAGCAGTTGTGAGTTGCTTGGCACTTTGTTGCTTCGTTGTCGCCATTGTGGTCGCCCTCAATCCACGTTTAAAGCAGCCTCAACTATTAACCATTACTACTTCATTCGAACAATCGCGCATTGCTACAGTACGGGGACAAAAGGGTTCGTCCGATACCGGTTTTTGGGCCAAATTTAACATTTTCAAACCGACAATTCCCAACACTGTTTGCATGAAAACACTTCCAATCTTTCCTCCAGCTAGAGAATCACGATCTATTTAAAAGTCTAGAAATAGAAGTGCCAGGAATCAAAACCGCTTCCATTGTTCACGATTGCATCCACATGTGTGAAAGTGACCTAGATTTTTGTACGGGGCTCCATAGAAAAAGGTACATGGCAACCAATTTCCTGCCACTTAAATGACCGTTTCTCCATCCCTTTGTAATATTTAAGAGTTTTGTAATGTTCATTATATTATCTACGGACTTTCTAATACTTAGCCAAATTTTTGTGGTTTCTCATAGAAATTGTGGTCAGTGGGAGGGTGGCGAAGTCTGCTACTTTTGGTGTAAAATGGGCATCGGATGAACCCTTTTGTCTTAGCACTGTACAATGTCTACCTTATCATCTTCCAAACTTAGTCTATGTAGGCATTGAAAGAGTACCAAGAGGCAAATACCTTTGTGGTGGAAATAAAGAGAAAAAAAGCGTGCGCAAGCTGGTTAATAACAAGCACGAATTGACAGGAGGAGATCCAGGGGGTGGGGGGGTTGTAGCGGATAGGAGACGGAAAGGGAACAGGGGGCAATATGTATGTATGATGAGCAGGCTTCTTTTGCAAGCTTAGTGGTCCGGCTCTTCAATCTAACCTTCCTTTCAAACCCAATTCAACCAGCTCGGATATTGATTAACTTAGAGTAAAAAGAACCGCCATCCACTTCTACTTTATCCATTGGATGTGCGCTGCTGTGGGGTGAGATGGACTATAATAAACCTAATCAATATATAATTAACAAGATAGAGAATACAGGAGTCATCAGCAATAGAGAAAAGTGAAGGCCTCCGAATATTGTGATATCCTAATAAACCTAGAATAGCTGACAATCGACATAGCACTTCTCTAGACTGAGGGCCCAACCCGCACCCCGCGACTGGCGATTGGGCAGGTCCAAAAGGGGGACTGTACGCATACCTGTCATCTTTGCATGCTAAATGGTTTCTCAAGTCCTACCTTCCTATCCACAAATTCACTCATTGTGACCACCAATCTCACACACAAGCCACAGAATAATATGATAAAAGAGAAATTTCAGGCTGCCAAGAACTCTCACTCTCCTCAGATCTCTTCAGTCAGTTAGGCAGAACGGAACATTAGTGATCGAAATGGCAATGGCTTCACACTAGCATATTAGAAGGGTGCTTCAAAAGATTCAGCACCTTGTTTTGATTACAGGTACTCTTCGATTGGATATGTAACCTCTCAAGCCACTCACTATAAATGGTCAATATTTCCCCTTGGGGATATTTCCTTATCGCATAGCGCACCAAATATCCATCCGCCCTGCCTAATGTTTAGACCCGGCACCCTGGCCAATCGTAAAATCTCAGCTCTATGATACTCGGGGCAGGGATAAAATTTGCAGATACCGGTACTGGTTAATTCAATATATTTATCCTAGTTACTCGAGTAAACCCGTCCAGCGTCCACCAGGGTCGTGATTTGCAACAAGCTCGACAACCAAATACCGGTATTCGAGCTTGGCCAGTTAGCAACTTCCTCACAGATATGGTTTTTTTTTGTTTTTTTTAAGATTACCGTATTCTAGCCGGGTTATCAGGCCCTGTGCCTACTGTTTGATAGTGGTCTGGTCTAGTGCAGGGAAATCTGCCGGCTTACAAGCACCGCTGTGACACTGCCCTGAGGCTGTCGTCATGAGAAAGACACGGAACAAAGGTGCAACAGGAACCTGAGATGTGTTCGATGTTCGATGTATATGACTATGATCAGGATGTAGATGTACAGTACAGAGAAAGGAACGCAGCTGAGACTGAACACAGTCTGTGGTAGCCAGTCGCACAGTGGGCTCTCTATCACATAAACACTAGAAACACTAGTCACCCTCGGCATGGTGATAACCCTATTCACACTCACAAGTGTGCCCTAATCTAGCATACCACAATGGGATTACTCCATCACTATCCGCGCGGGTGGTATGACACTGGTTAGGTTTGTTCACTATAAAGAATATATTTGATTGAAATCACCCCTCCGAAATCCCATTCACGGTTGGGTTAAAATTGAATACTTTATGATAATGAGGTTTTCTTATGTGGTGGATTTGTTGTGTTGGAGTGCGAGACGGTATTTTGAGCCAGTTTTTTGTTTTTGCCAGCTTATCATACGCCGGATAGGTTTAGATAGGATAAATTCATTGAACTGATCCTGCTCACGGACTAACCCTGGTATTACTGCAAGCCTAGATTGACGAAGTATCATATGTTTAGTTTAATGAGGGGTATTGAAACCCTGGTATTAGAGTACTATTGTTTAACACGAACTGCGGCCCAAATACTAAAGCTGACGCAATCAACCTACCATAGCACTGGTGAGGGAAAAGCCACTACTAGAAGCAACAAATTTGACCGCCGCCAGCCAAGGGTTTATCGGTATTAAAACCAGAGAGACCAACGTCAGGGCATGACCACAGCATAACCACCCACACTGCTAAAAGCACAAACCAATAAATTCCGCCTCTTTATTTCCCTTCAAGAGGAAGGGAGTCTCGATTCCGAAAGGTTCTCGTGAATCTTCCCCCACGGAAGCCCTTAAGTCTTGTAGTAGGGAAAGGCTTTCGGTAGAGAAAGTGTAAGTTAGTGGTAGGGGCTGGCTCTATGAGCCATGCAAAGGATGGGCACAGTGGTGTGATATGAGCCTGTGCCAATTAAAATCTAACTCTGGGCCTTTTTTGTTGTGAGTGGAAAAATGCCTTGCAATCTAAGTAACTATGGATAAATGTTTTAAGATAAGTTCACTTTTATTAAACCTTCCTTTTAAATAACAACTACAGACTCCAAAAAAACATTAATATTATTCTTAAACTTCGGAAATATAATTTAATGTTGCTGGTCTTAATGTATAAAGGTGGAATTAAAAAATGATGTTTATTTAAATGATTTTATATTAGTTTTCCACAAACACAGGGTGTAAATGATCTTGATTACATTATAATAATATTATGTAATCTACCTGTTTTATATAAAGAAGTAGGATGTTATGATGATAGTATTTTTCATCCACCATCTCTGCTACACCTCGAGTAAAATCTCAATACCACAAGATTATGACCACTTTCCTTTCTTCACCCCCCATCATGGGCTTGCCCTCGGGGGTGTTGGTATTCCATCTCAATCCTCCTTCTGCTCTTAGGTTTATCTTTTGAGTCTGCTATCCTCTTGGTTGATGGATTCTTTCTCTTTTGTTGATATTTCCTCTTCCTACTCCGCTTTAGCTTAAGCCACACTTAGAGTATCAGGACAGTTAACAACACTCCTCTCACACCCATGTAACAGAGGGCAGGGAACAGAGTTTAAAGTAAGAGAAAACACTTCAACAGGCCTCTAGCGATTTCTCTATTCCCTTTCTTTCTTTCAGGGCTGCCTAGTCAGACACAAATGCGCTTACAAATAGCTTCTACAGCAAAGAGTTGGGTCAAACCTTCCATCTTTACTTTCTCCAGTTAGATCGGCTCGCACCCTACCATCCCCTATCCACTCCCAGCTGGTACCATACTACCACTTTCCAACTCCAGCTGTAACAATCCTACTCGGGTGGAGATTAGTGGTGCAACAGGTAACGAATTACTTACTCTAATATCTCGAACTATCTTTATAGTTTAAGTATATTCGGGTATCCGAGAGTGTTCTTCTTTCCGAGATTAACTTATAATCTCTTCTTCAATAGTAGACTATCTTATAGTCTTCGTGTCTCACACCAATATCTTATTGGGGAGAGGTGGCGAGGGAACTTCTTTGTAACTCAATCTCTTCTCACGTGAGAGAGATGTGAGACTGTTCTTGTCTTAACAAGTTCGTAGTTGCTCTTACGCTTAGAGAGCTAGGTTGCTTGCATACAAGCGAGAGGTAAAGGTAAAGGTAAAG
>Ga0307509_10002996_pt1 | contig 26415 bp, 34 predicted proteins | sample 10_EM_MG_FD_202245 | JGI IMG/M metagenome (GOLD analysis project Ga0307509, IMG submission 202245) | Populus trichocarpa ectomycorrhiza microbial communities from riparian zone in the Pacific Northwest, United States - 10_EM | ecosystem: Host-associated > Plants > Roots > Unclassified | place... | reverse complement strand
CAGTGATAAGTGGAATAGAAGGAGCGCACTGCAAAGCTGTGCGGTGCAGTGCGAGAGTCGGGAGAATGGTCCGATAGTCCATAATGAAGTAGAGAAAGAAAATGAAAAATTGTCCGTTCGTAACATTTCTCCTCCCTTGAAAACCACAAGTTAATGGATTTTTGACCAGTGGCTGCAAGTTGTCGACGTTTCTGAGCATGATATTGTCGGGTACGAGTTGAGTTGCCAGTATAATGTCATTTATGTTTGGGCTTTTCACCATTGGCCTCGTGTTCTGCCTTCACTGCCATCGCCTGGGCTTCAAAAAGAATAGCATTGAAGTGCTCGATCTTTGCCTCATTTATGAGTCCATCAAGCTCGTCTTCATCCAGTTCCTCATCCTTGTCACTGTCAGAGGCATCTGAATCTTCCTCGGATGGGGATTCATCATCCAGAAAAAAGAAGCCGTGCTCGAGTAAGTTGTCATCTTCAAAATCCAAGTCTTCATCGTCAGAAGCATCCTCTACAGATGAGTTTTGGGGGTTTTTGAGCCTTCCGAGGTTGCTGTGTCGAGCCTTTGTTGCCTTGGAATGTCGACCCATGCTTGTATGTGCTTTTTGGCATCTTTTTGGCCTTTTTTCTGTGGTTTTTCGCAGCCAGGAGGGCTCCTGCTATGACCCTATTGTGTCACGTGATGGTATTATATAATCCGCAAAATATCGTCGACTAAATTTTGAACTTTTTTCCCTCCATCATCAATCGGGTTTTTAGAGCATTTGGAGCCTTTTTTAAAGAAAAATATTTTCTGGGAAATATCTAAGATTTGAAGATAGATTTTTCAAAAGTAACGACGGAGAGTTGTAGCACTACATGTTCCCTGTAATCCCTAGTCACCAAATTCAAAATAAGTTCTATGTTGTGGAAGTTATTGAGCTCGTCGTCGGACAGGTTTTTGGATTACATAAGGTGGCCGGTTCCTGATGCCCCCTACCTTATGCCGAACTCAAGTTCAGACTTTCAGACCCATCCACAGTGAGGTAGAAATCTCTCTTTCCTCCTCCTTTTCTTCTTTCCTTTTTGGGATTTTTATTTTAGTTTTAAATTAATTTATAATACCCAGGCACCTCCACCAGTATCGAGCCATCACTAACTTTCAAGAGCGATAATCATAAAGAATAAGTAAATGTGTTGATTACGGGTGACAGGCGGTCACACATTGTTCGAGGTTCCCGATGTCTTCCAACTACCATATTAGAACTTTGCTTAATCCTCCTAGTCTGCAGGCTTCTCATACAAAGGCCAAGGAAGAGATAAACCTTAGATTCCTCACCATCGATGACCTTGAAGATTTGGACTTTCTGGTTCCAGAATTCAGAGTGCGTGAAGATGAGTTAAAGAAGAAGGTGCGTTCTTGCACACAACGATATTTTTGTTTCATAACGAAACTTGAAAGCTCAGGTATCCGCTTCCCAAACTCATGTAGATGACTTTGTGAGGCGAATGCGAATGGCTGCAGAAAACCACTTGAACACTGCGCAAGAATTGTCTCTCTTACGGCATTCCCTCAATGACGATCTCTCAGACTTGACTCGAGAGCTGGTGTCCCTTGGGTATAACGAGGAACGGAAGCCCATGCTTTTAGAGGACTTGGAGACATTGCATCGGAATCTCAAAGAATTGCAGTCACTTAAACAATATGTTCAAATCATCGAACATGTGCTGGTCCTCAGGTGGGTGATTTCGAATTTCAGGAATTTCGGATTTATCCCCTTTTATATATATATTATAGTGAACATGCTGTTGAGAAAGTCAGAAAATCCACGACAGTGTCCATTGAATCGCTGAGAATGTACGAATCCCTGCACAACTATGTTGCGACCACCATTCAAAGTTGGACCTCAATGGAAAATGAATCAGGTCAACAACGGCTGAATCTGGTGACATTCCTCGAAGCAGTCAGGGAGAAAACTTGGAGAGATATTAAATCAGTTTTATTTATGCAAGTCTGCCTGCTCTTCAAGGTGATTAAACCTGCCTACCATTGAAAATAGGTCATTACTGTCTGCAGCAGAGAAGATCGGTTGGCCAATTCCAGTGGACTACCCTGCATGTTCAAAAAGCGACAGAATGGCCTTTGAATCTTCCTTCGTGAATCTTCTTAGGCTCCAGACCATGTAAGTGGTGTATGATTCTCACAGTACTTTTTTTTGTGAGTGACGTTCGTTCTCAGCGGCAAGGACATGGACGCACATTCAGTCGAAGGTGAATGGGAAGAAAGAGAAGGCCTCTATCCAATTCAAGCTCTAGTTCAGCCAATTGCCCTTCGGTTCAGGTATCATTTCGAGGGCTTGAGGCAAACCAATAAGTTGGAAAAAGTTAGGAAGTGCTTTTTTCCATGTTCCCAGTATTTTGACCCCTAGCACAGCCTGAATGGTATTTTGCACACATTCAAAATGTCAGCCACGAACATGCCCCGTTTTTGAATACCTTTGTTCAAAAACTTTTAGAAAAATCGGAATACAAAGAGATTTCGGCTTGGGTATGTGTATTATTCCATTCTGTTTTCATTTGTTGATGTTTAGATGAAAATGCAGAGAGAATTCACGCGACTCCTTCTTCCATTGCTTTCGAGGAAGCTGAGAAAAACGGTGCCATTATTGCTAAATCACTCATCGCTCCTGGCACATACAATATACGAGGCGTTATCGTTTGACTCTGCCATGATGGAGGAAGGCTTTGATACTCAAGGAACTTCTCTTCCTGATGATGTCGACAAGTGGAAAGGAATCAACGAGGTTATTCTCGGAAATCCCGAGTGGTTTGAGAAATGGTTAACAGCTGAAAAATCATGCCAGTCTCCGCTTTGACCCCATTGATCGTCTGACTTATTTATTTCCTGCAGTCGTAGAAAGCCAATACAACGATATCATCAATGCATCTGATGCCTGGCTTGCGTCCGACGAAGCAAACGGCGATGAACACCCCCGTGGCCTTAAACCTACTGTTTCTTCTCGACGAATAAAATCGTTGGTCGAACAAATCACAGGTCAATTATTTTCCTTTTTCGTTTCTGCGCTTATTGCGATTTTTCTCACATCTGATTCTTAACATGCCTCTAGATCGGTACTCACCCCTTCCGCGTGCCATGCAAAAGGCACATTTTCTCATTACAATTCAGCTCCCTCTCTTGGAATCATATCACACTCGTATCTCATCGTCGTTGGTTGCATTTGAAACGCTTTCATCCATTTTTGTGAGATCTGTTCCTGGAGCTCTCAGTTTTGGGCGGGAACCTTTGATCGATCAGGATGATCCACGAAATAGGACAAGCGGTCCTGCGGGAGCGAATAGCCTGTGCAAGGCTCTGTTGAGCGCCATATATATGGAATTTTGTTTAGAAGAATGGGGTGAAGAGATGGTTTGTATCATTTCATATCCTTTCTGACTGCGTTCTAACCATACCATAAACTCAGTTTTTTTTGCAATTATGGGCAGACTTTGGGACAGACCATAATCTCCACATGTGGGCGGAGAAAAGCCCTCTTCTTCCCAGTTTAACGAACCTCGATTCATCATCTCCAAATGAGACGGTGTTTACAGAAATGCTGTCAAGATATCATCAGGTTACCGTTCGTGCCGAGGATATGATCGTCCAATTGGTCTGTAGCGAGGTCGAGAATGGTCTACGTGCACATCGAATGGCAGCAACGACGTAAGCTTACCTTGTTTAAATGCCCCATTTCTTGACACACGAGGGCTTTTCCTTTTAGGACTAGGGTTGACTCCTTGGAGCTGGCTGTGTCCCAGACTTTGTTGGCACCCATAAGCATTTTATCTTCCCATCTAGCTCTCCTTCGAGTTAGTCTCCCTCAAACAATGTTTACAACCCTTTACAGGCGTGTTGCGCAACGCCTAGCTGAGCATATTTTGCACCATCAAATTCTTTATCGAGGTCATTTCTCTCTTCAAGAAGCCAAGGCCACCCAATCAGAATGCGAGCTATGGGTTGAAACATGTTATGCGGCGGTGGAGGGAACACTCGGAGGTGGTGTTCAGCGAGTTCAAGCCCCTTGGGGCAAAATGCTGGAAGCTGCGAGGCTTGTCGCACTCGAAGGCAATGCATGGGAAGAAGTTGTCAGAGTTACATATGGGTCAGATAGTGACTCCAAGTGGGAAGAGGTGGTGATAAGCCTGGTCGGTTTGTCAGAAATAGGAAGAGATGAAGTCGGGGACATCCTGAAACGCCGCAAGGATTGAAGACTTTTTTGTTCGCAGTTTAGGTATCTAGTCTTTACCACAATTGTATGTGGTGGTTAATGGAGAAAAAGATGATAGGTGTTATGTAAATTCTGGCAAAGCAAAAACGACAACGGTCACAAGTACAGATTAGCGCAGGACAGAGAAGGGTTTACAAACAGACGGAGGAAGATGAAAAGAGAAAGAGAAAAATCCTAATCACATCACCCGTAAAGTCCATCCATGCAATCCCCCATCAGCCGCAGCTGCCGCCTGAGCAGCGGCAATCCAGTTAGCATCCATATTTCCAGGAGGACCATTCCCTTGATTGCCAGCGATACTTCCAAGATCAATCGCTTGAAAAACATTCTCACAGGCTATTGTGCGCCCCGAATGATACCCAACGCCATCAGAGGAACGAATGAATAACAACGGTAGACTCCGGCCGGTGATGGCTGGCATTGGTGGTGCAGGGGGTGCAGGGGGGGAGGACTCTGTATTGGAATCTTCCGTGGCTTGTACTTTGGGAGGATTACTGGATGTGGGAAGCGCATCGTCCTCGAGGGCCTTGAGGACATCAGCCAAAGGAGGCATCTCGACGATGACGATTGTATGCAGAGGCGAAGGGATATATCGTCCCGCAGATGTAGGCGAGCCAGGTGCCCCATCACGCGTGTCTAATACTTGGCCACCAGGTGCAGTGGGCATGAAAGAATTTATGGACGTGAGGGGACCAGGAGGAGTTGCCTGATAAACACGGAGGTGGAGAGGACCCAAATTACCAAGATACACGTCCAGGGCTGTCTGATGTCGTGTGCGGGGATGTTCGTAGAAGAAGTTTGAAACTGTCAACTCTACGGTGTTGTTGGCCGGTCTGTAGACGGGTGCAGTAAACAACGTGGGGAAGGGTGTAATGGGAACTTCGGGTATATTGGTGCTTTGGCCAAAAGCGTCGAAGAACGTGTACTGGAATTTTGCTGTGGGTGTTGTGCGTGTGTGAGCCTATGTATCGCGATATATATATATATATATATGTGAAATGTACGCACAGATACCGACAATCGTCCAACATAAATAATCATCAACTTCGTCGCAAACAACGCGGAAGCCTTCCCTGATCTCTTCGCGCACACGAGGTGATTGGAAAAGAAGCGGATGTGTACCAGCCTGAGACGACATTCCCGGGGCAGGAGGCGCGACTACACCAGGCGTTCCAGGTATTGGCCCAGCAGCGGAGAGATAATGTCGTGACCCATCAGGATTGACACGTTGAAGGGCAATTTTTTGCATTTGGCTGACAGGGCCACCTTCGTCGTGGGTGACTTTGCCCTTGTCGACCTTGCGTATCACAAGTGGCGAAGTTGAAATGCCAGAGTGCGTGTCGGACAAAACTATCTCACACCCGTACGTGACTGGCTGAGGACCGGACACTAAAACGTGATCAATAAGCCGATCAGCTTCTCATCACATGATGACATACCAACTGCAGAAGAGGCGCCCGGTATACCTGGTTTGCGAACAACGTTGACATTAAATGCTGACCAGGCCACGTTGCTCGCGCACAACTGAGCATGGTCAATGGTCATGTATTTCGTGCGCACGGTCTGGGAATTTATGCGATTGAACAGCGACACCGGGCCACCAGCAAGGATACAAGATGAAATATTACGCGTCTTTGCAGTCTTTTTGGATGGCTTGGATATGATTGTGACTGGGGCCGAATCGAAGGAAGCCCATACGCGACCATTGGGAGGGTCCGCGCCTTCCGGCGTAAGAGCTGGTGGGGGTGGTTCTGCGATATCAAGGGAAAGTTGGAAGCTCTTCGCCTTTGCGGTGCCGGTGACGTGTAGAAACTTGAAGCTGGCGGTCATGTTGTTATCCAAGGGGGACTTTTGCTCAAAAGAGCGTTCCCCAGTCTCAGAAACGACAGCCATACCCAGTTGCTGGCTACGCATGTGCCAGACGGGTCCTTCGATATGGACAACGGGGGGAGGACAGAGAAACCGTTTCTCGCTCCCGTAAGACTTTTGAGCAACGGCGGCGTGTAGACAGATGACGGTAGTCATGGGCATGACACGCGAAGGATCTTGAGAGACATGGTCGCGAACGATACGTCGAATCTTGCTGTGAGGGTCGTCCGATTCGCCATCCTCCAACTTGCGCTTGCTAGATGAAGCATGCTGGAGAGAAATGAAGAAAATTGAGCTGGGATCTGGACGAAATGATCCAGGCTCACCTGTGCAAGCGCGAGAGGTTGGTCTATGGTAGACGAAGAAGCCCAAGGCGGTGCCTGGCCATTGGTTGTATCCTTGGTTGTCGCGGTCAGGATGGACTGAATGGAAGCATTGGGATCTGGGATGGTGGGGGACGAGTGTGAAGACGAGGGCGTATGGGCGGAAGAAGGTTCAGCAGCAGTAATAACCTAGGGTGGTCCGGGTATTAAGTTGGGACAAAATAAGAAAACAAAAATAAAATAAAATAAAGGAAAAAAAAGACAATTGCCTGTGAAGGGGTATCTGAGCGGGCTGGTGTGTCGTTCGAGGCCATGTGTATGTGGTGGTTAAGAAAGAAGGGATCCTGAGGACCCGGCGTTGTCTGCGCCATTCAGGCGTGAGAGTAAGACGTGGGTGGGAATTTCTTAAACTCCCTCCGTCGTGAGAGTTTTTGTCCCACAACAACAGTCACATTTTCACACGCTGTCACATTCCCATCACCTGATGCTCTACAGTTATCTAACTCAAAAAGTCCCTGCTTTTCCGTCCAGGAAAAGGCACACCTTCTGCTGAGCGCATGTTCCGCGAATCCCGTTTCCCAGCGCCACCTTCGCCGGCAGGTTTGACGCCCATCTCGGCATCTTGTTGATATCGCTTCCAGTCTTCCACTTTCAGCGTTGACAGTCGCCTGGAAGAAGATGTGCCCTGATTCGCCAGCTTGTCGGCACTCAAAGACCGCGAGTGGCGCTGAGATGACTCTGCCTTTTTCTTTTTTTCCAACGCCGCTGCCTTTTCGGCTTGTCGTCGGGTAACGGCTTCCTTTTCGAGGGCCTTTGCGCGCTCCCAACGTTGTCGAGCCGCTTCTAGCTCTGCGTTTGCCTTTTCGGCCTGCGTCAGAGGCGCTTGCATACCCCTCATTTTTTCCCTGTGACGTTCCGTGAGCTCTTCAAATGTCCTGGTCCTTGGAGGCACAGATTGAGGTGTCGGGGCAGCTGCTGCTGGTCGACGAGGAGGGAGGATGGTCACAGGCAACTTGGCCACGCGGGCCAGCGGGACGTCATCCGAAGAATCCGTGCTAGGCGCGGGCAATCCGCCAAGGGTACTTTCCCTCCTCTTCCGTTGTTGAAGAGCGTCATGAACGGCTGGTGATAGTGGTGCTCGAAGGGTTGTTGGGATAGGGGGTGTAACTCCTGCCGGTGGCTGCAAGAGCTTGCGCTCTTGAATATACGAATCCCAGTCATCCTTTAATGGAACGCTGGTTGGGCGAGAGACGGGATCGTCAGATGAATAACCGCGAGCTGCCAGAGAAGAAAACTCCAAGGAGTGGACCCGGGTCCGAGGAGCCGTCTCTCGAGGTGGCCGGATATGGGTGGGGAGGAGAGCATTGCTGGCATCGATGCTGAGCGTGCGTCTGGAGGCAAAGGATGGGCGCCGGGATTGCTCCGAGGAAGATGGTGGAATGGGTGTTTCTGATTTAAGGATGTCGATGGACCGGCGGATGGTCTGAATTTCTGCGAGCAATGACTGTTTCCGCTTAAAGTCTTCCAACTCTGCAGGAGATATTTCCATGGTGCTGCTAGGGGTGTGAGTGGAAATGTAATTAGCAGGGACATCTTCCTGGATGCGGGAACCAAGGTCCAAAGTGGGCAAGGCGCCAGGGGTTTGCGGAACGAATCTCGAGGCACGTTTCAAGTCATCGTCCGATGTTGGGGCCACGTTGAAGTCGGACAGAGCGGAGACGAGTCTCGTGCGAGGGACATCTTGGTTATGAGGTTGTACGGGTGAAGGAGAATCTTCTCGGTCCTTTATGAGCGGCATTGTGGAAGAAAGAGTGCTATCCTGACGACCATGCTTTGAGAGGGTTGGATGGTCCCTTTCCCAAGCATCTTGCTCTAGCTTGACATCGTTGAGCCTGTCTGCTGCGCGGAGTTCAGCTTCCTCGTCCTGTCTCTTTGACTCCTCGGCAATCTCTTGCAACTTGCGTTGGAGAACCTTGAGGATGCGGAACTGTACGGCAACTCCCATCAAAGCTACTGCGCCGGTGAGACCGAGCTCGATCTGCATAGTTTGTGATACAGGGAACTGGATACGGTTGTCGACGAATTTTGGGAAGAGTGCAGGAAAGCCAAGGTTCCACACATAAAACTTGAAGGGGATGAGTGAAAGAAAAAAGAGAGGAAGAAGAAGGGAATACCTCCTTGAGACCTGCGGTGGTGAAGCAGTCGACACCGAGCATGAAGGACGTAGCGCCTGCAAAGGCAGTGGAAACGAGGAGAACATGGTAGTGGATCTCGGTGGGCATGGTAAGATTGAGTATGCAAGGTTGAAAAAAGGGGGGACATACCTTTGGGATCGTGGAAAGAGCGAAACCAAGAACTCCACAGCCTATGAAAAAAGAAGAGTAAAAAAAAAAGGAATGGGAAGGGAATGAGGAGGGGAACGGACCGATGTAAAGTATCCATCTGAAGCCGATGGATTTGATGAGACCACCGGATTGGAAGCACTGAATCCAGAGGGCAAAGGCAAAACCACCCCATGCACCAATGGCATACCTAGCGCCCTTCCAGAAGAAGATTGCGATTCCGCCACCTGCAATGCCGGCGATGGTGGAAGAGAGGACGAACATTCCGCGGAGGGTTTTATTTGGAGGATTTATGGCAGGGATAACGCCAAACTTGAGGATGAGGACAATGCATACGAGAGATAGGGTGTAGAAACCGATAAGAAAAAAAGAAGTCCTAGAGTGAATAAGGTGAGTATGTGTAAAGTATAGGGTGAAAAACGAGCGAAACCATCTATTCTTGTGGCCCCAAAAGGCGGAAGGGAGGCCGGTCAGGATGAGGATTACGCCAAGGACGCCAAAGGCGGGGTCGACTCGTGTTTCCTGGGGGCTTGTGAGAGAAAGAAAGAGGAGAAGGGAAGAGGGAAGACGAACAAGGACAAAAGGGTTGGGAGTTGGGGAGGGAGTGGGAGTTGGGGTGACGGTGTAGGTGACGGTGAAGGGGATGACAGTTGCGCGAGAAGAGGGGAGGGTGAGGGTGAGAGAGGCAGTTGAGAGAGAAAGGGAGGGGGTCTGTGAGGAGACGAGAGGGAGCAAGAGGAGGAGGAGGAAGAGGAGGGCCATACACACACCCATGGCGGCTTGGGCACATACTTATCCTCCGCTCGTCAGCCACTGACGTATTGGGCCATATCCGCATTAGTCAAGGCAAGATCGTACGCAGAATCCGCAGCATCTTCCTCGCCTCCTCCCCGTCCTCTACCACAGACACCACCCGGCCCCGCCCCCCAAATCGGCCCACCCGCCCAGCGATGTGCACGTAGCTGTCCACCACCCGCCCGTTCACACTGGTCCCATTCACCAACCCCACCACGAACACGTGCGAGAGTTGCGGCAAATCCAGACCGCGTATGGTCGCCGCCGTGGCAACAAGCAGCCGTGGATTCTCACCCGCTGCTCCACGCCGCACATCTAGTCCCTCTGCATCTACCCCCAGCGACCGCAGATCCTCCACCACTCGCTGCACGCCTGCACTCGCCGGTACCACCACCAACGCCGTCCCCGACACATCCATCGCAAATGCGGCTGCAATTGTCTCCACCACATTCGCACCCATCTCACTTTCCCTGTCAGTCGGAACTTGTAACCCAAACCTACTTTTCACCCGAGTCTTCTCTGCAATCAAGATCGAGTGCTCAACCCGCTTCGCCGTCTTTCCTCCCACAATCTTCACCACATTACATCGGTCCAGCCACCCGCTCTCGTCGAATAGGTAATCCTTCAAGTGCACTCGCAATGTCGCGCTTGTCATGATCAGCTGTGCTCTCTTCTTCCCCTCGTCCCCTCCATAAATCATGTCTAGAATCTCCCGCGTAGGTCCCGGATGCAGCTGCACCTTTCGCACCGCCTTTTCATATGCCTTGTGAAATGACTTTCCGGCCTCCTTTCGCGCCGCCGTCTCCACTAGGTAATCCACCTCATCCACCACCACTGTACTCAGCGTCGATAGTTGCAGCGCATCCTCATCCTCCCTACAGGTCTCCAGAAGCGCTTGCGGCGTTCCAATCAGAATATGCGGTGGTGTCTCCTTTAGCTCCTTGACTGTCGTCCTCACAGCTTTATTCGAGCCCCTTACCACCACTTGCACAATAGACGACAGACGTGCCGAGGTCCCCAATCCACCCGCCAACCGCTCGATCCATTCGACCAGTTGGTATGCCAGGTCTCGATGTGGAACTATGAACAACGTCGTCACCACCCGCCTCGATCCTTTTCCTTCGTGTACTACCACCCGTGGTTTGTTCAACAACCCCAGCACCAGCCCAAACGACCTAGTCATCACCAACTCAACACACACAAACAATTTAAACTTTTGTAAACTTACTTTCCGGTCCCAGTGGCATCCTTTAATAAAATATCCTTTCCAGACAATATTTCTGGTATCAGTTTTTCTTGAACATTTGTTGGTTCCTGCACACTGGGAAATGCTTTCTGGAGCGCATTGATGAATGTTGGTGCGAAACCCAGAGCCGCAAACGACAGTCGTCTTTCCCTCCAGTCCTCTTCAGTCGGCTTCCGCCTCGCCAGAGACTCCGCATATGTCTCATATGTGCTGCTCATCGCCCGGATTGCCCCTAGCTGCCCACATACCTTCCATCGCGCGAACCGAGCAACTCGGAATATGGAGGGAGAAGGAAGAAGTTTCATAAAACATGTCACGTGTTCGCACCTTCAATTTATATGTACCGCGATTCTTTTTCGCACAATTATAGAACACAGGTGCTAATCCTAACTAATCCTCACCGATGGGCTGGTAATTCCCATGGCTTGACCGTCTGAACATTCGCCTGAACCAGCTAGGTTTGTCACGTCGGTCAGTCGGATGTTCGAGATCCCCTGAATGTGGACTCTGTACTAGAGACGCCGTTTCTGATTCATAGTAATCCGCCCTTTCTTCTCGTTCCTCTAAAATGGCGATCGATGGAATAAACTATTTTCAAAGAAACAAAAAGTATCCACGAACCTTCTCCGAACACCTCGTCCATTTCTTCCAACGGCACCCCTTTTGTTTCCGGATATACTGTGGCTATGTCAGTACATCAACTCAACCATGAAAAAGTAAACCAAAAGCATACAAAAATATACTGTGAAACGTGATAAGCACAAGCTCTTAATAGGAGAAAAATAGTGCAAACCTAAAATAAAACTGCAAACACAGAAAAACCCATGCATCGGGTATAAACGCCATGCAATAAGATCCTGAAGATATGGCGTGACCTCTCCAACGAAGAAATTGAATGCCCAGTTCGTCGCAGTCGATAGCGACACCCCTTTAGCCCGTACGTTGAGCGGCATGATCTACACATCCGAAGCCTATCAAGACCAGTCCGCATACAGATTGTTCAAGGTCCGTACCTCAGGTGGGTACAACCAGGGGATGGGTCCCCAACTATAACCGAATGCTGCGTTGAAAACAATCACACACACTACCACCGCGTTGGGCGTTTGCGCCACGTCGATATACATCCACCATCCTGTTGCCACCAAAGCGGTTGCCATCTGGAAAGTGCCCATTAGCTTAAACCTAACTAGTGCTGTAACACGTACAATAACTGCACCGGATAGCAATATCGCACGGCGTCCCCAGTGGTCCACAAGGTACCATCTGAAGGTAAAACGTCAGCTATTTCGTTGAAACAAGAGTCAAAATTTACAGACGTTGGTATCGTACTCAAGACGTATATCACAGAGTTTATTCCAGTCATTAATAATGCCTGTCGACCAATCCAGCCCGCCTCTGTCCTTTGCGTTCAGTTGGAGAAGCCACAATGGCGATAAATATCATCAGACCTTCAAAAACTCGAGCTAGAGAAGGAGTTTAGACACCGATAGAACCATGCATGGAATCCAACTTACGCGCGTAATAGGAAATGACTTGATATCAGTAAACAAATCAGTCATTGTATACGAGCAGTAATGACGCTGGACTACCATTGATTCCATTCTGAACAGCGAGTCCGTCAGCCTCGGATCACATTAAACAGAAATCAAGACGAACCAGTTGAGCAAAAGCTTGTGAGGACATGGCCAGCAAAACACGTCGTTTATACTTGCGCCACATCATGGTATATGACCTGGCTTCACCGGACTCGCGCTGATAGAACCTTGCTTGTGTGAAGTTTGCGCTTTAAAAACTTGGTCAAAGTGAACTCACGTCCTCTCGAACCTTATCCTTGATCTCCTCGTATTCGGCTACTGCCACAGGGTCATGGGGATTCCCTCCGTGGAGATCAGCAATGACTTGCATGCCCTCCGCCTCTTTTCCCACATCAATGAGCCATCTATCATTGGATTCGAGCGTCTTATCATCCGAAATGCGGCCATAACTTACCGTGGACTTTCGGGAATTAGGCGAGATCCAACTGCAAGTATTGTGCCAATAACACATTGGATGAAAAGCGGTATTCGCCACGACAAATCACTGTCTATAAAGGAGCAGAAATAGTCCGTCCACTAGAGAACGACTTGGGATTGCGTTGGTGAACAAGGAGGTGACTCCACTTACAACAGAGGATGAATATCCGATGATGTTGCATGTAAACTCCATGCATGCCAGAGCACCGCGCTGAGAATGGCAAGTCAGTGAATAAATTATTAACAAATTGAATTGACATACATGGTTTGGTGGGGAAATTTCGCTCTGATATATTGGAACTATAGTTCTGTTCAAAGGATATGTGAATGCGGGATATCTGACATTCAAGGCTACTGACGAAAGCAAGCCAACACCAAGCCCGCTGGTGATTCGGCCTAAAACCATAGTCCAGAATCCTACTGTCACAGTTTGGATAGCACCTCCAATGGTGAATATAATGGCTCCAGCAAACAGTGTTCCTTTCCGCCCAATGATATCCCCAACTCGACCTGCCGCAACGGAAGTAACTATTTCGGGTATTGAGGCTGTCAGTGCTTGACTGAATGTAGCCTCGACATACTGAACGCTCCCACTTCTAAAACTGCGACCACAGTTCCTGTTTCTATTGGTCCAGGATAATCAAAGTATTTCCGGAAATATGGCCCAGTGATGATCCCACTCATGACACTGGAGGGAAATATGAGGATATGCCAGAAATGAGGGGATAAGCGCACCCTTGGTCATATCCGAACTGTTGGCAAAAATGAGTAATTGTGCTTTCAGACAAGCTGGAAAATGCCTTACAAGAAACACACCAAGACTGACAAATACGGAGATGCTGTAAAGGAGCGATTGGCCAACGAGCCTCTGACGCTGGGATGTCGCCGCATCGGCCATGAAAGCGAAAAGTGAGTTGCAGTGAGACTGGAGGAGAAAGGTTGTGGAGCATCAGACTTACATAAAACTTGCGAGGAATGGATCAAACCTTGTCTTCCTCTTCCATGACATCGTCCGACCTCTCCGTAGACGACCACCTCTCATCTGCGGCTTCCTCGTACGACTCGGACGATGAGTACCAGCTCGCACAGCGTGAGTGGGAAGAGAGTCTCGGTCAGCTTCAGCAGCTCGTTGCAACCGTATTGTTGCCCTTCTTCGGAAAATGGCTCGGTAGGCGTTGGAGCCACATAGGTTTGTTTTCTTCTGTGTCGCGAGTTCCTTGTCCAGAGGATTCACACAAGCTATCAGTGTATGCACGATATTTGCATGTAGGCTTTGGTAAAGCCTTTTTCTTTGGCCCATCATCCCCAAAGGTTTGAAATTAGAAGAGGTAGGTAGCATTATCATCTAATATGTCTGATTATATCTTGAACTAGTTTGTCTAGCCTTGGAGTCGGCTCATGTCCTGACTGATACATCTTCGCTACCATCTCTTTGGCCACACCCCACAACTCCCGATACATCAACCCGGCGAACAGTATATACCATGTTGAATTAGTTAAAGGAATACCTTGCTCCTCCATCTCCCGCACCCAAGAGAGGGCATCCAAATACCCCTTGGGGTCAGGAGATTCCAAAGCAGCGCGAATGAGAATGTGATAGGTAGGCAACCTGAAGGCAATGTTGAACCGCCTCATTCTGGCAACGAGGTCTTTCCTGATGAGATCGGCTGTCTCTCGAGGGATCCAGAGGCCCCGGTATAGACCCGCCAGGATCGATGTGTACGTAACCTCGTTGGGTCGAGTGGACTCCTCCTGTTCCATCTTGTCGAGGATGCTAATTACTGCCCTGAGGTTGACCTCTGACTGTTCTCGCATCTGGTGGTCAATAATAGCACTGTATGTGGCGACATTCGGCTGGATTCCTTGCTTCCGCATGAGATTGAGAATGGTGGTTGGTGCATCCTTCTTGCCTATCCGCAGAAGTGCTGAAAGAATGGTGGAGAAGGTGACGACATCTCCCGGAATGCTCGCAGTAGACATTTTGGACACGACACCGGAGAGGGCCTTGAAATCATTTTGGCGACAGTAATAGGCCAGAAGAGTGTTGAAGGAAACGATATCTGGTTGGAGCCCTTTCTCGTGAAGGGAATTCATCAACGAGTTCGCTTCGTCGATCCGCTTTATTCGAAGAAGACCCTTCAGAACTGTGTTATAAACGTTCATTGCTCTGTTTTGGTCACCCCCGCAGATTAGTTGGTACTCTTTGAATCGCCTCAAGGCCTCCTCAGGCTTGTTGTCGTCGAACAAGACGGCTATCATTGCCCGGTAGGACAGTGTATCAGGCCGGATACCCTTCCGCAACATATTATTCCAGGTGGTCATGGCTTTATTTGAGTCACGAAGTCCAGCATAAGTGTCGAGGAGCGCTGTCCACATCGTGACCCCCGGAATGAAGTCACATTTTGCCAAATCGTCCCACATTTTGACTGCCAAGGTTATCCGTTCACTTCGAATAAATGCTGTCTGAAAGGAGGTCCACCCAATTTCGGACATCGCAAGCGCCGTGGTCCTAGAAGTGGTTGCCTCGTCTGCGGCCAGATAAGGCTCTGGACCAGAGATTCCTTCAAGGATATCATCATACAACTTCTCCAATGATCGCGCACAGCGAGGGTAGGCATGATTCATGATGTGTCTTGATAGTGCGGCTGGCCTCGCGACTAGATACGCAATGCTAAGTCGCTCCAGATATGTCTGGACCTTCTTCTGCAGCCCCATGTTGTCGGAGAGATGCCGCAATAAGTGTTGCCTGCGGTAGTCCCCAATTCGTATGTTGGCGGTAATGTACGTATCCAAAGCGGCCTGGAAGGAGTCGCTCATGGCATACGCTGTAACAACAGCAAGTAATATAGATTCTCGTCCCGCGTTAACGCTCTGGTATTCTTCCCCTTCCAGAAGACCGAGTTCATCGTCGCTGTTAATAGGTTCAGACGGGTTGGTTGTGTTTTTGGCTAGTATCTGAGTATAAGAATGGTAAAGGTCGAGGATGTTCTGGGGTTTGCGTTGTCGGATGAAGTTGAACATTAAAACCTCCAATGCACCTGTAAAGCCTTGGGCGGCAGCCCACACCGCAAATTTTTGCACATTAAGAGTCAGGTTGTCAGACCAATTGGCGTGGATTCTTAAATTGAGAATCTGGGGATGTAAAAGATTGTGTAGAGCCTTGGTCGTGGTATCCGGCAAACGGTACATCTCGTCGGGTAACTCCTGCTCAAGCGCCTCCATGTTCGCCCAGTGGGTTATAGCCAAGATGAGGTTTCGGCTTTCAACGGCCATCCTGATTTGAGCAAGGCTTGTATTGCGCTTATCCTTCAGAATATCCGGGACGATGCGTCGGTTATGGTTCTGGGCCATAATTTGGTCGCGAATTTTGGCATGAAGCAGTGGTGCATCTTGTATCTTGCGCTGAGATTTGAACGCGGGTTTTGAGAAGGCTCGAGCTTTGCACACCAGATTGGGGACAATAGATTCGAGCAGAGAAAGGGTGGAGGTGTGTTTGAGCATGGGAGTGACTGCCAAAACTCGGATTAGGTAAACGGTTGGACTGAGTGCAACCATCATGGGCCACGGAAATTCAGACAAGCTCTATATCACACACGCTGAGCACGCCGGTCTGCATGGCTCACATTCATCTTCTGTTGGATACAAAGCGTCAGTCTCCTTGTTAAATCTCCTTCTTCCATCTGATTATTCTATAGGAAGCCCGAAGGCTCGCATCCTGGCGCTAGAACTCCGTTTGACTGTTGCGCACTCTCATTCCAGCCCTTCACACATCCTGTCTGTGCTAGAAACCTGGATGGGACAGGCATTGTGTTTGATCTGGTGAACATAATCCCGTGGCTCAAGTGTGTATCCTATTTTCCTGAATGGCCCTCTGCTCACCCTTGGAGTCAGACAACACAACAACACGAACCCAATCACAAAGGAGCCACTAACTCCGTCTGACCTTATCTCCCTCAAGTACTCCAGGAAAGAAGCTACGGGTGAAATCCATGATCCCATTTCCTTCAAGCCGTTCAGCGAACACTCCCACATCGTCGCAATTGCGACAACCGGCAATGTATTTCTTGCTGAAAGTGTCAAAGGTGGGAAAGATTTAATTAGCGACGCGCCTTTCAAAAAGTACGGTCCAGAATTTGGTTTTTCTGCCCTTTCTCATCTGTTAGCACAGGAGTGACGTAATTACTCTCCAAAATCCGCATGGGCTACCACCTGCTTCTGTCGCCAACGCTGCTGCTTTGGAAAAGGCGAAAACTACTGCCCAAGTTGCCGCAGTAAAGCCTCTGCCTTCTCCGGCCCTGTCTGCGTTGAAATCAAAGGAACCTGTCCCTTGTATGTTTTCCTAATATTTCCCCTTTTATTCGTGCTACTACAATGCCCCAGGGAACATATCTCCATATTCCAGTGGAATGGCCGGAGCTTCGTTGACCTCTACTTCCGTTGATATTTCGCAGGCCACTAGCTCCAAGCTACTATGGGATGAGGTTTGTGTTTACCAGCTCGCTGAATGATCGACACTAACGAAATATGCAGGAAGAAATTATGTTCGAAGATATCTCGAAGCCCCTGAAAGGAAAGGGAAAAGAAAAGGATGTTGGGAAGCGACGTGCATATGTTCGAGTCGTTACCAGTCTCGGCGGCGCTAGCTTGAACCTAGAGCTTTATTGTGAAAAGGTGAGCTTTCTTCCTGGCTACTCCTGCATTTCTTTCTAATTTGATTAGGCTCCAAAAACCTGTTACAACTTCCTAATGCTGTCGCGAGCGGGAAGATATAATGACTGTCTCTTCCATCGACTAGTGCCTGGGTTTATGGTGCGTCAAATATATACAGAATCTCACATCCAGCCAACCAATGCTTTCTGCAGATTCAGACCGGTGACCCGACTGGCACTGGTTCTGGTGGGGAATCGTACTGGGGAACACCCTTCAGGGATGAAAACGATATGAAAGGGGCCGCCAAGCATGACGCTCGTGGGGTGTTGGCTATGGCTAACAAAGGAGCAAATACTAACGGGTTCAGTATTTTGGTCTAATCTGTATTATCATAATTAAACAATTTGCAGATCTCAATTTTACCTCACTTTCAAGCCAACGCCTCATCTTGACAAGAAGCATACTGTTTTTGGAAAACTTGTCGGCGGAGATGACGTTCTGGATGCCCTGGAAAACATCCCGGTTAAGCCTGGAACTGATAGGCCGGCGAGGAGCGTCCGCATCACAGAAGTTATCATGTAAGTTCTCTCGTCTTTTAATCGTTGTCGATGTTGATTGATGGCCATGAAGCTACCAGGATCCATTTGACGAATACAAGAAACGCCTCGCAAAAAAGTTGGCAAAAAGAGCAGAAAAAGACAACACAAGTGTGTCAGTGGATGAGAAAGAAAAGGATGATGTCAACTGGTTTGGGGTCAAGATTGGTTCAGGGAATTCTGTTCTCAATGGTGGAGAGGCGGGCAGTAGCGGTGTTGGTAAATACTTGAACTTGAAGAGACCGCAAGAGAGGTCAGGTGCAGGAGAAGAATCGAAGAAGAAGCGCAAATTAGGATTCGGAGATTTTGAGGCATGGTAAAAATTGTATGTAGATATAGCATACTATTATAATTACCCAGCAACAGGAACTTTGTGGGACACCACGGGTCTTGGTTCTAAAGAGATATGTTAGAATGACAATGAATGAATGGATGGAAATACAGCACACCTTTCGTCCCAACGTTCATAGGGCTATCAGAAGGAACGGAAGGCAGTTCAACCCTCGTCTTCGTTTTGGCCATCTACAGAAGAATGAATGGAGTCAAGAGCAACTGGGTAGATATACTTACATTGGCCTCTTGTAGGGCAAGCAGTTCCTTCTGAACCGCTTCCTCGTCATCCAAAGTGAGGGTGTTGGAGAGCATTTCACCAATTTCCTACAGGAGGTGCAGGTCAATACCCCTCGAATTAGCAGAAATTTCCATAGTACCTTTTGGTATTCACGAGCTTCTGCTGTTTCCTCTAACAATCTCTCCACATTCTCAACATTCATTTCTCTATGGATGTCTTTCAATACTTCATTCCCCTGTGCTAATCCGTGCAGCACCGAGACCTCAACTAGGGAAAATTCAATGGTAGAAACCTGGTGGAGGCGTTATTCTCAAAGCGTTCGAAGATACATCAGGGGCCTCACCAGTTGTTCCAGATTTTCCAGTTGGGTATCCGTCTTAGTCAAGAGACTTTGTTGGTACTTGCGTCGGCGCAGTGCGATTAGAGCACGATCTTGCTTTCCCCCCGCAATATGAGCTTTGGCGATAGCATGCTCGCGGTCCAGGACTGCTTGTATCTAAATTCGAAATGCTCGGATGTAGTTCTCAAGGGACGAGTGAAAGGACATCCCTTTTTCTGATATTGCTTTAGTTTATCCCGCTGTAATTTAAGGCTCAGGGGGCGTCATTCTTTATCGCCAGAGCAAGACACAGTGAAGACTGACTCCAAAATGGCATGGTCTTGAGGTGTGATCTTTGGGAGTGACTGGTTGGTTCCCATCCTTGTTCAGTAAAGCGTATGTCTCATAAGTATATAACCAGGAACTATGCCAATGAAAACGTTATCGGTGGTGACAACAGAGAAACATGGTGAATGAGGCTTACCGCTTACCGATGGATGTGCTGGGTATGTTATCTGCACGGCAAAGCCCGAGTGGCAGATAGGGTACTTAGAAAGGTTTGCGAGTCTCATCCCGGTTTCCTTTATTCCAGTCAGTTTTCTTAGGGTTTCTTACATACTCCGGTCGGAACAATATATATCCGAGGGGCTTAAAAATGTTAACTTAAGCATACATTGGAAGGCTGCCAGATTGGTCGCTTGTTGCTCACTTGTACGCAGCTGGAGACATTATATTCCAGCCACAATTACGATCTTTAAGTATATGTAAGTACATTCATTTGTATGCATATGTATTTGTCAAAGTTCACACGTTTTTGGGGCAAGAGGTGCCATATGAGCTGTCAAAAAACCACGCTTGAGGTCACTCTTCATTGACTCACCAACATCCTTTCGCTGCGGGCCTCGCGGGATGCTTGTGGTCACCTAAATGTCAAGAATGCTATTAACCTCTCGATTTATCAAATTTAATTATCCCAGCTTCCCAAAATCTCACCATTTTGCCAAATATCATGACTACGTTCGAGTTCCCTCACAAGGTCTGAATGTTGCACCGGCTTTATCACTCTGGATCTGACACATCTGTAGGCGGTGTCGTAAGAGTACCACTCGCATCTCCTAATGTCATTGGAATAGTAAATTCAAGGGGGAGCAGAAGGTCCGCCTGACTTTCTTTCCCCATTGTTGTTCTTTCCTTACATTCTGCGAAAAATTCTAGCCACCAGGAGGATTTCTATGGCTTTGCTACCTTGTCACTGAACCAGGAGGAACTCCGATTAAGCGTCAAAAAGGCTCATGGTGTGGATTGGAATCCTGACAATGTCGGGAAGATGCTTTCTCAACAGGTGCTTTTTATTGGCATCTACGACGGGTACTTGCATTCAGTTGTTTTGGGATATTCTCTGGCTGATGTTTGAAGTCACGGAGGTTCTGCAGTGGCGCAGTACCTCCGACAGGAATTACACGGCTTATTTGAATCGGTTGATAGATCGATGATTCCTGAGATATTTGAATGGGTCAAGGAAATCGGAGGCTACTTTAAGAGGTTCAAAGGCGGGGCACTCGCACCTTGGATAAGAGGGGACAATTCAGAAGATCTGACCCTCGAAGCACGCGCAACCCTTGCATTCTTCGAAGTAAGTACTGCCTACCTTCATGATTGTCATTGACCGGTATACTATCAGGTGGACAAAAACTTGTCCGCGGATAGTGTTGCTCAACTTTGCGGAGCGACGGCTTCAGTTGCTATTTTTCAATCCCTAGATGCACCCGCCACCCCATTTTTTTCTGCACAAAAGCTGGCATTGACGGTCGCTCATTGCGGGTATGCTTTATCATCAGCAAGCTACTTGTCATCTCTAAAATCCATCTGTTTCCACAATGTAGAGATACAAGGGTGCTTTTGTGTTCAACGAACGGCCAAGTCTTTCCCATGACGGAAACCCATCATGCGGATTCCCACGTAGAGAGCATTAGGTTGCGAAGGATGATGGGTTCTTCTCTTATCACCGACTCCTATGGTGAATCTAGGTGAGAATATTATGTTCGATGAAGCAATGAACGGTAAAACTTCATGAAAACAGATGGATGGGGGCACTTGCCAACACACGGGGGTATGTCTAATCATTCGCTTTCTCGTTTTCTGCTTATTACACCTTTCTCAGTCTTGGCGACCTTCGCTATAAAAAATTTGGGATAACCCCAGAACCAGAGGTTCGGTCGAAACTTCTTGAAGGTAAGGATTTTGGCCGCCCAAGATTTGATCAATTCAAATCCACCTGTAGGAAAATACTGGTCCTTTGCTGTGTTTGTGTCGGATGGGATTTCTTCAGAACTCTCTGATGATGAAATTGTGGACCTTGCAAGGGGATCACCTGACCCGAAGACTGCCGCAGAACGCATTCTAGCCTTTTCGGAGGAGCTTGGGGGGGAGGATAATGCCACTGCTATTGTAGTCCCTTTGGCAGGTTGGGGGAAAATTGAAGGTCCAGATAAAACTAAAGAACTGCGAGAGTATAGACGAAAACAAGCAGGTACGATCACCCTTTATGCGTACAATCCGGTACTTACTCTACATTTTCCAGTGGGAAGTGAACGACAGCGCCGCATGTAAGATTGTAATGGGTCTCCACTCCGACGTTCAGAATATGCAATCATATCTGACCCGCCGCATGCCCATCTGCTCGCGGATCTGATCCAGCGGCCCAAACGAATCGCCCAGACTGATCCTTGATTTTCTGGATAATTTGCCCTCGACCCATCATGCCCCGGTTAAAGCCACTAACGAACCTAGCATCATGACCCATTGCTTGGGAGAGATGAGCTTTCTCAATGGAACAGCTTCGACTTGAAAACTCACCTCTAAGGGTATCAACGGTTTCTTTGGAGAAACCATCCTCAAGGTAAACCTCACTGTTAACATCCCCAGCCGCGCCAGTCGTACTGCTCTCGGCGTCCGGGATGCCAGCAGAAATACAAAAACGGGGAGCGTCAAGCGCGGCTTGAGGAGTAAACCCTCGTAGCATATTCAATAAAACCTGGACGTGGCCTTGCGGCTTTGGAAGGATTATCACCCGCGATACAGGTGGAATAAAATACATACCTGCATATAACCACCCATAACACCATAGCTTAGGAAGAGCTCGTCACCTTTGGTGGCAAGAGCAGGAATAATTGTGTGGTAAGGCCTTTTGCCTCCCTGGAATATCTCAGGGCCTTCCGGGACAATTCTGGAAAATGACGTACCTTCAGTGCATTGGCATGGTTTTTATCGAGTACAAAACCCGCGCCTCTGTTTTGGAGTGTGAATCCGCATCCTTCGGGAACAGCTGGGAATGAAATTAACGCCTCATTATCAAGTTCCTTGATTTGTAAAGCATGCCTCCAGTTCCGAAACCTATAAAAGAAGTAAGGAATACCCTCATTGAAGGTTGCATAATCAACTGACCTGCATAATTACTCTGGATGTAACTGCATGCATTTCCCCATTCATCGGTCACTAGATGGAAGGCCGTTCGAGTTCAAGACATGTACATTTAAATGCAAATTTACCAGTGAAATAAACAGTGTCCGATGAATTGACAGGGTTACCCTTTAAACATATGAGATGAGTTCTATGCGTTGAGGCTATGGGGGGCGTACGTGGATAACGCGAGGGTTCGATCCGGTGGAATCAAATACTTGGGCTCTCAAAGCAAGGTAGTCCTGTGGATGCGAAATTAATTTCTTGCGTTTGTGCTAGGCTATTTTACCTTGCTCAAAAGCTCCTCAACCGGAATGTGTTCAATCTCGGGGTCTGTAACATAGTATTGGCTATCTGGTACATAATCAAGGTCAGAATCCAGCTGAACAAAAGCAGATATATCGTTACCTGCAAATGCAAGTCTAGCACGATATTTTAGACAATGATGAATCCCGAAGACGAAAAATTCACCGTAGTGACTCGATCAATGTATGAAGATATTCTGGCGAATTGTGTTCCATCTCCAACAGAGGACGTGATAGACCTTGCTCTTGGATGTTCTCCAAGATACCCAAGGAAAGGAGAGCGGTAATACCTGATGCATATCAGGTTCGAAAGAAAAACCTTTCATCGAGCCTTTGGCAAACTTGCCTTGTCCATTTGGGGGGCACTAGTGACATTCAATATAGTGGAAAGGGTAGAAAGAGAATGCGACCTCCTCACCTCGTAGATCGTGACCTCGTTTGCGTAGGTGTACTTGATGGGCTCGACTACAGTAGACTTGTGATTGGCAAGGTCCTCGAGCTCCATAACTCCACCCTTGCTTTGGATGAGGTTAACAATCGCTTGAGCTACTCGACCTTTATAAAATCCATCCTTTCCTTTCGCAACAACTTCTCGAAAGGTTTTGGCTAGGTTAGGAAGTTGAACGATCTGTCCTGGTAATGGGGCCTTCCCATTCAAAAGCATCTCATTGCCATTAGGAGATGCATTCTTGATCAACTCCTGGACTCAAGGCTAAGGAAGGGGTATGCAACATATCGGGATACATACCTCTGAGTGTTGCCACTGACAAAGATATTGGAGACGGGTTAGAATGACAAGAAATATGCACATACTGCCCACCCATTGATTTCAGAAACTGGAACCCTTCACAAAAATGAGCATTGCCATTGGAAATCAAGGTTGAGACTTTCTCATGCATACCCTTCTTCAGCCAAACGGATGCCTGGTTCGAAAACATCAGCGATCGACACAGCTCCTCCACCAAAGGTTTCGATGGTATCAATCCAAGCCGCGGCAGCACCTAAACACTTCGTCAATTATCCTTGATGAGACAGAAAGTCATGGACCAACCGGGTACGGTCACAGAATTTAAATCTGTGAGAGGAATGCGATCTTTCATCCCACGACTCATGGCATAGTCAATCGTAAGTTTCGCTGGAGCACGGCCGGAACCGTTCAAAGCCTTGACGGTCTTGTCCTTAGCATTATAGAACAAGCAAAATGCGTCCCTGTACATTAAATCAGAATATTACAGTCAACCTTCCCGCGATTTACTTACCCACCAATACCACAGCAGCTGGGCTCTGTAACATTTAATGCGACGGATGTAGCGACGGCTGCATCGGCTGCGTGAAAACAGGTCAACATATAATATGGAAAGCACAAGTCATGAGCTAGATAATACCAGCGTTCCCCCCTTTCCTTAATATTTCTAAACCGGCCTCCGTAGCAAGGGGCTGGGAAGATGACACCATTCCCTTCGTTCCGTAAACCACAGACCGACGGCTGGCGAACGGCTGGAATACAGGCTCGGGTCTGTCGACCTTGGACCAATCGATTTTAACGGGGGATATCATGCGCTTTTGGATGTAGATTGTGGAAAGCTTCGAGTCGATGCCAGGGGGGACTTTTATATCCGCCACAACGGCATACGGACATCCGTTTTGGTGTACTTATGGCTTTTCCATGTCACTGTGGAATAGAAATACCATGGGAGAAAGAGCTATATATTAAGATCAGGTGGACGTGAACGGTATTGCCGGGAAAAATCTAATCTTGGAAGTTGATTTTCACAGCTACCACAAAATGTCCTTGGAACTCAAATTACAACAAGCCTCCACAGAATTTCAACAACTACAAGCCGACCTATCTAGGGTGGTGGAAGCGAGACAGCGCCTCGATGCCCAGCTATCAGAAAACGAATTGGTGAAGAAAGTATGCCATGTCTGATTGCCGTTTTCTGTCTATCTCATAGCCGCAACTTTGTTCAGGAATTCGCTCAGTTGACATCAGAAAATACTGTATTCAAACTCATCGGAACTGTCTTGGTTAAACAAGACCAGGCCGAAGCAAAGAGCAACGTGAACACCCGTCTCGACTTTATTCGCAGTGAAATGTTTGGTTTCTCATCTGACCCCACCAAGTCAGAACTAACAAATAAACCTTGCAGCCGGCGCGTAGAAGGGCAAATAAAGGAGATAGAACAAGGTCAAGAGAAAAAGAAGGGCGAGGTCAGTTTTTACTGTTGTTCTCATTCTGGTTTACCATTGATTCTACCGTTCCCACAGCTTGTCCAGATCCAAACAGCTCTTCGGCAAGCACTTCCTGCTTCAATACCAACGCCCCCCACCCCTATATAAATCCTTCGACATGAATGGCAATTCACTCGTCCGGGATTCTTGATGTGAGGTACAGGGTCTAGTTATATGGTTGTAGACGGCTTGTCCCAGGTGCCGCTGTTTCCTGCGCTTTGCGTGCACGAGCTATGTCGCGTTCCGTCTCAGGACTTTTTATAATCCTTTCCAGAGTAAACCTTTTCAATGCGGAGACTGGTGGGCAGTTACGAATGACAACAATATCATCCTTGCGAAGTTCTGAATGAGGGTGTGGGATGTGATAGAGATACGAATAAATCGTTACAACTTACGGTTCTTTTCATCGTGAACCAAAAATTTCTTGCTGCGTTCGATTTGCTGGAATAAATGTCAGCACCCCCCTGCCATTTCTAAGTTAATGCAATCAAACCTTTCCTGTGAGCTTGTGAATAACCCAGCGAGAGACTGTCACAGTTGCTGTCTTTTTCATGAAACCAGCTTTGCTTACAACGCCATTGAACGCCATTGGCGGCATCTTGTGCCAGACTTGAGAAAGTGCGAAGAAAGGCTACGGTAATGTGGCAGGAGGAAGGAAGCGGATTTGCCGATCAATGTACTGGGTAATAAAACGGGGAAATCGTGAGAAAGACTGCGAGAATTCAAAAATAAATAACTATTTACAGCTTCCCCAAAGAATTGTGAAAAAAGTCAACAAATTTCGGGAATGTTTCTCCATAGAAAGGATCCACTGGCTCGAGAGAAATAGCTGTCAGTAAAGGTGTGTCCATATTCAATATATATCCTTTGTCAAATTCTGCCCTCAGGCCTCACCATGGTAAATAAGTATGGCTGCAAAAATCTAATCCCGCGAATGAACACCACCAGAAAATAGAAAATGTGGAGCGATTTCTTAAAAAAATATTATACTGTAGGAAGGTCTTTCTCCTTTCAGGAGAAACTTTATCAGCTTCGTCGTAGGGGCAGAAACGGGATTTCCCCCGTAATCGGGGTCCATATCTAAAGGCAAATAGGTTAATACGTGAACAGTTATGAGTGGTTAAATTGAATACCTTTGCAGCACAAAAGGTATGGAAACCATCATTATCGCGATGAATTCGAGAAGAGAGGATGCCCAACGTGGATCGAGAGCCTCATACATATCTGAAGCAAAGAGCTGCTCGAGTGGATTCAAGATTAAGGCAGATGTAGAAGAGAAACTTGCTGCGAACCGGAAAGGCAGCTCCAAATTACTGTGCTGGATGCCAAAGCTGACGCGGGGACAGACAAATAGGCACGATAACATCAGGAAAATAACACATCGCTAGACTCGCTGGAAGTGCTGGAAAGTGCTGGACTTGCTGGACTTACTAGGGCTAG
>Ga0307509_10002995_pt1 | contig 26417 bp, 26 predicted proteins | sample 10_EM_MG_FD_202245 | JGI IMG/M metagenome (GOLD analysis project Ga0307509, IMG submission 202245) | Populus trichocarpa ectomycorrhiza microbial communities from riparian zone in the Pacific Northwest, United States - 10_EM | ecosystem: Host-associated > Plants > Roots > Unclassified | place... | reverse complement strand
TCGAGAGCAGTTGCTATGTGAACGCTCGATTGAAGCGAGGTGCAAAGTAGAGGGAGGAGCATCTGCTCTCCGATAGAGAGGGTGGAGATGTTCGCCGGAGTAATGGGGGGAAAACTTGCAGCAGGGACCCCTAGGTCGGCGGCTGTTTGGTGGAAAATCGAGACCAGATGGTCTAGGTTTCCAGTGGTTGGTCTGACTACTGTGACCGAGTCTCCTTCTTATAGACTTTTCACGCCAACAACCCTAACCCTGGTGACTCATAACGCGAGTCACGCGGTCCTATGACTCATAATGAGTCATGCCCGAAATCCATCAGATGACTCCTATGAGTCACTGCGTAACATGCCTTAAACCAATCGCAAATCATAAAACATGTCAGGTGCGCAAAGCACGCCACCTGCGTGGAACTCGTGACTCATAATGTGAGTCACGCGCGAAAATCATTACATCATTATGACTCACAATCGTGAGTCATAGAAACATCAACCAATCATAACATAACTATGACCTGCAAGTGCGAGTCATGTGGGAACTATGAGTCAACTAACTGCATAGCGTAAAAACATAAACATATATGACTTATGATCGTGAGCCATAGAAACATAAACATACCTTATGACTAATAATTATTAGTCATGTGAAATCTGCCTTGCTTAGTCACGATTTGTGACACTCAGGTGCGTCTGACGCACAGGATGCACAGGATGCAGGCTAGTATTTTTGCTGATGTCCTATGATTTAAAAGTATCTTCTAACTAAATCCTCTCATATCAAAAAGAGTCCACACCTTTTGACGCTCAGAACTGATCGCCCCATCAACTGACCTCTGGCCCTGAGCCCCAATCTTTCTGATCTTCAGCAAACTCTATCAGTAAGAGATGCATGCTCCAATAGTCAGCAAAAAGAAAGCTTAATGTCTAGGCATTCTGGCTTCTTGTTTGAACCAATGAAGTGGCCAACTTTGTTATTGAACCTCTCATAGTTTGTAGTTAAAGACTCAATCGACATATGCAAGGTATAGGATAGACTTGTGTTCATGGTCATACCAATGGCAAATATCACTCACTATATCTGTCTTTATCGATAGGTTCTTATTGATAGTTCTAACAAATATACAAATAGGTCTATGTGCCAACATATCCTCTTTCCATTAAGGTAAGATACTTGTGTCGAAGCTGTCCCATTACCTTCGGCCCATGTTCCATACTCCAATAGAACAACTATCATAGCCTTATGGGATGTTGGCCGATCCTTTTTGTAATACAAGTATCAGCTTGCAAAAGGTCCTTACTCATATATCCTGAGAATGGGATCTGGTTGGACGGATATCCACTACATATATGGTGTTATGAAAAGGGTTCCAATGACTGTTCTTTGGGTGATAGGATGCAACATCCGTGGCATCTGTCAGTGTACTGCAATCCCAACACTGGTGCCAGAGAGGGGTGTTAGCTTACCACACTTCAATTTAGAACCCAAAGTAGAGTAACTCTGGGTCTTTATTCACTAAGGGAAAGCTAAGCCTTCCAGTATGCCTCACAAGCAGCCAGCTGTTGGGTTGGAGATAGAACCACATGTGGCTTGGCAGGTGGTATGGGTGCCTTGGGTTGGGGGGCAGAGGGGTTTAAGACAGGGTATGAGAAGGCAAGTGCAGTAATACGAGCAGATCAGTCAGATGCAGAAGTTTGCAATAATAGTATTATGGGGGCATCAGCTGAAGGAGAGGGGTCTTTCAGAAGGCACTCCTCTTAGACCTGGATTTGTGTATTAAGGGAGGCAATTCCAGAAAGTGCTGCACAGAGAAGAGGAATACAAGCAGACTCACCAGGTGTGAGTTCATGGAGGTCTTTGTCTTAGTGGAAGTATCAAGTGTTAAGGCCAAAACCACATGTTGAACTGTCTTTGCCAAGCAGCTTCCTGAGAAAAATAAGATGGAGACTGGAGTGACAGAACCTGGGCTAGAATATGGAGCAGCACAGTTCGTGGAGCATGGTGAGGTCCTTGTAGGACTAGCAGGATGAGGAGACTTTTCTATAATAAAAGACCTTAAGGTGAATTATTAATTTCACCTGTAGGTTTGAAACCCAACTCAAAGGCCAGAGTAGGTGGATCATGAAGATCGCCAGGCCAAACTAGAGGTGAATAGAGGGTGCAGAGTGTGGCCTTTTTCTTGAAAGAGTGCATATGACTTATAGTAACTCAATACAATCAGTATTATTAAATAAAACTTAAAATAAATAAACATTGCAAGAATGGTGCCACTGTATTTCCCATAGTTATTATTCTGGTTTTTTTGAGTAACTTTTTTAAAATTCGTTTTTGTGGTGACCAGACACATGACTTTGAGGTTGAAAATGTTGAATTATGACAACTTGTGGTTATTGAGGTTGATTGCCCAAACTCTCATTTCGCCATTTCCAAGATTTGGAAACCCCGGGATGACCAGACGTGCCCTTATACTTCTCTTCTATCTAAAGCCCCACCCAAAGAAGAACAATATCATCGATGTGAAGGTAGCTGTCCTCCTTTCTCTATCCACCAAGTTTACCGCCTCTTCTTTTCAACAAGTGCTGATCACTTGGTGCCCCCATCCTGAGTATCTAGCAATTGTAAGGCCTCATATACAAAATAGGAACAGGAAGGACTGTTGTAGTGTTCGAAACTGGCAGTTGACTCAATGGGCGTAATACGGGATATCTCATGGTTTCGTTTACAACCAAGGTGTTGGTGCTTAGATTTCACCATCGCCTCGTTGTATATCATACACTTTTACATCAAAACTCACACCAATCAATTGTCAAGTCGAGCACATCCATCAGAGTTTGTCTTTTTTTTTAAAAAAACCACTACCTTCGAGTCTTGGCCTGGCCTACATCATGGTAGTTTTTTCATTGCAAATTCTGCAATAATATTGATAAGGTCATTTACATCTGCCGGTGTCGAAATTTTGGTGCGCCTTTATCGACTCTATCACTACTCGAGCTGAAAATAAGTCCCCGGACAAGGGGCGCGACAGCGATACCCCCAAAATTCAGCCCTACGATAACGACAACAATACAGGCTACCCAGGAAACTTGTTTTATAGGTAGCCTGTGTTTTCAGTATATTCAAATGTTGTGCTTATGGTTGTGGTTGTGATTGCCGTCCTATGGGTAGTGATCGTGGTCGTTGGATCGGGGGGAATTGTGGTCTTTTGCGACGGCCAAGCCCTTGTCCGGTTTCCGGATCCACCTAAACCTTGGCACCCCACTCATTCGACCAACCTCACTTTGGGTTCATTTCGGTACCCTCCGTACGGTATTTGTACTACCAAACTTCCACACCAACTGCCCCCATTCTTATCGATATCAGCTGGTCGCCCCCACCTATTTATTACCTTACAGATTAACTCCCTTGACATCCTTCATGCCTACGTTACCTGATCAAGAACCCTCGCCTGCCTACCTATGGCTTCGGTATCTCTCTCGGATGGATGACGCCCTAGCGCATCTACTAGCTTTCCCCAGTTCTAACCGCCCTCCGTCCATCGAATATGGCCTGGACCTACCTCTCGATGCAGAGCAAGCCGAATCTTTTCGCATTGCCGACGACCTTTTCAATGAGCTTTCGCTTGATGGCGCTATATCTTCTCGATCAATTGATGATGCCGCACATCCCCTATCCTATGATCATACCTGGCTATTAGCAAAATGCAATGCCATATCCACGCGTCAGCGCTCTGGCATAACCGCAATCGACTTGGGAGAACGTCTTCTTAGTTTTCTTGGCTCCATCCATGACGGTTTTTCATCCCTGGCTCCCTTTCCTCTTTACTGGGCTGACTTTTCTCTCCTTTAACTCCACTCCTCATCAGACGGAAGATTACAATCTCGCCTAGTTGACCTCCTAGGCCTGGACGAACTCGAATTTGTCCTGGATCTGATTCTTCACCGCAAGGAGCTGACCCCTCTTGGCCTTCCACATCCTTCCCTAAGGCCCCTGTCTGAGCCAGGCTCTACTCTTCAACTCCTAACACGCGAGGAGCGCGAGTACGCACTCGGGCAATCAGAACTAGAGCACAAATCCCGCCCTTTGGGGCCCAAGTATTCCCAGCCTGCGGCCAGTTATCCCCATGTGTATCGTGCGCACGATGCTGGCAACACCTTAAGCTCTTCAGGCAAGAAATATAAATTGCCCTTAGGATCTCAAACCATTGATCAAAAGGTACCTGTTTAACTCTCTACTTTCTATAACTCTAAAAACTAAACACACTATCCAGGAGTACGAAGAAATTACGATACCAGCAACCAAGGTAGGCACCGTTCGAGCCGGTGAGAAACTTGTTCAAATTGATGATATGGACACCCTGTGTCGCAACACATTCCGCAATTACAAATGCTTAAACCGGATGCAGTCCCTGGTCTACCCCGTTGCCTATCAAACCAATGAAAACATGTTGATATGTGCGCCTACAGGAGCCGTGGGTTATTGTATATGCCCTCTCGTGTTGCGCGCCAGCTAATATTTCTCGTTGTCTCCAGGGTAAAACCGACGCAGCTATGCTTACCATCTTGCATACCATCAGCCTGGATTGTACCCCCTCCTCAGGGGCCGCCTCAGGCGACACCCCAATATACTGCAATAAAGACCAATTCAAGATTGTTTATGTTGCTCCTATGAAGGCCCTCGCTGCTGAGATTGTAGGGAAATTAGCCAAACGCCTTTGTTGGCTAGGTATCGAAGTTCGCGAATTGACAGGTGAGCAGTTAAATCCACTTCTCACCACCACTAGCTCTAAAGCCCAGTCCAGGTGATATGCATTTAACAAAAACAGAAGTCGTTCGTACTCAAATTATTGTCACTACACCGGAAAAATGGGATGTCGTTACTCGGAAGTCAACAGGAGATACTGAATTGGTTCAAAAGGTCCGATTACTCATCATCGACGAGGTCCACATGCTCCATGATGAGCGTGGAGCCGTGATTGAGAGCCTGGTTGCCAGGACCCAGCGCCAAGTTGAATCAACCCAATCAATGATCCGGATCGTTGGACTATCAGCCACACTTCCCAACTTTGTTGACGTTGCAATGTTTCTGAAGGTAAACCTATCCCAAGGGTTATTTTATTTTGACGCTTCGTTCCGCCCTGTTCCCCTAGAACAACACTTCGTAGGCGTAAAAGGAAAACCGGGGACAAAGCTTTCCAATGAGAACCTTGATAAGACTTCTTTTGAAAAAGTAAAAGAAATGCTTCAACAGGATCACCAAGTCATGGTGTTTGTCCACTCTCGTAAAGATACATTGAAAACTGCTAGACTTTTCTACCAAATGGCAGTGGATGAGATGTGCCTTGAGCTCTTTGACAATACCCGGCATGGTCAATATGATCAAGCATGTAAGGAGATGGCACGGTCCAAAGGGAGAGAATTACGGGAGCTTTTCAAGAAGGGTTTTGGAATCCATCATGCTGGGATGCTAAGATCAGACAGGAATCTCATGGAGAAGATGTTCGGAGATGGCTTAATTAAGGTTCTCTGCTGCACTGCAACCCTTGCATGGGGTGTTAATCTGCCCGCAGCAGCGGTCGTAATAAAGGGTACCCAGATCTATAATACACAAAAAGGCTCGTTCATGGACCTTGGGATCCTTGATGTCCTCCAGATATTTGGAAGAGCTGGAAGACCTCAATTCCGACAGTACGGGATTGGCTTCATTTGCACCACGCATGATAAATTGGCCCATTATCTCGCTGCTGTCACTCAACAACATCCTATCGAATCAAGATTTGCTGAAAGGATCGTAGACAACCTAAACGCAGAGATCGCATTGGGCACCGTCACTTCTATCGAGGAAGGTATTCAATGGCTGGGTTACTCATACATGTTCGTCCGATGGAAGAAAAACCCCTTAATGTACGGAATCGAGTGGCAGGAGCTATCAGACGACCCTCACCTCTACTCTCAGCGGAAGCAGTTGATTGTCAGAGCGGCCCGGCGCCTTCAGCAAACACAGATGATTATCTTTGACGAGAAAACGCAGAGCTTAACCCCAAAGAACATTGGGCGGATCGCGAGCGACTTCTACATCCTAAACAATAGCGTTGAGATATTCAATGACATGATGAAACCCCAGGCTACAGAAGCTGATACATTGACCATGCTCAGCCTTAGCGGAGAATTCGACAATATACAGTCCAGGGATGCGGAAAGCCAAGAACTAGAAACCCTTCGTAAAACTGTGTGTCCCTGCGAGATTGGTGGCGCAAAAGACACCTCTCACGCCAAAGTCAATATCCTCTTACAGGTACTTAGCCTACTCTCCAAAGTTTCAATCGCTCTAACTCTTAACTCTTCCAGTCATACATTTCTAAAGCCAGTTTAGAAGACTTTGCTTTAGTATCTGATTCTGCTTATGTTGCTCAAAACTCGGCAAGGATTTGCCGTGCACTCTTTCATATTGCGCTTAACCGACGCTGGGGCAAGTTGTGTCAAGTTCTTCTTTCTATTTGCAAATCGATCGAGAAGAGGTGGGTCCAACCTGAAAATACCCATTTCACAACCAGACGGGAACAGACGAGTCCACCTACTAATCCAACACATACAGGATATGGTCATATCAACACCCACTCGCACAGTTCAGACTTCCGTTTCATATTGTGCAAAAGCTAGAAGAACTCGGATCAACAGGTTCGATTGAGAGTCTTCGAGATATGGGTTCAGCAGAGGCAAGCTAAACACCCAGCAACAGAGTATTTGAAGAAGTCATCTAACGAGTACCCAGATTGGTGACCTTGTCCATAACCAAAAAATGGGACCCCAAATATCCTCGCTACTAGACATTTTTCCTACACTTAGTGTAGACACCGAAATATCTCCATTGAATCGCGACGTTCTGCGGATACATCTTTATATTACTCCAGACTTCCGATGGAATGATAAGATTCACGGAAACTCAGAGAGCTATTGGATTTGGGTTGAAAATTCGGAAACATGTGAAATATATCACTCCGAATTCTTTATTCTCCGCCGCAGGAAGTTAGATGATGACCATGAGCTCAATTTCACTATTCCCCTATCGGACCCATTGCCCCCTCAAATATACGTTAGGGCGGTTTCGGACCGCTGGCTAGGTGCCGAGACAGTTACCCCAATATCCTTTCAGCATCTTATACGGCCGGACACCGAGGCAATATATACACAGCTACTCAACCTTCAGCCATTGCCCATTACTGCTTTGAAGGACGAACGTCTAGAAATGATATACGGCAAGAAATTCCAATATTTCAACCCGATGCAGACCCAAATATTTCACCGCCTCTACCACACCCCTTCCAACATATTACTCGGCTCTCCTACTGGCAGTGGCAAGACTATAGCGTGTGAGCTAGCGATGTGGTGAGTTGCCCAAAGAGAACCAGGAGGAATATGCATCGGAACTGCTAACACTGTCAGGTGGGCATTCCGTGAAAACCCCAGCTCAAAAGTAGTTTACATAGCCCCGATGAAAGCACTTGTCCGCGAGCGCGTCAAAGATTGGAACGCAAGGCTGACAGCTCCCATGAGATTGAAACTTGTGGAACTCACTGGGGACAATACGCCGGATACAAGGACCATCCAGGATGCTGATATAATTGTAACAACTCCTGAAAAATGGGATGGTATATCTAGGAGCTGGCAAACAAGAAGCTATGTCCGGCAGGTATCTCTTGTGATCATTGATGAAATACACCTTTTAGGTGGTGACCGAGGTTTGTACATATGCGAGGCTTTCTTATGCTGCCCTGTTGACCGTTTTTTCTCAGGCCCAATTCTCGAGATTATTGTTTCAAGAATGAACTACATTGCCTCGCAGACAGATCGCCCAGTCCGTATAATGGGAATGTCGACTGCCTGTGCTAACGCTTCCGACCTCGCAAATTGGCTTGGGGTTAAAAATGGCCTCTATAACTTCAGCCACTCTGTTAGTAGCCCCCCCCCCAAACTACTTTCTCTACTAACCCACACTAGGTTCGTCCCGTGCCTTTGGAAATTTATATAGACGGCTTTCCGGAGCAGCATGGCTTTTGCCCCTTAATGCAGTCAATGAATAGGCCAGCGTTCCTTGCAATCAAGACCCACTCACCGAGAAAGCCGGTTATAATATTCGTGGCATCGCGCAGGCAGACCCGGCTGACAGCCAAAGATATGATTGCGTTTTGTGGTCTTGAGGACAACCCAAGGCAGTTTTTGCACATCTCAGAAGAGGAGTTACAGGGCCTTTTATCACAGGTGAAGGACCGAAGTCTGAGGGAAGCATTACAGTTTGGTGTTGGGCTGCATCACGCTGGGCTGATCGAGAGTGACAGGCAACTCGTTGAGGAATTATTCACCTATAATAGAATCCAAGTCTTGGTTGCTACAAGCACACTTGCTTGGGGGGTAAGATCCACTTGGAAGGTTGTAGAGAGGTCTCCAATACTAATATAGTTAGGTCAATCTCCCGGCCCATCTGGTGATCGTCAAAGGGACGCAGTTTTTTGATGCCAAAACCGAAGGATATAAGGACATGAATTTGACTGATGTTCTTCAAATGCTCGGGAGAGCAGGACGTCCACAGTTTGACACATGTGAGTCTTCCTCTCATTAATCCAACCGATGACTGAGCTTTATTATTCAGCCGGCATCGCCCGAATATTCACACAGGATGCCAAAAAATCGTTCTACAAGTACTTCCTCCACACAGGCTTTCCAGTGGAGTCTTCACTGCACAAGGTGGTTGATGACCACCTCGGGGCCGAAGTCTCCACAGGAACAATTTCGAAGAAACAAGATGCCCTGGATTACCTCACATGCACTTTTTTCTTCAGAAGACTGCATAAGAACCCAACATACTACGGCCTTGAAATCCCTCTGGAAGTGCAGGACTCTGCACAAGCCATGCAAGAATTAAATCGTTACCTGGTAGAAATGGTCGACAATTCTATGCTAGAGTTGAGTAAATCTGGATGCGTAGTAGTATACCCAAATGGAGATCTCGAGTCGACTCCACTCGGGAAGATTGCAAGCTATTATTATCTTGTGGGTTCTCCGGAGTTCCTTTCTAAGAACTCATGCTGATTCTTCTCCTTCATTTGTTTAGTCCCACAAGACCATTAGAAATCTCGTCCGCAATGCAAAGCGGCAAGCCACGCCCGAAGATTGTCTAGAGTGGGTGTGCACCGCTACCGAGTACGATGGTTCGTTCCCGGGAATTCCCTCCCGCTATTCACTATTGAACTAGTCGCTCATGAACAAAAAATGCAGAACTTCCTGTTAGACATAACGAGGTATTAATTTCTCCCCTTCCATAAGCCTGACGGGAAAAAAAAACCCTCCTAACACCCCCTAGGATTTGATCAATGTTGAGCTCTCAAAAGCCCTCCCCTTCAAGGCTGAGAAACTCGGACTACCCATGTGGGACCCTCATGTTAAAGCCTTTCTCTTGGTTCAGGCCTTTATTTCACGTATCGAGCTTCCGATATCGGATTACATTACTGATCAAAACTCCGTATTCCCCCTCCACCCCCTAACCTATCGACCATCATGTGCTAACACTCCGGCCAGGTTCTTGATCAATCCATCCGTATCCTCCAAGTCCCCCCCCCCCATCCTCCCCCCAACCCATTTTTCTCAATGACTAACCTTGAGCAGGCATCCATCGACGTTGTCGCTGAACTTGGCTACCTCTCAACCACAAACACCATGATAACCCTAATGCAAAGCATAAAGCAAGCTCGCTGGCTGGACGATGGTATCCTGTCACTCCTCCCAGGCATAGAGCCCGGTACCGAAAAGTCGCTTCGCGAAAACAGAACCATCGCACACCTACTTCCGAAGAACTTAGCGAGCTTATCGCAACTGCCAGACAAAGACCTTCGCGAACTCGCTGACCTGGCGGGGATCCCTCAAGCTGGGGTGGGCCGTCGTAACGTACTTTACCTCCCTCTCTCCGCCCCGCCCCCACATATGAGAGGCTACTAACCAATAGTGATAGTTCTTTCTCGCAGCTTCTTCAATCCCACAAATCTCCGTTTCCGTCACCACTGCCACCACCTCTGCTCTTTCGGCCACCCTAACTCGGCAGAACGCTTCCCAACACCGAGACTTCCGCATCCACGCCCCGAAATTTCCCAAGCCGCAGACGGAAGGGTGGTTTGTGCTACTGGGCAACTCGCAGAAAGATGAATTGTATGCTCTCAAGAGGGTTGGATGGCCGACCCGGGGCAGAGCTAGAGGGAGGCTAAGTGTCAAGTTCTCACTTGGGCTGCCCGAGGGTGGCATGCTAGAGGGACTTGACGCTACGTTGCTTGTGATGTCTGATGGATACTTGGGGCTTGTGCAGAGGACCGGGGTTCACTTTCAGACTACACAGGTTGTGCCTGGGACTTGGGTTGAGAAAGAGGATGGAGACGGGGTGGGGTTGGGTGGGTGAGCTGGCTTGGTTGGGACGGTTGGGGGGGGGGGGGGGTTGGACTATAGTTAGATTCAGAAACGGTTTGGGCGAAACATAAAGTCTTCCTATACTTATAATACTCGTAGAGGAACCACAATTCCTACAAGAGCAAATGTCTCCCTCTTGTTCCCCCATCATCCGTTCCCTCCCTCAAGCCACCGACGACAAGATATGAGAATACGAGGTTCTGAATATTGATGAAAAAAATGAAATGAAAAAAAAAACTCCATACTCCATAAACAAACGCGCACCCGGCAGGCCGTTCGGGCATCAACAGATAAACTGCCAGGGCCCCTGATGCCACTCCATGGAAGGGATTGATCAGTAGCCCAACCAAAAAAGCACCAGATCTGTTTAGAAAGGAAATTAGATACCCACTTGCGCGTATGCACGCAGCTAGCGCGTGCTGCCAACTTCGGCTGCTGATGGTGCCACTGGGGGTGGAGAGGGGCGTGTCGTAATAGAGCTGGAAGATCTAGGCATAATATTCCCTGCCAATGGCGGCTTTGGTGGTTTGCGCAGTGGCGCGCGACTAACGAGGCGCTGTGACCTTGGAACAATTGGCAACAATAGCTGGCGTTGCGAGACGGAGATTTGACGTGCTATGCTGATTTGCGCGGCGTATTCAATGTCCTCTGTTAGAATGCCCGGTTAGCTTACTCCCTCCTTCCCATCCCGTCGATTCCCAACATGGGGGCGATGGCACACCTTCACTCATCAGTGTATTGGGCGTAGTCTGCATTGATTGTCCTTGAGGATTAATCATTTCCCACTGCGGCTCGGCCCCACCATCCCTGGTAAGCCAGCTATCGTCACCCTCCTCGAAGCTGCCCCTGGGTGTATCAATGGAGGACTCCTCCGATATTCGGGATATATTACTCGAAGAGTTGTGTCGCAGTGAGCAGGGGCGACTGGCCGGCGTCAAGGTGGAAGAGCTGTCTGCGTTATGTGAATTCACAACGTATATTGTTCTCGGCGAGGGTGCTGGGGAGACGCCCCCCATAGTCTTGGACCGGGAGAGCCCTGGGCTTCGAGCTGGGCTTGTTCGGGACTGAGGACTAGCATTCCCGAGAGAATCTCCGAGCATGGAGCGAGGGGAGCGGCTAACTTGACCAGTTGTTGCATTGCGCTTCAGTGGGCTGAGATAGAGTTGTGGTACTGCTTGCTGTGTCTTTAGTTAGAATTAGTTGGAATACTCCTTGCACAGATCACCCATTCAGGAAACGCACCTGCCCATTGGCAGCTGGAATATCCCTTGACCTCCTACGGGCAAATAAGGATGACTTCTCACTCGGATGTAGTAATGTGCCAAACATGACGCTATATCTTTCCATCTCAACCTCGGGAATATCAACGTCGAGACAAGGGGCTGGTGATACCGGAGGCGTAGCTAAGTTGTTCAAATGCGATTTCGATATCAAGAATGGAGTCTTGGATTGAAATTGCCTAGGCTCTGCTGTCACCATGGAGTCTCGCGTAGGTGGTGGCTGCGGAGACTGCTGAACAGGTTTGGGCGCATTCTTTCTGCTAAAAAAGCTCCTTCCAAACAACTTCTTCCACCCACCCTTGGGATTCTCCTCTTGAGCAGCATGCTTACTTTCCTTCCGGGGTTGCTTTTTCCTAGCTGCTGCCCCAGTCATTGGTCCCCGCACCTCCACACCAAATGGCTCAGACGGTAGCGTAAACTGCGGAGCTTCATTACCACTTGACCGCATATCGAGTGACAAAGGGACAGCTGAACTCTCCATCCTTGCCTCTTGCGCCTCGGTGGGGCTCCCGATTGCCATCCCAATGCAAAGGAGTTCACTGTCATCTGCCAAACTATCATTCGAGAGCCTCTCGGGCTCATTTACCCCTCCACCTCCATCGCAGCTCCGTCGGGCCAGGATGGGTGACAACCCCATCGCAGATAATGGGGGCGGCTCTGGCAGAGATGCAGAGCCGCCGCCTGGGAGCATGGAAAGCCTCGCGCTCTTAGGAATGTTGTCCAATATATTTCCCATCCGTAGCGATGCATGAAAAGTTGAAATGCTTCTGCGCCGACTAAGCTTTCGCGGGCTAGAGGGCTGTGTATCCTGCTCCGGCTCTGTTTCAGCAGCAAAGTTGAGATCCGGCTGATCACGGGTGACCTTTACCAGAGCATCGCGTGTTGATTTTGCTCGTCGCAGTATTCCTGGCATGCCAGTAGGTGCTGGAAGGAATATATACAAAAAAAAGTAAAAAATAACAAAGAGTAAAACACAGATCAATTAGCAGTTTGGGCGAAACCAAGCCCGGGGCTTAGGCTGATGACCTGTGGGCGCGGGACTGGAAAAATGGGAAAAATGGAAAACTTGCAAGAGTGTTCCTGGGAGGGCCAACGGAGGAGAATATAAAGTACGGTAGATACAACCAACCGGTGGTCACGAGTGTGTTGAAGGAGTCGACGACGGCTGGACCTGGGTGATATTCCAAACAAGAATAATAATACCTAGGAACAGAAGAAAAAAGGGAGTCCACCCGAAATGGAAAGGAGAGATAAAAAGGTTTCTTCGAAGGAGCGACAGAAAGTGGGAGGAAGAAGTGCAGAAAAGATCTGCAAGCCAGGCAGAGGTCAGCGATCCAGGACTTGCAAGATGGGATGAGGACAGAGGGATAGATGGATGAGGAGGTTGTGGGAGGGGAGCGGAAGAATTCGCGAGGTGATAAAATATGTGGGAGCCCAAGTGCCGTCATCAACACAGCACAGCTTTAATTTACCGGGAGTCTACGAGTACTCGAGTACATTGTGCTCGTAAGGTACTCGAGGACTCGGGGGATGCCAAAAGCCGGGCGCAACTTCCTAAACGGGCAGTGAAATTTGTGTGGAGACTAAAACGAATAGGGAAAGATGAGTGAGATATCCTGTGACCCCGGCCACTGGGGAAAACAGTCAAGCGCACTTTTGGCCTCCGTTCCCTTTAACTTTCACGATACCTCAGAGTGCTACAAAAATTGATAATTAATTAATAACGAGTTGCTCCTCCTTCAACACTAATCACTGCCTGTAGTCTCTCCGGCATGCTTCTAAGTAAACTATCAAGCCTTTCTGCCAGAGTAGCCTCCCAAAGTCTAGATCAAGTCTCTTCTAATACAGGAATATTGCTGATTCTACCCCATGTTTCTCCTAACTAAGTCTCTATACCCACCGACAAGACTTCAATAAGATTTAAATCTGATGACTGAGCTAGCCATACTATTGAATCCATCTGATTCAAATTTCGAGGGATAATCAATTTACCTGAAAAAATAGTCAGCAATAAATGAATAAAAAAAGTCTATTTGGTACGAGACCTTGTAGCCGAGTGCACATCCTCAATAAAGTTCGTTTATCCATATTCTTCGCAGCACTTGTGCCAAAAAGGAACTAAGTAAGACTCCCTGATAGTTTCCACATAGGGAACTACATCTACCTTCACTTTACCAGGGATAAAATTCAAGTACGACTTGGTTGTGGCACATCAGCAAAAAAAAGGTTTGCTTTGAACACATAAACTGCATGTCAGGATGGGGTGCATCCACCCTCAACACTTCATACATGCTCAGAGTCTGCGGTGTCCGCCTCCTGCACCCCATACGCCCTGATCGTCAGAGGGTTTCATTTTCCATTTTCCTGGATCTGGTGCCTTCCCACACCCCAATTTCCATCCACAGCACCCAACACACTTCTCTTGGTCTTATTTCATCCCAATTCTACCTGCTACATTTACCTTCCCTGCTCCTTCCCTGGCAAACTCTTGCATACTCATACCAGATCCCTAGCACCCACTGCCCAACCCGCTATCCTTTCTCCTCTGGAGGCCTGAACCCCTCCGGCGATACAGTATGATTCATCTTTCATCATCTGCTGCCCACTTGCTTCCCATCAACTATTTATTACCACCAAGATGTCCATGTAATGGGGGAACCCTATAGAGAGGTGAACTCTAAGGTTGCGACCCCACCGAAGACTCAAAGTAGAAGATAAAGATAAAGATAAATAATTCAAAAGAATCAATACATAAAACTTAATATGGTTAAACTGAAAGCTTCACTCAATAAGTTCTCGCCAGGAAAGTTGGTTATCGAAGTAGAATGCCAAAAGCTTAAACTTAAGTAGATATCAGATTTAAGCCTTTGACATTCACTACTACTGCGACCTTGTGCAAGCACCCTGTCCTGCTCAGGGCTGTCCAAGGTCTACCCTCCATTAGGAATTATCCTGCTGGAAGTATCAGACCAACTCGGATACACTTAACTCCGTCAATAAGGTAAGAGTTTCTGCAATGCATCTCCAATACAGCTGCAGGTGGAAAAACTCTTCCTATCGAAGACATACTAGTGGCTAACTGTTATGACACCAACCGGAGTCAATACCTGGGTGGTGGACTCACTGGCACAGTGATAGTTTCGTCTATACAAGCTATGCAGTCTATTATTTAATGTATGTGACTACTCAATACAATAATTAGACATGCAAGCTCCCCCAGTGAGATGCAACTGATGGTTGGCTCAATTGGAGCTACGGATAGCCAACCTCTCAGGAAATACTCTGCCGTGATAAGACTCATACCACTAGAGTTCACTGACCACCCATAGTAATGCTACAAATCAAGACAAGGTTCCGGCTGGCTACAATGAGTATTGTCCTGAAAGCACTCTGGCCTCCTGGGACTACCTAAGTACCTCTAGTGAGGCTGCCCTATTACCCATAGTCAAAGATAGACTCCCAGGTGCCGGAGGAACCATGTATGTTTAACCCCATATTTGGTGGTTACTGGTACTCCCCTGATATATCGTGCAAACGACATTCAGTCGGTTGGATGGCGACTATCTATACGGTGTTACGGCAGCTTCTCCAATGACCTCCTTTTACTGGTAAATGAGCAACTATGCAGCCATCTACCTATGAAGCGCCGTCCCAAAGCTGGGGCCAGAGAGGGGTGTTTGCTAAACCTGCCCAAGTTCAATAGCATGTTTGAACCACCCTTACTCAGGTGTGGGACCTCTCCCCACAAATGCGTATACCCCCATCAACATCTAAGAGCCTATAGAATGTGAGTCAATTGACCTCTAAGTTCTAGGATGACTTTGCCAGTGAAGGTAGGGTAACTTGGATACCTCAGTAGGGTAACTGTGGTCTATGGGCATAATGGCCAAATCCCTACGGTAGGGTAACTTTGCCTTCTCATGCCTTTAACCTCTTTGGAAGCCCTAATGTCTTCTCTGAGACTCGTATCACTGTTCCTATAGTTCTTTTGACTTTATGTGAACTTACTCTACAAAGGTTACCCTGCCTTATAGAGCACTCAAGGCTACTCCATTGTTCCCTAGGCCTTGCTCTAGGTTAACTAGCTATTTGTATACCAAGTATACAAGACCATACCACCTCTGATTACCACTTTGGTATACCATTTGGGCTAAGGTGATAGTGATTCTAGCTACCTATCGTAGTGTTGTTACAGTTCGGCTTCTGTATGTGAACTTCCACTTTCATCGAGTTTCACTCTCATCTCTCCCACTAGCACAGTTCATTCACATTCCTTCTCCAAAAGCATTATTGGCTTTATTTTGCTTTTAACGAGTATTATTTACACTACAACCTTCATTAATCATTGGCTGGACCCTTGCGGCCAAATGGAAGCCAGGTCCTGAGCAATTGCCATCTCAAGCGTCCGGATTCAACTCAGCCGTATCCATATTATACCTACTCCACTAGTATAATTTAAAATAAAAAAATTCAATATATTTCGTTAAATGTCTCTAGATCAATCCTGTGATATACTCTCCATTGCCTCTCCATGCTTGCAATTACATGTCCCTGGCTAATTACTATTCCTATATTCACTATTCGCATATCTCGACCACTGGTTCGCACCCCAACTCATATATGGCTGCTTGCAAGGTGAAATCTAGCCGCACCATGAGGAAAAATTATTTTCTCTCATGTATATCACACTATGATCCATATAGTAGCTGGTATTACCACACAGCCCTACGCCTCTTATCCCTTGTAAGGCATAAGGTATTGACTAAGCCTCCAGGGGGCGCCCGAAGGCACCTACCACTACCACTAATGTCAGGATCCAACCAGTAATATTACAATATATATGCTAAGCTCATAAGATATAGTGCTTACAAACTAGCTGCCTTCTCGACCGAGGGTCAAGCTTATCTCTCTAGATGGCAAGCAGAATAAGATACATAACATATTAGTTAGGGCAAAGATGGCAGATAGTAGAGGATGCTGAAGCATGGGCGGCAATGGTTGAGGATGGACAGCCATGCAAATGGTTGAAAAATACGGATGGTGAGAGATAAGAGCCTTGAGGGAGGATGTGTGGAGATGGTAAGTTATCGCTGAGATAGTGAGGGACAGTGGAGGGTTGCCGGTGACAATTGCATCGATACTTAAGGGAACCTGTGGAATCTTAGATTTATAGTCATTAGTTGATTGTTGTGGGGTTCCAAATAGTATTGCCCATACCTACCTTTCCATCTAGATGATTGAGGAAGAAGCAGGAGTCCACTATCTGCAAGCAGATCAACAGGGAGCCTCACCTGTCACACCAGCAAAAAAGCCAAAGTCCAACCCAGTGGGCCCATCAGCTCAGCCAGCCCATTGCCCACTCTCTACCGCCTGATACTTCACTAATTTTGCTAACTGACATCAGGTAGCTCCTGCCAGGGCCCTTATCAACGCTGAAATCCAAGTGAAGCACATGATTCAAATCTTCTGTAGATATACTGCCTATCCATTCTGTTCGGAAATTCCTTCTATAGCTAGGCCTCGAGTGGTAACTGGTTTCCCTCTGTTGGACTCCCAATCTCTGTTGTCCCTAATATGATCTTGGTGATGGGAAGTGCTTCTCTGAGGCCCATTCCACTTGCTTCGCTTCCTACAGTGCCAGGAGTTGACAGTCATTCCAAATCTTGTTTGCTGTCAGAGGTGGTAGAGGAAGGAATATCAGAGGGGATCTAGTTAAGTACTGTAATATGAGTTGGGTGTGAAAGGAGGTTGAGGTTGAGGAAGGAAGGAAATGTTAATGGGAGCAGGAGGCGAGGAGTATTAACAAAGCTCAGTTTGGAAGTTCTAGCATTCAGGTCCACAGTAAGTAAATAAGTTAGAAAGTCAGGATGCAGTTTGCACTACCAATATTCATTTTCCCAGTCTTATCATGGGACGGATGGTAAGAACTGGAGGGCTGCAGGTTCTGATAGAAGTAGACGATTTGACAAACTGATCTAAACTTGATTTAAACTCTTCTTGTATTTATTCAGCTATTTGAGGGGGGTAGAGGATGTATTCTTGAGTAACTTTGTGTGGTGGATTCCATTGAACTAATTTGGGGGGGTAAATAAAGGTTGAATGATAAGAGTGGTCATAGGAAGTGTGAGGAAGAAAGGTGATGTTGTTTGTGTGTGAGGAATGTGGAAAGCTATGCAAATGCTAATGTTAATAACACAATCACATGATGTAAAGTCTTCCTAAAAAAAGCATAAAGTTAATTGGGATCATATTATACAAGAAACTTGGAGAGTGATATAAATTATTGCTCTATTATGCAAGAGCAGGCTGTATAAAAAATAAAGAAATATATATATAATTTTAGAAGCAATAAAAAAACTAACTGAAAAAGTCAGATGATATATAGAAAGCCTCATTAAAACCATTCAGTCAAAAACCTCTGGAAATGAGGCAAAAACCAGTAATGGAAAAAGAGTACTTCTACAGGATTCGCAGCAAGAAAAGAAACAAAGTAATATAGGTCTAATATAAATGTACGATTATTAATAGCAAGCTGTACTGAATTCTGATCCATAGTATAGTATCTAATATATGGAAGGAATATAATGATTAGCCAGGGCAGAATTTAAGATGGAGGTTTGTATCACAGACATATCTTAAAGTAGGACCACTGGATACACAATGTTTGATATTACTGCAGGAGTAGTACACTGGCATTCCAAAAGTTCCGGCACCCCGACTGGTACCGTGACATAGAATCATATAGTGAATGTATTATTATGTATATGTACCTCTACATGATTCCAGGCTATTTAGATAAGCTATGTCGAGGTGCCATTTCGTTTTTGTTCTATGGCTGGAAGTTAGGCTATCATGGTTTGGTAGTCAGGAGGGGGAAAGCGGGGAAGAAGGTGATACCTGAGCGATTACCGGTCGATGACCTGATTTAATTCTAAAGTACCTCTACATAATAATACATCCATATTGCCTTTTTGTGTCACAGTACCAGCTTGGGTGCCGGAACTTTTGGAATGCGAGTGTACTGGATGGCAATAGAGTAAGTCTATCCAGTAAGCTTACTCTTGACAGTGCAACATAGAGCTGGACATGGGTAAATGCATCAGTACGAAGATCTACATCTACCTTTTCTAATGATTGGCCTTGAGACTTGTTAACAGTCATGGCAAAGCACAAGTGTACAGGAAACTGCTTTCTTTCAAGAATGAAGGGCAGATCCTCAGCAGTTGTGGTTAGTTTTATATAAGGGAGGAGGTGGATCTTTCCATCCCACCAGCCACCCAATATAGCTACCTGAAGACAGTTGGGGTTAATTGCCAATGGTCTTAATCTTGTCCCATTACACATCCGATGCTTTGGACTCAGATTCCAGATGAGGATTAGTGGTACACCAATTTTTAATCTAATGGACGAAGGGGGAATTGAGGCTAAGTTAATACTCTCCAAATATTCTACAGCATAGAGTTGAGCTGTGGTTTGTTCACTTGCCTCAACTGTATTTACTGCGGCAAAGCGGTGTTTTGTACCAGGCATCTTGTCTAGAAGTGTGCTATTGAGATAATACATGGTGTCATTTTTGAAGGCCAAGATAGCTTTTCCAATGAGAGCACTATGAGATGTAACAGCTTGAGTTAACAAGGCCTGAAAGGACTCCGTTGCCGTTACAACCACAGTGTAAGAAAAAACCACACCAATCTTTTCGCAGAGCTTTCACACTATTGGTCAACAACCAATTCTCATCACTTTATTCTCAACTTTAAAGACCTTTTATCAACAAATCATTCCCGCCTATTTCTTATTTTATCATCTCTATCAATAGAGTCCATCCAGCCTACCCTCTGATGTCTAGTACACAAAGGGGCAGTGGGAGGGGGGGTGGAAACCCCCTTGCCCACCCATTCAACTGCCCCCGATCTGAAGCCTCCACATTTCCTGATGATACCAGGATGGAACATGATTCCCCTTCTCCTAGCCAGACTGGTAGCACCCAAGCCTCTGTCTCCGCCTATGATGGAGAGCCTACCACTCTTGAATCCCTCGAGGAGCAAGTCAACACCCTTATCAATCAGAACAAGTCTTTGGCTGCTTGTTACGAATTCCTTTTACCACCATTAAGGCCCTTGAAAACCACTTGAAAGTTTTTCAAGAACGTCACATCAAGGATACTCAATACCTCAAAGCTGAGAACTCTACCCTAACCTCAGAAATCCAACTTCCCCAATGCCTTCAAGGTCTGCCACTACCTGAAACCTCCATCACCCCCACACCACAAAGGCCTATCCTACCTCTCCATACTATTACCTGGGCCCAGAAAGCTGCAAGAGCATCCCTCTGCCCCTCTCCCTACCTCTTCTCAAAATAAGAAGCCTCCTACTTCGCTTTTGACCAAACGCGACAATACTATTGTCATTGAGAGAAATGGCACAGCACTCCCAGACAATACCAATAACCTTACTCCATGCAATGCTATCAACTCTGCAATTAAGAAGCCTCTTATTGCCACCATAGAGTTCACCACCAACTACAACATCAAGCTTATCACTCAAGACAATACATCTGCTCTCCCTGTTCTCGAAGCCCATGGCCTTGCCATTGAGGAAGCCATCAGAGCCAATATACCTGCAGCAACTGCTCTTAGGAAGGATGAAATCTGGCACAAGGTAATCATCCACAGTATCCCTACTTCAATTTCCTTCAACACAGTTCAATCTGAAGTCCAAGACTTCAAATCTGGCATTCACCTCTGCTGCCCTACTGGATTGCTCACCACAGAACCCCAGCTCTCAAAGAAATCAGAATCCACCATGGTTCTTACAATTGTCGGCAAAGATGCAGCAACCAAGGCCCTCACCTCTGGCCTGTCCCTGTTCGGCAGACAGTTCAAAGTTAAGATATATCTCGCCTTTGGACCGGACACCCAATGCAACAACTGTTTAGCCATTGGACACCACACCTCGAAGTGCATAAATGACACGCACTGCAACCTATGTGCTGGAGAACATCCAGCCTACCTCCATACCTGTGGTCATTCTGACTGCCCTACCAAGGGCAAGCAGTGCCTCCACACCACCCTCGAATGCAGCAACTGTGGAGATTCACACTAGACTTCAAAGAATGCCCCACCTAGCTGAGCCCACACCATGAAGCAACAGAGAGGAGGAACAGGGATGACTAAGTTTATACATGTATTGCGTTTTACTGGTTAGGGATTTGGCTGAGTGGAGGATTTCCTTTGTTAAAGGGGTTGTTAGTGCTTATGCCGGAGGACCAACGAAAAATGGACACTATCAAGTAGTAGGAAGGGTATCATGGACTGGACACATAGGTGTTCCAGATGTATAGTAGTTACCGCTTCATACCCTTTGGGCTTTTTGGGCAACACCTAGCCTACCGCCATACCTGCGGCCAATCTGACTGCCCTACCAAGGGCAAACAGTGCCTTCACATAACTCCCAAATGCAGCAACTTCAGGAAAAGATTAGCCTGTGTGAGATATGCCGCCGTTGTGTCCTGAGTTGCCTTGCAACCCTGGCCCACATCCGTCAGGAAAAGATTATCTGGAGTGGGATACGCCGGCGTCGCGTCCTTTTGGTGTCTGATGCGCCTATGCCTCCTGCCAGCATGGAAGGATACACTTTGGCTCTGGATGCAACGCTGCACAATTGTCCCATCAGACTGCACTCATGATCCTGTCTTGCTTCGGTCCAGGTCAAGACGTTATGTGTCTTGCGTATCTCATCCTGATGCCTCTATGATGGGGCTTCATTTCCTGTCACATCTGGGCATGCTCAGGAGGTCTGTATTGCGAATTAGACATAGCCCTCAAAATATATTGCATCTAGCTACCAGTTTCGTGGACGCATGATAGTTTGCATATGATTATTTTTATTGATCATGAAGTGTATCTATTTGTATATATGGGGCGGGGATGCCGTAGCCCTCATTAGGGCTACGCTGCTCATCGCTTTCAATTTTCAGTATGATTATATATTCACACATCTCCATGTCCGTCTATTAACATCCACACATCTGAATGTCCATCTATTCACATGTCTCCATGTCCGTCTTTAAGACGGGGGTGTATGCTTTCCTTAGATGTCGTTGAACGTCTTTAGATCAATACGGTTGTTCATAAGCCAGCGACGGTCTGTCTCCGGTATGAGATGTGCCAGGCTCAGGATTGTCCCGATATCTACAATTGTGAACTCCCCGGCAAACTCGCTCATCTGAACCGTCACTAGGCCATCTATGTCCAAAGGACATTCTTGGTTCACCACACTCATATATTGAACAGTAGCAAGTCGGTGGACAGTATCCTGCTTTGTGTAGTCTGTGATTTTGAATAGAATCAGAAGCCTGGTGGGGAGGCGACCTCGGAGTGCACCATACATATACTCGTCAGCTGTCTGTATCCAAACACAATCATTCCTGCTTGCGTGGTTATGGAAGAGCCCAGATCTTGTGCTTGAGCCCTGTGTATGTTTTAAACATCAGATTCTTGAAATGCAAGTACCGGGATTTGAAGTTGCGTCAGGAGTTCAATCAGTAGTGTTCGCAAGATCCTAGTGTCTTCCGGGAGTCTGTGCCACTGGGCAAGGTTCAGTCGGCTATATCGTATCAATTCTCAACAAATTGTCTCCGGAGGTATATTGCATACTCCGCCAAAATCAATTATATTGCATACTCCGCCAAAATCAATTACATTGCGGATCTCTTCACGACGCCCTTTCAGAACCCTACGACTGGAGGGTGGTTGTTGTGATATTCTTGTTTTCTCCAAATGATCGAGTACCTCAGCTGCTAGTTCTACACCTCCATCAGGAAGGAATTCTTGGTTCAGAAGTCACATTCGGATGGCATGCTGTCACCCATAGCTGTTCAGTATCTGTCGGGCTGCGTCAATTTTATTGGAATGTCACCAACCGTCTTTGATTTGCTGCTTGTGTGCAAGCTCTCCAAACTCAGTAGAATACATCGGAATGTTACCAAACTGGTAGATGTGATCGCGAAAGTGGGTAATCTGATGCATCTTAATAAAGTTGAAATTAGATTCAGCATGTATCAATTCCATATGATGGTCGTTCTCTTCTTCACAGTCTTCGTCGCACATCTGTCCCCTCTTTGATTGTGCGACTGACTGGTTTAACTGGTTTTGACCCCGGCATAGCTCCTTGCGCAATTCATCCGCCTTTGCCTGCGTCCGTTTAGACAGCCGAAATCCTAAGAAGATGTCATTCATTTCATGATATCTCGTCGGGTATTCTTCCATATAATATATGGTCTCGGATGTGTGGCTTTGATATTAGGCATTCATAGCGAAGTCCAGCAGTGATCTGACACAGGTGAGCGCATGTCTGAAAGGTTGTACCTAAGTACTATCAGGCCGCCTTAATGCCACGGTGAGAACTCCCAATCAGCAACACTCAAGATTCCTCATCTCTTGACCTTACCACGATGTGACCTCCTGATAGGTCTTTTTGGGGACATAGAATCCACGGTAGGGGGGCAAAGCTTTCCAGGCATTGTCAAACGCTTGTTGTCGGGCATGTTTGTTGAGAAATCCTTGTATCCAGTCCATCATATGCTTGAAGAGTCCTAAATAAACAGTATGTAGCATATCCAGCTTGTGCAGAACTGGTGGCGAAACTCCAGGAAAGCCATGAAAAGGGTTTTCGCCAATCTTGATACCAAGTGTTTCAAGTGTATCCCGGCAATGTTAAATCTCGGAGTAGTGGGTCTCATTTTCTCGTTGGTAACGGTCATATCTGGTGTAATCTCAAGCACGATGACGCACTGAAGGAAATCCTATTTTCTCTGTTGGGACCTCGCATTTGGGACAGGTGTTTGATTTGATTCCGTGGAGCAAAACATTTTGCATATGGTCTGCGATCTAGCTTGACAAGATTGGGAAGTCTGAATCTTGCCATCAGCACAATCAATTGGTATGCCTTCAAGAGCTGTGGCTTTCACCAGTTCAAAGATGAGTTCGAAGACGCCTTGCAGTGTGTCGGCATTGATCTGTCTTTGGAGTTTATTAGTCGACGAGGTAGCAGCAAGTTTCGGGGGAACTGGGAGAAGTGTAAGAAGAAGAGCTGCCAGCAATCCTGCTCTATTGGGTATGGCCGATGGAAGATTTCCGATTGAAATATAGACAGGCCATGCTTTCTTCTCTCGGGAAAGGTTTGATAGATGCGTCTGATCTGACATCCCGATGATGGGAACAAGAGTGGCCCCTTTTGGGAGTGTTTCGTATAAAAGGTCAGGAACCCTTCACTTCAAAGAGGAGAGGAGAGTTTACTGGAATGTCCCACCATCAGTCAACTGTATGTATTTCTGAAAATATTCTCTGTCCATCGGGGTCATATTCACGGCGTGGTGCCTAGACGAAATCTTCTTGATAGGCAATCTGACATGAAGATATCTGATGCAGTCTCAGATAGTACGATAGAAGAAAGGCAATGTTCTGTGATTGTCCTGGACCTTTCCTCCAAACCATTGTAGATACTAGCCATAAGGGTCTAGGTACCGTAGATGATTCTACATATGCATGGAGCTGTAGACAACTGATGCCAAGTTCCTAAGTTGATTCGTAGAGTAATCGTTTATTCTTGATTTTGTTACGTTACTTTCGATGAATCAAGACGCCAGTTTGAAGCCTTGCCCACTTGTCAATGGCCCCAATGGGTTCTCGCACAGATAACTGTTGTCTTCCTGATACCCTTGAACATTACCAACAGCTTCCACAGCGTCTGGATAGTGGCAGGGTTGGGCTCCCTACGAGGTGTGTTCGTCGGGTGCTTCGGTATTAGAGTCATTCGTAGGCATATTTTGGATCCCGTCGCCTTCATATGCGGCAGGATGATTGCCTTGTTCAGATTGGTAGTCTGAATCGGGGCGGTCGCTTAGATTGTTGGTGTTATATATTTCCCGTTCGGCGTCCTTTATGAGGTTCGCAGTAGTGGATGCGAGTACGATGTCGAGATTGGCGTACACTATTCTTAGCGGCTTCAGGTATGTGCTGGGACAGATGCACCTTCGGCGACAAAATGAACATTTGACGAGCATAGTGGATTTCAAATGTGTCGATATGTGGTGCTGAAGTAGATTGTATTGCAATGTTGTCTGGATGTTACCACCTGTTGGTGAGATGTCAATGCAAGGGCTACGCAAACATTGTTCTAGCAATAGAGGTTGATCAGGTTTAGCGTCATGGCTCGTGAGGTCACATTAGCTGTTTATCATTTGGTGCCAAACTTGAAACAAGATTTAGATAAATCTATGGAACGTCTAATCAGTCAATTGATAATTGTTTCATATCTTCTTGATGATCTGAAGTGTGGATGTTTGATCTTGAAAGAAAAAAAGTGAAGTCTTTATTGATTCAAAGCTTCTTGAATATGTGAGTTCTGTATATAATATGGGTTGATCTAGATGGAAGGATTGTCATACCTGGAATACCAGAGCAAACTCGCATCATACAATCCACAGAATTCTCAGCACTTCTCAAGCATCTCTTAGTCTATCTATATAAAGCAAAGATCAATTGACATGGCGCAACACGAACCATCTCCCCTACACCTCCGGCGATTGAAATCTCAACACCAAGGAAATCATCGTGGGATCCACCACCAGCCCACTCTCCTCCCCCTTGATGGCTTCTGCCTAGGGGAGCGATGCTACAACCCCCCCTCTCCCTCTGGGGTCTACCCCCTCCTCCACGGGGTTCTTGTTCCTGTTCATCGTTGATGCCCGCTCATAAAGTTCAGTTCCCCCCTTTACCCCGCACTTCCTTTGCACCTCGCTTAGGTTTTGCACGCTCGGCATTCTGTCCTCTGCATTGACGGTCGGCGCGGGGCGTTCCAAGCCCTTGGCGAAGTACCTTTCCATCTCGATTATGTGGTCCTGTCGGGGAACACTTCGGTTAGTAACTTCAACACCTCGTCTTCATTTCGCATTCGGAAAAGCATCGGCCGCGGTTACTCTAGTCGGTCGTCTCAAGTGTTCGGACTATCCTTCCTCCTCACATTCCCCCTCCCTCTACACTCCTCGTCTTCGTCCCATTGCTCGGTTACAGCTACACCCACCCCCCCCTTCCCACCCCCTTCAGCTGGCACCTTAAGGCTCCCCTCCCGCGGTCGATCTTCGGTCGCTATACAAAAACCCGCCTCGGTTACGCCCGTCCTCCTGGCCGTCGCTAATACCGCTTTGGCACACCCTCCGGCGACCCCTCACCAGAGCCGCCTCCATACACCGTCCTATCCTGCCACCGGGCACCGCTTCGTCCCCCGGCACCGCTCTGGTGTGCAGGTCCATAAATTCATTTCCTAGCTCAGGCTGATATGCGTCACTTATCAGACGTAATTTTCCTTTGTCAGGGGTTCATATATTCCTTTTGTTTGCCCTCTTGGCTTCTTGTAGATGTCGCTAAGGGTTCTCCTCTCCTTCCTGCTTGCTTCTTTCCTTTCTACTTCCTTCGTATGTACGTGTATATTCGTAGGATTTGGTTGGGCAATAGGCGAGATGTGCGGTTGGTCTCATACCAGAGGGACTTAGGGGTTTGGATGTTTCCTGGTGTGAGGAGGATAGGGTTTTTGTTGGCCATAGCATTAAAGCTGAATGCTCTCTTTGTACCTTTTTTTTTTTTTTTTTTTTTTTAATAATGTTATTATTTATTTAGTTACAAAATCCTGAATGCAGCTCGCGC